>ERZ795058.3596-NODE-3596-length-16110-cov-6.130053_pt1 | contig 16110 bp, 15 predicted proteins | sample MGYA00375142_ERZ795058 | MGnify/ENA primary metagenome ERZ795058 (study PRJEB30187, sample SAMN05720210) | activated sludge metagenome | isolation source: anaerobic digester from wastewater treatment plant | place: Japan | collected 2015-04-20 ... | reverse complement strand
AACTCAGAAGCCAAAATCAAAAATCGTTTGTGACACCCGAATTATTTGGCCGATAGAGGAAGCGGTCAAAAAGAGCGGCGGTACTTTGGTTGAATCTAGATCAGGTTATCGTTTTTTGAAGGAAAAAATGACTGAAGTTGATGCGCCTTTTGCAGCAGAGACTACTGCTCATTATTTTTTTCAAGAGATGAAAAATATGGATAACGGTATCATCCCATTTTTAATGGTTTGGAAATTGATTTCTGATAGTGGAAAAACTCTAAGCCAACTAATTGCCCCTTATAAAAAAGATCATTTTATGATGGAAGAGATCAAAAAAGAAGTTTCTGATATTGATGAAGTTATAGAACAAGTAAAGAACCAATACAATGGTTACGAAAGTCATAATTTAGATGGCTTGAGTATAATTTCTGATCAGTTTCGTTTCAATTTGCGATCTTCCAACACGGAGCCGGTGATAAAGCTCAACATGGAAGCTAAAAGTAAGGAGATTTTAGAAACAGAGAAAGACAAAATTATATCGCTACTCAAATGATTTCATATCTTACAGGAAAAATTGTTTTGGAACGACCGACTTTTATTGTTGTAGAAGTCGGAGGAGTTGGCTATAAAGTTTCGATTATTCCGAAAATAGATCTAAAAATCGGCCAAAATATAAAAGTATATACCTATCAGCATATTAGAGAAGATGTCAGCGATCTTTACGGTTTCCAGTCCTATGAAGAGCTGGAACTCTTCGAGAAGCTGCTTTCCGTAAATGGAGTTGGACCTAAAGCTGCTATGATTGTAATGAGTTTGGCGCCAGCAGAGAGAATTATTGAAGCGATTGCGACGGAAGATTCAAATTTCTTTATTTCTGCGCCGGGGATTGGCAAAAAGGTCGCAATAAAAATCATTCTAGATTTGAAAAGTAAAATTTCAGGTATGCAATTTTCTGGTGCTCTTTCCGGTGGGAGAGTTAAAGAAGAAGTCGTCGATGGTCTGGCGATGCTTGGCTACAAAAAGCCAGAAATTGACAGAGTAATATCAAAATTGCCCAAAGAATTGGAAAAATCCGAAGAACAAATTCGTTGGTGCTTGAAAAATTTAGCTAAAAAGTGACTATGACAGAAGAAGATAAAAATATAATCGATACAGAAATTGTCGAAGATGATATCGATCTGGATATTTCGTTGCGCCCGAAAAAGATGGCTGATTATATCGGCCAGATGGCAATCAAAGATAATCTGTCAATATTTATCTCCGCGGCAAAAAAGAGGGGTGAGGCGATTGAACACATCTTGCTATATGGCCCCCCAGGGCTGGGGAAAACCACTCTTGCCCATATTATCGCTAACGAAATGGGGCGGGCAATTCGGGTAACTTCGGGTACGGCGATAGAAAGACCGGGTGATCTGGCTTCGATTCTCACCAATCTTGAGGATGGCGATATTTTATTCGTAGACGAAATTCATCGTCTTAACAGAAATATTGAAGAAGTACTTTATCCGGCGATGGAGGATTATGCCATCGATATGGTTTTGGGTAAAGGACCATCGGCAAAAACGCTCCGTCTTGATGTGCCAAAATTTACCTTAATCGGCGCGACGACAAAGATCGGTTCCCTATCCTCCCCTCTTCGTGACCGCTTCGGCAATGTTTTTCGGCTTGACTATTATGAAGACGAGGAATTAGAAGAGATTATCAAGCGCTCGGCCAAAATATTAAATGTTAAGCATAAAGGAAAAGGACTTAAAGAAATTGCTAAAAGAGCCAGAAGAACTCCGAGAATCGCCAATAGAATTTTAAAACGGGTCAGAGATTTTGCTGAAGTTAGGCACCAGGGAGAAGTCGATGAATTGATTGCATTTGAAGCCTTAAAAATGCTTGATATTGATGAATTAGGACTTGACCGGACTGATAGGATGATTTTGGAAACTATTGTCGATAAATTTTCTGGTGGTCCGGTTGGATTAGACGCGCTGGCAGCGGCAACCAGTGAAGATCGAGATACAATAGAGGATGTTATTGAGCCATATTTGCTGCGACTTGGTTTTATCGACAGGACTCCAAGAGGTCGAGTTGCTACACCTGGAGCGTATAATCATTTGGGAAGAAAAAAAGAGTCAGGTAATCAGCGGAAGTTGCTTTAATATTACATAATGAAAAAAATATTACTTCATACTTGTTGCGCCTCCTGCCTTTCCTTTGTTCATAAAAAACTATTAGAAAAGGATTTTTTGCCGGTTGTTTATTATTACAACCCGTCAATTCAAGGGAAAATTGAATATCTGAATCGCCTGAAGGATGTTGAGGATTATTGTGAGAAAAATTATTTAGAGATAATAATTCCGGAATATAACGAGGATGAATTTAATCTTCCTATTAAGCCTTGGCTAGATCAAAAATCCTTAAAATATATAAATGACAAGAACCGTTTCAAAAGAAAACGCTGTGAATTTTGTTATGAGCTGAAAATCAGGCAAACCGCAGTAGAAGCAAAGAAAAGGCGACTGAAATATTTTTCAACTACTCTCCTCGCCTCGCCCTATCAGGATCACGAGTTTATCGATTATATTGCGAGTGAGATAGCTAAAGAAAAAAATTTGGATTTTGTTTACGATGATTTTCGCAAAGGTTACTGGCAAGGACGTAATTATTCCCGAAATCACAAATATATGATACCATCATACTGCGGTTGCACTTTTAGCGTGGCCGAAAGGATGTTAGAATAAAAAAATGACGATACTTTTAATATCATACATACTATTTGTTCTTGGATTTATCGCTTTCAGCGCCTCGGGGATTTATCATCTCTGGCGTTTTGGCTATATTGGTGACATGACCAAGCCGGCGATATATATATACATTTTTATGTCGGCTTCAATCATTGTTTTAACTTTTTTCGCGATATCTTTTAGATCTTGGTTTTAAAATATTAAAAAAAGAAATTTATGGCTGTCAAGGATCGATATTTTCCTACACAGGAAGCGGGAGAAAAAATATTTCTTCTAATTAGAAGGCACTGGATTGTTTTTATTACCTTGGCTTTTTTTATATTTGTAATGACGCTTCCTTTGATCGCGCTAGGCGTCTATTGGATTATGTCTCCGGAAGTCTTTTCCGGTGATCTAGGGAATTTTGTAATAATTTTTGCTAGCATTTACGCGCTAATTATTGTTGGATTGTGTCTATATGGTTTTGTAAATTATTATCTAGATGTTTATATCATAACTAATGAAAGATTAGTTGATATCAAACAAAATGGTTTTTTTCGTCGGGAAATAGCTGAGCTACATCTTAAACAAGTCCAGGATGTCGAGGCCAAGGTAGAAGGTTTTTTGGGCACAATGATGCACTTTGGGAATGTTTACATCCAGACTGCTGGTGAAAGAGAAAATTTTAAACTTGAAGATGTTCCTCATCCGTATACAGTTTCAAAAAGAATTGCCGAGTTGCATCAAAGACAATTAGATTCTTCGCCAAAATCGACTGACAATCAACACCAAGAAGATAAAGAAAAGACATCGATTTCGAAAGATGATGATTATAAGATTGAGGATTATGAACCATATGTTTCTGGGGAAGTTGAAACCGAAGAGGAAAACACTGAAATTCCTGAGAAAATAAAGGAAGACAAGCCAATAAACAGGAATGTTATTTCTTCAGTTGAAGAAATGCCAGAAAGCGATTACCAACAAAAAAGGGAAGAGCCTGTTTTTGAAGAGCCGATAGAAGAGATCGGCTTTGGCGCAGATGATAGCGATGACAGGCAGGAAAAAAAGATTAACCGGGAATTGAAGGAGTTCTCTGAGGGAGAAGAGGTCAAGCTTAATGAATATGATTGATAGTTATTTTTACAAACTTCCGGAAAAATTAATTGCAAACGAACCGGCTAAACCGCGAGATAGATCGCGGCTTTTGGTTTTTAATTCAGCAGAGGATAAAATTATCGATGATGTGTTTTCCAATCTGAATTTTTTTTTAAAAAAAGGTGATCTTTTAGTGCTTAATGATTCAAAAGTATTTCCGGCCCGTATTTTTGGTACCAAAGAGACTGGTGGAAAAATTGAGGTACTTCTTTTGGAGGATTGCGGTGATTCTTGGCTGGCAATGGTTGGGGGGAAAACTAAGTTGGGCGATAAAGTTTTATTTCAGCAAAATTTAGAAGGAGAAATAGTCGAAAAAAACGGTAAATTAGCTAAGATCACTTTTAACCAAAGAGGAGCTGATTTCTGGCAGACAATAGAGGAAATTGGCAAAACTCCGATACCACCCTATATTAAGAACACAAAACTTTCTGAAAGGAAATTGCGCAATGAATATCAAACCGTATATTCTAATAATTATGGGTCAGCGGCTGCTCCAACAGCCGGATTGCATTTTTCGAAAAAACAGATAGGGGAGCTACTTGATCACGGAGTAGCAGTTAAATATATAAATTTAAATATCGGGCTTGGTACTTTTGCCCCCCTAACTCCAGAAAATTTATTATCGAAAAAATTGCATTCAGAAAAATTCCAAATCCCCTCCTCCACTATTAGGAAAATAATTCAGACGAAAAAAGAAGGAGGAAGAGTGATCGCTGTTGGTACGACAACGGTTCGGACACTTGAATCCGCGGCTAAAACAATTATTAAAAATGAAGACAAAATCACCAACATCGCTGGTTCGACGGAGATATTTGTTCAACCGGGTTTCAAATTCAAAATTGTTGACTCATTAATAACAAATTTTCACCTCCCCTCTTCTTCACTAATGATGTTAGTCGCGGCACTGATTCAAGACAAGGGAATAAATGATGGACGCGAAAAATTACTAGAGATTTATAAGTATGCAATAAACAAAAAATACAGGTTCTATTCCTTCGGTGATGCTATGTTGATTTTGTAAATATGTTAAAATAGTTCTAATGAAGGGGAGACTAAGTTTAATTATTCTATTAGTTTTTTTCTCTGTTTTTTTGTTCTCTCAAAATACTCGTGCTTCGGATGTGGATTTACTGATAAATGAAATTTACCCCAATCCTACTTCTGGAGAGGTTGAATGGATAGAAATTTATAATCCAACCAATCAGACTATCGATCTGACTAATTATTCAATTGAGGACGGTACTCACAAACCTAAGGCTCTTTTTGGAATGTTGTGTTCTGGCTGTTATTTTGTAATTGAGAAAAATCCCGATGGTTTTTCATTTGCACTTAATAACGATAAAGAAATAATAATTCTAAAATACATTGACTTGATAGTCGATCAGGTGGCATATGGAAATTGGGATGATGGGAGTGTTAATCCGGATGAAAATTTCCAAGCTCCTAGTCAGGGAAAATCATTATCAAGAATTCCAAATGGAGAAAATTCTGGTCAAAATAAAAATGATTTCAGAGTTCTAATCCCAAGCAAGGAATCGGAGAATATTCTGCCGATCTTTTCTTCCTTGATTCGCATAAATGAAATTATTCCCCAACCGTCAACGGGAAGCCCCGATGAGTTTGTTGAATTGTATAACAATTCCAGCCAGGACATTGATATTTCTGGGTGGCAACTCGATGATATAGATGGTGGTTCAAGTCCCTATAATATCCCTGATGGGACGATAATCGAGTCAGGTGCATACTTGGTTTTCAAGAATCAGACGACAAAAATATCATTAAATGATTCCGGGGATTCTGTTAGATTGATTGACCCAAATGGCGACATCAAATCAATTGTAAGCTACGAAAAGGCAAAGAGAGGGCAGAGTTATTCGTGGTTTTTTGATGCTTGGAAATGGACAAATTTAACTACATCGGGAAGTGAGAATATTTTCCAAGAAGAGATCATTTTGCCAGATGAGGATTTGTTTATAGAAGAAGCGCTAATCTCTCAAGTTCGAGAACTGCCAATTGAAGAAACGGTGAAAGTGATTGGAGTCGTATCTGTTTTGCCGGGAAAATTATCCAGTCAGTATTTTTATATTGAAGACGAAAGTGGGGGAATTCAAATCTATTCTTATCACAAATCATTCCCATTCTTGCGGCTAGGTGATGTCGTATCAATTGTAGGTGAGCTAGCTGAATACAAAAACGAAAGGAGAATTAAAATCTCATCAGAATCTGATATTCAAATAATATCCAGTCGGTCACCACCAGAAGCAAAGAAAATCAAAATAGATGAAATAAATGAGCGTTTGGAGGGCCGGTATATTAGTGTTACTGGCACCGTGACAAAAACCTCTGGCAACGTTTTTTATATACGTGGTAGCGGTGAAATTCAAGTTTCAATCAGAGAAGGAACCGGAATTAAAAAACCAAAAATGAGAGTTGGTGATAGAGTTGAGATTGCCGGCATACTTTCACAGTATGGTGATTATTATCGCATATTGCCAACTCGTCAGGATGATGTTAAAATCATTAAATCCTTGAGTTTGGCAAAGTCGGGCATGAATCTTTATTTATCATTGCTAATTACTGGATTAATCTTCTTTCTATGGAATATATTTCAAAAAGTGAAAAAGAGACTGCAGAGATTGCTACAAGTATTATAGAAAAATATCCCGAAATTCGCATTTTTGGTCTAATGGGTGATTTGGGCAGTGGTAAAACTGCTTTTGTGCGTGGAGTTGCCGAGAAGATTGGCGTTAAACAAAACATCACCAGTCCGACTTTTGTAATCATGAAAACATATGAAGCGCCTGGCCGACATTTGGTACATATAGATGCCTATAGGCTGGACAATCAGGAAGACTTGTTCTCAATTGGGTTTGATGATCTAGTGTCGGAGCCTAGCAATCTGGTATTTATTGAGTGGCCGGAAAAAGTCTTTAAAACAATTCCCAAAAATATTAAATTAATTAATTTTAGTTATCTCGATGAAAACAGCAGAAAAATCATTGACTGAAATAATTTTATTCATTGACACAAGTACTATCAGTACGGTGGTTGCGGTATTAAATAATGATAAGATACTCGATAAAGTTGTTTGGAACGGTAGTGGCGAGCTGTCTGATTCTCTTTTGGTAAAAATTGATGAATTATTAAAGAAACTGAACATCAGCCCTCACGATATTTCATCAATTGCTGTCAATCCTGGCCCAGGGTCTTACACCGGCCTAAGGATTGGGATCTCGACTGCCAATGCGATATCTTGGTCGAAAAAGATTCCAATTAGATCGGCAAGGCTGGAGGGGAACAAAATTATTTTTTTAACTCCCCCAAGCATAAAAGCAGTCATTCCAATTTATTCAGGACAACCGAATATTACTAAGCCAAAAAAAATATAAGGTATGGACTTATTAATTCCATCTTTGTTACAATATTATTGTTAGATTTAAACTCCTGAAATGGCAAATATTGGGCTCGAAAATAAAAACAAAAGACCCTTTTTTAAGTCGAGAAAAAGGCTGTGGATAATTCTCTCGATATTTTTGGGTGTAATTTTGCTTGGTACCGGTCTTCTATATGTTTTCGGAAAAGGAATTTTTACGAAAAATTGGAGTGATTCATCACCGTTTTCCAAGATGCTCGCTGGCGACGATTTTCAGCTAAAGGGTGAAGGTGATGGCCGAATTAATATATTATTTTTGGGTTATGGTGGGACAAACCACCCTGGTGGTTCATTAACTGACACAATACAGGTAATTTCTATTGATCCGGAAGAAAAAAGCATGGCGATGCTTTCAATCCCCAGGGATCTTTACGTTGAAGTAAAAACTCCGAGATACTATGGGAAAATAAATCAGGTATTCTATACTGGCGAGAAGGAAACAAAAGAAGGTGGAGCGAATTTGATGAAACAAGAGGTTGGAAATATTTTGGATCTCCCAATTCATTATTACGTCGGTCTTGATTTTACTGGATTCAAGAAGGCAATAGATGCTGTTGGTGGTATTGATGTTTATGTCGACAAGGCGATTTACGATCCATTGTTTCCAAATGACTCGATGACCGGCTATTCTCCATTCAAAATTTCTGCTGGCCAGCACCACATGAATGGTGAAACTGCTCTGAAGTATGCTCGCAGTCGCGAGACAACTTCAGATTTTGATCGTTCTGCCAGACAACAAAAAGTTATTGCTGCTTTCAAAGACAAAATATTGGCCTCTGGAACACTTAGCAATCCAGAAAAAGTAATTTCTTTGATCAATATCGCTGGTTCGAATATTAAAACCGATTTAACTGTTTCTGAGATTAAGGCATTGGCGAAAATCGTAAAAGATATTGATTCGACAAAAACCGTTAGCAAAGTTCTTGACAATGGTTCGGGTGGTCCATTGGTTTCTGATTCTAGCTCCGGAACTTTTTATTTAAAGACCAAGACTGGTAATTGGAAAGAAGTCCAAAAGATCGCTCACGAAATTTTTACCGATCCGTTTCTAAGGAAGGAAAAAGCAAATATTGAGATTGTCAATTCTTCAAGTATTAATGGTGCTGCCGCGGATCTTTCCTCGACTCTAAAAAGCTACGGTTATAATATTACGAAGGTTTCAAATGGGGAGGACACCCTAAAAGAGACGATTATTTATGATTATTCTGGTGGGGAGAAAAAATATACTCTTGAGTTCTTATCAAAAAGACTTAGCGCTGATATTATCAAGAAAAGCCGGCCGGAAAATTCACAAGCTGATATTCAGATAATTTTGGGGGAGAACCATAAGACAGTATATGCGAAAAATAAATATTAAAAATTTGATAACAAAAACGTATCTGATTTTGTTGTTAATATGGGGCGTAGCCTCATTTTTTCTTTTTAGCGGGCTTGGTGTCAGCACTTGGCCGATTCTGGTTGTTTCGATAATATCAGTAATCCTGGTGGTTTATAAAACCGCCAAGCAGTTTCTTCTGGTCTATATCTGTTTTCTTCTTTTGTATGGTATATACGGTTTTCAATATATTTATAATTTCCCACTTTGGATTGCAATTATAATGCTTGTATTTCTATCCTCTTTCTTAATCCTCTCTCTCTATGGTGACCACAAGCGAGTCTTAAAATTTTTACCCCTTTATGTTTCAGTATTTGTCTTGATAAATGTGGAGATGTATTTAACCTTAAGCTTTTGGTTGATTAACCCGCTAAGTCGCAGTTTTATCGTCGCTTTGTCAGTTTATATTTTCTCTGGTTATTTGGAATCAACAAGCGAAGACAATTTTGAGCGAAATAAATTTAACAGCTATCTGTTTACGGCCGCAGTATTATTAGCTATACTTTTATTGACCTCTAGTTGGGGTCGTTGATTGTAATAATTACAAAAATAATATACAATTTACTAAAGGAAAAAAATGAACAAAATCAAATTGTTTTTTGTTAGGTTTTGGTCTTTTGTTAAGAGATTGGGATTTTATCTTAAATTAGGCTATATTCGGGCTGCAGCGCTCTTCGTTAAAGCAAGAAGGGGAGATGCGCTAGAGCTCCATCCTCTTGTTGGTAAAACTGCAAATATTGCTTTCAAGATTATCTTCGGATTGGCAATTTTTGTCTTTGCTGTCGGCACCGCTTTTGCTATCGGTATTTATGGTTATAAGCAGGATGACAAAGTGACACAGATTGTTGCCGGGATTATTCCCTATCCGGTTGCTTTTGCCCAGGGTAGGATTGTAACTGCTGATAGTTTTTTTGCTAACTATCGATATATCAATAACTTTTATCAAAAAACGCAGCAGTCAGATGTTGACTACGATGCCATTAAAGCGCAGGTATTGCAGCAGTTAATTGATAACGAGCTATTGAAAAGCCAAGCAAAAAAATATAGTGTGTCTGTCAAAAGATCTGACATTGAAACTGCTTATAGTGAGGTTGTCTCACAAAACGGCGGTGAAGAAGAGGTTAAAAAAGTTCTCGCTGATCTTTATGGCTTAAACGTCAAAGAGTTTAAAAAATTGATTGCCGATCAAATACTTGAACAGAAGTTAGCCGAATCCGTGCCGATTCAGGTTAGGGCTAGACACATTTTGATTAGAGTAGATAAAGACGCGGCCCAAGATAAGGTTGATGAAACAAAAGCAAGAACAGATAAGGTTTTAGAAGAGATTAAAGGTGGCCTTAATTTCAGTGAAGCAGCGACAAAATACAGTGAAGATACTGGCTCAAATCAAAATGGTGGAGATCTTGATTTCTTCACTCGTGGCCAATTGGAAGAGAATTTTGAGAAAGTTGCCTTTGAGACGGAAGTCGGCAAAGTTTCTGATCCATTCAGAACTGAGTTTGGTTGGCACATTCTTTTGGTTGAGGAGAAAAAAGGTCAAGTTGATATGAGCTTCTCTGATTGGCTGGATAGTTTGAGAAAAAATGGTACAGTTTTAGAAATTTTGCGGCTACCTAAAGATGAAAAACAACAAAGCGAGTAAAAGATTTTTGTCCTCACTGATACTTGTATTGACGTTAGCAGTCATTACTGTATATCTTTTTGGCATCTATTTTCCGGAGAAAACAGCTACTAATAAGAGCCCAGTTTCAGAATCGACGAATTAAAAGGTTTTGATCTCATAGTTTTTTCCGTCTGTTCTAATATTTATACTTTTATCCTGATCGGTGCGATAAACTCGTGTTTTGTTTTTTGCCAAGATATCCAAGATCTCCTGATGAGGGAAGCCATATTTGTTATTTAGGCCCAATGATATGATTGCGATATCTGGTCTCATAATATTAGTCATGTTTTCGTTCAGTCCGGTTCTTGAGCCATGATGTGGAATTTTAATCACATCAATGTCTGGCAAATTATTTTTTTGTTTTTTGAAAATTTCAGTCCAACTTTCTATCTCGGCATCTCCTGAAAAAATGCAATTAAAATCGCCATAGTCAAATCGAAAAACTATGGAAGAATTATTTAGATTGTTCTCAAATCTTGACACCTCTTCCCCTGGCCAAAGGTAGGTAATTTTTCCTTGATCAAAAAGATATTCAACATCGCCAATCTTCGGAGTGATGGTTTTAATCTTTTTTTTATCAATTAACTCGAGTAAACTTTTATAAGTTGCACTCTCATAACCGACTTTAGTTAAAATAATTTTTTCGATTTCGTAGCGATTTATCACTTCAATCAGTCCAGTTATATGATCTGCATGTGGATGTGTAATGATTATTGTTTCAATTTTTCTATCATCTATCGGCATTACGTTTGAAATTCTTTCAATTACGATATCATCCGGCCCGCCGTCAACTAAAATCTGCCAATTTGCTTTTTGTATTAATTCCGCATCACCTTGACCAACATCAAAAAAATAAATGTTGAGTTTTTCATCAGGCTGGGAAAAGTAAACCGACCAAATCGTTGCAGTAATAAGTGCCAGAACAAAAAGAAAAAATAATTTTAATTTTGCTGCTTTTTTAACCATTTAGACTTAATATAAGTAAAAAATCCAATAATAAATAAAATATACATTATTGATGAAGCCGTTTGCAGATCTTTTGTTATTTCAATTGATGAGATTGGAACCTGTGATAAATGATCAGCAATAAAAATTATATATTTTAAAGGCAGCAGAGAAACTATGAATAATATTTGTCCGGCTGACGGGAAAATGATGTAAATTAATACAGAGATAAAAACGATAAGCATAGTCAGTGGAATTAAAGGCAAAATTAAAATATTAGAGACTGGAGCGATTAGTGAAATCCTACCAAAAGTATTCAGGAGAAGTGGCAGGACGATTATTTGGGCTGATAGAGTTTCCGACAGAACCAGTTTAACCGATTGGGGGATTAACTTAATCCTTTTCCATGACAGTATTTTCATTAAGGTTTCAGAAAAATAAACCAGACCAATGTAGGCTAAAAAAGAAAGCTGAAAACCGACATCGAAGCGAAGAACAAATGGATTGAAAGCTGCCATAACCCCTGCAGCCAGAAGAAGTAAATTTGCCTTGTCTGCCTTTCTGCCGATTGTCGTTCCATATATCAAAAGCAGGGAGATTATTGCTGCCCTCACAACGCTGGAGGAAGCTCCGGTCATAATAACAAATGAACCAACAAAGATTAGGGAAAACAAAAATATGTATTTTTTCCCGACAGATTTCGCCATAATCATCGAAATAAAAACAACGATAATTGTGACATTAAAGCCGGAGAGGGCAATAATATGAGTTATCCCTACCTCGTTGAATTGATCAATTAAATCATCAGAAAAACTCTCTCGTGAACCAACTAGGATTCCTTTTGCCAAAGAGCTTTCCGGTTCAGGCAAATTTTTTTCGATAATATTTTCGATATTTTCTTTGATTCGATAAAGTTTTAATATTAACAAATTGCCATAATTATCTGAGATTTTCTCAATTTTGGGATTGCTTATTGAAGCGATGGCGGAAAATCTTTTGAGATAATTTATCCAATCAAAATCAGAGTAATTTTTGGGTTTCTCAATTTTACCTAAAACTTTGATTTTGTCCCCGTATTTATATTCGGGGTATCTTCCAGTTTTAAAATAAATAATTTTTTTGTCACCAAAATCAGTCGTTTGGCCGAAAAAAGATTGTTTATCCCCCTCTTTTCCCGGAAAGCTGACAATATGAACAGAAAATTCTTTTGTTTCTGTAAATGGTAACTGCAACTCATCTAGCTTAGTATTTTTGTAACTAAAAGTAATTATTCCTAAAGAAAAAGCACCGAAACAGATTAAAAATATTTTTCCGGTCTGCCCGGTTTTGAAAAATAATGTGACACCTGTTAGAAAAATAAATATTAAAATAATTATTTGCCATATTTGATAAAAATTAAAATTATAAAAAGAAGAAATAAAAATTCCCAGAAGATATGAAATCAAAAAATATGTGAATATTCTGTGGTTGGGGATTGACTTAATTTTCATTTGAATTTATTATACCAAGATGAAAGGTGTGGCAATGAAAAAAATCGACAACAAAAAAATTAAAGAGCTAGAATCAAAGATTACTGAGTTGACCTCTGGTTGGCAGAGAACTCAGGCGGATTTTTTGAATTTTAAAAAACAGGCTGCTAACGAGCGCTTGAAATTAATTTCATCTGCTGGTGCCGATATTGTAGAACAGCTTTTACCAGTACTTGATCATTTTCAATTGGCGGCTAAACACTTGCCAAAAGAACTAGAAACTGATAATTGGGCACAAGGGATAAAACAAATTGAAAAACAGTTTGAAAATATATTATTTGATAACGGTCTAGAGAGAATCGAATCAATTGACCAGGAGTTTAATCCGCAGATTCATGAGGCGGTTGAAGAGATTGAGTCAGAAAAGCCTGCGGGGACTGTTGTCGAAGAAATACTTTCCGGGTATAGGTATGCTGGTGAGGTTCTTCGGCCGGCAAAAGTCAAAGTAGCCAAATAAAAAATCACCCCACTGGGCGATTTTTTATTTTCTAGATTATCTATTTCATTGAGTACTCTGAAGTCTCACTTTCCTCAATCACCGCTTGGGCTGCAGCCAAGCAGGCGATCGGTACTCGGTATGGTGAGCAAGAAACATAATCCATTTTAGCGCGGTGGCAGAATTTAACTGAATCCGGATCGCCGCCGTGTTCGCCACAGATACCGATTTTTAGATCGCCTTTTGTTTCGCGACCCTTGTCAATGCCGATTTCAACAAATTTTCCGACTCCTTCTTGGTCCAGGGTCTGGAATGGATCAGAAGTAAAAATCTTTTTATCAATATAAATCTTAATGAATTTACCGGCATCGTCTCTGGAAAAGCCCATCGACATTTGGGTCAAGTCATTTGTGCCGAATGAGAAAAACTCAGCAACTTCAGCGATCTCATCAGCGGTAACGGCGGCGCGCGGAACTTCAATCATTGTACCAACCAAGTATTTAATTTTTGTACTGTAAGAATTCATGGTTTCTTCCGCGATGCGGTCGATAATCTCTCTTTGATCGCGTAGTTCGGCGACACTACCAACGAGCGGGACCATAATTTCCGGCACTACTTTAATTTTGTCTTTCTTGGCCAATTCGCAAGCGGCAGAGATAATTGCCCTGGTTTGCATCTCGGTAATTTCTGGGTAAGTGATCCCTAGGCGGCAACCTCGATGTCCAAGCATCGGGTTGAATTCATGCAAATCTTGCGTTTTTGTCCAAATTACACTTGTATCAATACCGATTTTCTTTGAAAGTTCTTTGGCCTCTTCTTTAGTTTTTGGTAAAAACTCATGCAAAGGCGGGTCTAGAAGCCGGACGGTGACTGAGTACCCCTTCATTTCTTTATAAAGGCCTTTGAAATCCTCTTTTTGGAACGGCAGAAGTTTATCAAGGGCTTTGCGACGATCCGCTTCGGTATCGGCTAAAATCATTTTTTGCATAAAAGGTAGACGGTCGGACTCAAAGAACATGTGCTCCGTTCGACAAAGACCGATGCCTTCGGCGCCGAACTCTCTGGCAACCTTCACATCCCTTGGAATGTCGGCATTTGCCCTGACTTTCAGTCGTCTAATCTTGTTGACCCATTTCATTATTGTGCCGAAATCACCAGAAAGTGACGGTTCGACGGTTGGAACCTGTCCGATTATAACCTCGCCAGTTGAGCCGTTGATTGAGATATAATCGCCTTCTTTGATAACTTTGCCGGACATAGTTAGCTTTTTGTTTTTTTCATCGACTTTAATATCTTCACATCCGGCAACGCAGCATTTACCCATTCCTCGGGCGACAACCGCAGCGTGAGAGGTCATTCCACCTCTGGCGGTCAAAATACCAGCAGAAACTTCCATACCATGAATATCATCGGGGCAAGTTTCGGTTCTTACCAGTATGACTTTATCTTTTTCTGATTTCTCTACTGCATCTTCGGAGCTAAAGACTATTCGGCCGACTGCGGCTCCTGGAGATGCTGGAAGCCCGGTTGCTGCTGCCTCATATTTTACTTTCGGATCAAAAACCGGATGCAAAAGTTGATTCAAGCTTTCGGGTTCAATCCGGCTTATCGCTTCCTTTTCCGAGATCATTTTTTCTTTAACCATGTCGACAGCAATCTTTACTGCTGCATGGGCAGTGCGCTTGCCGGTTCTGGTTTGCAACATATAGAGTTTTCCTTGCTCAATAGTAAATTCGAAGTCTTGGATATCTCTGTAATGTTTCTCGAGATTATCGGTAATTTCTTTGAGCTCCTTGAATGCTTTTGGCATCTCTTTTTTGAGCTCTAATATCGGTTTCGGTGTTCTAATACCAGCAACAACATCTTCTCCCTGAGCGTTGGTAAGATATTCGCCGTAAAATTCTGCGTCTCCGGTTGACGGGTTTCTGGTGAAGCCGACACCGGTTGCCGAGTCGTTGCCCATATTGCCAAAAACCATTGCTTGAACGTTGACAGCGGTTCCGAGATCATCAGCGATTTTGTTCATTCGGCGGTAGGTTATTGCTCGTGGATTATTCCAGCTCTGAAAGACCGCGTCTCTTGCCATTGCAAGCTGGGTCATTGGATCGGTCGGAAATTCTTTTCCGTAATGTTTTTTCACCAGCTCTTTATATTTTTTGATCAGAATTTCAAGGTCTTCTTCTTTGAGCTCGGTATCAAGTTTTACCTTGGCTGTCTCTTTTACATTTTCCAAGATCTCCTCGAACATCGTTTTTTTGATCTCAAGAACAACATCGGAAAACATCTGGATAAAACGACGATATGCGTCAAGTGCAAAGCGGCGATTGTTGGCCTTTGTCGCCAGTGCTTCGACAGTTTTATCGTTAAGGCCGAGGTTTAGAATTGTATCCATCATACCTGGCATTGAGAATTTAGCACCACTACGGACAGAAACTAAAAGAGGGTTTGATTCATCGGCAAATTTCTTGCCGGCGGCACGCTCCATTTTCTCGATCGCTTCTTTGTATTCTTTGTCAAAATTTGCCGGCATTTTCCCTTTGCTGTCTGAAAAATAATTGCAAACTTTAGTAGTGATGGTAAAACCAGGTGGTACCGGAACTCCAGAATTGACCATCTCTGCTAAGTTTGCCCCTTTACCTCCTAGTAGATCTTTCATCTTCCCATTTCCTTCGGCTTTTTTGCCACCGAAGAAATAAACCATTTTTTCCTTCGCCATATTTCTCCTTGAAAATAAAAATAGAAACTTGCAAATTTCTAAGCAATCTCAATCTAACAAAAAAAATAGCTAAAATCAAACAGCGGAATAGTTTTTTGAATTCGATATGCGCAGGTTGAGATACATCGGTAACAAATCTGGTATGATTGAAGGTCTCAATCA
>ERZ795058.3594-NODE-3594-length-16111-cov-5.438029_pt1 | contig 16111 bp, 11 predicted proteins | sample MGYA00375142_ERZ795058 | MGnify/ENA primary metagenome ERZ795058 (study PRJEB30187, sample SAMN05720210) | activated sludge metagenome | isolation source: anaerobic digester from wastewater treatment plant | place: Japan | collected 2015-04-20 ... | reverse complement strand
TTTGGTTTGTCATCTATATAAGTTAACGGCTGATTTCGGTTATCCTATACCTGTTCCCTTTCCTTTCCGCATGAACTTCGCTTGCTTTAGTATTTCAGTCACACTCCCCTTATGTGCGGCATATAATAATGTTAAAGTCTATGAAAGGAATGATCTGTGTGCGTAAAATATATCCATGCCCTTTTTGTGTTGGCAGGCCAAAGTATAATCCCGATTATATGCATGACCCCGGCAATATGCATCAATGCCCTTACTTCGGAATGCCATTATATGGCCCAGGCTTTGATAATCAGTATTTCCCCTTTATTGATGAGGAAAAAGATGATGATTTAATCAAGCTGACGGATTATGGGCCGGAACCCTTTGTAATTAATATTGACGAAGCTGCCAAACAAAACGATACCTTTCGTACAGCATTATGGACGGGGAAACATTTGCAGGTTACCTTGATGAGCATAAAAGCAGGGGAGGATATCGGCCTGGAGATTCATCCGAGCGTCGATCAGTTCATACGCATTGAAGCGGGACAGGGAATTGTAAAAATGGGTGACAGAGAAGACAGATTGGACTTCCAAAAGAGAGTATATAACGATTATGCCATTTTCATTCCTGCGGGCAAATGGCACAACTTGATTAATACCGGAAACAAACCTATTAAATTGTACTCCATTTATGCGCCGCCCCAGCATCCAAGAGGCACAGTCCATAAAACCAAAGCGGATGCGGAAGCTGCTGAAAAGAGATTGGAATAGTACTCCTCAAATAGATACACACATACAAAAGCAGCCTAGATAGGCTGCTTAATAATGCGCATTATTGTCATCTCATAATCCTTTTGTCTTCCTTGATGCGTCATATCCTAATTCATAGTATTGATTATTGTTGAACTCAAAATTTTTAATCACATCAAGTCCGAGTTTATTAACATGGGCATTATAGGACCTGGGATTAATATGATTAATAAAAGTGATTAAAATGGGATACCTTTTATTCATTTGAATTCTCGAAAACTCAAAAATATTCGAAAGTACCTCGGATCTTCGATAATCCTTATGGATGCAAATCGGCCCGTATTGATAGGAATTCTCCGTTGAAAGGGTTTGCCCCAAATATTCTACATTCGGCAAATCCTTTATCATATGCTGAAACAGAGGCCATGCCGACCAATATTGCCAGGATGCTGCCATAACATAAGCCGCAACTCTATCCCCATCACAGGCTATGGCAAGTCCGTTTTCTTTTTCAATCAGTTCCCTGAATTGTTCTTCTGTAAACAGTGTGGTAACAAATCCGTCAGGTTTATCTTCCTCGCTTATTGTTGATATATGGTACTTTTTCTGTAATTCCGAAATACCGGGAATATCTTTTAATACAGCGTTTCTATACTCCATTTGATCCCCTCCTCATTTGATTTCACCCAGGATACAAGGAAACAGGAAAATTGTACCCGCCCCTTTCACCTATTTATCCTCAAGCATTGTTTCCACTTCAAACATACGTCCCTTGACAAGCTCCTCCGGTATATAGACCTCCCCGCAATCGGGACACCTCATGATATCGGCATGGTAGCTGTGACCCAGATAGCTGAAATAGGTCTTTTCAGGCTTCAATTCCTTATTGCATCTGCAGCATATGATTTTCTTTTCTTCCATTGCAGCCTAACCCTCCTCTATGCTCATTCGGTGGCTATAAGCGTTAAATAATTCAAAGCCTCCATCCCTGGGCACATATTCTGCCCAGCAGGTCATGTTGCCTATCTGCAAATGCCCTATATAATGCCCGGTTTCGGCATCCGCTACCTTTTTGCCGCTGTTCTCACAGTGCTCTATCACTGTTTGCACATCGCCTTCCAATATCATTTCATTATTCAGCTTATTCCTGAGCTCAGGGGTCATGTACAGCATAAATCCATTTGCCTTTTCTCCCATATTTTCATCGTCCCTCCAGAATTCCTTCAGGATATTTCTTTTGAGCCTTATCCGGTTATGCCTGCGTTCGGTAATTGTAGGAGGCACATGTCTGGAGCCGTTCAGCCCGAACAGTATATCAAGTATATGATAAACCGGCTTTTTTGCTGCGGCAAAAATATCCCGGCAGTTTACACAGTAGGCTATATAGGGGTTATTGCCCTGGTTTGTCCTGACCTTGACCACCTCTCTGGCAAAGGCTGGATTTGCAACAGATACCTGGCCTCCCCAACTGCAGCATCTGGCATACTTACCCTCGTAGGGCAGCGGTTCCAGGTTAAAACCAGCGCGTACAGCAAGATCTCTTATCCCCTGCTGCAGTTCCGGTTCATAACGGCTGGTGCAGGGATCAAAAACCGATACCGTTTCACTTCTGCCTTCCATAGCCGGGTGTATTCCCAGCTCTCCAAGCCTCTGATAAAGGAAAACCCCTTTGATTTCCGGAAGGTATTTCTCAAACACCTGTTTACAGGTAGGGCATGCAAATACGGCGATTGGTTTTCCGATACCCTCCCACTTTTCCCTCAGGCTGTCAATCACATCGCGGTGAAGAGGCTCATCTCCCGCCCATTCCGCGGGAACCCCGCAGCAGCCAAGCATAAGGGCCGTATCAGGATTATTCTTCAGTAGGAATCGGTAACTTTCCATAACATAGGAAGGTTCTGAAGCCCCAAGCTGGCATCCGGGGAAAAACACATAGCTGCTCTGCTTATAGCCCTCAGGGATTCTGCAGAGAGCTGCAGATTCACCGTTGGCTGCATGCATATCCCTTAACCAGAAGTCGTGGTAAGCCCAGGGCATCGCTCCTTTTTCCCTCATGGCCCTGTGACTCTGCAGCAGGAATTCTCCCGTATCGATATCCAGCGGACATACCTCCTTACATATACCGCAATGATTGCAGGTAGCAATAAGTCTGGTCGCTACGGTACCGTTTCCGTCAAGGGTTCCCGGATGAATGGTAATTTCTACTTCCTCTCCTATACGCTTAGGATATTTGCTATAATACTTCATAAGATCACAGTGACGTATGCAGGCGTCACAGGAACACCTGAGGCAGCGCTTTGCTTCGTTTACCGCTTCTTCTGTCGTATAGGCGCCGTCCTCTGCAGGTATTACCGGCTCCTGCCTTTTTATTAATTGGGAATCAAGCTTTATTTTGGTTCCGGAATAAGGCGTGGGCTGATTCATATTTCCCGTCTTAAGATATCTTTCAATAGAATTTACTGCCTGCAGCCCATCCGCTATAGCCTCCATTGTATTGCTTCCGCAAAGGCTGCCGCCAATAAAAAACCCGGGTCTGACGCTGGCATAAGCCCCTGTTTCGCTCCTCTCCAGGCCGAAATCAGTGCCTCCTGCTCCGGTTGCGATATATACGGCATCCTGTTCAATTTCTTCCAAGCTTTTAATCTCGGTATTCAGACAGAGGGTATATTCCTCATTCATGAATTGATGTCTGATATCTTTCAGAAATATCTCCGACGGCAGCAGTTTCCAGAGATGTCCTCCGATACGGTCGGATTTTTCATAAACCGTTACCCTGTATTTTTTTGATGCCATTCGCAAAGCACAGGCAAGCCCGCTGATCCCCGCACCTATTACGGCTATGCTCTTCCCTTTGTCCGGGAGATTATAGCTGTTCGGATCCAGATTGCGTGCATACCTTATGGAAGCCTTTTCAAGAAGCTTCATGGATATAGGGGCATCCGTGCTGCCTCTCGGGCATACCCCCTTGCAGGGTTCCCCGCACAATTCGGATACTATTACAGGGAAGGTCACTGTGTTCAGGTATGCTCTGTATGCCGCATTAAAGCCCCCCCGCTGCATTTTTTCCATAAAATCGCGAACATCCAGCCTGAAGGGACATACTGCAGTGCAAAAGGCAGGCTCGTGCTGAAGGCATTCTTTAATTTTTTCTTTAAATTTTTCCATATAATACTCCGTTATCCTATACATTCCAAGTTATATGCAGAATAATAATATAACGCCCCGGCAGCAATATAACTTGAAGCCGGGGCGCAATCATTACTAGAAGAACCTTTCGGCGGATGCGTTACCCAGAGGAATAAAGAAGTCTTCGCCTCCGAACTTAACAGGGTTTTCTTTTATATTTTCAAGTTCGTCGTAGAGGTCTGAGCCCAGGAAGTACTTTTTGGGAGGTTCTATCTTGCCTCCGGCAGCGAGGATGTCAATTCCTGCTTTAACCTTTTCCGGTGTTGCAGGCATTTCATATACACGTACACCACAGGCATTATTAATGGCATTCAGCACTGCCATATGTCCGGAGGACTGAAATCCTTCCGAAGCTCCGGAGGAACCGAAGGGTCCTACCTCATCCGGTCTATCGTAATGTATCAGGTTTATCTCATCCGGTATGTCCTTTATGTATGGAACGCCGGCACCTAACATGTTATTGTGTTTTTCCACATTGTCGTAGTTCTCGCTTAATGCGAAGCCAATGCCGTGAGATATTCCTCCGTAGGCCTGACCCTGTACTGAGTCTATATTGCCTATCTTACCAACATCATATACGCAGGTGAACTTAAGGACAGTAGTCTTGCCGGTGGCTGTATCTATCTCCACCTCAGCCAAATTGAGACAATAAGTAAAGGCCGGTGTCGGATCTCCCACACCTGTATTCGGGTCAAGGCGGCAAAGTCCCGGGACAGTTGTTGTTTCAAAGGTCCCCGTATATTTTGTAGGTATGCCCTCGGCAACCATCTCATCATAAGTCCTGTAGGTGCCATCCGGTTTACGCATTGCATTCATGAGCTTTTCGGCAGCATCTATTGTCGCCCTGCCGCTCATGAAATGTGTACGGCTTGCCCCTGACATTCCGCTGTCAGGGCAGAGTTTTGTATCATTTTGTACGAGCCTTATTTGCTCAGGCTTTACTTTCAGCGGCTTAAGGGCTTCCAGTGTCAGCATCAGAGATCCGATGTCCCCGCCCTGTCCAAGCTCCTGATAGGTATCGTATTTAATAAAGGTATTGTCCGGAGCCAGTTCCAATGCGGCTGATGATCTGTCGGTGCCGCCCTCTGTAACGTTGAATCCCCCCCAGGATATTCCTACCCCGCGGCGCTTTGCAGGTGTATCGGCGGCTTTTGCTTCTTTCACGGCCTTATCATAATAGGGTTTCATCATTTTCATCATTTCTTCCATTGGGTACTGACGGAAAGGATAACTGTTGATATTGGTATCTCCCTCCCGGGCTATATTTACCCAGCGGAATTCAAAAGGATCTATACCCGCCTTCTCTGCCAGCATATCCATCATGGCTTCAGACAGTGTATATGCCTGCGGAGAACCATAGCTTCTGTAAGCGGTACCGAAGTTGTGATTTGTATTTGCAATACGGCAAAGTCCTGCCACATGGGGTACTTTATAAGGGAAGAAAGCAAAGCGCGGAGGCTTTGTCATTATATCGTCACCGCCCCAGGAGTATGCGCCATGGTCCATACCGAAATCAAATTCAGCAGCAGTTATCCTGCCTTTTTCATCACAAGCAACGCGACCGTTTGAGTGACATGGACATCTTTTCCCTGAGAAATGCTGATGCTCCTCGTAGGTCATGGAAAGCGCCACCGGCTTTTTGGTTACCACTGCAGCGGCGGCAGCAAGGCAAATGTCCCCGGCATTGGTAGACCAGCCGAAGCTTGCTCCCGTCGGATTCATGACAATACGAAGCTTATTCTTTGGTATCCCTACAGAATTGCCCATACGGCCGATGGAGGAGTAGACTCCCTGGGACTTGCACTGCAGGGTGAGATTATCATCTTCATCAAAATATGCCTGAACCGTCGTACCTTCTATGGTCAAATGGGGCTCACGGGAAGAATAGAAGCTGCCGGAAACGCTGTAGGCAGATTCATCTATTATATCCTTAACCTTTGAAGCGTCCTCCAGGCCTGCACCTTTAAGCACCGGCTGCATGGAGAAAATGTTAGGCGTATCTTCATGTACGCGGATGGAATCCGGCATTACTGCATCCAAGAAACTAAGGTATTCCGGAAGCTTTTCTATCTCTACCTTAACCTTTGCGGCAGCTGCCCTGGCGTGATCTTTTGTATCGGCTACGGCAAGGGCTACCACATCTCCATATCGGAATATCTTGTCTTCAGCCAGAACCTTTCGGCTCGGAACCATAACGGTAGTGCGCTCATGGAACTGACCTTCGGCCATAACGTTTGAACCTCCGGCCTCTTTCAGCTCCTTATGTGTTATTATTTTTACCACTCCGGGCATTTTTTCAGCTTCGGAGGTATCTATGGATAATATCTTGGCATGATGGGCCACCCTTGGCTGCACAACCGCCACATGCAGGCTCTCTGCAGGCATTTTTAGCTCCTGATCATCTCCATAGTCCGCCAGGCCGCAAACCTTTGCGAGAGCTGTGGGGCGTACAAGGGGTTTCCCATAATATTCGTTGTCCTCAGGAAGCTGGAAGGTTATTTCTTCTATGGTCGCCTCTCCGCGCATCACTTTTGCTGCCGCCATTACTGCATCCACCAGTTGCTTGTAACCTGTGCAGCGGCATACGTTGCGGTGTTTCTGGAACCAGTCGCGGACTTCTTCCCTGGTGGGATTATTGTTTTCCAGAAGCAATCCGTAGGCGGATACTACGAAGCCGGGGGTGCAGAACCCGCACTGTATAGCGCCGCAGTTCATCCATGCTACCTGTATCGGATGGAGGTTGTTGGGTGTGCCTATACCTTCTATGGTTATTACCTTGCTGTACTCTTCCACTGTCTTAATCTTTTTGGTACAGGAGCGGATAACCTTTCCGTTAAGTATGACTGAACATGCCCCGCACACGCCTGTGCCGCATCCGACCTTAGTGCCAGTCAGACCTAAACGGCGCAAAACATCTGCAAGTGAATCCTTCTCCGGGTTGCACATAAACATGCGATTTGCGCCGTTGATGTTCAACCACATTTTTCTTAGTTTCATGCACATTTCCTCCTTTATATTTTATAAACTACATTGTTATTCATTTCACCATCAATATACTACTAATTGCATGCTATTTTGTCAAGATAAGGAATATGCTGTGTTTGTTTCCCTGGAACCATTATGCAGTTTTCGCAGTATGTTCCTTTTGCGTTCCTTGGCAAATTCACCATCCAAATATCAATATATCAAATAATTGAAAAAGGAGCAAGATGTTTATCCCCCTATCCCTTTGATTCATCAATATTCATCAATATTTTTAAGCTTTCCGGGCCGGAAAACTTCTTTCTGAAATTAACTTATGCTCCTTGACATAATATTTTTAAAGCAGCAGGGACGGTTCTTTTTGCTTTTTAGTCAAAGCAAAAAGAACCGTCCCTGCTGCTTCTGCGTCCCTGCTGCTTCTGTATGTGTATGTATTAATCCCGATATGAACAGCAATAATCCGCAATGGATTTGACAATGACCTTGAAACTGGAGTTTGCAGGCACTACAAAGCTTGTGCCTTCCTTATAGCTGGTATAGGAGTTCTCATTCTGCCGCATGATCTCCATTTCACCGCTTAATACCTCCATCAGCTCTTCGGCACCTGTGCCAAACTGATATTCCCCCGGTAAAATGATTCCCAGGGTCTTTCTCTCCCCCGTTTCTGTATAAATCGTTCTGCTGGTAACCTTGCCATCGTAATAAACATTGGCCTTTTTTACAATTCGCGCATTGGTAAATTCCATTTATTGACCCTCCATTATATTTATTTAGCCTTCCGGCTATAATATGGTGTCAGACACTATATTCAGGCAATCGTTCGTTTTCATCCTCATATCTTTCTCTCTACAGCCTGCCCATAAAAATCCCATTCTGCCCTAACAATTCCATAATACCAGAATGTTAATTTCTATGCAATAACCGTCTAACCGTTCCTGTTGCTTCTAATCCGCAACCGAGTATGAATCCAAGAATTCCTGCATCCTTAATGCCCCCTCAATTGTATTTGGCCAGTTATGGAAGCCGAGGGTTTGCACCTCCCAACCGGTATTGCTCACCTGCTCCAATAAATCTTGTGCAAATTTAGTTTTGCCTTGTTCCGTAAGCTTTCTAAAACTGCTTAAGCCTTCTCTGACCTGTTCAACCCTGTATAAGGACTGTTCAAAAGAAAACGCCTCTTCTATAGTGCTGCCACGCAAATTATCTGCCCACTATGCCCCTATGTTATCATAAAAGCGGTCTGACAGTTCTTTCTGCTTCTACTTGTACACTGCCTCAATCAGACCGAAGATATAGTGGGACAAGGTACTCACCTCTTATCCCCTGCCTTCTTCTCTTCACCCGGTATATGACCGGCAAAGACAATCGTTACCTGATCTGTATTGAGCCTGATACTATATATTTCCCTGACTTCTGATCATATAAGGCTATATTGTTACCGGTAATATCAATGCGTACCCTCGCCCCAATCTGGTACAGAACGCTCCCAAATATGACCCCGGTTAAAAGGAAGTCGCCTACGCGTATTTTTACTGTAGATTCCATTCCCGTGGGCATAGCGCCGTAGACTATACCCTCCATTGCTCCATTTGTTGTAATATTTATGCATTCAGGCCTAATTGCGATTACAAAATCCCCATCCGTAATAACCTTTTCTTCTTTAATACTGAATTCATAGTTATCCACCTTCGGAATATTATATTTGAAGATTTCGTCCTTGTTTCCCTTTTCCACATATTTCTTGTTCTGTAATGATTGCTGCCTTGCCTTTATATCTTCATCCTCCGCTGCGTTCCTCTGCTCAAACCAGTTTTTAAGGTTAACAGCTGCAGAAGGCCTAAAGGTTGCATTAATTCCATCCAGTATGGAAATAGAAACAGTTCCATCCTCCTGTTGCTCCCCTTTGGCTTCTATAAAGTTAACGGACGGGTTCCCTACAAAATCTGCAACAAACAGGTTATCCGGCTTATTATATATCTCAAGGGGGGCTGCGCATTGCTGAAGGGTGCCGTTATTAATCAGGCAAATCTTGGTTGAAAGTGTCATAGCCTCCATCTGGTCATGGGTCACATATACAAAAGTGCTGCCGGTTTCCACATGCAGCCTTTGCAGCTCATATCTCATTTCCATGCGAAGCTTAGCGTCCAGGTTGGAAAGAGGTTCATCCATAAACAGTACAGCCGGTTCGGGGGCCAATGTCCTAGCAATAGCCACACGCTGCTGCTGTCCGCCGGACAGCTCCGCGGGGTAGCGATCCATAAACATGCCTATTTTTACAACTTTGGCGACTCTCCTTACAGTCAAATCCACCTCTTCCTTTGACAGATTTCTTACTGTTTTAATTGCCTTTCCGTGCTCTGTAACAGCACACTCTTCATTCAATTCCTGCCCCTTTGACCTATAGCCTGCTCTGATCTCATCCGATTTTTTTGCCAGATCCTCGGAGATTTGTTTCGCTACAGCCTGAGCATCCCTTGCATCATGCAGATTATAGCTGAACAATGTTTTTGCTGTGGACACAGAAATAGAATATGCATCAATCAATCTCAAAAGTGCCTTATCTATGTCAATCTTATTATTTTTATCTCTGCATTCCTCGATATGCTTTACAACTTCCCTGACATTTTTCAGAATTTCAATTAATTTTATTGTGCTCTTATATAATAGGTCAAAGGAAGGCAGTTCCTCTCTGATATTACTGAGACCAAATGCTATATTCTCATATACGGTCATGTTCGGCCACAGTGCATAATTCTGAAACAGAAACCCAACTTTTCTTTTATTAGGGGGCACATTTATTCCCTGCTCGCTGTCAAAAACTACCTTGCTGCCTATGGCAATCCTTCCGCTTGTCGGCGTTTCCAAGCCTGCAATCATGCGAAGTATCGTAGTTTTCCCACAACCGGATGGACCAAGCAAAGTAACAAAGGAGTTATCCTCAATATCAAGGCTGAGATTATCAACGGCATAGAATTTTCCCCATCTCTTCGAAACATTCGTTAATTTAATATCTGGCATGCTAATTCCCTCCGATACCTTTATCCAGACTTGCGCCGGTTATTTTATTCACCAAGGAATTGAAAATAAGAATCATAACAATCAATATAAGGTTTATTGCACTGGAAAATGCATATAAGCCCATCTCGTCAAAATAGTCCAGGGATGTTGCAACAATGAACCCCTGCGTACATAAAAGCATAAACAGCGACAATTCTCTCAGGCATGTCATGAACGGAAGCAGATATCCGCTTATGATAGAGACCTTCTGAATCGGTATGATAATATTTAACATCCTTTTATACCATGGTATACCGTGGATAATTGCCGCCTCTTCAATTTCATTGCTAAGCTGGAGCATAGAGTTCAGAGAGCTTCGGCTTGCAAAGGGAATATACTTGACCGTGCCCGCTATTATCAGTAAAGCATAGGTATTAAATAGATTAATGGTCTCATTGGAGAACATGATAAAAAAAGCAACACCGACGGCTATAGAAGGCATCAGATACGGGAGAAATGCAACGCCATTTACGTAATTTGCCCATCTGCTCCTTCTGTTCTTGGACACGGAATACCCTATCAGAGTCCCGATAGTACCCGCTAATAGTGAGCAGCAGACCGCCACATACAATGTGCCTTTGAAAGCATTCCAGATTGTCGGATTGTAAAGAACACCCTGCTGTCCGTACATGCCTTTTTCTGCAATGTTATCCCTTGTCAGCCACCATTTGGTGGTCAGATTGTTTATATTCCCGCTATAAAGGAAACTATAATCCCCCGGGTTCGGCAATATCGTTTCAAAAGCAAAGGAGATAATCGGAAATATACTGGTGAAGAACGTAAGAATTATGAAAATAATTGCAATCACATTTTTCCCTGTCTTACCCAGGTTAATTTTTGAGATCTGCCCTGATTTTCCGGTCACCGTTGTATAACTTTTACGGCTCCTGAGGCTGACTTGATTCATCAACAATATTGCTACACCAAATACCATCATAATAATTGCCAGTATACTCGCTTCTCCCGTATACTTGGAGTTCATGGAAATATATTTTGTAGAAAGTGTAGTAAGTCCTAAATAGTGCGGAACCGGGTAGCTTCCCATGGAGCTTCCGAATACCAGAAGGATTGTCGATAAAATTGCGGGTTTTACCATGGGTATAGTGATACGAAGCATCGTTCTCCATTTGGGCGTATTTAAAATCGTTGCAGCTTCCTCAAGATTCGCATCCATGTTCCGGAAAATGCCTCCAATAAGAATATAGGCAAAAGGAGCATAATGCAATCCCAAAACCAACGCACTTGGAAACATGCCCTGGCACCACCATTTAGGCATGTATATTCCCATCATTGCCGCAAGCAAACCATTTGAGGTCCCCGTAACTGTGTTACTGTTGAATACATTCTGCCAAACAACCGCAAGGGTCCACTGGGGCATTATATACGGGAAAATAAAAATCGAACTTAAATACTTTTTGAAATTAAGGTTTGTCCTCGTCACTAAAAATGCGAAAATCCCACCGTACAGGATTGAAACAATACATGCAAAGGTTGCAAGCAAAACCGTATTTGTCAAGGGTGTCCACAAATTTGTCTTTGCCAGTCTGCTGGTAAACAAATCTACATAGTTGACAACCGAATAACCTGTAACTTTTTTTGTCAGGTGGGCATCTATCGTTCCCGGATGAATTGCAAAGGTATCATTTACAATTGCTATAATAGGTACGAAAGTCGTAAGTGTAAGGACAATGCCAAACAGAAGCAGGATCGTATTCTGCGGTTTTGAAAAAAAAGCTTTAATTTTATTCAGTACAATCACATGCTTACCCGGCTTTTTTATCTCTGTCCGGTTCATATTTACCTCCTTAAAAGGCATCAAAGGTGTTTTCACGCCTTTGATGCCAGAACAAAGGCGGCTTCGCCGCATTTGACGCCCATGCGCCTTTTTCGAGCATGCGAGAAAAATATGGCGCGGGCACTTAAGTCAAGGGTTTTAATAGTATAGGAAAGTTATACTTTCCTATACTATTAAATACAGACCTGCTATGCAGGTTTATTTCTTATCACTGCCTGCACTGTATTTGGTAAGCAATTCAATCCAGCTTCCTACCGTAAATGATACGGAAGAACAATATTCAGGATCCTCGAGAACCAGCTCGCCTGTTGTCGTCCACCAGTTGTAGCCTCTGTCATTCTTGCAGTCATAAACATTTACGCCATTCTCATAGCCGCCCTTACTGTGGTTATAGGCTGATTCTGTTGCTGTTGCTACTTCCGGATTTGAGGAATAACCTCCCATATCCTTACCCCATGCGCTGAAACCGTCCTTTGTACATGTCATGTAAGCAATTAAAGCACATGCTGTCCAGGGAAGTGGGCTGTTGTTTGTTACAAAAAGGTAATGACAATATCCATAGCCGCCGATTCCTTTGTAATCATCCTGATATGCAGCTACCGTAATGTTATTCTTGGATACGGAAGCCGATTCTTCAACAGAACGAAGTTTTGAGTAAACCAGCAAACCGCATTGATCTGTTGCTGATTTTGTTACCAGAGTATTGCAGATAGGTCCGTCATCCGTTTGTTCATTATAGCTTTCTACCCATAATTTTATCCATGCAAGGGCATATTTCCCGTTTTCACCTAAGCCAAGGTCTTCTGCATCTTTTGCCATTTCATCAATAACCGGTTTAAAGTATGCCTGTTTGCCACTGTCAAGGGCATCATATGCTTCTTTTAACCAGGCTGCGTAATTATCCTGTGTCAGCATATATAAAAAGTTTTTGCCGACAACTTCAGAGTCAATGTCCATATAAAGTGCGTGAACATCTTTGTTTACGAAATCCCAACAATTCTTGTAGATTGCACTGCCGGTATTATTGAACATGAATACTTTGTTCAAAGTCTGCAGCGGAAGATACCCTTTGTATTCATCTGCCGTTGTGCCATTCGCTTTGGCCCATTCCTGAGGAATAAATGTTTTCAGGATACCGGTCTGCACCATTTTGCTCTCAATCTGGTTGCCGTCCTGTATTAATGTCATTGCAAAGGTGCCCTTTCCTTTTAGTGAATCCGCCGACAGCTGGTCAAAAATCTTATTGTTCTTAGGCTGCTGCCACTCATATTCCAATGTGTACGAAGGATCAATAGTCTTCAGGTAGTCAATGAACAGCGGAACCGCAGTTTTGCCGCGACTGGAATTACCAACGCCATAAAATGTTTTACCCTTTGATTCCTCAATTGCTTTTTGGGCAAGCTCTTCCATGCTCATTGTTTCAGCTTCTTCGATAATCTTTTCAATCTCGGAAAGGTTTATGTCTTCCTTGACCTCAGCTGATGCCGGTTCGTCTCCTCCTGCCTTTCCGGCACATCCGGCAAGAGACATCAGAACCATGCAGCAAATAAGCAATACCGATGTAAAACGTTTGACTCTTTTCACCAATAATTCCTCCCATTTTTAAAATTTGGATTCTTTCTATCAAGTATCCAATCTCCCTGATACAATTTTACAAATAGTCGGAATTTTATGGTAGTAGACAAAACTGTTATAATTTTGTTTTTTCTGATATTTTTATGCTCTTCTGCTTCTGTCCTGATACTCAGAGGGAGACACACCAACCATCTTTTTAAAAATACTGCTGAAGTATGTTATGTCCCGGTACCCTACCAGTTCGGCCACCTCATATACCTTGTACCTGCAATCACGCAGCATATTCATTGCTGTACGGATACGATACCGGGTAATATATGACATAATTGTATAGTCTGTTTCTTTTCTAAAGATATGACTCAGATGCCCGCCGCTGATTCCCAATGATTCGGCAATAGTATCAACACAGAGCTTTCGGTCATTATAATGGTTTGCAACATAGTCTATCGCCTCCATGACATACTTGCTTTTATCTCCTTTTTTCAACATCATGCTGATTTGTTTTATATCGGAATTGATTTGTTTCCTTTCGTCTATTATCTTCTTTTGAACACGCAATACCGTTTCTTCCAATTCACCATCCTGAAAGGGTTTTAATAAATAATCCGATGCGGAAAACTTGACGGCTCTCTGGGCATATGAAAAATCACTGTATGCAGTAAGAAAAATCACATGAACGTTTTTGTTTGCCTGGCGCAGGTTCCCCAGCATCTCTATTCCGTCCATTTTCGGCATTTTTATATCTGTAATAATCAAATCCGGATTATACTTCCTTGCTGCCTCAAGTCCTTCCAATCCGTTTGAAGCTTCCGCCACGACAATACAGCCCAGAGCAGGCCAGTCAACCCCCAACACAATTCCTTTACGCACAAGCTTCTCATCATCAACTACCAATACCTTCAGCATATTCTGCTACCTCCCCACTTATAACGGGCAATACAACCGTTACCTTGGTTCCGCCTTTTTCAATTGCACTTGCCGAGACCCCAAATGTGTCACCATAGCGCAGCCTGATTATCGTATCCACATTAATAAACCCTATATTCTCCCCCGTTTTGTTTCTGTCTCTGCTGTTCAAGCGTTCCAACATTTCCTTGCTCATGCCACAGCCGTCGTCCGATATGGATATAATGAGTTTTTCATTTTCTTCGGACACATTGATATATATACTTCCATCTTCTCTGTCGGCAAGTCCGTGAATAATTGCGTTTTCTATCAGGGGCTGGATAACTAGCTTCGGGACGAGATAATTCTCTGATTCGTCCTTTATTTCAACGGTATATTTGAATTTCCCGCCGAAACGTATCCGCTGAATATCAACATAACACTGCGCAAGAGTCAGTTCTTCCTTTAGTGTGATAAGCTGCTTCGACGAAATACTGGTCCGCAGGATTTTGGCAAGGCTTGCCACCAAAGTAGAAATCTCCGAAATATTATGTGCCTTTGCCACCCATTTTATGGTGTCCAGAGTATTATAGATAAAGTGAGGATTTAATTGAGCCTGCATCATCGCAATATTTGAATTATTCAGCTCTTGCTGCTGTTTAACCTGGCGTTCTACATTATCACGAAGTTTGCCTGCCATGGTATTGAATTTGACCGCCAAACCTCCAAACTCATCAATTCTCTCCGTTTCAATCCGGGTATCCAGATATCCCTCTTCCACTTCATGCATTGCTTCGGTAATTGTATGAATAGGTTTCACAAGGTTATTGCTTATTTTTACGGATACTCCAATACAAAGCATCAGACTCAGTAAAGTCATGATTGCGCTGACACTGTACATTGTCTTGCTTATATCCGTCGTAAAGATCTCGTCCCTTTGCAGTACAACAGATAAACCGGTATAACCTATTGGTGAAATATAAAACTTGCATTCCTTGCTCAGATCCGTTAAATCCCTGCCTTTCATAAGCTGCTCTCTCAATACAGATCCGATCGGTTTTTCCTTCGCCGGTTCCGTACTGTAAATTGTATGCCATTGTTTGTCCAATATAACTATACTGTCCTGCGGACTGTAAGCATCCTCCAGGAGGCTTTCAAAATCAGCAGATCTTATCCCGACAACAATATATCCTATACAGTTGCCTGCATTATCGGTAATTGTTCTTGCAGATCTTAGCAAAATATCCTTTGAACTGCTTGTATACTCGTTTTCACCACTTATAACCAGTGTATCCGGTTGGTCGGCTGCTGCTTTCAGAATTCCACAATAAGTAGAAAGCTTTGTATTTAAGGTTTTAGTGCTGGTGGAATACTTGCAGATTCCTCCTATGGAATACAGCTCAAATTGCGCCACCCTTCTGAGCTCCGAGGTGGAAGCATACAGTGCATTATATGTCTTGTTGCGGTTTTCCTCATTCTTTTCATACAAGGTCTGAACAACCAATTCGTTTCTATTTAATTCCCGGCTGATAACATCCAATTTGTCAAAAAAACCTCCCAGTGCATCTTCAACTCTGTTTAACCGCATTGCAATTTCTGCCTGATGGTCCATTTCAATTTTCATTTTAAAAAGCTGGATCATAAAAAAACTGCATATCAGCAACGGCAGAATTGCAACCAGAATAAAATAAAACAGCAATTGTCTTTTAAATGATCCCCTGATATAATTTCGCATATTTACGCCATTCCTTTATCTATTCAATAAGTCCCATTTCTTAAGTATCTCGCTTCTGTTATCACTGGCCCACTTTAAATCGTAGTCAATAAATTTCGCTCCTTTTTCGCCCGGCATTTTGGAATCGGATATATCTTTTCTCACGGATCTTCTATAACAATAATC
>ERZ795058.3560-NODE-3560-length-16221-cov-4.703823_pt1 | contig 16221 bp, 11 predicted proteins | sample MGYA00375142_ERZ795058 | MGnify/ENA primary metagenome ERZ795058 (study PRJEB30187, sample SAMN05720210) | activated sludge metagenome | isolation source: anaerobic digester from wastewater treatment plant | place: Japan | collected 2015-04-20 ... | reverse complement strand
GGGAGAGGGGGAATGGGAAGGCTGGTTTTCGAGAGCCGAGGACGAGGACGAGAGCCGAGAGCCGAATCTTGGAGAGGTCCTTTGAGGGCGATCACGAGGACGAGGGACGAGAGACGAGACGAGAGACGAGGGACGATTCTAAAGTGAGGGGCGGGGAGATTGACGGCCCGGCTCGCGGGAGCGTAACATGGGACGGCATGGGGTGCTCCGCTCAAGGGGCTGAGACAGCGGTAGTCCGCGAACCCGATGAACCTGATCCGGGTAATGCCGGCGTAGGGAACCCGCAACGTGAAACCGCCCGTTCAATTTCCCCTGGAGATCGGCACGGAGGGGCCGCGCGCCGACGCGGAAGGGCTGCCGCTGCGCGTCAATGAGCGTCCGCACCGCGTCGCGCCCGGCGTCACGCTGTTTCAACTGCGCGACCGGCTCAAGCCCGACGCCGACGTCGTGATTCTCAACGGGTTCCCGCTGGCCGAGGACCGCCCCTTGGCCGCTGGCGACGAGGTGGTTCTGATCCGGCGCGGCGAAGTCCCTTCGCCCGAGGAATTGGAAAGCCTGATGGTCGCGCGCCACGGCCCCGGCGTGCATGCGCGCGTCAAGGCGGCGCGCGTTGGGATCGCCGGCTGCGGCGGCCTGGGCAGCGCCGTCGCCATCGCGCTGGCCCGGACCGGCGTCGGCCACCTGCTGCTGGTCGATTTCGACGTCGTCGAACCGAGCAATCTGAATCGCCAGCAGTTTTTCATCGATCAGATCGGCCTGCCCAAAGTGGACGCCCTGCGCGACAACCTGCTGCGGATGAATCCGTATGTGCGGATCGAAACGCGCAATCTGCGGCTGACCGCGCGCAACATCCCCGAGACCTTCGCCGGGTGCCATGTCATCGCCGAATGTTTCGACGACCCGACGATGAAGCGCGATCTGACGGTCGCCGTGCGCCGCGGCCTGCCGACGATCCCGCTCGTCACCGTATCGGGCATCGCGGGGTACGGCCCAGCCGATTCGATCCGGGTGCGGCGCATCTTCCGCAACGTCTGGCTGGTGGGCGATACGGAGACGGCCGCGGCGCCGGGCCGCGGCCTGCTGGCGCCGCGTGTGGCGGTCGCCGCCGGTCAGCAGGCCAACGTGGTGTTGCGCCTGCTGCTCGGCGAGGAAGGCGAGGGGAGCGGGCGGCGGGAATCCGACCCGGTGGAGGAAGGATGATGCGGATTCGAGTCAACGGCGAATCGCGCGAGGTTGACCAGGCTTCTTCCCTGCTGGATCTGCTGCGGCAGATCGGCCTGGAGGCGCGCAATCTCGCCATCGAACACAACGGCGAGTTCGTCGAGGATGACCGGCTCGGCGAGGTGACGCTGAACGAGGGCGATACGCTCGAGATCGTCCGGTTCGTCGGCGGCGGGTGATGCCGATGGAGATGCGCTCGCCCACGCTCCAGGCCCATTTCCGGCTGATTCAGTCGCAACGCACCGCGATTTACGAGCGGCTCGCCGGTTGTTCGCGCGAGGAACTGTGGGCGCCGCTTGCCCCCGGCAAGTGGTCCCGGGGCGAACACCTGGCGCATCTGGCCCGGACCCTCGAGCTGATCCGCAAGATCGCGCGCATTGCGATCCCGCTGCTGACGCCGTTTGCCTGGCTCTTCCGCAATCGCCCGTTCGAACGCCATTCGCCCGATGTCTATGCCGAGTATGAACAGAAGCATGGCCGGCCGATGAAGGCGCCCAGCCTGATCGTGCCCGCGCGGCGCCCCGAAATGGACCTCGACCCGTTGCGCGCCGAACTGCAGCGGCAAACTGTGAAGCTGGAGGCTCTGCTGGTCCGCGTGCCGGAGGAGATCGCCGGGCACATCCGCTTCCTCGATCCGCCGGGCCACAATCCGAACCTGATCCAGGCCGTGCACATCCTGGCGATTCACGAAGCCCACCATTTCAAGGCGATGTTTCCATGACCACCGACGGCACGAACAGTCCAATGAAGCCCCTGACGATCAACGGCGTCGCGCTGCGCTCGCGCCTGTTGGTCGGCACCGGCAAATTCAGTTCGCCCCAGGCGATGGCGGCCGCCGTGGAAGCTTCGGGAACCGAACTGGTGACCGTGGCGTTGCGCCGCGTCGATCTGAACAACCCGCACGACGCCACGCTGGAGGCGCTCGACTTCAGCAAATACCGCCTGCTGCCCAACACCTCGGGCGCGCGCACCGCCGAGGAAGCCGTCCGCCTGGCCAAAATGGCCCGTGCCGCCACCCGTACCAACTGGGTCAAGCTGGAGGTCACCCCCGACCCCAACTATCTGCTGCCCGATCCAGTGGAAACGCTCAAGGCGGCCGAGGTGCTGGTGGCCGGGGGGTTCGTCGTGCTGCCCTACATCAACGCCGATCCGATTCTGGCCAAGCGGCTGGAGGACGCCGGCTGCGCCACGGTGATGCCGCTGGGTTCGCCCATCGGCAGCAATCGCGGGCTGCGGACGCGCGACCAGCTCGGCATCATCATTGAGCAGGCGACCGTGCCGGTCGTGGTGGACGCCGGCCTGGGCATGCCGAGCCACGCCGCCGAGGCGATTGAGATGGGCGCCGATGCGGTCCTGATCAACACGGCGATCGCCGTCGCGGCCGATCCGGTCCGGATGGCGCGCGCGTTCAAAGCGGCCGTGGAGGCCGCCGAACTGGCCCGCGAGGCCGGCCCCGGCGGCGAAAGCCGGCTGGCCCGCGCCAGCAGCCCGCTGACCGGGTTTCTGTGGGAGCAGGGGAGTGCTTGATGGCTTCGCTACAACCTTTATGGCCCTTATGTCCTTGAGGTCCGACGGCGAGCGCGAGGACGAGAAACGAGAGGCGAATTCCTGGACGTGACGGCATGAGCACCTTCCTTGACATCATCGACCGCACCGCGTGGCCCGCGCTGGGTTCGGCGATCGACACGGCGACGCCCGCCGACGTCGAACGCGCGCTCGCCGCCGAACGGCCCTCCGACGACGACCTGATTGCCCTCTTTTCGCCGGCCGCCGCGCGGTATCTGGAGCCGCTGGCGCAGCGCGCCGCCGCCCTTACCGAGCGGCGCTTCGGCAAGGTCATCCAGCTCTACGCGCCGGTGTACCTGACCAATGAGTGTGTGAACAAGTGCGCTTACTGCGGCTTTTCGCATGAGCTGGAGATCCCGCGCGTCACGCTGACGCCGGCGCGCGTCCTGGCCGAGGCCGAGATTCTCCATGCCCAGGGCTTCCGTCACATCCTGCTCGTGGCGGGCGAGGATCGCCGCGCCGTCAACCTGCCGTATTTGAAGGAAGTCGTGGCGGCGCTCAATGACCGTTTCGAGGCGATCTCAATCGAAATCCAGCCGCTCGAAAGGGAGGAATACCGCGAACTGGTCGACGCCGGCGTGGACGGCCTCGTGATCTATCAGGAAGTCTACGATCCCCGGCTTTACGTGAAGTACCACCTGGCAGGCCCTAAACGGAATTACCGCAAGCGCCTGCGGGCGATCGAGGCGGGCGGGGAAGCCGGCATGCGGACGCTCGGCGTCGGCGCCCTGCTGGGCCTCGCCCCCTGGCGTCCCGAAGCCGTCATGGTGGCTCGCCATGCCCGCTGGTTGATGCGCCGGTTCTGGCGCGCCCGCATCGCCGTCAGCTTCCCCCGCATCCGCGCCCAGGCGCACGAGTATCAGCCGGACTACCCGGTGAGCGATGCCGATCTGGTCCAGATGATCTGCGCGATGCGGATCGCGCTGCCCGATGCCGAACTCGTCCTTTCGACGCGCGAACCGGCCCGCCTGCGCGATCGCCTGCTGGGCCTCGGCATCACCCGCACCAGCGCCGGCAGCAGCACCGTCCCGGGCGGCTACACCTCGCACGACCACGCCGGCGAGCAATTCGAAATCGAGGACAGCCGTTCCCCCGCCGAGGTGGCGTCGGTCATTGCCGACCTGGGTTTCGAGCCCGTCTGGAAGGACTTTGACCGGATGTTCGTTCTGGCGCGTTGACCGCCCGGCCGCGGTCGCGCGCCGGTATGGGTTGATCCGTGTTCCGCCGGCTGGGATGATGTCCGCGTCAATCCCCGGCGGGAGAATCCGCGTGCCGCTCGAACTGGCTTACATCGTCGCCCCCGTCATCCTGATCTGCATCGTCCTGGTGGCGTCGCTGCTTGATCGCTGGAGCGTGCCGGTCATCCTGATCGCGCTCGGCGCGGGGATTCTGTTCGGCAGCGACGTCCTTGGGCTGTGGGTCTTTTCCGATTTCCTCCAGGCCAACCAGATCGCCAACTTCGCCCTGATGTTCATCCTGTTTTATGGTGGGTTCAGCACGCAGCGCGAACACTTCCGCCAGGTGGCGCTGCCGGCCATCAGTCTGGCGACGATCGGCGTCGTCCTGACCGCGCTGGCGACGTTCCTGGTCTTGTGGCTCCTGGCCGGCTGGCGCTTCGAGGTCGCCCTGCTCGTCGCGGTCATCGTTTCATCCACGGATGCCGCGGCCACATTTTCGATCCTGCGGCGCCATTCGCTGCCGCCAAATCTCTCCTCGACGATCGAGATCGAAAGCGCCGCCAATGACCCGATGGCGATCCTGCTGACCCTCGGCGCGATCGAAGCGGTGTCGCATGGGCAGTTCAGCACCCTGGCGCTGGTCGGTGAGTTCGCCTGGAAATTCTTCGGCGGGATCGGCTTCGGCATCGCGCTGGGACACGGCGCTGTCTGGCTGTTCAACCGGCTCGGCCCCGAGGACCGCGGTCACTACTACGTGCTCTCGCTCAGCGTCGTGCCGCTGATCTTTGGGCTGACGAATCTGGCCGAGGCCAGCGGCATGCTGGCGGCGTTCATCGCCGGTTATGTCATGGGGAATCGCCCGTTCGTCCACCGCCAGGGCGTCGCCAATTTCTTCAGCGCGATGGCGACGATTTGTGACATGTCGATGTTCGTTCTGCTCGGGCTGCTGGTCTCGCCCAGCCAGTGGTCCGGCTCATGGCTCCAGGGGGTCGTGCTGTTCGCCGTCCTCGCGTTCATTGCCCGGCCCTTCGCCGTCTGGATCGGTACGCTGGGGATGCGACTGGGGCGCAGGGCGCGGCTGATGATCGCGTGGGCCGGCCTGCGCGGTTCGGTGCCGATCGTCCTGTCGACTTACCCGATGGCCGCCGGCCTGGAGTTCGGCAACGAAATCTTCAACATCGTCTTCTTCGCCGTGATCCTGTCGGTCCTGATCCAGGGCTCAACACTGGGCAACTTCTCGAGCTGGCTCGGCCTGACCACGCCGGGCCGGCCCAAACCGCTCTATAATCTCGAACTGATGACGATGTCGCGCAGCGATATGGATCTGGTCGTCGTCGATCTGCCCGGCCCCCAGGGAGTGCAGGGCCCGCGCATCCAGAATCTGAATCTTCCCCCCGGCTCGGTCATCACGCTGATCAGCCGCGGACGCGAGGTCGTCGCCCCGCGCGGCGACACCCATCTGGAAGGCTGGGATCAGGTCACGGTGCTGGCGCATGTGGCCGATCACGAGCAGGTGCGTCAGGCGCTCGTGCAGCCGTTCGAGTTGGCGATGCGCCCCCCAGCCGATGGGGAGGATCGCGACGGTTCGCCGCCCCCCGCCGCCGAGGCGTAGCCGGCTGGCATCGCCCATGGAGTCGGTATCGGTATCGGGATCGCCCTCGCGATCGAGCCGCCCCCGCCGCCCATCGGGCGCTCCGTCACAATCGCCGGTCCAGATTGCGGTAGTGAATGGCCTCACTGACGGCTTCGCTGTCAATCTCGTCCTTGCCCGCCATGTCGGCGATCGTCCGCGCCACGCGCAGGATGCGGTCGTAGGCGCGCGCCGACAGCCCCATCGAGCCCATCGCGCGCTCGAGCATAGCCAGCGTGGCGTCGTCGAGCCGGCACCAGCGGCGCAGGTCGCGCCCGCTGATCTGCGCGTTGGCGTAGAGGCCCGGGCGCCCGCGAAACCGGTCCAGTTGCCGCTGCCGCGCCGCCTGGACGCGCTCGCGGACGACGGCCGTCGGCTCGCCCGGCTCGCCGCGGGTCAGTTCCTGGTATTTGACCGCCGGCACCTCGATGTGAATGTCGATGCGGTCGAGCAGCGGCCCCGACAGCCGCGCGTGATAGCGCTGGACGTCGGGGGGCGTGCAGCGGCACTCGCGCGCCGGGTCGGTGCGGTAGCCGCAGGGGCACGGGTTCATCGAGGCGCAGAGCATGAACCGCGCGGGGAACTCGCAGGTCATCGCCGCGCGCGCCACCGTCACCGCGCCGTCCTCCAGCGGCTGGCGCAGCGTCTCCAGCGCCTGGCGCGGGAATTCGGGGAACTCGTCCAGGAACAGCACGCCGTGATGCGCCAGCGAGGCTTCCCCCGGCCGCGGCAGGGTGCCCCCGCCGATCATCGCCACGTGGCTGACGGTATGATGCGGCGAGCGGAACGGCCGGTTGGTGATGAGCCCGCCGCGGCCGGTCAGTCCGGCGATCGAATGGATCTTGGTCACGTCGAGCGCTTCCTCGAACGTCATCGGCGGCAGGATGCCCGGCAGCCGGCGCGCCAGCATCGTCTTGCCCGAGCCCGGCGGGCCGATCATCAGGATGTTGTGCGCACCGGCGGCCGCGATCTCCAGCGCGCGGCGCGCTCCCGCCTGGCCGCGCACGTCGGCCAGGTCCGGGATGTGTTGCCCGTTTTCCGTGACGAACGGCGGCGGGTGATGGGGCAGGATCGGCCGCGTCCCGGCGAGGAACTCGACCGCCTCGGCCAGCGTCGCCACCGGGATTACCTGGACCCGTTCGACCACGGCGGCCTCCGGGGCATTGTCGGTGGGGACCAGGATGCCGGACACGCCGGCGTTGCGCGCGCCGAGCGCCAGCGGCAACGCGCCGCGGACCGGGCGGACCTCGCCATTCAGCCCGAGCTCGCCCACCAGCGCGTAGCGGCCCAGCAGGTCGGGGCTGAGGCTGCCCGAGGCGGCCAGCACGCCGACGGCCAGGGGGAGGTCGAACGCGACCCCTTCCTTGCGGATGTCGGCCGGGGCCAGGTTGGCGGTGACGCGGCCCGCCGGGAACCAGAAACCGGAATTGCCGATGGCGGCGCGGACCCGTTCGCGCGATTCCTTCACGGCGCCTTCAGGCAGGCCGACGATCTGGAAGATCGAGTCCTCGCGCTGGCCGATCGTGACATCGACCTCAACGGTGACCTGATACGGCTCAATCCCGAAGACGCCGAAGGAGAGGGACTTGGCAAAGGCGCCGGGCATACGGCCGTCGGTCCGGTCGGTCAAATGAGTTGATGGTAAGGAAGGCGAGGGGAGGAATCAACAGACGATAACGGGGCGGAGAGGATGATGACCGCTAGATCATCAAAGGGGTGATGCTGAGTTCAGAGAAACCGGTAATATTTGAGCGCCCGCAAATCGCCCTTCGAAATCCGCAGGCGGTTTGCGGCGATGCAGTTCATGGGGTTTGAGGCTGAGCGTCAGACCCTCATATTCCGCTGCCCGGCCGCTGCCTTGCAACGCGCCGGCTGTGACCGTGCCGACCATGGTCAGCCTGGACCGGCAACTTCATCAGTTGCAGCGGACATTTTTTGAGCGAAGGGGACCTCCATGAAAGCATAAGACAGACTCGCCGTAGCATCCGCAAATGATGAACTACCACCAGTTCTCTGTTTTTATGTCCTTTAAGTCCTTTATGTCCCTTGCCCGCCTGATCTTGCCCACTTGATCTCGCCCCCAATTTCGCCCACTCTGAGCGCGCAACTCCGCTTCACTTCTGCCCGGCCGTTCGTTAGGTTATTTGGTTGCCGGCGTCTCCCCAGCCGGGGGTGGGGGGTGCCGAGTCTGGCAGAGATAGCGCCGTCGCGCCGCGCACCCTGACGGAACCGCCACCCGCGCCGGGGAGCACCGAGACCGGCTCCGCTCCCCGTCCGGCCCGCGGACCGCTGCCGCCGCCGACGTCCGGGAGTACCATGTTCCGCAGCCTGCTACCCAAGGAAACCGGCTTCTTCGATTACTTCGAACAGGTCAGCGCGCTGGCGGTGGAATGCTGCCGCGAGCTGCGCCAGATGGTCTCCTACGAGGGAGACATCACGGCGCACGTCGACCGGATCAAGGAGATCGAGAAAGAGGCCGACCGCATCACGCACACCTGCACCGACGCACTGCACAACACATTCATCACGCCGATCGACCGGGCCCAGATCCACGGCCTGAGCAAGCGCCTGGACGACGTCATCGACGCCATCGACGCCACCACGTCGCGCATGGCGATCTACGAGATGACCGACGTGCGGCCCGAGGCGCTGCAACTGGCCGAGGTCCTGGCCGAGGCCTCCGGCGAGATCGAGCAGGCCGTCAAGCACCTGCGCAACCTGCGTCGGCCCGAGGACCTCAATCAGCACCTGATCCGCATCTATTCCCTGGAGAACCAGGGCGACGCCATCCTGCGCGGGGCTCTCAGCCGTCTGTTCAAGGAGGAGCCCAACCCCATCCAGGTGATCAAGTGGAAGGAGATCTTTGAGCGGCTGGAGCGGGCGACCGACCGCTGCGAAGCGGTGGCCAGCATCATCCAGAGCATCCTGATCGAGGCATCCTGATCCCCATGACCTTCACGCTGCTTGTCGTCTGTTTCGCTGTCGCGCTGGCGCTGCTGTTCGATGTCATCAACGGATTTCACGACGCGGCCAATTCCATTGCCACCGTCGTTTCGACGCGCGTCCTTTCGCCGCGCTTCGCCGTGTTGTGGGCGGCGTTCTTCAACTTCGTCGCGATGTTCGTCTTCCACAAGGCGCGCGTTGCCGACACGATCGCCAAGACGGTCAAGATCGCCTCGGACGACAGAGCGTTCGTCTACGTTGTCCTGGCCGCGCTGGTCGGCGCCATCGTGTGGGATCTGATCACCTGGTGGTGGGGCCTGCCGACCAGTTCGTCGCACGCGCTGATCGGCGGGCTGGTCGGCGCCGGCCTGGCCTACCAGGGCATCGCGATCATCGCCTGGGCTCCCGTCTGGAAGACCATCCTGTTCATCCCGTCGGCGCCGCTGATCGGTTTTGTGATCGCGTTCTGCATTATGGTCGCCGTCAGTTGGATCTTCCGGCGCTGGCGGCCGGCCGAGGTCGACGGCTTCTTCCGCAAGGGGCAATTGCTCTCGGCCGCGCTCTATTCACTGGGCCACGGCGGCAACGATGCGCAGAAAACGATGGGCGTCATCATGGCGCTGCTGATCGCCGCCGGTCTGATGGCGCCCGACACCGAGCTCTCGCTCACGCATTTGAACACGCTGTGGATCATCCTGTCGTGCCACCTGGCGATGGCGATCGGCACGGCGTTCGGCGGCTGGCGGATTGTCAAGACAATGGGGATGAAAATCACCAAACTCAAACCGGTCGGCGGGTTTTGCGCCGAGACGGCCGGCGCATTGACGCTGTTCCTCGCCACCCACGGCGGCATCCCCGTCTCCACCACGCACACAATCACCGGCTCGATCATCGGCGTCGGCGCCGTGACCAAACTTTCGGGCATCAAATGGGGGGTCGCCGAACGGATCGTCTGGGCCTGGATCGTGACGATCCCGTTTTCCGCGCTCGTCGCCGCCGCCTGCTTCTATCTGTTCAAACTGCTCCACCCGGCGTTCTGACGAGACCGACATGGGGCCGGGCCGCCGGCGGCGAAGCGGTTCAGCGCCGCGGCAAGCTGTCAACGCGCGTGCGGAATGTGGGCAGGTCGCTGTAACCCATCAGATATTCGTCGACGCCGCGGGCGGCCTCCCGGCCTTCGGCCAGGGCCCAGACGACGAGCGACTGGCCGCGGCGCATGTCGCCCGCAACGAAGACCTTGTCCACCGAGGTCCGGTAGTCCTCATCCGCCTTCACGTTGCCGCGCTCGTCAAGCTCGACCCCGAGCTGTTGGAGCAGCCCCTCTTTCTCAGGACCGACAAACCCCATCGCCAGCAGGACCAGGTCGGCTTCGATTTCAAAATCGCTGCCGGCGACTTCGGTCATTTTCATCCGGCCGGAGTCGTCGTTCGTCCACTCCAGTTCCACGCAATGGAGCAGCCTGACGTTGCCTGCATCGTCGCCCGTGAAGCGTTTGGTCAGCACGCTCCACTGGCGATTGCAGCCTTCCTCATGCGACGAGGAGGTGCGCAGGACCATCGGGTAATAGGGCCAGGGGTAGTTCTCCGTCCGCTCGTTGGGCGGCATCGGCAGCAGCTCGATCTGCGTGACCGACTTCGCCCCATGGCGCACGGAGGTGCCGACGCAGTCCGAGCCGGTGTCGCCGCCGCCGATCACGACGACATGCTGGTCGGTGGCGAGGATGCGATCGGCGGGGGCGATGGCGTCGCCCTGATTGACCTTGTTCTGCTGCGTCAGGAACTCCATGGCGAAGTGGATGCCCTTGAGCTGGCGGCCTTCGATCGGTAAGTCGCGGGCGGCGGTGGCCCCGCCGGCCAGCACGATGGCGTCGAATTCGCGCAGCAGCTCGTCGCCCTTCACGTCGCGGCCGACCCAGCAGTTGGTGCGGAAGATGACCCCCTCGGCCTCCATCTGACGGATGCGGCGTTCGACCTGAAATTTCTCCAGTTTGAAATCGGGGATGCCGTACATCAGGAGTCCGCCGGGGCGATCGGCGCGTTCGAAGACGGTGACGCTGTGGCCAGCGCGCCGCAGTTGCTGGGCGGCGGCCAGACCCGCCGGGCCCGAGCCGACGATCGCCACCTTGCGGCCGGTCTTGATCTCCGGCGGCTCCGGCTCGATCCAGCCGCAGTCCCAGGCGTGGTCGATGATGGCCTTTTCGATCTGCTTGATCGTGACCGGCGGCTCGATGATTCCCAGCACGCAGGCCGCCTCGCACGGGGCGGGGCAGATCCGGCCGGTGAACTCGGGGAAATTATTCGTCGCGTGCAGCCGGTCGATCGCCTCGCGCCAATCCTTACGATAAACCAGGTGGTTCCAATCGGGGATCAGGTTGCCCAGCGGGCAGCCGGTGTGGCAGAAGGGGATCCCGCAATCCATGCAACGCGCGGCCTGGCGCCCCAGCGTGACGTCCGACGGTTTGCTGGTGACCTCGCGCCAATCGTGCACCCGCTCTTCGACGGGCCGGTCCTGCGGTTCCTCGCGCGTATATTTCAAGAATCCCTTGATGTCGCCCATCGAGCGTTTCCCTCCGCTGTGGTGTGCTGCTGGTTTCCGATCGGCGGAGACGAGCCCTCCGCTCCGCCTGCTCCCCCGCCGGTGCGCCTCACTTGACGGCGACCGGTTCCTGCTCAAATGCTGCCTGCTCGTCGCGCCGCGCGCGTTCCTCCAGCGCCAGCTTGTAATCACGCGGGAAGACCTTGACGAACAGGTTGCGCACCCGCTCCCAGTCGGCGAGGACGGCCGCAGCCACCGTCGAGCCGGTGTAGTCCAGATGGCGCTGGATCATTTCACGGACGAAGTGCTCCTCCTCACCGGCCTCGATCCGTTCCAGATCGACCATCTCCTTATTGCAGCGGGCGGGGAAGGTGTCGCGCTCATCGAGCACATAGGCGATGCCGCCCGACATGCCGGCGGCGAAGTTGCGCCCGGTCTGGCCGAGGATGATGGCGCGGCCGCCGGTCATGTATTCGCAGCCGTGATCGCCAACGCCCTCGACGACAACGCGAGCGCCGCTGTTGCGCACGCAGAAGCGTTCCCCGGCAATGCCGCGGATAAACGCTTCGCCGCTGGTGGCGCCGTAGAACGACACGTTGCCGATGATCACGTTCTGCTCGGCAACGAACCGCGCCTTGCGCGAGGGATAAATGATCAGTCGGGCGCCGGAGAGGCCCTTGCCGAAGTAGTCGTTGGCGTCGCCTTCGACTTCGAGCGTCAGGCCCCTGGCGGCGAACGCGCCGAAGCTCTGGCCGGCCGATCCGCGGAAGCGCAGGTGAATCGTGTCGTCGGGAAGCAGGTCCAGTCCAAAGCGCTTGGCGATCTCGTGCGAGAGCATCGTGCCGACGGTCCGGTTGGTGTTGCGGATCGGCAGTTCCAGTTGAACGCGTTCCTTCCGCTCCAGCGCCGGTCCGGCGAGCCGGATCAGCTCGTTGTCGAGTGCGCGCTCCAGCCCGTGATCCTGGCTCATCGTGCAGCGGGTGATGATGTGGGCGGGGACCTGCGGCTTGTGCAGGATCGGGGCCAGGTTCAGGCCGCGCGCCTTCCAATGGTCGATCGCGTCGGCGGTGTCGAGCATGTCGACGCGGCCGATCATTTCATCGACGGTGCGGAAGCCGAGGTCGGCCATGATCGCCCTCAGTTCCTCCGCCACGAAGAAGAAGTAGTTGATGACGTATTCCGGCTTGCCGCTGAATTTGGCGCGCAGCACCGGGTCCTGCGTGGCGATGCCGACCGGGCAGGTGTTGAGGTGGCACTTGCGCATCATGATGCAGCCCATCGAGATGAGCGGCGCGGTGGAGAAGCCGATCTCCTCGGCGCCGAGCAGGATCGCGATCGCCACGTCGCGGCCGGTCTTGAGCTGACCGTCGGTCTGCACGACGATCCGGCTGCGCAGGTCGTTCATCACCAGGGTCTGATGGGTCTCGGCCAGGCCCAGTTCCCACGGCAGGCCGGCATGCTTGATCGAGGTCAGCGGCGAGGCGCCGGTGCCGCCGTCGTGGCCGCTGATGAGGACGACGTCGGCCTTGCCCTTGGCGACGCCGGCCGCGACCGTGCCGACGCCGACCTCGGCGACGAGCTTGACGCTGATGCGCGCCGCGGGGTTGCTGTTTTTCAAATCGTGGATGAGCTGGGCCAGGTCCTCGATCGAATAGATGTCGTGGTGCGGCGGCGGGGAAATCAGTCCCACGCCGGGGGTGGAATGGCGGATCCGGCCGATCACCTCATCCACCTTGTGGCCCGGAAGCTGGCCGCCCTCGCCGGGCTTCGCCCCCTGCGCCATCTTGATCTGCAGTTCGCGCGCGCTCGCCAGGTAGTTGATCGTGACGCCGAAACGCCCCGACGCGACCTGCTTGATGGCGCTGTTGCGGTTGTCCCGGAAGCGCTCGGGATCCTCGCCCCCCTCGCCGGTGTTGCTCTTGCCCCCCAGCGTGTTCATCGCGATGGCCAGCGTTTCGTGCGCTTCCTTGCTGATCGAGCCGAACGACATGGCGCCCGTGCAGAAGCGTTTGACGATCTCGGCGGCCGGTTCGACCTCGTCCAGATGCACCGGCTGGAGGCTCTTGCGGAAGGTCAGCAGGCCGCGCAGCGTGCAGCGCATGCGCGCGTCCTCGTTGAGCAGGCGGCTGAACTCGCTGAAGGTCTCCCACGAGTTGCGGCGCACCGCTTCCTGCAGCTTGCTGATCGTGAACGGGTTGATCATGTGCTTTTCGCCGTCGCGCCGCCACTGGTACTGACCACCCAGGTCGAGCTTCAGATTGAGCGGGATATTGCGCGGCGGGAAGGCCTTCTGGTGGCGGCGGATCGCCTCCTCGGCGATCGTTTCCAGCCCGATCCCCTCGATGCGGGAGGCCGTGCCGGTGAAGTAGCGGTCGACGACGTTGGGATGCAGGCCGATGGCCTCGAAGATCTGGGCGCCGCAGTAGCTCTGGAGCGTCGAGATGCCCATTTTGGACATCACCTTGAGCAGGCCGTGATTGATCGCCTTGATGTAGTTTTTCTTGGCCTTCTCCATCGAGATCTCGCCCAGGGCGCCGTCGCGCCGCAGCGACTCGATGGCATCGAGTGCGACATACGGGTTGACGGCGCTGCAGCCATAGCCGAACAACAGGGCGAAATGATGCACCTCGCGCGGTTCGCCCGATTCCAGGACAAGACTGGCCTGCGTGCGCGTTCCCTCGCGGATCAGGTGGTGATGGATCGCGGCGACGGCCAGCAGGCTCGGGATCGGCACCATGTCGTTGCCGCAGTCGCGGTCGGTCAGGACGATGATGTCGATCCCTTCGCCGATGGCGCGGCTGATCTGCTCGCAGAGGTCGCGCAGCGCCCGGCGCAGCCCCTTGTGGCCGTCGTCGGCGGGGAAGAGAATTGGAAAGACCCGCGAGCGGGTGTGTGAATCGGTCTTGACGCGCTTGAGGCGCTCCAGGTCGCTGTTGGTCAGGATCGGCTGTTCCAACTTGATCCGGCGGGCATGCCGGGGAGTCTCGTCGAACAGGTTGTCTTCGCGCCCCAGGTAGAGATTGAGCGAGGTGACGAGTTCCTCGCGGATCGCGTCGAGCGGCGGATTGGTCACCTGCGCGAAAAGCTGCTTGAAGTAATCGAACAGCAGGCGCGGTTTGTCGGAGAGGACCGCCAGGGCGGCGTCGTTCCCCATCGAGCCGAGCGGCTCCTTGCCTTCGATCGCCATCGGCGCCAGCAGGATGTTCATGTCCTCCAGCGTGTAGCCGAAAAGCTGCTCGCGAACGGGGAGGGTTTCGGGGGCGAAGCCGCGGAAGTTGCGCGGGTTGGGCAGTTCGTCGACCCGCACCAGGTTCTCGCCCAGCCACTGACCGTACGGCTGGCGCGAGTAGAGGCGTTCCTTGATTTCCTCGTCGGAGATGATCCGCTCTTCTCCCAGGTCGCAGAGGAACATGCGACCCGGCTGCAGGCGCCCCTTCAGCGTGACCTCTTCCTGCGGGATGTCCAGCACGCCCGCCTCAGAGGCCATTACCACCAGGCCATCCTGCGTGGCCCAGTAGCGCGACGGGCGCAGGCCGTTGCGGTCGAGCACCGCGCCGATCATCCGTCCGTCGGTGAACGCGATCGACGCCGGCCCGTCCCACGGCTCCATCAGGCAGGCGTGGTATTCGTAGTACGCCTTCTTCTCCTCCACCATCGACTCGTGGTGCTGCCAGGCCTCGGGGATCAGCATCGAGACGCAATGCGGCAGGCTGCGCCCGGTCTGAAACAGCAGTTCCAGCGCGTTGTCGAGGCAGGCCGAGTCGCTCTGGCCGTCGCGGATGATCGGAAAGAGCGTCTCGATCTCCTCGATCAACGGCGTGCTGAACTGCGACTGGCGCGCGTTCATCCAGTTGATGTTGCCGCGCAGCGTGTTGATCTCGCCGTTGTGGGCCAGGTAGCGGAACGGCTGCGCCAGGTCCCAGGTAGGCGACGTGTTGGTCGAGTAGCGTTGATGCACCAGCGCCAGCCGGCTGATCATCCGTTCATCGTTCAGGTCGGGGTAGTAGCGCGCGACCTGGTCGGCCAGCAGCAGCCCCTTGTAGATCAGCGTCACCGAGGAGAGGCTGGGGATATGGAAGAGCGGCTTCTGCGCGATCTTGGAGCGGTCCACCAGGTGCTCGACCTGCTTGCGGACGACGAACAGCCGCCGTTCGAAGTCCTCCTGGGTCTTCAGCTCGCGGGGCCGGCCGATGAAGATCTGACGGATGGCGGGTTCGCCTTCGCGCGCCACGCGGCCGATATGCCGGTTGTCGGTTGGAACGTCGCGCCAGCCGACCAGCCGCAGGCCGTTGCGCCGGATGACGCTCTCAAAGGCCAGCTCGCAGTAGTTGGCTTCGTCCACCTTGCGGGGCAGAAAAACCATGCCGACGCCGTAATGGCCGGGGTCGGGCAGGTCGAAGCCCGCCTCGACCGCCACTTCGCGCAGAAACAGGTCGGGCACCTGCATCAGGATGCCGGCGCCGTCGCCCGTCGAGGCATCGCAGCCGCAGGCGCCCCGATGCTCCAGGTTGCGCAGGATCTGCAAGCCCTGCTGGATGATCCGATGGCTGGCGGGACGCTTCAGGTCGGTGACGAAACCCACGCCGCACGCATCGTGTTCATACTGAGGGATGTATAGGCCTTCCTGCTTCCGCACGGGAGACTCCTTTCGCTGATGCCGCACGATCCACCCGGCGATGGATCGAATCAGCAGGGCCGGGTTGCCGCCGGCCGCCCGCGATCCGCCACGGCGGGGCGTCGCCGTCCTGCCTCAAGGTTGCCGTCTTCCCCTGGGTGCCCATGCACCCCCATGGGAATGGGAAGTGGGGGGCGCCGCCTCGGTTCAGCTTTTGGTCGGGTCGACGACCAATGCGAAGGGGGGCAACAGGGATGGGAACCCTCCACGAGTTCCCGATAAAATTTACACACGAAACCGGGGAGGTGTCGAAGGAAAAAACCAGCGGCGACGGCCAACCGGCATTCCGGCGGAGGGCGCAATCGGGGCGCGCCTGGGGGCGCGAGGCATCATTCAGCCCATTTCAGATACGAATCTAAGTTATTTATTATCAATGATTAAAGGAACGACTTGGGCGGCCGCCGCGATGGCGATGAGCATGCTGCGAAAAGGATTTCGCGCGGTCCACACCCCGGTTGGGTCGGCGCCTCGGA
>ERZ795058.3531-NODE-3531-length-16337-cov-20.016276_pt1 | contig 16337 bp, 18 predicted proteins | sample MGYA00375142_ERZ795058 | MGnify/ENA primary metagenome ERZ795058 (study PRJEB30187, sample SAMN05720210) | activated sludge metagenome | isolation source: anaerobic digester from wastewater treatment plant | place: Japan | collected 2015-04-20 ... | reverse complement strand
TTGAATTGTGAAATTCAAGGATGTATATGGAGCTAAAACAATGGGACAGCAGTGAAAAAATATAATATAATATTTTACTTTTTTGAGTCTACCGCACAAAACTATATCGGAATGAAAGTTGACGGAAAGCCTGTAATGCCGGTTTGGGAAAAACTGTCGCAAAACAGCATCAGCTTTAAGCGTCATTATGCGCATTATCCGCTCTCTGTTAATGCACTTTATAATGTTTTTACATCTGCTTATAATCCTCTGAAAAAGATGTGGATACCGATGCATGATTCAAAAATTCCCTTTAAATCAGCGCCTGAAATATTTAAGGAAAACGGATATAGAACGGCTCTTTTGCATTCAGGTGATTTGAGAAATTTTAATCATATCGGTTATTTAAAAGACAGAAAAATCGATTTCATCCGTGACATTAAAACGCTTGAACCCGGAGGATATAAAGTTATAACTCCGTATAGTCTTGATGATAGAGCAATGATAAAGCCTCTTGTCGATTTTGCCGGAAAAGAAAAAGATAAACCTTTTTTTGCTGCAATATTTCCTCTTCTGCCTCATCATCCGTATACTTTCCCATTTAAGGAATTTTATCTTTATTCTGAAAATCAGATTGCAAAAGCTTCGGGCAAAAAGGAAAAGACCTGGATGCAGTATGTGAACTCGCTTCATTTTTCAGATTATTGTCTCGGCGAGCTCATTGATTCTCTTGATAAAGGCGGACTTCTTGAAGACACCTTAATTTTTATTTTTGCCGATCACGGAGAGGCTTTCTACCAGCATCCCGGAAATTATCTTCATGCCATTCACGTCTATGATGAGAACGTGCATGTTCCTTTTATGATCTATGGGAAGAATATTTTTAAACGCAGAATAGAATACCCCGGAGTATCAAGCCACGTTGATATTCTTCCGACTGCTCTTGATTTTGCAGGGATAAAACAGGAAGATAACTTTCAGGGAATATCTCTAATATCAAAGCATAAAAAAAGAATGGCTTTTTCTTATACGGACTGGGATGAAATAAAAAGATCAGTTCGGGACGGCAAATGGAAGTATATTCTTTCCGATAACGGAAAGGAAGAGCTTTATGATACTGATGCAGATGCATTGGAAAAAAACAATATAGCTGCGGAATTTCCGGAAATTTGCGGAAAATACAGGGATTATTTGAAAAAAGCAGGTCAGCATCAGCAAGAGTATTATAAAACGAGGAAGTTTAAAACTCTGTGAAATTATTTAATAAATACAAACCGGTCAAAATAATTCTCGTACTTTTAATTTTGTCGGCTGCAGCAGCATTTATCTTTGCTGCAAAGCTCCAATTTGGTTTTCTGTGCGAGTATTTCTTTTCCGATTTGAGATCTTCAACTGAGATTGCTTATTCGGAATTTTCAGAAAAACGAAACGCCGAATTGATTAAAGAATATCTGCTTTTGAATGACAAAGGCAAAAGGGATTTTTTTTCAAAACTATTGTGCAAGCGGAGATTTATCGCGGATCGGGAGACGTATTTAGTTTTTGATGACCGTTCGGAATTTTTCTGCGCCCCCGTCAAACCTTCAGCGATAGGCGGATCTGTTTACATCTGGGCATATGTCGACGATTCAATAATGATAAAAAGCTCCGCTAATGAAGGGTATTCTCCGTTTTCCGATTGTGAAGTCTGGAGACTTAACACAAACGGATTTAACTACATTTTTATAAATGATAACGTTTTGATTTTTGAGAGATCTGACGGAGAGGAAGAATCAGTAATGGCTCTTGAATATTAGAGCTAAACTTTGATTTTTCTTTTTTCCGGATCAGCGTTTTCTTTGTACAGTATGATAATATTTCCTATAGTTCCGACAATTTCCGCAGAACATTTTTCCGCTATTTGAGGCACCATGCTGTTCTTTTCATCTTTATGGTCGACAAACTTAACTTTGATTAGTTCATGATCTTCAAGAGCTATCCCTATAGCTTTTATCAACTGGTCTGTTATTCCCTGTTTTCCGATTTTAACTATCGAATCCATGTGATGCGCGAGCGATCTAAGCTCTTTTCTCTGACGGCTTGTTAATTTATTCATAATTGAAAAGTCCGCTGAAGGTGTTTTTAGTCAATAATTATTTAATCAGTTAACCGGACATCGTCTGCAAAAAACTTGAATTAATTATTTTTTGAGAGATAATGATCAAATGGACACTTCAGAAAACAGTAATGATTCAAGGTGGTTTTATGCGATTGAAAGCAGCGGTGACGGTGTCTGGGACTGGAATTTTCAGACGGGCGCTGTTTTCTATTCAAGCCGTTGGAAAAGCATGCTTGGATATAATGATGATGAAATAAAAAACCGTCTTAGCGAATGGAAGCGCCGTGTTCACCCGGATGATCTTGATGATATACGCCGTGCATTGACAAGATGTGTCAGAGGTAAAACTCCGCGATACGAATGCCAGCACAGGCTTTTGTGTAAAAATGGAAAATACAAATGGATTCTTACCCGCGGCAGGGTGGTAGAAAAAACCCCAGAGGGCAAGCCTCTGCGAATAGTCGGAACTCATACCGACATAAGTGAAACCAAAAGAGTTGAGTGTGAGCTCATAATGAGCAAGGAGAAGAAAAAGGCGCTTATTAATAATCTTCCTTTTCTTGCTTGGATGAAGGACAGAGATGGAAAATTTGAAGTTATAAACAATATGTTTACTGAATTTTTCGGACTTAACGAATCCGAAATTATAGGCAAGACTGCTGATGAATTTCTTCCCAAAAACACCGCCGATTTTTATTTTAAGGATGATGAAGAAATAATTAATTCCGGCGGCAGAAAATCGCATGAAGATCTGATCGTGAGCGAATCCGGAGAAAAATGGATCGAGACGCATAAAAGTACCCTTTTCGGTTCAGACGGAGAAGCAATAGGAATAACCGGTTTTTTTAGGGATATTTCTGAACGTAAAAAAATGGAAACTGAACTTCACCGAAAGGATAAAATTCTTTTTGCAGTTGCGATGAGCATCGAACAGCTTTTTTATTCCGATAGTGTCGATGAAACCATTCCGTTTTGCATTGAAGAAATCGGTAAAGCAGCCGGTGTAGACAGGGTATATCTATTTAGAAATTACAGCGCGGATGACGGTAATCTTTTTTCAACTCAGACTGACGAATGGGCTGAAGAAGGTATTCCTTCTCAGATGGGATCTCCTTACACGACTTATGTTCCTCTTGATTCTGTTCCTGAACTTCTTAATGCAGGAATCCGGAAACGTATTTTTTCAGGAATAGTCAGCTCATTCGGAAGTCAGCTCAAAGATGCACTCGAACCGCAGGGGATTAAATCGATAATGATTATTCCGATTCATTTGAATAATCAGTTTTGGGGATTTGTAGGTTTTGATGATTGTGAAAAGGAGAGAATATGGAGCGAGGCTGAAAAAAATATATTATCCTCATTTGCTTCAGCTCTCGGAGTTGCTGTGCAGAGAGAACTCGCCGCAGAAGAACTTAAAATAGCAAGAAGTTCAGCGGATGCTGCGAATGTTGAAAAAAGCCGTTTTCTTGCGAATGTAAGCCATGAACTTAGAACACCATTGAATGCCATTATCGGAATATCGAAGATGCTTGCCAAGAAGGATTCTGAAAATCTTTCTACAAGGCAAAACGAGGGTTTGAATCTGATAAACGAAAGCGGAAACCGGCTGCTTCTTCTCATCAATGATATTCTCGATATTGCCAAGATAGAAGCCGGTAAAATGGAGTTTAATCCGTCTTTATTTGATCTGAAAAAACTTGTTAATGAACAATTTGAAATGCTTAAAACACTGACTGCGGATAAGCAGATTGAGGTTGAATTAATAATCGGGGATAATATTCCTGCTGCCGTTAATTCGGATTTTTCGAAGGTCAATCAGATTCTTACGAATATATGCGGAAATGCGGCAAAATATACTGACAAAGGTTCTATCAAGATTAAGGTAGAAGCAGAAAATGCAAGTGCGGTTATAATTATTGAAGATACAGGTGAAGGTATTGCTCCATCTGAAATAGATAAAGTTTTCGATCAGTTCTATCAGATCGGTCATCCTATGACAAAAAAGCATGCGGGAAGCGGTCTTGGACTGCCTCTGTCAAAGAAGATGGCTGATATTATAGGAGGCAGTATTGTTTTGAGCAGTGTTGAAGGTGCTGGAACAAAAGTAGTTTTTTCTTTTCCGTACGGAGAAGGGGTTTCGTCGAGTAATGCCGAAACAGGTGATAAAGCAGAAGTTATAAAATATTCAGGTAAACGAAGAATCTACATCGTTGATGACGAAAAAATAAATCGAATGACTTTTTCGTTGATGCTTGACCCGCGGTATGATTTGAAATTCGCTTTTGACGGAAAAATGTTTTTAAATGAAATATCTTCTTGGATACCGGATATTGTATTGATGGACATTATGATGCCTGAACTGGACGGATTTGAAACACTCCGTCTTTTCCGACAAATGAAGCAATATGACTCCATTCCGGTTATTGCGGTTACGGCAAGGGCGATGGAAAAAGAAAAATCAGAAATACTGGATAAGGGTTTCAGCGGATATGTTTCAAAACCGGTTGATGATCAACTTCTTATAAATTTAATTGAAAGGATGTGTGCAAATGATTAATAGCAAAAAAATCAGAATTCTCGCAGTTGATGACATTTATGCTAACCGGTTTCTTCTTTCCGATGTTCTTTCTGATTTTAAGACGACTGTCGTTGAAAGTGCTTCAGATTTCTGGAAAAGACTGGAAGCTTATGGAGCTGATATTGCTCTTCTTGACATAATGATGCCTGATGAAGACGGATTTCATCTGGCAGCCCGGATGAAGCAGGATGATCGGTTTAAAAATATTCCGATTATATTTATCAGCGCTAAAAATGCGAAAAATGATGTAATGGAAGGTATGAAGGCCGGCGGGAACGATTATATCATTAAACCGATAGACGGAGATGTTCTTATAGAAAAAATAAAGAATGTTCTTTATCAAAACACAATCAAAATCATAAATGAAAAGTTTGAAAAAAACCGTAAGTTGATTTTTATAAAAACAGGGAAATTCCGTATTATGTTTTATTCTCTTGGCAAAGCAAAGAAAGAAGATGTTTTAAAAAACATTCCTTCCGGAATTAATATTGACGGAGTCAGTGAATCAAAGGGTTTGATGATTTTTGACAAGCTTCCTTTCGGCGAAGCTGAAGGAAAGTATAATCTCCTCACTGCAACGGCTGCCCAGGTCTCACTACTTGAGATAGTTGAAACTGAGGTTGTGGGCAATCCCTTGGCTGAAAATGAAATTGACGAAATTAACGATTCATTGTCTTTACTTAGTCTGTGCATCGATGTAAATAATTATAAGGAAAGCCGATGAAAGAAAAGAATAAACTCAAAGACATCATTATATCAAAAACAGCTCAGGCATTGCGCAAAAATTTTTTTACAGTACATGTTGCCGATTCTGCAAAAGACGCCCTTGATTATCTTGTAAAAATTATTCCGCTCCAATCATCAATTGGTTTCGGAGGTTCTCGAACATTGGAAGAAATCGGTTTTTTTGATGAATTTACAAAACAAAAATACCCGAATCTATATGACAGAAATGACGGAACACTTTCCGCTGAACAGAAAAGACTTCTTCAGATAAGCGCCCTTGGTGCGGATTATTTTGTGTCATCATGCAATGCCCTGACCAAAACAGGGGAGTTGACTTTCATTGATATGTGGGGAAACCGCTGCGGCGGAATGACTTATGGGCCGAAAACAAGAATAGTGGTTACATCATGGACAAAAATAACTGATGATTTAATCACCGCTCTTGACCGGCAGAAGAATACGGCTTCTGTTTTGAACAACATCCGTTTTGATACAAAGAATCCATGCACGATAACAGGTGAATGTTCTGACTGTTCATCGGAAAACCGGATATGCGGAGTAACCACAGTACTTCACAGATCTTTTCCAAAGGAATCCGTACATGTTGTTATAGTAAAAGAAGAACTTGGTTTTTAACTGCTTGAATGAATGCTGCTTCCGGAGAACAAATGATTAAAGTCGAAAATCTATCCAAAAAGTATAAAGAAAACAGCAAGCTTGCTCTTGATGATGTAAGTTTTGAACTGCAGAAAGGCGAATTTGCTGCACTTCTAGGTCCGAATGGTGCCGGCAAAACTACTCTGATAAATGTTATTTCAGGAGTCGTCGTACGTGATTCGGGCAATGTCAGCATTGCCGGTTATAATATTGACCAGAATAGAGTTGAAATGAAAACCGCGATAGGAATTGTGCCTCAGGAAATCGCTGTTGATAATTTTTTTACCGTTAGAGAAATTCTTAATCTGCAGTCGGGCTATTACGGTATGCGGAATAACAGTGATTATATCGCATACATCGCGGAGAGACTTTCATTGGCTGATAAAATGAATTCAGTTGTCAGAAGTCTTTCCGGCGGCATGAAGCGCAGACTGCTGATAGCAAAAGCTCTTCTTCATAAGCCCAAAATTCTTATTCTTGATGAACCTACTGCCGGAGTTGATATAAATCTACGGCATGACCTTTACCGATTTGTCAAAGAAATGAACGGAGAAGGGATGACCATTCTTCTGACAACGCACTATCTTGAAGAAGCGGAGGAGCTTTGTTCACGTATTCTTTTGATAGATGAGGGCCGTTTGATTGCGGATAAACCGAAAAAAGAATTTCTTAAAATGGCAGGCGATTTTTTAATCGTCAAGCTTTCGGTTAATTTTGATATGTCAAAAATTATTGATTCTTCTATGATCAGGGAGAACAAAGGTATAAACAAAATTCTGGAAGTTCCGAAAAATAAAATTCCGGAACTGATTTCATCTCTCAATCAGATAAAAGAAAAAATAGATGACCTGAATATTTCATCTCCGGGTGTTGAAGAGCTTTTTGTCAGGCTGACAGAAAAAGGAGGAAGAAATTGAATTCAAGGGAAATATTCATCCGTTACTATGTAAGTTTTCAGACTCTTGTAATAAGAGAAATAAGGCGTTTTATGCTGATTGGAGTTCAGACTCTGGTTGCTCCTTTTATTTCCAATATTCTTTTTCTGGGTATTTTTGCCGGTTTTTTTGCAGGACATGGAGATAAATCCGTAAAGGGATTTGATTATATCAGTTTCATAACCCCGGGACTCATTTTTTCCGCCGTAGTGAGTTCGGCATATCAGAATCCGGTTTTTTCAATAATAATGATGAAATATCAGGACACAATCAAAGAATTCAATTATTTTCCGATGAAACCTTTAGGCCGGCTCGGCGGCTTCGTAATTGCAGGAGCACTGAGAGGTTTTCTTGTGGGCATAATGACGTATCTTGCGGCCGGATTGTTTGCCGGTTATACGATTGCTAATCCTGTATTTTTCTGGCTGATCGTCGGTGTGGTGTCATTGATTCTTTCACTTGCCGGTTATCTTACCGGAATTTATATGTATTCTGTTGAGAAATCGAATTTTATTGTAATATTGATTCTTTCGCCGCTGGTTTATCTCGGCGGAGTCTTTTTCAACATCGAAACTTTGCCGGCTCTTTTCCGGCAGATTGATTCTTATAATCCTTTTGCTGTAATGATTTCTTATACGCGATATGTCTATATCGGAAGCGGTTCTCTTCCGGGATTATTGCCTTCTATGATGACATTGCTTTTGATTTTAATACTGTTCGCTGTATCGTACAGGGCAACCGTCAAAGGTATCGGAATTAAAATAAAATAAAGGCTTCGTTTGATGCCGAAGCCTTTATTTTCAGATGATCAAACTATTTGTATTTAACTGCTGTCCCTTTAACGTAATACGCTTTCACTTTGCCGAGAAGAATATAAACCGTTTCTTCATAATAGCTGACACCGATCAAATTATCAGCTGCTTCTCTCGAAATCGCATACTCTTCAGCTTTTGCGATATCAGCTTCATCACCTGAAAGATTGGCGAAAAACAGAAGCTTGAAAGAAGAACTTAAGCCCTCGCTTTCTGCAATGACTTCGTAGTTTTGAGATGTCATCGGTTTTGCGGATTCTTTGTAATCAATAAGTTTTACGTTTTTTGTACATGCCGAAATCAGGCAAACCATGATGATGAGATATAATTTTTTCATTACTTTTTCCCCTTGGTTTTGTCTTTTTGTTCGGACTGCGCGAACTTAACGGCTTCACCCTTGACATTGATGCTGTCGATTGAAAAGAGTATAAAAGAGTATCTTGTTTCTTTAACCTCTGCATTGATAACCGCGTCGGCTTTTTTGTTATCTTTCGCTCTTTTCATTGCAGAATCAAAATCGGGCATTCCTATCATGTACCAAAGAAATCTGAAAGTTAAATCGCTTCCTTCGGTTTGTCCGAGATTTTCCGAAATAGTTTTTCCGGCAAGCGGTTCAGATGCAACTCCTGTTTTATGAAAAGAAGTGCAGGCATTTAATATAATAATGACCGCGGCTGTTGCTAAAATGTATTTCATCTTTGTCTCCATCAGAATTTTATTTCTACTCCGAAATTCGGAAGAACAGGAATTCCCTGTCTGCGTATTTCCGGATTTGATGCCCCATAGTCATACCGATAATCCCATGAAAGAAATTCTTCAAGCGAACTTGTGGCATTGATCAATTCTGCATACCAGCTGAAGTAACCCCATTCATAATTCTGCTTATATGAATATCTTAAATCAAGTCTGTATGTTGGCGCAAAGCGTTTTGAATTTCGTTCTCCCGAAACAGGCACCCAGCGTTCGTGATTTGGATCATCCGGATCAACATAGCTTGTGTCCTGAGACCCTGAAGCAATCGGAGTATAAGGTTTTGAAGTGTTGTATTGGTAACGTGCCGAGAATGTGTGGCGATTGTGTTTAAACGCAGCAACCAATTTTATGACATGAGTCATGTCGTAATATGAATCAATCCACTTGTCATAATAATCGGGATCGCTTGTCATCGATTTTGTTTTATACTGTGATTTGTCAAGGGTGTAGCTGATCCAGCCGTAAAATCCGTTTTCAGTTTCTTTTATGTCTTTTTTTAACATCAATTCTATTCCGCGTGTGCGGAGTTCTCCGACATTTGCGTAGTATCTTTCAGTTCCGTCATCATCCCATCTGTGAAGAGTGATATCATCTTTAAAGACATTATAAAATCCTTCTGCTTTGATGCTGACATCTCCGAATTTCTGTTCAATGCCCGCTGAAGAATGGTATGCTCTCATCGGATCAATGTATTCAGCTTTAGCAATATGCGGCATTACAATAAAAAGAGCTGATGATGTCTGAACAAAATATGAATATCTTCCGCCTGCAAAAGATACGGTTGTGTTTGTCGGCAAGTTAATTGCAAGCATTCCTCTCGGGTCAATGACTGTAGAGTTTGTTCGAACCAGATGATCGGCTCGAATGCCTGGTACGAATTCAATCCATCCCGCGTTGATTTTTGTTTCGGCAAATCCGCCTAGTGTCTGGTTGTGAATTTTATAACCGAGGTCTACAAGTTCAAAATTTCCTGTTTCTCCGGGATTAAGACCAGCATTTTCATCCAGATCATTTTTTTGATTGAAACTCTTTCCGCTGGTGCTGAAATAGTAGTGTGTAATTTCTGCCCCGGCATTAAGTTTCAGATGTTCCTTTATAAGATCCACTGCAATATTTTCTTTGAGACCCGTGATTAGCGGCTTGGTTTTAGGATTAATACCCTCAGAAAGAAGTGAATCATATGATTTCGGAATCTGCATTACAGTTTCAGATATTTGTAGTGAATTAAAAAGCAGAATGGAATTTTTAAGTGAATCATTCGGGGTATAAGTATGCGTTAAACCCTGTCCATGAGAATATTTGTTCTCATAGTAGTTTGCATTTTCCCAAAGAGGATCATCGCCCGCTTCCATGTAATCGTCTTTCATTGTTACATCGATTTTATCATAACTTCCAAAAACAAGCAGAGTCAGAGAATTCTGATCATTTAGAAAATACTTGAACTTCAATTGATAATCGCCGTAATAAGGGAGAGGTGAGCTTACGTCTTTCCCTAGTAGATTATAAATTTCCTCTGCAGTTTTAACAAAAACAGAAATATATCCTATTCTTCCTGATGCAATAAAATATCCCTTGCTTCTGGTTTTTTCTTTTCCGTCTTCATAGTATTTTTCAAGAAAGGGTGTCTGAACGAGAGCAGCTGATGAAAGCAGCGAGATGTCGGCATATCCGCCTGTCCTTTTAACGTCATCAACAGTGTTTATGTTTATTACCGCACCCTGAGCATACCCGAAATGTGCAGGAAATGCTGATGAATACAGATCTATCTCTGACATCAAATTGTTGTTAATTACAGAGTGAAGCCCCCCGAAATGGTAAGGACTGTATATCGGAATTCCGTCAATAAAGTAGCCGTTATAGTTAGGATCTGATCCTCTTATCACAAGCGGACCGAAAAAACCGTCAGTACGTGTGACATTCGGAAGTGAAGTGAGCGCACTGATCGAATCTCCGAAAGAAGCAGGAACCTCTTTGAGTTCTTTAACTGTCATTGTATAGCGTGAAGTTTTTTGAATGTCTCGTTCGCCCTTGATTGTTATCGCGCCGCCCTGAACTTTTAGAGGTTTGAGAACTATGTTTCTTTCTTCAGGCGCGCTGAGGACTATCTTTTCCTGATAAAGCTGATTGCCCTCTGATTTGACAATAAGAGTATATGTTCCGGCGGATGGAAAAGAAACACTATATCTTCCGTATTCATCCGTATAAGTTTTTGTTTTGGTCTCAAGAACCATAACAGTTGCCATATCGACCGGCTTACGAGTCATTGAATCAATTACTAATCCTTTCAGGGATATTTTCGCCTGAGCAAAAATCATTGTACTGAAAAGAAAGATTCCAATGAGAATTGTAGTTTTTTTCATCATTTTACCTTTCATAAATCTTCAAGTTTGAACTTCAAAGGAAGTTCCATCTTTATCGGAGAACGCTTGCCATCTATTATTGCGGGTGTAAATTGAGCACCCATCAGAATATTTAGTGTCTCCTTTCCAAAATCATTTTTTAAAAGTTTTTGAATTTCAAGTGAAACAGTCTTTGAGAGTTTCACTCCGAGAATTCTTACACTAATTATTTTACCATTGATATCAATTGATATTTCTGTTGCAACAGTAGCTTCAACTTTTGCATCCCTAGCGCTCTTAGGATATGTTTTTTTTAGTTTTCCGACAGGTTTCGGCGGTATTACATTTGGTGAATGTTTTACTTTATTGTTTGTTGCCGGAAGAGGTTTAAGCTTTATATCTTTAGTCTTGGATGAGTTTATGACAATCTTTTCCAGATGAATTTGATTTCCTTCAGCCTCTACAATGAGCGTATATGTTCCAGGAGAAGGAAGTATAATGCTAAACTTTCCATATTCATCTGTATTTGCCTTAGACTCAGTCTCTAAAACCATAACCATTGCCTTGGTGACCGGTTTGCAGTCTGTGTGTAGTGTTACTGTTCCACTTAAAAATATTTCCCCATCAGCTGAAAAAATCATTGTACTGAAAAGAAAGATTCCAATGAGAATTGCAGTTTTTTTCATCATTTTACCTTTCATAAATCTTCAAGTTTGAACTTCAAAGGAAGTTCCATCTTTATCGGAGAACGCTTGCCGTTGACTACCGGCGGCGAAAATTGAGCGCCGAGCAGAATCTTTTTTGCGTCAGATGCAAAGTCTCTGTTGTATACATTTCCCATTTCAAGGGGAACGGACTTCGAGAGCCTGATGCCGATAATTCGGACGTTTACAACTTTTCCGTTGATATCGATGAGTATCTCAGTTGTTACAGTTGCTTCAATTCCGCCTTCTCTGGCACTCTTCGGATATATTTTCTTAAGTCTTCCAACAGGTTTGGGCGGCGCAACGTTCGGGTAAAATGAAATATCAACTGCATTGGCATCGTCATTTGTTCCCATTGCGCGGTCAGTGCTCTCTGCAGTGACTTCTCCTTCTGTTGTGCTTATCTGTTTTTTAACAACTCTTTTAGGAGCGCTCATTCTTTCAATATCGATAAACTGAATCGTGTCATTTGAATTACTCAAATCCGCGCTTGAAAGATCGACGCTCGGTGTTCGAAAAATAATATACAGCACAAGCGAAAGAGAGATCACGAATGAAAAAAGATACGGATGATTGTCGTCAATGTTCAGTAATAGTAGAAACAGTTTTCGTAATCCTCTTATCATTGTCCCCCTCCCGCCGAATTCGGTTCGGACATAAAAAGAACATTCAGAAAGTCCTGCTCCTGAAGAGCATTCAGTACTTTTGAAACCGCTTCATATGATAAATCCTTATCAGCCGTCACGGAAACGCTTCTGTCTTTCTCGTTCTGTCTCATGGCAAGTTCATCATGAAGCTGTTCAAGAGAGACTTCCTTCGAGTCGAAATAAATCTTTTCATCCTTTCCTATGGTGATATAAATTGAATCCTGTTCTGCTCCTTTAGTCTGCGCTTTGGGCAGATTGACTTCAACACCCTTCGGCGGTTCGGTTGTGGTCGTAGACATGAAAAATACCAGAAGCAGCATTGCGATATCCGCCATGCTCGCGCCGAAAGAACCCTGTTTGATTTTCGATAGAGTCGATCTGTTTCTCATTTCTCCTCCGCGAAATCTTTTAGTGAAAGTTCCTTTACTCCGCTTTCCTTCGCTGCGCTGACGGCATCGACCAGACGTTCGTATCTGACATCTTTTTCCATGTTTATTACGACGATAGTTTTCGGATTGTTTTTCATTCTTGCTGTAAGTGAATCTTTCAGCTTTTCTCTGGTAATAAGATCCCCATCGTAATAAAATCCGTCATTAGCAGGAAAAACGTCTGCGATATTACTTTCTTCGACTTTCACGGCGCCTGCTGTCTTTGAAGGAAGATTGAAGAATATTCCCTGACGGACAACAAATGATCCCGTAACAATAAAAAAGATTAAAAGAAGAAAAGCCATATCTCCGATTGAAGTAGCTTCAAACTGAAGATAATCCTTCGGTTTCGGGCTGTGAGCCTTCTGTCTAGACAGAAAGCATTTAATGTATCTTTTTGCTTTCATTATTCCTCTCAGTCTGAAAGTTTCTCAGACATCCTCGGGAGTTTTGCACTCAATTTTGCAATGTATTCTTCTGAAAGAATGTAACGGTTCTGGATTATGTGTGTAAAAACATAGAAAGCAAAGAGAATCGGAGCCGCTACTATTAATCCGCCCGCTGTTGTTATGAGAGCTATCTGTATTCCGACTGCAACGACTTTTGCGTTTACTGTGGTAGCCGCCGCGATAGCCTGAAATGCGCCTATCATTCCTGTAACAGTACCTAAAAATCCCAGTACCGGCGCAAGGTTCCCGCATCCGGAAAGAAGACCCATTCCTTTTTCAAGAGAGCTTGCGAAAACCTGAAATTCGCCTCTTAGTTCATCTTCGAGTTCTTCCCGGTATTTCGCTGTAGATTTTGAAGCAATGGTTTCCAGTCTTTTTTTGAGACCGTTTGCTGTCCAAGCATCTTTTCTGAAATAATAAATAACCCGTTCGATAATAATAGTAAGTCCTATTACTCCGAGAGCTATTATGAAAGGCATTAGATTTCCGCCCGCTTTTACTGTTTCAAATAAGCTCATGCCTTCAAATGCGTCAGCACCTTCCTGTGCAAAAAGACATCCTGACATTAAAGTAATGAATGCCGATGTAATGATTTTTTTCATTTATTTTGTCCTCCAATTATATGCGGTTTCTATTTATAACAAGTGAGCCCGCTTTTCTTGTCACTTGTATCATACATATTTTTGTTTTATAGTCGTCCGGACTTCTAAGACCGGACTATTCAGTATTTTTATACATTCTGGATGAAAATCTTTCTCTGAATTCGGATGGAGTAAATCCCTTGAACTTTTTGAACACATCGTTGAAAACAGATTTTGAATTGAACCCGGACTGAAAACAAACCGAAAGAATGTTCGCAGAAGGATTTTCGCTTAAAAGCTGAGCCGCGTATTCAACTCTTGATTCATTGATGAATGTATAGAAATTTTTGCCAAAAGCGTCATTTAATATCTGGGAAAGATGATGAGACGGTACACCGGCTGATTCAGAAAACTGTTTGATTGTGATTTCACTTTCAAGATATAACTTGTCTTCGTTAAGAGCTTTGTTTATTTTTAAAATGTATTCTCTTTTCTTTTTATCTTCGATGAAATTCTTTTTATACTTTTCGGTTTTTGCTGAATCTTCTTTTATCTCAGAATGAATTTTTCCATACACGTCCGGCATCAAAAGAATAAAGTATCCGATTGAAAAAAACATTATAACTACAGCGACAAAGAATATGTTCAAAGTTATGCCTGCAGCTTTTTCGCTGAACATGATTGAACACAAAGTCGAGAAAAATGTTGCGGCCCATATAAATGATATGGCATAAATCAGAATTGAAAGCCATCTGCAGCTGATTTTGTGTATGTCTGAAAAACTTTGAAGAATGCGTTTCTTGTACCTGTTCATAGATCTGCGTGAGAAATAAATATAAACAAGGACTTGTAGATAAAATGAGATGTTGGTAATTGCTGAAAAGATTATTTCGCCTTTGCTATCTTTGGATTCTTTCAAATTTTCTAATCCGGTAACGGCAATATGTATGAAAATTCCTGTAAGAATGAGAGAAAATACGATGAAAGGAATAAAATGAAGAAGGTCTTTCCTTTTTAATTTTTCTTTTTCAGCTGTAATGAATGAAACATAAAAATAGAAAACCGGGCCATAGAGAAGGAATATTGCATTTTCGAGTAAAAAAAACGGAATGTTGATATAAGTCAGATCAGCGTTTGATTTTACGTCAATAGCGAGAAATTCGGTAAACAGTTCAATGGTAAAGAGAAAAAGAAATATTGCTAGAAACTTGCCGTGCTTCTCTTTTTTAAAAAAAAGAGCCAAGGAAAGAAAAAGTCCCTGTACGGCACCTATTAAAACGAGAAATTTCATTTTCTGCTTACGGCTCCTTAAAGAAATAGACTTCAAATTAATAACAATACAGCAGAAAGAAAATGTCACAAAATAATAAAAAATTAAAACACTGAGTAGAAAATAAACAATGCCCGGCATTTGACAAAAGACGTTTGTTTTTTTCAAGCGTAATTTACATATTAAAGAGTTTTGAATGATTAAAGCAGGTTAAACTTATTAATTGATTATAAGTACTTTATTTTTAGACTGAACGTCCGGTTAAAAGCGTGTTCCTGCAAAAAATCCTATTTTTCCGGCATCTATCTGCATTGAACAGTTTTTCTTTCCGTACATTGAAGCATGCCAGAATGCGTAAATTCCCATCATAAAAGAATCTTCGTTGTATCCTAATAAGTATTTCATGTTATAGTGAATAACCGGGTATACTTTTTTTAAGTCATCCTGATTGTCTCGCATATTGTATTCTGTAATAGACGGACCCGCAGCAAGAATTACTGATACGGCAGCAAAAAAGCCTTTATATACAAATGCATGTGCATATCCGGCACCAGCATAAAAGTTAACTGCGTTTACATTGTTGACATCTGACGCGAAATCAAAGTCCTTTTCGGCATTGCTCGGGATAAATCCGGAATCTGAAGAAATTTTTGTATAATCGAGTCCCAGATATAACAGAAATGAGCCGCTGCTTTTATCAATGATATTCTGACAGTCAAATGCATTTGCAAGGGAAAAATTGTCAGAAAATGAATAATATGCATTTGTTCCTATGTGACGGGTTTTAATGTCTGATCGTATTGTTTCGGCATCTCCGGAGGAATAGTCATAGCTTCCGGGATTATCCATGTAAACTCCCTTCATTTTTTGAAAATACAATTCGACACCGATGTGTTTTTTGAACATGTATAACTGGTAGTCGGTTGTTTTGGTTTTTCCATGTTTCTCCGTGCTTTTATCATACCACCAGCTTTTTGAAATGCTGAATCCGAATTTTTTGTATGAAACCGAGAAGCCGCTTGCCCATTTCGCGTTTGAATCATAAGATAATTCATTGTCACCGTTTGTCACATTAAGAGACATCAAAGGGGCTTCTGTAAATAACTTAACTGCGAATTTATTTTGAGGATCAATTGTCTTATCAGCTTCTGATGTCGATCTTTCAGCCGAAAAGAGCGATAAAAATGAGAAGCAGAATATTAATAAGTAAAAAAAGCCTTTCATCAGTTCATTGTTCTCCGTTATGCTGATGGTTTCTTTTTAGATGCTTAAATCAAAAAAATGATACAATATAATCTATGATAATTACGATTATTATATTAAATCATTTCACTGCTGTCCCATTGTTTTAGCTCCATATACATCCTTGAATTTCACAATT
>ERZ795058.3530-NODE-3530-length-16349-cov-8.619921_pt1 | contig 16349 bp, 13 predicted proteins | sample MGYA00375142_ERZ795058 | MGnify/ENA primary metagenome ERZ795058 (study PRJEB30187, sample SAMN05720210) | activated sludge metagenome | isolation source: anaerobic digester from wastewater treatment plant | place: Japan | collected 2015-04-20 ... | reverse complement strand
AATTTCCGGAAAACCGCTGGACTATTTGAGCAACAGGCCCTAAAGACCTGACCCCGAAGTCACGGAGCGGCCTTGCGGTAGAAGTCTTCGACTTTCTGCTTCATATCCTGCTGAATGCCGGCCTGGGATTTCGTCACGACATCCCCGAAGTATTCCGAAAGATCGATTCCGGAAAAGTCGAGCATCTGGAATTCATCCGGCGTGAGCCCGCGGCAATCCGGGTTTTCCGCCCCTCCCCAACCCGCGAACGTCTTTAGCTGCGCCCTGCCCTGCTCCTGGATAATGCGCCCCAGCTTCGAGTTGAAACAGCAGTACATATTGGCCCGCTGCACGCAGCCGATCAGCGGCCATTTTTCCCTGCAGTAGTCGCCGACATAGTGGCACCGCCCCCCCCTGACGCCCATCACCGTCCCGGCATCTTCATCCCCGCACCTTTCCTGGATGGGGCCGAAGCTCCCAAGCTCGGCGTCACAGCAGTTGAAGAAGGATGTGCTCATTCCCGCAGTCTTGCATTCCCGGGGCTTACCGCTGAAAATGAAGATCGAATTCCGGCATTGTCCCGTACTGTTATCGACAATGCCGTCGTTTGTGTATGCTTTCATGTCAGGAACAGTCCTCTCAGTCGGCATATATGCCATATCGAAACATTCCCCCGGGGAACACTGCATTATTCCGGTGGCGGGATTGGCGAAGCATTCATACCGGTCTCCCAGAGGGCAAGCGGAACTCGTTCCGATGCACATATTGGACGCCTGGTCGAAATTTCCTGCGTAACAGATGGGCGCGGCTGTGCACCGGCGGGATAGAGCATCATAGGAATATTCCGCAGGACATTCTCTTGCCGGGGGTTCCGTACAGAGGTTCAAAGCCGCCGAGTAGCTGCTGCCTTCATCGCACGAGGGGATCTTCCGGCAGCGCCCCTCCAGGAAATCAAACGCATACAAATCCGGGCACAATGAAGAGCCCGGAACCGAGCACTTGTCAATTCCGGCATCATAACTGCCTGCATCGTCGCAAACGGGATTCGCCTGACACATGGCTGCGCTTGAATTATAAGTGAATCCAGTGGGACAGTATCCAACGATAAAGTCCTCGCATTGATCCAGAGCCGAATTATAAGTGCCGGAACTGCAGGGCGCTTTCCAACAATTGCCGGTATCAGAATCGTATGTAAAACCCGCCGGGCATTTTGAGGAGTTCATCTGAACAACACAGATATCTGAAAGACCGCTCAGTATTCCTCCCTCGGGGCAGGCGACGGTTTTTGTGCAGAGATCCAGGACGTCGCTATAATAAAAGCCTTCCAGTGTGCATTCGGCAAGCGCATCCGCTTCGCAGATATTTCTTCCCGCGTCCCAGGCGTAATACCCGTCAGCGGGGCAAGTCATTGCCGGATCCTCTTCACAACGGTTGCGGACCGTGCGGTAAAGACCCGATGGACATACCGGAGAGGCCTCGCATACTCCTTTTCCGGAATTCAGCATGTAATCGTCCGGGCATGCACCAATTGCCCCCGTCCGGCACAGGTCGGCAGTTTCGTTCGGCAACCCTCCGTCGGGACATGTTGCGGAGTGATAGCAGGCGCCGTTCGCGAAATCATATGATCCTTCGGAACAGGAGATCGCAGCGTTTGCCTCGCACAGATCCGTCGTCCCGTTGAGAAACCCTCCCCCCGGGCAAAAGGCGGCCTGATAGCATATTGATCCCGATAAAGACCAGCCGGCCGGACAGGAATAAGACGGGCCGGCACACGCGGCGCTCTGAATGCAAGCGGAGGAGCAGGCGGCAGCGCTTCCGTACCGCGTTCCGCCCGTGAGAGAACAGGTCCAGTAAATAGAATAATCATAGACAAGCCATATATTGCAGCCGGGATCCGGATACATGTTCCGGCCGATTAACACCGAATACGGAATTGCCCCGGGTGCGGGAGGAACGCTGTCATTATAAAGCACATACTCTAACGGCAAAGTGCAGCCCCAATATGACCCTCCCGGGTCGCAGTCGCATGTAGTTACATAAGCACAAGTATACTGATAGTATGAGCATGTCTGATAATGAGTCCCTGATATATACTGAGTTTGCGCGCACGTCCCCGTTTGGGTGCAATTCAAATTGCACGTTTCCGAAATCCCGTAGGTTGAACCCGTCCTGGGGCAGGTATATATTTCCGTTCCCGGCTGTTCGCAGCGGTCCTCAGCGGCATTGTAGGACCCGGAGGAGCACGAAGGCGTTATTCGGCAATTTCCGGCCGAGGCATCCCAGGCATACCCTGCCGGACAGTTTATTCCCGCCGGAACCGATTCGCAGCGATTCCGGGAGGAGTTGTAGCTTCCTGTGGAACAGGAGGGAGGGGTCTCGCATATTGAACGCGCAGGCTCCCACACATACGATCCGGGGCAAGAAGGGGCAACAGGTCCCTCGCAGAGATCCGACGCCGTATTAAGAGTTCCCCCTGCGCCGGGACAAATGGAAGGCGCATGACAGATGCTGTTGTCGCCGTCATAGGTCATGCCGGGATCCATGCAGGCCGGCACGCCTTCGGTTTCGCAAATGTCCAGGCCGACATTGTAAATACCGGGTGGAGTACAGGCAGTGGCGGCTTCGACCGTGCATTGATCGGCGCTTGTGGAATAAAAACTTCCTGCCGGACAAGGCGGCGCCAGCTCGAATCTGTCCAGGGATGGATTAAAGACATATCCGTCCGGGGTGAGCGAGAATGCGGCAACTATGCATTTTCTGCCGGCTGCATCGTATATGCCGATCCCGCAGGATGGAGCCGCCAGGCATTTATCGGCGCCGGCATCGAGAGTGAACCCGTCGGGGCATGAAGATGAACTCGTGATCTCACAAGCATCACGAAGAGAGTTTAAATTCGATCCGCCCGGGCAAACGGCGTCTCGCAGGCACGCCGCATAAACTGCATTATAGGTGAATCCCGCCGGGCATTGATTGTCCGACAGAGTAAAAATGCAAAGGTCGAGCCCGGCGTCCAAGAGCCCTCCTGCGCAGTCCGCATTTTTAACGCACAGGTCCGAAGGATCATGATAACCGAACCCGGTTCCCGGGCAGCTGTTGACTGAAGCTGCTTTACAGACGTGGCTTGCCGGATCAAGCTCGACCGGCGCGCCTCCGGCCGGCTGGGAGATGCAGATATTGCCGACCATCTGGTACCCGGCCGGGCATCCATTTACAGCCGTACACGCTGTACCGGCCGTGCAGGCGCCGCCGGTACAGGGATAGCTTCCGAGAGGACAGGATTCATACGAAGCTCCCGAAAACCCCAAACCCGTCCATGATGCCCAGTCGCAACTGTCGTGAAAAGCCGTACCGGATGCATCATTCAGAACGCATTTCTGATTCCAGCCGCGGCCCGCCTCTCCCGATATGACGGTATTATTGAATGCAAGGACTCCAAACAGAACTCCACAGGTCCTCCAGTCGATAACGCAGCCAAATTCATCAATATAAGGATTCGTGCAGCCGTACACGTATAATAGGTTTCCGCTCGGCACCAGGGCCGATACTACGGAGCCGTTTCCCCCGCCGGCATCTCCGCTGCAGGTTGTTCCGCTGATCGTGAAAGAGCGGTTGTTGCCCCCTGCAACAGCGCACGCGTTTGCCAGCATAATCCACTGATTGCCGCTGCAATAGGTCCGGTATATACCTTGATTAAACCAGTACGAGGATGATTCGTTTGCAGTCACGCCGATGCTGTAAGTTCCAGGCGTGCAGCTCGCGGTCTGCATGCAGGCGGCTGCGCACGAGGGCTGGTCCGCATACGTATTGCCGCTTGTGGGACACCTGTACCCCACGACTATTTGCGCCGTCTCGCATCTCTTGAGAGCGGCGTTGAATGTTCCTCCTGCGCAATCCGAGCCGCTCGTTGGACATATTGGAGTCATCGCGCCCGTTCCGCAGTTGACTGCGCCAAGCGGGCAGAAATATCCGCCGGAGGCGGCCGTACAAACAGCAATCTCGGAAGTGAAGTCTATTGTTCCATCGCCGTTGAGATCCCTGGAACAGACTTTCTGCCCGGAGCCGAACCGGCCGCCCGCGGTTTCATCAAAGCAAAGGAGCGGTGAGCATTTGTATGTCCCCTCATGCCGTACACAGCTGTACCGGGAACCATAAGGACAGGAGACAATTGAACCCGATAGAGCCACCGTACCGGCGGAGGAGCCCTCCCGGTCCGTAAAGACAAGATTTGTGTCTCCTGAGATCGCAACTCCATGAAGGCCGCCGGCGCTTTCCGCCGATCCGGAGAATGCGGCCCCTGAAAGTGTGATGGAGCCGAGCAGCGAAGGGGTGCAATCCGGGCCGGAGCACCCGTAAATGTCCAGTTTTTCGCCGTTGCCGGATACTCTCGCTATCTTATCCGCCTTTACAGATCCGCTCATTGATCCCGGCGCGAACAGAAGCCGCCCGGCGTAATTTTCGCCGCAGGAGATCTCAGTACAGGTCCAGCCGCTGAAATCAATGCCGCTTATTCCGGACGCAGCAGCAATCCGGGAAAACCCGCTCTTGCCGGAAATATTTGTCGCCGGGACAGCCGCGCTCCCTGAAGCCTGGTAGCCGCTGATATTGCAGGCAGTCATATCCCTGGGGCAGAGCGCCGGATTCGTGGAATGGCAGGCCCACTTCTCGGTCTCCGGTTCTATTGCGCCGTTAGCGTTCAGATCCTGAGTGCAGATCTGGTCCGGATATGCAGCCGCCCGGATCAGAAGGAGAATGGGCAGAATGAGGCGGAAGGATGCCCGCAGGGCTTTGGGGACTCTCCGGAGCCTGCTGCGGAGAGTCTTCGATGATTCCCCGGGAGAATGCTTCATGATTCTTTCGCTTACCACAGTCCGCCGGCGGCGGGCGGGGGATGCGCCCGCCGCCGGATTCAGATCTGTCTTGTCTTCATCAGCAGAGTGAACAAAAGCTTTACCGCCCCGATCGCCGATTTCAGGATCAGAGGCATTACTGCAACCGCCAGGAAATAAAGTATTGCAACCGAAAGGAGGAACATAAGCAGCACTCCGCCGTATTTTGCGAGCCGGCTCAATGCTTCACTCCCGTAGAGCAGATGAGATCCCGGCCGGCGGCGTCCAGAGCGGACATGATCGACGCCGCTTCGGCAAACTCCGTGATGCACCGGCATGCCTTGACGATCTCCTCCCCGGCTTCGGCGGGACACATCCCGGAGACGCATTTGCGGTAAAAATACTCCTGGGATTCGATGCTCTTCCGGTAGTCGGCCGCCGTCCCCGAAGTCCCGGCCGATGCATTCGCTGCGGGCCTGCGCGTCTTACAGGCCTTGTCGCATTTATCCGCCGTCGCGGAAGAGGCCCAGCCAAGCTGAAGAGAGCGTCCTTCTTCGGCCCAGGTATTCCCGGTCTTTCTCTTGTCCGTGAACGTCATGGTCCCGGAGCTTTCACCGGCGGAAGCGTAAATGGAATCGACGCGCTTTTTCGCATCGGAAAAGTCGAAAGGCCGGGATCTCTCACATAAATAGACCCTCTCTTTTTTCCACCAATCCCCGCACACTGTATGGGATTCAATGCCGGCATAGTTCCGGCAGGTGGAAAGAGGAATGAGCGCCGTCGGCGAGAAATTCTTTACGGTAAAGACCGAATCCGTCTTTTCCTCTTTGAGGCGGCATTTCGGATCCGATTCGTATGCGGCGCACTGATCATCGGCCGTTTCGGTCAGAACGTCACTCTGTTCGGGGTCAAGGGCGCAGGTATCGCCGTTCACCGGGAGTGCTCCCGCATAATGACTGCAGTCTATCGAGTTGGACGAGGCGGTATAGTAATAACCCTGGACGAAGTTCTGATTGTTCGACGCGCATTCCGGAAATTGCGCCGTTTTATATTCGGCCGTATAGATTATTTTCTGAACGCCGCCGCAGGTGATTATGATCCGGGCGTTCTTGACTATGCCTCCCGACGGGTCCCCGCAGAGGTGATTCCCGATATAGAGGGCGTCTCCGCCCGCGGGCGAAATGGAAGCGGAAAAATAGCACCCGCCCCCTCCTCTTCCTGTAGAGATTACCCGGGGAGTGTAGCCGTCGGCTGTTATGATGCATTTCCGAATGGTATCCATGAACCGGCTTTCGGCGACGGGGCAGTCGGTCAGCGTCTGAACCGTCATGTTCCGGACAATGCTACAGGAGGCGTAGTCTCCCTGCGTATTCTGAGCAGCTGAAGATCGGGTGATCAGGTTGTAGTAGCTGTCCGGATTTCCCTGCTGGGAGGCGAATTCCGCCTCTTTCACCTCCAGAAGATATCCGTCGCTTGTCCCGCCCGAATAAAACCGCTCCGGAAAGGACGATCCGGAGTTTCCCGGGATTTGCGAGCAGCGGGAGGTGTCCTGACCATAGTACGCGATCACCGTTCCTTCTATCCTGGCGTCGGTTATTGCATGCCCGGGGCTGACGGCCTGGACGGCGGAAGCCGCACCTCCCCCGATATCCTTCAGAATGGAACCCGCATTTCTCCAGAAGAGATTCAATCCGCAGGAGGAGTTGATGCAGTAGCATCCTCCGAGCCTGCTTATGCTCGATTCCTCCATGCTGACCCGTCCCCGGGCGTCGGCCGTCCACCCGTAATAAGTGCAGTCCTCCCATGTGCCGCCCGTGCAGGATATGAGGCCGTTGCCGCAGATCCCCGCAACGGAAAAGGGCACGGTATATGAATAGTCGACTGCGCCGTCGAGATTCGTGTCCTGAGAGATGACGACGGTCGAGAGATCTCCCCCGGCCGCCGGCTGCGCCGTTACTTCCATGTACCTGATCGATGCGGGACAGATCACCTGGGCGTTGAAACTTGCCGATCCGTCCAGGGTCTTCATGGCCGCACCGCCCGCGATCGGGGCCGCCAGGTTATCCCTGATTCCTTCGGCAGAGCCGAATCCGGCAAGCGCCCTGTTCCCCTCGGCTGAGCCGGCATCTCCCGCCCGTTGAACGGCGCGGGCTGGAATCGCCATTGCCGATGAAAACAGATAAAGCACAGCCAGAAAGATAATGCCCCTCTTCATCCGACATCCTTCGGGCTTTTTCGTTTTCCTGAATGAATGCTCTGACGCTCCGGGCGCAATCATCCATCCTTGCTGTTTCGCCGTCCGTCCCCGTTTCCTCGATATTTCCGGACCATCTCCGCAATCGCTCCGGCGTAATCCATCCCCTCTTTCACCATGCTTTCGATCTCGGCAATCTCACGGGCGTCGGAGGTATATATGTAATAGCTGTACGGATCCACTGCGAGCCGCGAGATCCCCATTCCAAAAGGAGTATCCATGAAGATCTCCGAGTATTTGGGCTTGTTTGATTTCAGGCTCTTCAGGAGAGCCATCCCGAACTCTCCGCAATCGATGAGACCTTCGGCTTTTGCTTTTTCGAAATCCGGAGATTCGAGATACATTTTGAAAGCGGAATTTGCGCGGATCACGTCTCCCACGCTTCCGAACTGCTTCAGATCAAGAAGGCTCTGCGTGATTACAGTGAAGCTGCCGCCGTATTTACGCGCCCGGCGGTATCCTTCCTCGATAACCTCCTTCATGTGGGCGACCGTCCTCGCCCCTCCGGAGTGCGCGTTTTCACCGCGGATGAACTGCCATGCTTCATCAAAGATGATCAGCCGGTTTCTGCTGCGGTCCGAAAGATAGAGGTCCTGGGTCACCGCATTGATGACCTGGAGCGTAACGATTTTAAAAAGCTGTTTCTGGGGTTTCAGGTTTTCCAGTTCGAGAACGACCCACTCGTCCCGCGAAATGTCGAAATTCGAAACGCCGTTGAACCAGCGTCCGTAGGATTGGCCGGAAGTGAAATCCCGCAGATTACAGGCCAGCATCTGCGCCGTATTCCTGAAGATCGCCATATCCTGTTCGCTGTATCCCCTGAATTCGGGCGGGGCGTACTGAGGATACCGGGACAGGTACCGGTAGATGGAGTCGATGCAGGCTTCCGGCCCTTCATTATCCCAGGCCCAGCGGACGGCGTCTTTGATAATGGACATGGAAGTCTCGGCTGTATCAAACGGAATGACGTCGGTCGCGCTGAAGCACATCGCGTGGACAAGCGACGCGATGACCGGCAGATCGTCCTGCGCCGCCTTTCGATCCACGTACGTGAAGGGATTGAGACATATCCCCGAATCCGAGTGAAAGTCCAGGTACCGCGCTCCGAAGAGTCCGGTCGTCTTCTTATAGCTTCCGCCGATGTCGACGATCCGGATCATGGCGTTTGCGGCAAAATAATTGTAGGCAATGAAGTTGACCAGAAAGGATTTTCCGCTTCCGGAGGATGCGGCAATAAAAACGTTGTGATTGTTCACGCCCCGGCCGGAAAAGATATCGAGAGCGCAGGGTTGACCCTTTCTCCCGATAAAAAGAAGGTGCGGGTAACCTCCCCCGCAAAAATCGCCCTGGATGGGCAGCACCATGGAAACGGGCTCCGATGCCGCAGTAAAGTCACGGTCGAGGCTTTCAAGGTTTTTTCCCTTGAGATAAAGACCGAAGGGAAGGGAGCTGATCATGAGCGGCAGCAGAATGCCCTTATCCTCCTGCATTACGTAGCCTTTTGATTCCCATATTCTCCGCGCCCGCACGATCGATTCGGAAGCGCTCTTTTCATTTCCCGACCAGACCCACAGCGTCGGAACGATCCGGACAAATGGAACGCCTTTTTCCAGATCGTCCACAGCCCGCATGTACTCGTCCTGCTTGCGCACCAGAGACGGAGTAAAGCTTCCGGCTCCTTTCTGCTGGAGAACAAGATTGCATTTATAATGGAGCTTGGCCTTCATGTCCTGAAAGACGATATTAAGGGAGTAAAGGAAAGGCGTCAGAAACTGATTGGCGTCGGACTGCAGTCCCCATATCCCGCCGAAGATCTCGTTCGTCTGAAACAGGTCCACTTCTTTGGGAAAATTCTTGACGGTAGTGCAGCGAAAAAAACGATTCCCCATTTTTATATGGGACATCCGTTTTTCAATGACCGTCTCCGAAAGGATCACCTGCTTTTTAATCGGGATCTCCTCGTGGTAATGCCCGTTGTTGAAGGGAGGATTCTCGTTGAACAGCTTTCTCATCCAGTCGATCAGGATCTCCGGGGTGACGTCCCGGGGCGCCATTCCCGCGCCGTTCAGGATCTCCCTGGCCGTGCTGTAGAGGTCCATAAGGCTCATCCTCGAACTCTCCCTGGAGTGCGGGAGCTTCAGGGCGATGAACAGGCGAAAATTCCGAAGGGGAGTCCTCTGAAAGATTTCCATGCCGTCTACTCCCGAGCGCAGGAACTCAGAATAGTGTTCTGTCGCTTCCTGTACGATCGGCACAGCACGGGTTTTTCCGCTTTTGAAAAGATCGATGAAGCGGTTGATGTATTTGTCCGCATACAGAATGAATTGAAGGACGCTTCCGGCGGGTAGACCGATCCGGAAAAGGCCTTCCAGGGTGAAGGCGGTCTTGTCTCCCGCAAACGACAGGGGAGCGCATTCCCAGATGAAACCGGTCGTGTCATCCGTGTTGTGGTATGTCTTGGCCGCGCTGTCGTATGATACCCAGGGCAGGTAGACCGAGAAGCGGTTCCGGGCGGTCATTTCGTTGAGGTCTGAAACTGACAGGTCCCTGTCCCTGCCGTAGAGGAAATCGCGAAATCCCATTTCAGCGTCTCCTTTCCATGAGATTCTCTCCGAGCACCCACCTCGGTTCATCCGCCATGAAATATATATGGCGCATCATAAAGAGCTCGTTTCCATCCCCCCTATAAGGGAGGACCAGGATCCGGACCACTTTGGGGGGCGCAAGAATGGGCGCATTCGGCATTCTGAGAAGTCCCGCCAATTTCCTTTTCACTTCCTCCTGATACATTGATCCCGCAGCCTCTGAATCAGCGGCGGCAATATCCCGGCGCCGGGCTGTCCCGTTTTCTTTTTCTCCTTTCATGCATCCCGTACAGTACTGCTTCTCACCAAAGCCTTTTCTTCCCGCCTCTTCCCTGCATGCGGCACAGTGCATTCCGGAATCCCGGCCCCCGCGGGACTGAAGGGATTGCCGGTGCGCTTCCTCCACGTGAACGCATCGGCCGCGGTCGAAATCCGGGCAGGCAAAATCATCCTTGTATGGATTGAGAATGGAGGCGCAGCCGAGGAAAGAAAGTGCGAAGATAAGGAGGACAGCCTTCCATCCGCGGGAAAGAGCCCCATTCAATTTCTTTCCATTTGCCCGGATCATTTTAACGCTTCCCCCGAATGAAGTTCCCGGATCTCCAGTTCCGAACCCTCTGAGACAACCAGGGTTACGTCCCGGACCGCCCCGACCTCTATTACGGGCAGGGTTTCTTTTGCCAGATCGAGATAAAACTTCTGGATATCTTTCGATGCATTGTAAAGACCTTGCCCCAATCCCGCCTGCCCTATTTTCCCGGGATCTACGGTCTGAGTGGAACCGAGAGGACTTACTGAAAGCTCCTGGGTCTGAATGCGGACTGCTTCTCCTACTCCTCCGATAAATCCGGCAATCAGAGAGCGGGCGATCAGCGATCCCATTTTCGAGACGACTTCACCTCTCAACCCGATCTTCCCGTCGGAGTCGACGACGAAGCCTTTGATCTTCTGATCGATAACCGCAGTCCCCTTTTTGGACAGACAGCTCAGGTTGGTTATGCGCAGGTGGGCCCTTTCATCTGCCAGGCTGCCGTGCCCCTCGCTGATAACAAAACACCCCTTCAGGTTGGCCCTGACCCGGTTAGGGAGGAACGCGAGGTCCTTAACGCGCAATAAAACCGGGGCAGGTTCTCCCTTCCCGCCTGTCATCGTCGGCGCATCCAAGCCAGAAAGCATTGTCGCCGCCATGAATGAAGGGGGAAGATAAACATACGTTTTTTTGCTTTTTTTTTCCGTCTCCCTGGTCTTCAAATCAATTGAGCGATTGCTGGCGATCTCTATCCCGCCTGTAACATCCTGATCTTTCGAATTCACGCCGGAGGCGGCGTCTTTCCGTCCCGTCATCGAGCCCGGCGGCGGCGGTATGATCGGCTGAGGAGCGGCGGACGGCCTGGGAGGGAGCGGAACCGGCTCCGCTTTTGAAGCTGAAAAAGCAGGAGGAGAAGCTTCCTTCTTTGCATTTTTTCTGCCGGCCTGCTCCTTCAAGCCGGATGGTGCGGCCGTTTCCGGCATGCCCGTCTTCAGCTCGGCAAACTGTTTCTTGATATCATCTATATCTTTGGCGACATTGGCCATCGCTTTCCGGCCTTCCAGATAAGCCGATTTTTCGTAAAGATGCGAATCGATCTTGATCTCCCGCTTTGCAACCGGTTCGGGCGCCGGAGTCCTGGCGCTGCTTCCGAACTTCAGGTAGTATATTCCGGTGCCGATTATTATCCCGAGGCTGATGAGAACGGCAAAAACGGCGCCCTGCCTGCCTTTTGCCGAGAGGTTCTGCCATAATTGCTTCACCTTCTTCCTCCGTGCCCCGTGGCCTTAGGGGCCGGAGCCCTTCCGGCCGCAATACCCTGAGGGGCGGCGCTTTTCGGCTCCACCTCTTTTCTGACGCGTTCTCCGGAGATGACTTCCTCGTCTTTCTTGTCTATACGAAGCATCGTTCCCTTCGCGGAAATATTATCCTGGACGTCCATGCCCGTTTCGCAGATGAAAAGCCGCGCGCTTTCGCCCCGCCTGATTGTGAGGCGATCCATCGAGACTGCAGCCGTTCCGGCCGTCAGATCGGCATTCAAAAAATCCCTCTCGTCAAATTCGATTTTCTCCTGCGGCGAGCTTCCTGCTACCGTTAAAACGTATTCCTTGAGACGCAAACCCTCACCATCAGCAACAACGATGCGATTAAGACTGATATCGACGTCGCGGAATAATCGGGGCAGCCTGCGGTTTACGGCCTCCACGGTAAAACTTTCTGGAATGTCGTCCGTGTAGACAGCTTTGATCAGTGTGATAATTTTTCTCTCCGAAGACATTCCGCTGAAGAATTCCCGGTTCTTTTTTATCCTGTCGCCTCCTGAGCCGGACAGCCGCACGGTTTGAGCCGGGATTCTCTCCGGTACGGCAATAATGTTGTAAGTCGCTTCGCCGCAGACGATGAATATTTCCGTTGCCGGCGGGTAAACGTCCCTACCGCCCCGCCTGACGTACCTGTATTTCAGATAAGCATCCTTCCCGGAAAACGAGACGGAGATCCCCTTTTCCTTCGAAAATACGATGTCCCTTATGTCTCCTGCAGCGCACGTTATCCGGTTGACGTCCGAACGGCTCAGACGGATCGCCGCCGGCATCTCCGGGACGACGATTATCGGCATGTTCGCAGACTCGACCGCCCGCGCGATTTCAGCGTAGCCGGTTTTTTCAACGCGATGACTCCCTGTATCCATCCCGGCGGCTTCAAAGAAACTCACATCGCGCTTTGAACAGATTTCCCCGGAACAGCCTGCAGGATCCGGAGACTGATTCTTTTTAAACCTCTCCGGGATTTTCTGCGATTGCAGCCCCGGCGGGATTCCCGTTCCGGCCGGAGATCCCTGTTTTTTGTCAGCAACGGACAACTTGTCTCTCGAAACCGGTCCCGGCAATTTCCCCGCGGGGATCCGAGGATGCGTCTGATTTCCGGGAGGGGACGTCGGGCCGGTCCCTTTCTCCCCCGGAATTTCCGCCAGAACCGCCGTGAATAAAACGATTATGGAAATCAGGACTGCGAATAATCTCATGGCGGCCTTTCTCTTGCCGCCGTTTCCTTCAAAGCTTCCGAAATGGAAACGACGGCGAAACGTCCGTTGTTGACCTTGAATTCAATCCAGTAGGTTTTAGCCGAATCTTCGATCTTGCGGTCGTCTATATAGAGCTTTCTCATCCCGAAGACCTCGAGCCGATTCTTTTCCGAATTGATTTCGATTCGGTCGACATAGAAAGCGGAGCTCGACCGGGTTTCAACGATCTTTTCACCAAGAACATAGAAGGTCCTCTTCCCCTCGGGGTATGCATCCGGAGCGAAGAGCGTCAGGAGCTCTTCAAACTGTTTTTTTGCCGAAGCCGGAGTATAGCTGAATGCAAGTCCCGCGACATAGCGGGCAAAAGCCGATACATACGCGTCATCGAGATTGTTTCCGGATACCGTAGCCTTTCTGTCCAACCCGGGAGGAATCAACACGACCTTCTGGTAATGGAGAGCCCGGTAAATCATGAAGGAGTTGAAAACGACGGCGAACCCGTACACCAGAACCACAAATTTGAGGATCCTGTTGTCTTCAAGAGCTTTGCCGAGCCGGTTCATCCGCACATGCTCTTTCATTATTTACTCGTAAAAGACCTCTTCAAAGAAGTTCGGATAATTGTTGAGCCGGGTCAGTCCCAGAAAATAAAGGTAATGGTGAAGGAACCCCCGCGGGTATTTCTTTTTAAGATGAGTGTACCACCAGGGCCCGGCAATGAGCAGGAGCCATGTAAACGAACCGAAAATCATCGCTATCGTAAAGAAGACGCAGATGATCCCCAGTTCGTCCGACTCGAACCAGAGCACTTGAAAGGGAGAGCTCAAATACTGGGGGAAACGTTTTTGCATGGAATATTCAGAAGAGGATTCCGAGGCTGCCGACTATTACATCCGCCTTCAGGAGAGCGCCGCCTCCCAGCAAGGCGGGTATAGCGCCGGCGATCTGCTGCCTGATGGCGAGCCCTGCCCCGTATGCTACGGCGCCGAGGCCGGCCACAAAACCGATAGGCCCCTTGAGGATATCATTAACCGCAATATCGTAAATGTCGTACGCAAACGAGCCGGCAGCCGGCGCAGCCACCGCCAGCGCTTCCTGCGCGGACAAAATCAGCCCCAGGGCGGCAATGCAAACAATCAACTCTTTGTGACCCATCTCCATTCCTCCGTTTCACGTTTTGATAAGCGACGGGTCGGCATAAAGCCGCTCCGCCGGATTTGCGCCGCTTGCCTGGACGCCGGTCTCCGCCGGCCTGAAGGGCATCCGCCGCAGGTTATTTGAGGAGCGCATCGATCATGCGTAAGTTTGCGCCAGCAACCATTTTTCCGTTTATCCAGAAAGTCGGCGTACCCTGGACACCCATCTTCTCCGCTATCCGGCCGTGATCAGCCAGCCGCTCAGAAGCCGCCTGCGAGCCGGTCTTGCTCAGGTCCTCTTTATCGTATTTGCCCGCCATTACATCATGATAAGTTCTTTCCGGATCTACTGAGGAGAGAATAAAAATGCTCTTCTCCGCGGCTTTCGGATGGAGCTGCGCAAGGGGACGCATGAAGACGTACCTGGTCACATCCTTCCCTTTCAGGTGTTCCGCCGCTTTTCGGCAAAAGGCGCAGTCCGGGTCCGTGAATTCGATGACGGTGTGCTTCCCTTTTCCGACCCGGACCGCCTGATCGAGAGGGATCTCTCTGAGCTTCGCTTCCATTATTGCCGAGCGCCGCTCCTGCGTAGCCGATCTGAGATCTTTCGTGACGAGATCACCGATAAAGAGGTGGTTGGATTTCGGAGCATAATAGATAATATGGGAGCCGCTGTTTGCCACCACCTCGTAAATTCCATCGACAGGAATTTTTGCGATTGATTCGACTTTGAAATTCCGGAATGCCGCCTCAAATTGCTTCTGCACTTTTTTCAGCATTTCGGTTTCTGACTGATCGTCCGATTCAGTCAGGGAGTTTCCGTTTATCCCTTTCCCCGTCGTTTTATCATGCGCAGCCGCTGTCGAGTCGCTGCAGATCCCGGACAGCGCGAAGGACAAGATGAGACAGGCGATGATCCTATTCATATTCTGTTCCCTTCTGACGGATTTTTATCTCCACCCGCCGGTTAAGCGGATCCTCCGGGGAAATGTATCCACGCCTGCCGCGGCCGGCATGGCCGTCCACGCGAATACCCCGCTCCCGGAGATATTTGGAAACGGTTTCAGCCCGGTCCCGGGCAAGGCGGTCGTTAACTGCCCGGGGTCCGATTCTGCATGTGAATCCTTCGACGGACACGGGTTCTCGGAGATTCTTGAGACACGGAATTATTTGCTCAAGCTGATCCCGCTCAAATCGCTCAATCGAGCTCTTTCCGAAACGGAAGTAGACTGTGAGGGAAGAGCATGCCGGCGAAGGCAAGGCGGGCGGCGATGTTGCATGTATTGCTGTTATCGGCGGAGGCGATTTTTCCCCGGCCTTTTTCTTCTCAAAGGAAGGCGGCCCGACCTGCTTTTGGGCCGCCTTGCCCTCCTCGGAAAATCGCATGGAAAGATTTGCCCGAAGAGGCGGGGAGACCGGCTGTACTGATACATTGTCCGGGATCGGAGATTTCCTTCCGGGGCACTCGTCGCAGAACCAGAAACCGGGAGAGACCCGTTCATTCCGGACAATACTTCCATGATCCCAGCGCATCTCCACGGGACGGATTTGAGCGGCATGGGCTGATGCGGAAACACCGATCGCAATGATCAATGAGATTAATCTTTCCATTTTGAAAGTCAAATCAGCCCCCCCACCAGATATTTATTCAGCCCTGTCAAGAAGCAAAATAAAAAACCGGAATAAGGCGTCCAGGGCCTGATTCCGGTTTTCATCCGGGAAATTTGATATCCGAGGCTGATTGCATTTTTTCAGCCCGGGTTTAGAGATCTCCGGTTCTGTTGAGCGCAGATATAAAGCAAATTTTACTTTTCCCGGCTGACCAGCATCCAGGAAAAGCCGAGACAGCGCACGTTATCGACGAAGCGGTCAATATCGAGGGGCTTGAGGATATAGCTTGTTACGCCAAGGCGGCGCGATTCGCTGATGTGGCGCTCGTCAACGGACGAGGTAAGCACGATGACGGGGATTTCTCTTGTACGGGGATTGGATCTTATTTTCTGCAGGACCTCTATTCCATCCATTTTCGGGAGATTCATGTCCAGCAGAATGAGAACGGGTATTTCGCCGTTCCTGCTTGCATACTCATTGCGGCGGAAAAGATAATCGAGTGCTTCCGCCCCGTCTCGCACGACATGGACGGTATTGGCAAGCCCGCTTTTTCTCAATGCGTGCAGGGAAAGCTCAACGTCGCTCGGGTTGTCATCTACGAGTAGGATCATCAGCTCTTCGCAATAGAGGCCCGGTGGCGGCCTCATCTGTATTCGCGCCAGATCTTCCTCCCCCGACGCAGGGCGAAATAAACCATGAAGGATGGAACGATGTCAACTGTAATCGCATGTACCTCTGGGGTCTTTACTTTTGACATTTCCGAATATCAATCACCGCAAATCCCTGATCCAATTTCACATGGAAAAGTGTCCAAGTCTGCTTTTCTGCTTTTCCGCAAATCAAATGTCAAAAGTAAAGGGCCTGTTGCTCAAATAGTCCAGCGGTTTTCCGGAAATTTTCGGTGCGCG
>ERZ795058.3527-NODE-3527-length-16352-cov-5.326809_pt1 | contig 16352 bp, 20 predicted proteins | sample MGYA00375142_ERZ795058 | MGnify/ENA primary metagenome ERZ795058 (study PRJEB30187, sample SAMN05720210) | activated sludge metagenome | isolation source: anaerobic digester from wastewater treatment plant | place: Japan | collected 2015-04-20 ... | reverse complement strand
TTACACTAGTGATTATAATTCAGTAGTTTTGATATGTCAATAGAGGAAATCGGGGATCGATCGGGAAATCAGGAGGCAAGCGTTCGGAAGCAAAGATAAAGCAAGAAAGCAAATTCCGCCCCTTTAGCGGAGCGGAAGTATGGTTGGCGTTCTCAATTATCAGCCATCGGTTTCCGTTGGGCGTGATTGTGCCGGTATGCAAGGCGTATTCTGTTGCTCGCGCTCGATTTGGCCGATGCTTTTTTCCGGAGTTGGCAAATCCTCCGGCATTGTGCCGCCGAGCTCTCTGATGGTCTGCCGCACCTTTTTTCCTACCGCATAGTGCGTCGCATTTGCCGCATCCCTGCCTTTTACCTTGTCTCTGCGCAGCTTCTCATCGGTCTGCGTGGCGCGGAACAGGTTGGCGGCAAGCTCCGTGCTGCCCATATGATCCAATATTTTCTGACTCTTCTTCAAGCCTTTTCGCGTGTGGATTTCCTTCGCGCCCAAACCGCCGTACAAACCCTGATATCCCTTGTTCTGAAAGACGGCATAATCCAGATCCGTCTCCACGCCCGCCTGCTTTGCCGCTTCCGCGAGGGATTTATTATGAGCAATCATTTCGCGTCGTATCGCAAGACGTTTTTGCTCCTCGCTGAGCCGGTCGTAACCCTCGACCAGCTCCTGCTGCCTGGTTTTGACTGCAAAATAGGTTTGACCGACGGCGACAACTTCTTTTCGCGGATCGCCGTTCATTACAATCAGATAACAGGCGTAACGGGAAAGGCGATAATCCTGTATGTCTTTTTGAGCTGATTTTGGCATCGCGATCGTTTTGTTGACGTCAACAAAATGATCGGGCACGTTATTACGACTGTTTTCACAAGATATTTTTGCCTTTTCAATTACATTTTCGAAATTGCGCCATTCCGTATACTCGAGTACGGTTTGAAGCTCCCTCGCGTACCAGAATTCCGCACCGTTCTCATTGACATGTTTGATGCTTTCGAACGTTTCATCGCTGTATTTCCTGAGATTGCTCATATTGCGGTTTCCTTTCAGAAATGACTGTTGATCACATCATAAATCAGATAACCGAATGATGGTTTAATATTAACGAAGAAATGTTGTTTTGTACAGAGAAAACGTCGCTTTCCGTGCTTTCAATTTTTTTTGCGATGCGCTATGATATTACCGTCCGCGGAATCGGCCGCGGCGGGAGCGAACAGGTAGAAAGGAGTGGGGAACATGAGGCGGATTCTTATCGTCAATGCCCAAACAAGGAGGGTGACGATACTTTAGCCCTCCTTCAAGCAGGAGGTTTTATGTCTTTCAATTGGATCGATGTTGAGGGGTTTTCCTTTAACGCGCTTTTGCTCATGGAGCGCTTCCAGCTCCGCTACATGTTCGAGAGCCGCCGCGAAAACGCGAACTGGCGGCGGAATATGGGCCTCGCGCTCGCGGGCAACCCGGCCGTCGCGTGGTATGTTGCGCGCCGCTGCCCGGAATGCGCGGCCATCGTTGAAGAAATCGCCGCCTCGGCGCCCTCCGGGGCAGGCGCGGCGGAGATCCGCGCGGCGGAGGTCGCGGTTCTCGCGTCGGTCGAGGACTTCACGCTCTACACGAAGCCCGAGATCATGGACGCGAGCTGCGATTTCATCTACGGCTGGAACAGGGAGCGGCTGTTCGAACTGGCGGACTTCGCGGATAAAACCGTGCTCGACGTGGGCAGCGGCTCCGGCCGCCTCGCCTTCGCCGCGGCGGAACGCGCAAAAGAGGTCTACGCAAGCGAACCCGTGGGTACGCTTCGCGAATACCTGCGCGATAAGATCAAACGCGAGGGCATCCGGAATGTGCGCGTCTCGGACGGCATGGCCGACAGCCTCCCCTATCCCGGCGATACGTTCGACATCGTGATGTCCGGCCACGTCGTGGGCGACGATTACGAGGGCGAGATCGCGGAACTGGCGCGCGTGGTCAAACCCGGCGGCTGGCTCATCGACTGCCCGGGCGACCAGCCCCGCAGGTGCGCGCCAAACGAAGGACTGCTTGCCCGCGGCTGGGAGGAATTCCGCTATGTCGGCTCGTTCGGCATGGAGGTATACCGCTACCGCAGGCAGGTGTTCAAGTAAGCGCGGGAGCGCGGCAAGCAAAAATCAAACGGCCGGGGATCGCTCCCCGGCCTTTCGTTTTCCCTTCGATTTTAGCCTTCGATTTCTTTGATCGCCGCGGCGATGTCCTTCGCGATGAGCGGGCGCATGGTGTCGGCATAGCCCGAGGGGTCGGCGCTTCGAAGCGCTTCGAGTATCCTGCCGCGAAGCTCCGGCTTCGCCGCCGCAATCTGCGGCAGAAGCTTGACGCACTGGCGCACCGTGATGGGCTTCTCGTCGCGAAGGAGCGCGAGGCAGTCGCCGAGCGCGCGTTCCGTTTTGTTTTCCTCATCCCAGCGCGCGTTCGCGGCGACGAGGAACATGCCGCGGGAGCGGATGTAGGAGTTGGGCCCGCGCAGCATTCCGGCAAAACGGTCGAAATGGGCATAGACGTCGTCGGACTCCGCGCTCAGGGCGAGCAGCGTCTGCAGCGCCCGATAGGCCGCGTTGTTGTCCCTGGAGAAAAGCTGTTCCGCGAGGATGCCGATGTTCGCTTCCATGTTCCCCTCCCGCGCATAAAATATGGATTCTTTCAAGGCCATTTTATGGCGCGGGGCGCGCCTTTGCAAGGGAAACCCGCGCGGGCAAGGCGTATGGTATAATATAACGAATCCGACGATGCCGGGAGGACGCATGATTTATTACGACGACGGCGAAACGCTTATACGTTCCATGGAGCGCGCGGACGCGGAGGCGATACTCGCCGGGGAGCTCGCGCAGGGCTACCGCGAAACCATGGATAAATACGAAACGCGCCTGAACGACCAGGCCGCGGGCAGGAGCGCCGCGCTCGTCGCCGCGTACAAAGGGAACGTTGCGGGCTATGTCAACGTCTATTTCGACGCGCCCCGGGGCGCGTTCGCGGGCACGGGCTGGTGCGAGATCGTCGATTTCGGCGTGCTGGAACCATACCGGCGGCGCGGAATCGGCGGCAAGCTGATGGACGCCGCCGAGGCGATCGCCTTTTTACGGGCGGATACCGTCTACCTCGGCGTGGGGCTGCACAGCGGCTACGGCAGCGCGCAGCGCATGTACGTGAAGCGCGGATATGTGCCGGACGGCTCCGGCGTTTGGTACGGCGACAGGGTCTGCGAGCCGTACGGCCCCTGCCGCAACGACGACGACCTCGTGCTCTACTTCTCAAAAAAGCGGGCGGACGAACGCTGATTCGCCGCGAAAGGCGCCATGTCGGACGACCGGAACATCAAACGAAAGCTGCGCGAGCTCAAAAAGCTCGAAATCAGGCTGCGCTTCAACGGGAACGCGCCGCCCGGGCGCGCGCTCGTCTGGGACGGCTTTTTCGGCCGCGGGAAGGACGGGCGCGCCGCCAAATACCCGCCCGAAGCCCTCGCCGCGCTGGGGCGGGAGGGATTCAAGCGGGCCGTCGAGGCGTATTTCGCGCTGGTCTATTACGAGCTTTATCGGGAGGCGGGCATATCGCGCGCCGCAGGCGCGTACGATCCCGCGCTGCTCGCGCGGCTCGGCCTGCCGTACTCGGCGGGCGAAGCGCAGGTCAAGGAGCGCTTCCGCGCGCTCGCCAAGCTGCACCATCCCGACGCGGGCGGCGACCCTGAAGCATTCATATCGCTCATGCGCGATTACCGCGCGTTGACGGGCAAATGAGGAGACGGGGTTAGACAACGGGGCCGGTTCCGTCTGCGCGTTTCCGAAAGGCCGGTAAGCCCGCGATCCGGCAAGCGGAACCGTCCCCGTTGCCCTGTTCACCTCAAACAGGCCCGCGCGTACGTGCCCGCGCCCAAGACCTCCGGGCGCCTGAGCTCCGCGAGGTCGTAGGGCGTTTGCTGGTAGATGCAGTAGTTGAGCCAGTTTGCGAACAGCAGGCTCGCGTGGCCGCGCCAGCGCACGACGGGCGCCTTTTCGGGATCGTCGCCGGGGTAGTAGTTGCGGGGCGGCCGTATGTCGAGCCCGCGGCCGACGTCGCGGCGGTATTCGCGCGCGAGCGTATCGCGGTCGTACTCGGAGTGGCCGGTCACAAAGACGCGCCGCCCGCCCTTTTCCGCCGCGAGGTATACGCCCGCCTCGCCGGATGCGGCGAGCAGCTCGAGCGCGGGGATTTTTTCGATGTCCGCCGCGCGGACGCCCGTATAGCGCGAGTGCGGCGCGTAGAACACCTCGTCGAAACCGCGCACCATAGGATGCGTCGGCAAAAGCAATCTGTGCTCGTATACGCCCGAGAGCTTTTCGGGAAGGGGATGCTTGTCCACGCCGTAATGGAAGTACAGCCCGGCCTGCGCGCCCCAGCAGATGTGCAGCGTCGAAAACACGCTGCGGCGCGACCAGTCGAATATTTCGCACAGCTCCTCCCAGTAGTCGACGTCTTCGAAAGCCATCTGCTCGACCGGCGCGCCCGTCACGATGAGCCCGTCGTAAAGGCTCCCGCGCACCTCGCTCAGGGTCTTGTAGAAGCGCAGCAGATATTCCGCGGATACGTTCTTTGCCGTGTGCGTACCCGCCTGCATGAGCTCGATCTCGACCTGGAGCGGCGTGTTGCCGATCAGGCGCAAGAGCTGCGTTTCGGTTTCTGTTTTGGTGGGCATGAGGTTCAGTATGAGGATACGCAGCGGGCGGATGTCCTGGCTTCGCGCGCGGCCCTCGGTCATGACGAAGATGTTCTCCCCCGTCAGCGTCTTGATCGCCGGAAGCCCTTCCGGCACGGTGATGGGCATAGTGACCTCCAAAGTCGGGTTTGTTGATTGGGGCGGGCGCCCGCGTTCAGTCCGGGATCGCCCTGTCGAGCGCCTGGCCGAGGTCCCAGATGAGATCCTCCGCATCCTCGAGGCCGATCGACAGGCGGATGACGTCCGGCGCGCAGCCCGCGGCCCTCTGCTCCCCGGGGGAGAGCTGCTGGTGCGTGGTGGAGGCCGGGTGTATCACGAGGGATTTCGCATCCGCGACGTTGGCGAGCTGCGAGAAGATCGCGAGGCTGTCGATGAATTTCCTCGCCTGCGCCACATCCCCTTTGACGGAGAAGGTAAAGATCGAGCCCGCGCCCCTGGGAAAATATTTCTTCGCGAGCGCATGGTACCTGCTCGAGGGAAGACCCGGATAGTTGATCTCCCCGACCTTGGGGTGGTTGGCGAGGAAAGCTACGACCGATTCCGTGTTGGAAACATGCCGGGCGACGCGAAGCGAGAGCGTTTCGAGGCTCTGGAGGAACAGCCACGCATTGAGCGGCGCGAGGCACGCGCCCGTGTCGCGCAATAGCTGCACGCGCGCCTTTGTTGCAAAGGCGGCGGGGCCGATGTCGGCGTAGCGCACGCCGTGGTAGCCCGCGTCCGGCTCGGTGAAGCCGGGGAACCTGCCGTTCGCCCAGTCGAAATTGCCGCCGTCCACGATGATCCCGCCGATGGAGCTGCCGTGCCCGCCTATAAACTTCGTTGCCGAGTGGACGACGACGTTCGCGCCGTACTCGATGGGGCGCAGCAGATAAGGCGTCGCGAAGGTGCTGTCCACGATGAGGGGAATCCCGTTCCCGGCGGCGATGTTCGCCACGGCTTCGAGGTCGACGATGTTGATGCCGGGATTGCCGAGGGATTCGACGTAGAGCGCCTTGGTGTTTTCGCGTATGGCGCGCCGGAAATTTTCCGGCTCGTCGGGATCGACGAACGTCGTCGAAACGCCGAACCTGGGCAGCGTCGTGGAAAAGAGGTTGTACGTGCCGCCGTAGAGGGTCGAGGCCGAAACGATGTGGTCGCCCGCGCCCGCGACGTTCAATACGGCGTAGGTGATCGCCGCCGCTCCCGAGGCCGTCGCAAGCGCCGCGCTGCCGCCCTCGAGCGCAGCGAGCCTGCGCTCGAACACGTCGTTGGTCGGGTTCATGATGCGCGAGTAGATGTTGCCGGCCTTTTTGAGCGCGAACAGGTCCTGCGCGTGCTGCGTGTCCTCGAAGACGTAGGAGGTGGTCTGGTAGATGGGTACGGCGCGCGCGTTGGTCGCCGGGTCGGGGCTCTGCCCCGCGTGTACCTGGAGGGTATCGAAGCCGAGTTTCCTTTCGCTCATGGTCTTTTTTCCTTTCAAAATAATCTGAATTTTTGGATTTCGGATTTTTTGAGCTTACCGCCCATCCGTTTCGGCACAGAAAAAGGCCGGCGCTCCGTGGCGTCGGCCTGCATCAAACCTATGGCTTGATCCTATTCGAAAAGGCGCCGGCGCACGGGGAAACGGACGGGCATGCACATCATCATGCTCATCGCGCCGAACATCATCATAGCGTTTTGACAAATCCGCTTCATCGCGTCGGCCCTTTCAAAAGGATTGCACCCATACTAATACGCCCCCGGCGAAATGTCAAAGGAAATTTTTCGTAAACCGGGATTTTGCGCGCGCCTCACGCGCGGAGCGCGCCGTACGCGCGGCGGGCGCGGCAGTCCGCGCCCTCGAGGCCGTCCGCGCCGAAAGCGCTCCGCGCGTGAGGGCGGCGGCGCCGTTCCGGCGCAAAGGTTGCCTAATCCGCCGCCCGGCCGTTGAGCCGCGCGCGCACGGCGCGCCAGTTCGGGTAAAAGCGGTCCATATACGCCCAGAACCTGTGGTTGTGCCCGCGCTCCAGCAGATGCGCGAGCTCGTGGACGAGCACGTACTCAAGGCATTCCGGCGGCAGCTTCGCGAGCCGAAGGTTCAGGCAGACGCGCCTTTCGCGGGCGTTGCAGCTCCCCCAGCGCGTTTTCATGTCGCGTATGCGCCAGCTTGCGGCCCTGGCGCCGACGACGCGCCCGTAGCTTTCGAGCAGGGGCGGGATCGCCCCGTTCAGGAGCGCGCGGTAGAAGCCATCCATCATTTCGGCGCGCCGCGCGGCGGAGCTTCCCTCGGGAACGCTCAGCACGACGTTCTCCCCCTCGACGCGGACGCCGCTTTTAAGGCTGTGCTCCACAAAAAGGCGATACCGCGCGCCCCAAACGAGGCATTCCTCTCCGGATTCGTACAGGAGCTCCGCCCGCGCGCCCTGCGCGGCGAGCCTTTGCTTCTGTTTTTCGATCCAAGCGGCGCGCGAAGCCGCGAACGCGCGGATGGCCTCGTCCGGAGCCCGAAGGGGCGCCGTGATCTTCACGCCGCCGTCGGCCGCGACGCGGATGTACATGTTCTTGATGCGCTTTTTCTCAACGGGGATGTCGACGCCCCCGACGTTCAACCGGTTCACGCGGTTTCGCCTCCGTGCTCCTTATGCGTACGCATATCCTTCATTATACGGCATGAACGAGGGTTTGTCATAGCGGGCGGTCGCGCTCAATCGAGTTTCATTTCCATGCAGCGCTTGCGCCAGAGGCGCTCGTAGTCCCTGTGCGGCACGATGCGCGCGGCGAGGTCGACGGGGCTTAGTATGCCTTCCCCGTCGCACCACGCGACGTCCGCCGCGTAGGCGCGCATGTCGAGTTCGTCCTCATCCCAATAGACGGGAACGCTTTCCCACCCGGCAAGATGCGCCGCGACCGCGCGCGTATGCCCGTCCGTCATCAGGATGCGGCCGCCGAGCCGCTTGACGGGGATCGGATCGAAGCTTTCGCGGCGCGCCGGGTCGAACCACTCCCGCACGAGGCGCAGTTTGCCTTCGCTGATCCAAAGCTGGCTGGGCTGGAGGCCGATAAGAGGCGTTTCGAATCGCCGGCTTTTCGGTATCCTCTCCCTGCGCCGTCCGATAAATTCCCGACGGGTGAGGCGGTAGTGGTATTCTTTTTTAGCCCGAAGGCTGCCAGCATCTGCGTCGCTTTCACCTGCCGGAACAAACCCTTGCTTGAGCAGCGATTTTTGGCTGCGGATGTTATAGTCGGCGGCAAAGCAATACAGCATGTCAACATGTTCGCCGCAAAACGCGAAATCAATCAACATTCCAAGGATCGCCGTTCCGATGCCTTGCCCCCACGATGATCTTTCGCCGATGGTCGCTTCAATACGGCGCACATCGAGCCCCGGATATTTGGCGGATACCTCCGGGACATTCATTCTCTGAATCCAAAAATCGCCGACAGGCCGACCATCGACCTCGGCTAGAAAACACAGCGCGTTTTGTGAAATGCTCGCGTAAATTCCCCTGATATCCTCTTCGCTGAACACTTGCGCGTTGCCGGTATCCGTCCAATATACGACCTCGGGATCGGCATTCCATTTATACAGCAGCGGCAGGTGCCCGTCGCACAACGGGCGCAGCACGAGGTCGACGCCGTTGCCGCCGTAGAGCGTGACGTCGTGGGTTGTGATGAGGCTCATAACCGCCCTCCCTTCTCCGCCCAAAAGCCGATCCATTGCGGCAGCGCCGCGAAGGGGTTGCGCTTCCAATCGGAAAGGCGGCAGCCGTCGGCCTCGGCCGCCCTCGCGTCCTGATACCACCAGCAACTGTGGCAGCCGGTCTGCGAATGGAACTCGATGAGGCTGCGGACGGAGAACCCCGCGCCGGTCATGGCGCTGAACAGATCCTGCACGCGCCAGTGATGGTTGGGGATGTCGAAGTGCGGGCCGGTCGCCTCGTACGGCTTCGCGCAGGCGATGCGGAAAAGATCGTCCTTATCCTGCGTGAGAGGCCGGTTGAAGGGATGCACCTCGAACATGACGTATTGCCCGCCCGGCTTGAGCACGCGGTAAAAATTCCGGTACATGGAGGGGAGGTCGTCGATCCATACGTGCACGCCGTTGGACGTGTAGACGAGGTCGTACGTCCCGCTCTCGATATGCCCGAGCTTCATGCTGTCGTCATGAACAAAGTCGATGGCCCATCCGCGCGCGTCGGCGATGTTCTTCGCGTTGTAAAGCTGGCGCTCGGCGATATCCGCGGAAGTGACATCCGCGCCGAGCAGATGGAACGCGAAAACCGCTGCGTTGTCGCCGCTCGAGGGCACGAGCACGCGCCTGCCCCGAAAATCGGGGAAGGCGGCGCGCAGCATAACGCGCATCTCCTCCGGAAACGCCCACATGGGATCGGAAACGATCCTATCGATGATCGCTTCCGAGGCGTTTTCGGCAAAATACCTGTCGGAACCCGCGTTCCAGTCGTTTGCGATGATGTCGCTCATAATGTCCGTCCTTTCGTTTGTCATATGATGCCTTTGACAAAAACCGTTTGCGTGGAGCAGCCGGGAAAGGCTTCGTCGTAACGATGCTGCAAATTCCGGTCGATCCCATTCGTTATAAGCATGAGCCGTATGTCCGTGCCGTCGTCAAAGCTCCACGCCTCACGGCATCCCGCGCTCAGGGCGCGCAGCGCTTCGAGCGTATGCGGCGGTTTGGTCTGGACGAACAGCAAAGGCGCGTAGCCGCACTTGAGATAGAAGTCTTCCGCGGATTCGACGGCGCCGAGCGTCAGCATATGGACGCCCCGCGCGCGGGCCCACCTTTCCAATTCGTCGAGAAGGGCGCGTCCAAGGCCCTTTCTCCTGTATCGGGCGTCGGTCGCGACGGGCCCTGCGGTCATGTTGCCGTCCGCGCCGATCCTTGCGAACGCCATCGCCGATATTTCGCCGCCCGTCCGGACATAAAGCAGAAGATCGCGGCCTTCCGCCAGTCGCTCAACCCATTTTTCGCGCGCATACTCGCCCGTGCGCGCGAACGCCGCGCCGCCGAAAATGCGCCTTTCGAAGGCCAGAACCGCGTCCAACTCCTCCTCGTCCGTTACATTGCAAATCACAAAATCCATAAAACGCCTCCTGTAGCCGTTGTAAATCTCCCGCTCCCCGTCCGGATGAAACGACGCTTCGCCGAAGCGCGCCGCCGTAAAAAAACACCGCGGGCGAAACGCCCGCGGCCGCGGCTCAATCGATCGGTTCGTCGGCAAACGGCAACGGATACCACGCATCGCCGCGCTCGCGCGCGGATGCGTCCCCTCATGCCATGCTGCCGTCGAACCTCGGGAAAACGCCCGGGCGCTTCCCCTGATTCAGCTCCGCCAAACGTCTCGCCGATTGTCCTCTTTGACGGAGCGAAGGAGCTTGTCGAATTTCAGGATGCGGTTGAAATACATATCATGCCTCCGGATGGCATGATTATAGCAGGCGAAGCCGCGGGTGTAAACCGCGAAAACCGCGCTTGCCGCGAAGCGCCGCAAAAGCGTCCGGTCTCACCATGTTTTCCGTTTGTTTACCGCGCGCCGCCCGGTTCAATGATATACTGGTGTCATGGCAGGGAATGGAAAGCGTCACAACAAACGCAAGCGCAGGTGGCTCGCCGCGCTGCTCGTCATGCTCCTGCTCGCGGCGCTGCCCTTCGCTCTGAGCGGCTATGTACGGCTGCGCGTGCGGGCGTACATACTCGCGCCGAAGGCGGCGGCGGGGCTCGGCTCGGACTGCATACTCGTGCTCGGCGCGGGGGTGTGGGGAGAGGGCGAAAACGCCCGCGCGTCGCACATGCTCGCGGACAGGCTCGAAACGGCGCTCGCGCTCTACGAAGCGGGCGCGTCTGGAAAGCTTCTGATGAGCGGCGACCACGGCCGGGAGGATTACGACGAGGTCAACGTCATGAAGGCGTACGCCGTGGATGCGGGCGTGCCCTCCGCGGACGTGTTCATGGACCACGCGGGCTTTTCGACCTACGAAAGCCTGTACCGCGCGCGGGACGTGTTCCAGGCAAAACGCGTGATCATCGTCACGCAGGAATACCATCTGTACCGCGCACTGTACGTCGCGCGCGCGCTCGGGCTCGAGGCGTGGGGCGTTGCCGCAAACCTTCGGCCGTACGCCGGGCAGGGCTATTACGACCTGCGGGAAATACTCGCCCGCTGCAAGGATTTTTTCATGTGCGTGCTCAAACCCGAGCCAACGTATCTGGGCGAAGCGATCCCCGTGTCGGGAGACGGAAACCTGACCGCCGGGTGAGCAGTCCGGAATCCGGACGGCATATTCGCATTCCACAAAATCATACGAACGAGGATAACGGCCGTGTATACCATCATTCCCTTCGAGCCTTCCTACCGGGACGACGTCATTTTCTGTCTGCTGTGCGCGAAGGACGCTCTGGGCCGCGCGCCGCGGCTCAACGAGGATCTGCTGGACATTGAAAAGAATTACTTCGGCCGCGGCGACATGTTTTGGATCGCGCTGGACGAGCGCGGCCGCGTGAGCGGCATGATCGGCACGAACACCGTGTCCGAAACGGACATGTGGCTCAAGCGGCTCTACATCCGGCCCACGATGAAGCGTCGCGGGCTTGGCGGCGCGCTGCTCGCAAAGGCCGAGGATTTCGCAAGATCAAAGGGGATCAAAACCATACACACGCGGTTCGCGGACGATTATCTCGAAGCCGCGGAATTCTACCCGGCGAAGGGCTTCGTCGAAAGCGAGCGAGTCAAGGGGCTGCGGCATCTTGTAAAAAGCATCGATTAGCTCCGAACCTTTTTGCGCGCGCAAAAAAGCCGAACGGGAATAAGCCCGGCGGCTTCTTTTATGCGCCGATGTAAAACCTGCTCAGTCGTTCAGATCGATGAGCTTCGCCGTGATGCCCTCGAGGCCGTTCAAGTCCTCGACGAGCCGCCCGACCTCCTCTTTTTCGCCGCAGGGCTGCAGCACGATGAGCCCGTCGTTCGCGCAAAACTCCTCGCTCGCCTCATGCAGGCCGAGCCGCGCGCGGATCATGCAGCCGTTTTTCGTGAGCGCTTCCTGAAGCTTGAGTGCGTTGCCGACCCGGTTGTCCATGCGGATGCCTATGACGTAATAACAAGACATGGGGATTCCTCCTTTATGGTAGTTTGCGTATCGCCGTGAAGTTCTTATTCCGCGGGTCAATTCCCTTGGAGAACCGCATTCGCCTGCGCCGCCTTGCCGCGGATAAAATCCCAAAACGCGTTCCATTGTTCCACGGATTCGAAGGCTGACTTAGGGATGATGGACGCCTGAATCGCTTTTGCTCATTTCAACGCAAAACGCTGTATGAGCCTCGCCGGATACGTATAGACCTCCAGGGCAATCATCTCGGCGCTTCTAAAGACGCCGCTTGAAAAGACAAGTTCCATTGCCTTTTGCAGTTCGTTTACCCGGATGGTGCCGATGGTCGCATGGATCACGGGATTTCCAAATGACAGGGAGTAAAACCAGCCGATTCCGGTGCAGTACTCGTCATACCTGGCATGGAACTCATAGTAAAAATCGACAAGCGATTTTGAATGGGCCGGGTTCAGGCACAACACCGCTGTTTCGGTTTGTCCCCCGCCGGGCGGGAAAACGCTGAGAGAAGCGAGCGCAACGCTGATTTTTTTATGGCGGGATGAAAACTTCGAGGTCCACGCGCGCAGCAGCTTCTCGTCGAAGTTCTCATAAGCGGCAAGCGTGATGTGCGGAGGCCATTGGGAAACGGGATAGCCCGCATCCGTCAGCAATTCCCTCAGATGCGTGATCTTCTCGTCCGTTTCCTCATCAAAGCGCGCGATGACGACATAGTCGCTCATGCTTCTTTTCCCTTTCCGGAATCCTGATCCGAGCCGCCGGCGGCCTTATGAAAAGCGGCCGTATTCAGCCCTCCGCAGGATACTTCCGCGCGTTTATAGCGGTCTTATCCTCGACGGCTTTCGCCAAATCCACGTCAAAATGTTCGCACAGGCGGCAGATATACCAGAACACGTCGGAAAGCTCCTCCTTCAAATGCCGGTATTCTTCGGCGTTCGCCTTTACACTGTCCGCATGATCCGAATGCAGCCACATAAAAATCTCAGCGAGCTCGGCGGCTTCGACGCTCAACGCCATAACGAGATCTTTGGCGTTCTGATCCTTGCGCCAGCCCCGCGCATCCGAAAAATCCTGTATGTGTTTTTTGATTTCCGCGATGGTCGTTGTCTGATCGGTCATACCGATTCCTCCGGCGCGTTCTTTTGCTGTTTGCTTCCGCAATCTTTTAACTCTTTTCTCATCACGACTCGATCATCCAGCCTCGCCGCTTCCATAAACCCGGCTTTTTCGTATAGATGAATCGGCCCTTTGAAATCATAATACGCGCGTTCTTTTGGAACATGGGCATATCCCTCGACCGCAGCGTATCCCAAAGCTTTGGCGTCGGCGACAACGCGTTCCAACAACGCCGACGCAACGCCTTTTCCGCGGTATCCCGGCGCAATCGCAAAGCAAACAACCGACATTGTCCTGCCGCAGATATTTTGACGCGCAAAGTCGGGGATAAACTGAAAATCGTTCACGGCATAAGCATCCATATCGCCGGCGTTGCACCAGCCGACGGGCGTATTGCCGTCAAAAGCCAGATAGCCGCGTATCTTTTCTTCGGCGAGCTGTTTTGTGGCATACCTGCGCAGTACGCCCTTGCAATCGTCCCCAAACTCGCGCTCCATCTGCCGTATGCTTGCGGTATCCATAACGGGCGCGTTGCAGTAACAGGGACCGTTCGGGTTGCCGTCTGAAAACGCCCGATTGTCAAAGAAATCAAGATAGGCAGGCGTCAGGTCGAGTGTCAGAGGTTTGATTTCATTTTTCATGCAATTCCCTCCGTACGCATCGGGTATCCGTAGACCTGCCGTGACTTACTCCCACTCGGCAGATCAATCCAATTCCTAAACTATATTGTTTAGTAAACGCTATGTTTTAACGTGTTTCTTCTCCTGTTCTATCCATCATTCAGCGTTTGCTGATTTTTTGCTATCAAGGTGCTATCACGGGGACACGGTTTTCTTTAAGCCTGTTAACTACATATTCATTCGTTTATCTTCATCTTGATGCACATTATATAGGCATTTCATCTCATTGTAAAGCTTACCAATAGCGACTGCTCCTAAAAGGCAAAAGTCCATCCGAAAATTTTTGAGAGGTTTATGACATATTTTCTTATCCCCGCGTGTCTTATTAATGCGGAAACGGCGCACATTACAACAGAAAAAATAGAGCGGAGGTGTTTAAAATGCAGCCTGACGATTTTCTTGATGAGCTGATGGATGCGATAGAATGCAGGTACCCCGGAGCCAAAGCTGAAGCAGAACGTATTATTGAGGAAAGAGGAGGGATTCGCCCCTTTGCGGAATTCTGGGCAAAGGTGTTGGCAGATGTGGAAGCGCAGAAATCAATCGCCTTAACGCAAAGAGAGTCATCCCGGACATCATCATTGAAAACAATCAACGGTTTTTGTGCCATCGTGCCAAAGCACTTTCGATAATCGCGACCCACTTAACTTATCTGCAAATTACCCTTACGGTATACATCTCAATGGTGTATGCAACCCGAGTTAAGTATATCGCATGCCATGAAACTCGAAAACATATTTACTCCAATGTGCTCCCAGATAGACGGTAATGATATAAGATGTTGATTTATAGTGTAATTATTGATAAAGTAATGTTCGAGAATAATAAAATACTTATTTACAGGAAGCATCATGGAAAAAGAAGCGTTGCTGATGCTTTTCGGCAATCATCTGGAAGAATTGACCTTATACGCCATTAAGCGCATCGGAAATGTGGAGAATGCCCGTGATATGGTGAGCGAGTTAGCGCTTGCCCTTTTGTCGCGTTCCGAGGATTCGGAGGAGATCAGATACCCAATGGCTTATTTTAAGACAAGTCTGCGAAATATGGTGTATGACACGCGGAATGAGAAGACTGCATCGATTCCGGTGGATCCTTGTGATCCATTGTGGAACTCAACAATATCCGAGCGACAACTTGAGCAGGAAACAGACTTGGTCGAACTGCTGGCATGGCTGGATCAACAGCTCGTATCATGCCCTCCCCAAATTGCGGAAGCTTTCCGATTACGATACTTGGACGGTTATCCACTCGGGGAGGTTGCGCGGATGGTTGATATCCCGGCTAACACACTGGCGCAACGATTCAGACGCCTCAGAATGCAGCTGAAAAAGTCGTATCCAGAGATATGGGCAACGTTTGTCCTGGTATTTAAAATAGTTTAAGTAGGAGCAATTACATGCGGGAGCGTAAGTTTGAAGCGCTGATGCGCGAGTATCCATTTTTAATCGATAAACGCTTCGTGGTAAGTCATTCCCATGCGGTGAGCATGCTCGATGCCGCGGGGGGGGCTCTCACAATGGCCCAGACAATCGCCTATATCAAACGGCATACGATACTGACCCCAGAAGCATGGGAACAACTCGAACAAGTCGCTAATAGAATCGATCGGAAGCACGATAAATGGGGCCCTGCAGTGCCGATCCATGAACGCTTCAGATTGCACAAGGGACTTGCAATTATATTCGCGATTATATTGGCTCTGGTGTTATTCTTCGGATGCATTCCTACCGGGCGCGCTTTGGCACAGGAACTTGTTCATATTGTTCTCGAAATATTCGACGGGGGATTTAAGATCACTCCGGACAACGTTGATCAATCCCCCAATGCATACCACGGAAGGATCGAGGTGGAATATATCGATTATGAAACATTCGAGTCTTCTACCGACCATATGGCTTTCTGCATTGACTCGAGTACTTTGAAGCTAAATAAATTATATTCAATTAGCGATAATAGCGGTCTGATGCTCTTTTCTTATTTATCAACTGCCGATGGAGCATGGATTGAGGTTCAGCAATGCTGGGATTTTGAATCCAATATGATAGGCGAAACATCAGGATATAGTGAACCGTGGGAGATAAAGTTTGCCGATGGCACGATCTTCTATTGCTATGAGAGTGAAATCGACAACACCAGTTTTGCCATCGGTGTATGGAACGATTCCCAAGTATGTATTTATGCGCAGGCAGGGGTTAACCTGACATCCATGCTAACCGATATCGAACCATGAAGAGTCTGGTGTAACGAATTACTCATATCGAATATTTAAATTGTAACGGTTTTTGTAGTCTGCGGCGAGTTGGTTGGCGTTGTACCGTAAATATAGAGAGTATATGTGCCTGAGGATAAAATTACATTCATACTGGTTTCTACATAAGGTCCAGATCCGCTGTTTGAGATCTCTGTAATGTAATTGCTTCCTTTATAGAGAACAACTCGTATGGTCAGCTGATCTGAAGAAACGCCTCGGATAGATCCCCATAGTTCATAGATGCTACCGCTTATATGTGCCAGCCCGCCTGTGACTATGCCAGCGGCACGCGGTTGTAAACTTTGCGACGGCACTGCAAGTGATGACCCGCAATATGAAAAAACCAGGATTGCGATTAAGAGTATTGAAAGTATGCGTTTTTTCATTTGAATCCCTCCTAATAACTTTTTCATTAACTAGTGAGACTTATTATTACGTTTCAATATGACATGAACCTCCATAAAAAAATAAAAAAATCTGGTGTCATATCTCAAATTATAAATAAGACTCTATATAT
>ERZ795058.3514-NODE-3514-length-16422-cov-25.683754_pt1 | contig 16422 bp, 13 predicted proteins | sample MGYA00375142_ERZ795058 | MGnify/ENA primary metagenome ERZ795058 (study PRJEB30187, sample SAMN05720210) | activated sludge metagenome | isolation source: anaerobic digester from wastewater treatment plant | place: Japan | collected 2015-04-20 ... | reverse complement strand
GGTCACGGCATACTTGGCGATCCTGGCAGCGCTCGTCGTGGCGGGCGCGCTCGTGCTGTCGGTTCGGTGGAACCCGCTCGCGTAGGTTCCTGGCCTCGGCCGGGGTTGAGGTCTGCCTGGCCCCGCCTGTGGTTGAGGTGTTGACCCGCTCGCGTGGCTGCCTGGCCCCGGCTGGGTTTAGGTGTGGCGGAACGGGGGCCAGGGACCGCGTTCCACCACACCTAACGGGAGGTGTGGTGGTGTCGCCATCGAGCGTGAAGGTGCCTGCCCAGTCAAGTACGACCGGTCAACAAACTCTGACACGGTGTCACGCTCTACCCTTCCGCTAGCGACCGCGGGAACCGACCGGGGTGCGCCTGCGAGCACCGACGCGGGATCGAGGGACGGGGGCCATGGACAGGTTCGAGCTCAAGAAGGACTATCCGTCGCTCTATGCCCCCAGATCGCGCACCTGGGAAGTGCTCGATGTTCCCCCCATGCTGGCGATCGCGGTGGACGGAGCCGGTGACCCGAACATGTCACCCGACTATGTCGAAGCGGTCAGTGCCCTCTTCTCGGTCGCCTACACGATCAAGTTCGCGGCCAAGGCACAGGGACGCGAGATGGTCGTCGGGCCACTCGAGGGTCTGTGGTGGGCAGAGGATCCCCGCAGTTTCATCGAACGCGACAAGGGCGCCTGGAGTTGGCGGATGCTCATCGTCCAGCCGCCGTGGGTCGACGAGGTGACCCTGGAGGCAGCGGTGGCCAAGGTTGCCGCCAAGCAGGCCGTCAAAGGGGCCGGCTTGGGCAGCACAGCGCTGTCGAAGCTGACGCTGGTCACCCTCAACGGGGGTCGCTGCGCTCAGGTGTTGCACATCGGTTCCTATGACGACGAGGGCCCCACGCTGGCCGATCTGCACGACCGCTTCATGCCTGAACACGGGCTGGCGTTCAACGGGCCACACCACGAGATCTACGTCGGTGACCCGCGTCGTACGGCACCGGAGAAGCTCAAGACCGTCCTGCGCCAACCCGTCCGCCCGGCCTGACGCACGCCGGTCCCCGAGATCATCGGCGGGTGTGGGGAATTCGGGGTCGCTGGAGCCGGGGTGGGCCGAACTTGCCGGCGAGTGTGTGGAATTTGGGGAGCGGGGAGGGGGAGCGGGGAGGGGGAGCGGGATTGGCGGACGGGTCAGGCTTCGGGGACGGTGCTGTGCAACTCGTCGAGCCAGACCTTCGCGGACGCGTCGGACGGCATACGCCAATCGCCTCGGGGCGACAGCGAACCGCCGCGGACCACCTTCGGGCCGTTGGGCAGCGCCGAGCGCTTGAACTGGTTGGCGAAGAACCGGGTGAGGAAGACCTCCAGCCAGTGCCGGATCTCCCCCAGGGTGTATGCCGTGCGCGCGCCTTCGGGGAAACCTTCCGGCCACTGCCCGCTCGCCGTGTCGTGCCAGGCATGCCAGGCCAGGAAGGCGATCGTCGACGGTCGCAAGCCGTGGCGCAGGACGTAATACAGCGTGAAATCCTGCAAGGCATACGGCCCGATCATTGCCTCGGTCGACTGCGCAGCCTCTCCCTCACGGGTCGGCACCAACTCGGGCGTGATCGTCGTGTCGAGGATCGAGCGCAGGGTCGCCCCCACCTCATCGCTGAACTGGCCCGAGGCGATGACCCACCGGATGAGGTGCTGGATGAGCGTCTTGGGCACCCCGGTGTTGACCCCGTAGTGCGACATCTGATCGCCGACGCCATAGGTGCACCAGCCCAGGGCGAGCTCGGACAGGTCGCCCGTGCCGAGCACGATCCCCTTGCGCTGGTTGGCGATTCGGAACAAATAGTCGGTGCGCAGGCCGGCCTGGACGTTCTCGAAGGTGACGTCATAGACCTCCTCGCCGCGCCCCACCGGGTGCCCGAGATCGCGGAGCAACTGGGTGGCCGCCGGCCGGATGTCGAGCTCCTCCCAGGTGACCCCGAGCGACTCCATCAGCCGGATCGCGTTGCCCTTCGTGTGATCCGAGGTCGCGAACCCCGGCATGGTGAAGGCCAGCACGTCCGAGCGGGGCCGCCCCAACCGGTCCATAGCCCGGCACGCGACGATCAGCGCGTGGGTCGAGTCGAGCCCACCCGACACCCCGATGACCACCGTCGGTCGGCCGATCGAGCGCAGCCGCTGCTCTAGCCCCGACACCTGGATCGAATACGCCTCGAAACAGTCCTGCGCCAATCGGGCCGCGTCGTCCGGCACGAACGGATAGCGGTCGACTGCCCGACGCAGCCCGAGATCGCCCCGCGGCGGATCCAACCGGAAGGTCACCTCGCGGAACGCCCCGACCCGCGCGGCGTGAGTGCGCCGGTTGTCGTCGAACGTCCCCTGACGCATCCGCTCCTGCCGCAACCTCGCGAGGTGCACGTCGGCGACCGACCGTCGCGGCCCCGACGGGAAGCGCTCGCCCTCGGCCAGCAGCGACCCGTTCTCCCAGACCATGGTCTGGCCGTCCCATGAGAGGTCGGTGCTCGACTCGCCTTCTCCGGCGGCGGCATACAGGTATGCCGCGAGGCAGCGTGAGGAGGCCGACTCGGCGAGCATCGCGCGGTCGCGCGCCTTGGCGACCGTGATCGGCGACCCCGACACGTTGACGAGCACCGTGGCTCCGGCCAGCGCGGCCTCGGCGGACGGTGGGATCGGGACCCACATGTCCTCGCAGACCTCGACGTGGACGACGAGGTCAGGCACATCGACGGCCCGGAAGAGCAGATCCGGCCCAAACGGCACGTTGTCCTCGCCGACCCGAATGGTCCCGCGCACGTCGTCGCCGGCCGCGATGGTCCGCGACTCATAGAACTCGCGATAGGTCGGCAGGTAAGACTTCGGCGCCACCCCGAGCACCCGCCCCCGGTGCACGACGACCGCGCAGTTATAGACCCGCCCTCGTGCGCGCAAGGGCGCCCCGACGACCAACACCGGCAACAACTGGGCCGATGCTCGCACCAACTCCTCGAGCGCGACCTCGACTGCGTCGAGCAGTGGGTCGGCCAGCACGAGGTCGTCCAGCGAGTAGCCGGTCAGTCCCAACTCCGGGAACACCGCGACGGCAACGCCCTCGTCGTGGCACTCGCGCGCCACGGCCAACGTGGCGGCGACATTGGCAGCCGGGTCGACGAGACGCACCGGGACCGTGCAGGCAGCGACCCGCGCGAAGCCGTGGTCATAGATGGAGAAGAAGTTCATGCGGCTACCGCGCGCCTCCCTGGTCCGGCGGCCCCGGGTCGGAGCCCGTCTCGAGTCTCCCACGACCCGAGGGCATGGGTATGCCGCGTGCGGTGAGGCCAGGGGCATGGCCCGAGCGATGGACACGAGGGGGAGCGCCACCGTTCGCCGACACGCGGCATACATGAGCATTGTTGCCCACAGTCTGCGGTTCCGCATCTCGAACTGCTCACGGAGGCAGGCTCACTCGTTGCCTAGACTTCCAGGTATGCCGCCCGCACCTGCCCCTTCTCGCGGGCCTCGGTTCGAGCCGTTCCGGGCTCTGCGCTACGCGCCCGGAATCGACCTCGACGCCGTCATCGCACCGCCCTACGACGTGTTGTCCGACGCCGACGTCGCCGCACTTCGGGCTCGCGACCCGCACAACATCGTCCACGCGGACATCCCCGCAGGCACCGACTCGACCCGGTATGCCGCCTCCGCGCACCTGCTGCGCGACTGGCAGGAGACGGGCGTCCTGGTCCGTGACGAGGTGCCGACGCTGTCGATATATCGGATGCGTTTCGTCGACGAAGCCGGCCAGCGACGCGAGTTGGTCGGGGTTCTCGGCGGGTTGGAGGTGGTCGCTGAGGGGGCCGGTCAGGTGCTTCCGCACGAGCGGACCACGCCCAAGGCGTCGACTGACCGTCTCGATCTCACCCGAGCCACTGGCACCAACCTCTCGCCGGTCTGGGGGCTGTCGCTGGCGCAGGGTTTGACCGCTGCGCTCGCCGAGCCCGCCGAGCCGATGGGGAGTCTGGTCGTCGACGGCGTCGAACATGTCGTCGAGCGGGTTATCGACACCGACCGGATCGCCGCGATCTCGGCGATCATCGGCGCCGACGACGTGTTGATCGCCGACGGTCACCACCGTTATGGCGTGGCCCGGCGCTACCGCGATGAGATGGCGGAGGCCAAAGAGCCCGAGAGCGCATCCGGGGCGGGGGCCACGTTGGCCTTCGTGGGCGAGCTCGTCGCCGATCAGTTGGCTATCGACGCCATCCACCGCATTGTCCGGGGCCTGACCCCGGCAGCCTTGCGGGAGGCGTTGGCGAGGGACTTCGAGTTGGTGCCCGCCCCCGCCGCCCAGCCCGGCCCGGCGCTGCTCGCCGAGCTCAACCGCTCAGGGCGGTTGTTGCTCATCGAGTCACCGGAGGTGGCGACTTGGCTGGTGCCGCGGCCGGGGGCTTTCGACGACGTGCGGGCGCTCGACGGCGCCTGGCTGGAGCACACGCTGGCCGGGACAGGGGCGGTGCTGGACTACCAGCACGGGGTGGCCGAGGTGCTCGATGTGCTGCACGCCGACCCGCAGGCCCTGGCGATCCTTATCCGCCCGACCAGCCTCGAGCAGATCGAGCGGACGGCGCGCGAGGGCCTGCTCATGCCACCCAAGTCGACGTTCTTCACACCCAAACTGCGCACCGGCCTGGTGCTGCGCCCCCTCGACGAGGCCTGATACGTCGCGACTGCCTAAGCCGACGTGCGGGCGATGATGGGGGAGACGGGGCCACCGGGGGCGGCGGGCCCTGCCCCGAGCGTCCCGGGGTCGGGAGAGGCCTGATCCATGAGGTGCTCGATCTGGGCCATCGTGCCGAACGCGATCAACACCGACCCGGGCTCCAGCACGGTGTCCGACGACGGGTGGGGGGCGAACGGCATACGCGGGCCTGGTCGATGGGCGAGCAGGCGCGCGCCGGACGATTGCTCGAGGTCCAACTCGCCGAGGCTGCGTCCGGCCAACGGCGAGTCGACTGGGATCCGGATTTGTTCGATCCGGAAATCGAGCTCCTCGTCGTGCATGACGACGTCGAGGAACTCCGCGACATGGGCGTTGAGCGCGAAGGCCGCCATGCGGCGACCGCCGATGAGTTGCGGGTTGACGGCTCGGGTCGCCCCGGCGAGGACGAGCTTCTCCTTGGAGTCGACGGTGCGGGCGCGGGCGATGATGACCAGATCGGGACGCAGGGCCCGCGCCGAGAGGGTGAGATAGACGGTGTCGGCGTCGGTCTCCAGGGTGGCGATGAGGGCGCGGGCACGGTCGATGCCGGCCGCGCGGAGCACCTCGTCGCGAGTGCAGTCGCCGATGAGGTGCGGGTCCTCAAGGTGCATGACCCGATCGGGGACGTTGTCGACGACGACCACCTGCGAACCAATGTTCTTCAGGTGCTCGCGCGCCGAGCGACCCACCCGGCCGTGGCCACAGATGATGACGTGGCCACTCATGCCCGAGATTCGCTTGTCCATCCGACGCCTTTCGAAGTACTTCCGGACATCCCCCTCGGTGACCGTCCCGACCATCACCGTGAGGTTGTAGAGGGCGATACCGACCCCGAGGATCATCAGGCTGGTCGAGAACGCCTTGCGCACCGGCGTCGCTTCCAAGACCTCGCCATAGCCCACAGTCGTCAGGGTCATGACCGCTTGGTAGATCGCGTCGAGCAGGTTGTAGCCGAGGATCATGTAACCCACGACGCCATAGACCGTGATGACAAGCAGCGACCCGATCGCGAGGGACATGCGGCGGACGATGCTCACGTTGGCTATTGAACCGCGTCCCGGGCGTTCCGGATAGCAGCGGAGGTATGCCGCGCGGCAGGCGACTCGGTGCCGGCGCGGCATACCTCGTCCGGCGTGTAGGTGGGACCTCGGTCACGCGACGTTCGCGGCGGTGCCCGTTAGGCTCGGGCCGTCAACGTCGACGCTCGTGGCACCGGAGGTGCGCGATGGGCAGTGCAGATCGGGACGTCAGCCGGGTTGCGATTGTCGGGGCCGGCCCGTCCGGGCTGTTTGCCGCCCAATCGCTGGTCGGGCAGAGCGACCTTCCGGTGCAGGTGGACCTCATCGACCGGCTGCCGACGCCTTATGGCCTGCTGCGCTACGGCGTCGCCCCTGATCACACGAGCATCAAGTCGGTCGCCAACGCGCTGGCCCGCACCTTCGACAGCAGCGGCGTCCGCTTCATCGGCAACGTCGAGCTCGGTCGAGACATCTCGCGCGAGCAGCTTCTCGCGGCCTACGACGCCGTTGTGTATGCCGCGGGCGCGGCTGAGGATGCCCAGCTCGGCGTCCCGGGGGAGGACCTGGCGGGCAGCCGGTCGGCGCGCGAGTTCGTCGCTTGGTATTCCGGGCATCCGGACGCCCCCGCGCAGGACCTCGGCGGCGTGCGGACTGCTGCGGTGATCGGCGTCGGAAACGTCGCGGTCGACGTCGCCCGGGTCCTGGCCAAGACGGCCGACTCGCTCGAAGTGACCGACATGCCCCCGGCGGTGTTGGCTGAACTGCACAGGCACCAGGCCGACGACATCCACGTCATCGCGCGGCGCGGGCCGCAGCACGCGGCCTTCACGACGGTCGAGCTGCGCGAGCTCGTCCACACGCCGGGGCTGGCGGTGAGCGTCAACGAGGACGCGTTCGACGGCATACCCGATGACCTGGAGCGCCGACCGAAGGCGAACGTCGAGATCCTGCGGGAGGCGGCCGCGAAGGTCGTCGAGAACCCGCGTCGGCGGCTGCACTTCTGGTTCTGGCGCAAGCCGATTGCCATCGAGGGCGACGGCCGCGTCGAAGCGCTCGTGCTGGAGCGGACCCGGCTGGACGAGACCGGCAAGGTGGTCGGGACTGGCGAGACCCAGCGGCTGGAGACCGAGTTGGTGCTGCGCTCGATCGGGTATCGGTCGACCGCGCTCGCCGGGGTGCCGTTCGACGAGCGTGCCGCGGTGATCCCCAACGTCGAGGGGCGGATCGTTGGGGCGGACGGGGAGGTGCTGCCTCGGGAGTATGTCGTCGGGTGGATCAAGCGCGGCCCGACCGGGGTCATCGGCACCAACAAGTCCGATGCGTCGCAGACCGTGCGCCACCTCGTCGCCGACCTGGTGGCCGCGCGGGCCGGCGATGGCGGGGCGGCCGGTGGGTTGACTGGTGGGGTGACCGGGGCGGACCGACCGGACCTGCTCACCGCGTTGGCCGAGCAGGGCCACGAGGTGATCAGCCTCGACGGGTGGCGGGCCATCGACGCTGCCGAGATCGCTCGGGGTGCCGCCCTGGGTCGCGATCGCACCAAGCTCGACACCTGGTCGGGGTTGTTGGACGCGGGGCGGCTCGATCCAGCCTGACGTCCCGAAAGGTGGGATTTCGGGCAAATCGGGACCCCCGACGTCCGGTGGTCGAGTGGCCCTCCCTACGCTGCCTGCATGAGCGCCTCCGACCTGCACCCCAATCTCCAGCCGATGTTCGAAGAAGTGCTGCGGCGCAATCCTGGCGAGTCGGAGTTCCACCAGGCCGTCTTCGAACTGATCCACAGCCTGACCCCGATCGCCGGCAAGCAGCCGGAATACATCAAGTGGTCGATCCTCAACCGGATCTGCGAGCCCGAACGGCAGATCATCTTCCGGGTCCCGTGGATCGACGACTCCGGGGCGGTCCACATCAACCGCGGCTTCCGGGTGCAGTTCAACTCGGCGCTGGGCCCGTTCAAGGGTGGGCTGCGGTTCCACCCCAGCGTCAACCTGTCGATCATCAAGTTCCTCGGCTTCGAGCAGACCTTCAAGAACGCCCTCACCGGTATGCCGATCGGCGGCGGCAAGGGCGGCAGCGACTTCGACCCCAAGGGCCGCTCGGACGCGGAGATCATGCGGTTCTGCCAGTCGTTCATGACGGAGCTCTATCGGCACGTCGGTGAGTATCGGGACGTCCCGGCCGGCGACATCGGCGTCGGAGGGCGCGAGATCGGGTTCCTCTTCGGGCAGTACAAGCGGATCACCGGGCACTACGAGTCGGGCGTCTTCACCGGCAAGGGCCTCACCTGGGGCGGTTCCCAGGTGCGCACCGAGGCGACCGGTTATGGCGTGACCTTCTTTGCCGAGGAGATGCTGCGCGTCACAGGGGAGTCCTTCGACGGCAAGCGCGTCCTGGTCTCCGGGTCGGGCAATGTCGCCATCTATGCCGTCGAGAAGGTCGCCCAGCTCGGTGGGACGGTCGTCGCGGTGTCCGATTCGGACGGCGTCGTCCTGGACGAGAAGGGCATCGACCTGGACCTGCTCAAAGAGGTCAAGGAGGTGCGGCGCGAGCGCCTCACGGAGTATGCCGCCGCGCGCGGAGGCTCCGCGCGGCATACCGCTGGGGGTTCGATCTGGGACATCCCGTGCGACGTGGCCCTGCCCTGCGCCACCCAGAACGAGCTGGACGAGAGCGGCGCAATTGCCCTGGTGGCCAACGGAGTTCGACTGGTCGCCGAGGGAGCCAACATGCCGACCACCCCCGAAGCGATCCGGGTGCTGCAGGACGCCAAGGTGCTCTATGCGCCGGGCAAGGCGTCCAACGCGGGCGGGGTCGCGACGAGTGCGCTGGAGATGCAGCAGAACGCTAGCCGCGACTCCTGGGACTTCGAGTCGACCGAGGCGCGCCTGCAGCAGATCATGTCCGACATCCATGGGCGCTGCGTGGAGGCGGCGGACGAATACGGCGACCCCGGCAACTACGTCATGGGGGCGAACGTCGCGGCCTACACCAAGGTCGCCGACGCCATGGTGGCCCTCGGGCTCATCTGACGGCGAGCACCGGGGCGGGTGCTGGGCGGGTGGTTCCAGCGCGAGCCTATTGGCGTTAACATCGCCATATGACGATGAAAACGCAAGTGAGCGCTCCTGCCCCGGTTGCTGGGATCAGCGAAACCTCAGCGCTCACGGCTGCGGCCTGCCTGTTCCACGTGTTCAGCGATCGCTCGCGGCTGGCCATCGTTCAGCACCTTGCGTCGGGTGAGCATCGGGTCGTCGACCTCACCAAACACCTGGGCCTGGCTCAATCGACGGTGAGCAAGCACCTGCTCTGCCTGCTTGATTGCGGTCTGGTCACTGTGCGACCTCAGGGTCGCGCCTCGGTCTACGCCTTGGCCTATCAGGAGGCGACGCTGCAGGTGCTGCGCGCTGCTGAGAACCTGCTCGCCCTCACGGGTGATGCCGTGGAACTGTGCCCGCGCTATGGCACGGAGGCGCGATGAGCACCAACACGAGGGCCAGCGGGCTGACGGCGCAGGAGCGGCAACGCCTCGGCCGCCGGGCGCGGCAGTTGGCGGGCGCCTCGGTGGCCTACAACATCGTCGAGTGCATCATCGCGGTGTGGGCCGGTGCGGCGGCATCGTCCGTGGCGCTGATCGGCTTCGGCCTGGACTCCCTCGTCGAAGTCTCCAGCGGACTTATCATCCTGTGGCAGTTCAGCCACCATCTGCCTGAGTCGCGTGAACGCGTCGCCCAGCGACTGATGGCGCTCTCGTTCTTCGCGCTGGCCGGTTACGTGACCTTCGGATCAGTCCGCGGACTGATGTTCGGCGTCGAGCCGGACACCTCGCCGGTCGGCATCGGGCTGGCCATCGCTTCCCTGATCATCATGCCCATTCTGTCCTGGGCGCAACGTCGCACCGGCCGACGACTCGGCTCCGGGGCCGTCGTGGCTGACTCGTCGCAGACGTTGCTGTGCACCTACCTCTCGTCTGTTCTCCTTCTCGGCCTCGTGCTGAACGCCGCGCTGGGGTGGAGCTGGGCTGACCCCATCGCGGCGCTCGTCATCGCCGGGGTCGCGATCAACGAAGGGCGCAACGCCTGGCGCGGCGACCTCTGCTGTGCCGCTGGCAGCTCTGAGCCGAGAGCGTCACAGGGCGCGGGTTGCGATGACGGTTGCTGCGCCGATGACTCTGCCACCGTGGCCGGACCGGCGACTTCGGAGAGCCACTGATGGGCGCCGGACACTCGCACGGCACCGCGACCGGAGCTCACCGGAGCCGGCTCCTGACCGCACTGCTCATCACGCTGACAGTGATGGGGGCTGAGGTCATCGGCGGGCTGATCTCCGGGTCGTTGGCCCTGTTGGCCGATGCCGCGCACATGCTGACCGACGCCGCCGGCGTCGGCCTCGCGCTCCTTGCGGCTTGGTTCGCCAGCCGGCCAGCGACCCCTGAGCGCACATTCGGGTATCAACGGTCTGAGGTCCTGGCAGCGGTCGTCAACGCGCTGCTGCTCTTCGGCGTGGCCGGCTTCGTGTTGGTCGAGGCGGTGCGACGGTTCACCTCGCCGCCGCCGGAAGTCGCCACCGGACTCATGCTCGGGGTTGCCGTCGTTGGTCTCGTCGCCAACACGATCTCGTTGCTGGTGCTGCGCGGTGGGCAGCAGGAGTCGCTCAACGTGCGCGGGGCATATCTGGAGGTGCTTGGCGACCTGTTGGGCTCCGCTGCCGTGATCGTCGCGGCCATCGTGATCGCGCTGACCGGCTACACCCAGGCCGACCCCATCGCCTCTGCCCTCATCGGGTTGATGATCCTGCCGCGCACGTGGGGGCTGCTTCGGGAGGCGGTGGACGTCCTTCTTGAGGCCACCCCCCGGGGTGTTGACCTCACCCAGGTGCGTCAGCATCTGCTGGACACTCCCGGCGTCATCGACGTGCACGACCTGCACGCCTGGACCATCACCAGCGGCCTGCCGGTCCTCTCGGTCCATGTGGTCGTGGCGCAGGACGTGCTCGCCGACGGAGGCGGCGGTCGGGTGCTCGACTCCCTCGGCGCCTGTCTCGCAGGCCATTTCGACGTCGAACACTGCACCTTCCAGCTCGAGGAGCCGACTCACCAGGGCCACGAACACGCGCACCACGACTGAGCCCGCGGCTCGGTGACCCCATTCAGTTGCGGCTGGGGCGTGGGGCGGGGCGGCATACCTGATGGGTATGCCGCCCCGCTCACGTGAGGTGCGAATCGCCTTTCAGAGCAACGACATCCGGGGCTCGCCGTTGAGCAGGCCGGTGCCCGCGATGGTGCACGTGCCACCGCGGACGGCGCCGCCGTTCCACACCTGGCGGACGCAGGAGCGCTCAGCGAGCTCGCCCCAGTAGTTGGGGTGCAGGGACTCCTGGATGTAGTAGGGGCCGGTGGCCGTCGAGATCGTGCGGATCTGCGAGATCCATTCGGTCTTGTCGACGGCGCCCGCCTGGGTCCAGGACGAGAAGCCCTTCTCCTGGAGCAGGCCGACCGTGTTCTCGCAGAGACGGCGGCCGTTGAAGGCCGACTGCAACTCGAGGACCTTGGCGCCGGCGATGCCCGACGCGGAGAGCGCGCCCTTGACGGTGTTGTTGATCGTTGGGAGGGCGGAGCCGTTGGCCCAGTCCGCGTCCCGGTTCCAGAAGCCGCAGCCGCCGGTGCTCTGGCGGGTGTAGCCGGACTGGCTGTAGCGGAAGCCGGAGCCGTTGGGGATCGGCGACGGATAGTCCTGCACGACAAGGGTCCACGCGCTGTCGGCGTAACCGGCGTTGCGCATCGCCTGGCGGACGTTGAGCAGGGCGGTCGTGATGCGGGCCTTGACGGTCGCGACATTCGTCGAGGTGAAGTTGGCCTTGACCGACGAGTCGTCGTAGCAATAGTTGGGCCACCACGACGGCGAGGTGAGGAAGTTCGTCACGCAGGACTGGATGATCCCGGCGAAGTTGAAGTCGTTGCCGCCGATGCTGACGACGACCATCTTGACGTTGTGGCCGGCCGCGAAGTTCTGCAGCATCTTGGCCTGGCCCTGCTTGCCCGCGCCGTTGTCATAGAAGTCCAGGCCGGGCTTGAAGTAGCCGTCGGACGACGTGTAGGTGCTGGTCTGGGCGCCCGAGCAGGCCAGGTCGACGCCCTGGGTGCCAGCGTTGATGTAGATCGAGGCGGCCCAACTGCGGTGGCAGCGGTTGATCTGCTCGGCGGTGCGAGTGGCGTTGTCGTAGTAGGCCGTCGAGCCGAGGGCATCGACCGACGACGAGCTGGAGTTGGAGTTGCCGGCCCAGCGGCCGGCTTCGCCGGAGATGTAACTGTCTCCCAAGCTGGCGACCCACGGAGTGCCGACTCCGGGCCCGTCGGCTGCCGCGGTGGTTGCGGAGGTGAGGCCCGCGGCGGCGAGGCCGAGTGTGGTGAGGAGGATCGCGGCATACCGCAAGCGGCGTATGCCGCGGGGTCGGCTCGACGTGGCGAGTGGGCGGACCGAGGGGATGGGAAGAGTCATGTGAGCTCCCGATCGACGCTGATGAGGATGACCGTCGGGTGCCCCGTCACCGACCCACTCACTGTGGCACAGGTCACGTTCCCGTGCCCCCCGAATGAGCGGGAGCGTTTGAGGCGAAGTCAGGTGCGACATTTCGGTAGAGCGTGTTTCACTGAGTGATGCCCATCCAGCAGCTGCGGCACTCAGTCCCCGAGAGGGACTTCGGGCTCGGGGCGGTCGAGGCGGCCGATCGGTTCCGCCCAACGTTGAAGAGCGACGCGCCGCTATCGCAGCCACCGCTGGCTCGCTCGCGGACGCATTCTCGCCGGATTACCTCATTCTCATGCGTGAAGACTGGCCGGGCTGAGCCGTCGGACTGAACGGCTAGAGCCGGGAGCGGAACTCGGCGACGCTGGGGCCTGCCCGGGCTCGCAGCCCAGCCTCCTCGCGACCGCCGCGGCCGCGCGTGGTGTTCGAGTCATCGGACCGCGGTCCGAGATGACGAGGTGACAGCCCGCCAATCGGCAAAATTGCACCCCGGCGCCGGACGCCGTCGACACGTATCGTTTCTGCGGTGAGTTCTAGGCGATATTTGCGTTGGGCTATCCCGGGCGGGGTTCTGGTTGCCGCCTCGGCGTTCCTCTGGGGCCGTGGATGGTGGGTTTACGTCCTTTCGCTGGTGGGACTGGCCATGATCATTTGGCCGATGCCAGCCCGACGCCCACGGTAAGAACAGCTCACGGCGCGGATGATTCGCTGGCGCTTACAGGCGGGAGCGGAACTCGGCGACGCTGGGGGCCTGCCAGTCGGTGTGGTCGTTGCGCCAGCCTTCCTTGTCCAGGAAGAGCCGGTGCCCGTTGGCGGTGGCGTGACCGATCACATCTGAGTTCGCGATGCCGAACTGAGCCTGCAACTTCCGGACCAGCGCCAGCACTGCCTGGATCTGAGCGGGCCGCGCGAGGATCTGCTGATCGGCCCACAGCGACGTGTGACCGTGGGTCGCCTGCACGATCTCGATGCCGATCGCCACGTGGTTGAGCCCGATGGCGTGCCGACACATGACGTTGGTCGGGACGAGCGCGTGGACGATGCCGGACTGGTCGACGACGAAGTGGGCGCACGTCCCGGGCAGCTCACCCCGGTTGGGCGAGTCGATGGCGAAACTCGATCGCACTGGCTCCCAGGTGTCCGTCTCGGTGAAGTGCAGGACGATCACCTGGGGGTCCAGCGTCCAGGAATCAACCCCATAGTGACGCTTGGCGTATGCCGCCATCTCGTCCTTGCGCTGCTGCGAGTAGGGAATCCACGCGTCAACGATGCGAAGGACTCCCGCGACGGGGGCCGCCGTCGGCGAGCTGCTGATGGGCCGAGGTGAGGACGTGGTGGCGGTCGATGACGCGGTGGGCGCGGGCTCACTCGCCGTGGGCGCCGCAGCGGTCGTCGGGACGGTGGTCGCTGGTGTCTGCGTGGCCCAGGTCGTCGGTGTCTCGCTGACCAAGGTCGTGGTGGGCGTCGCGGTGGTTGGACTCGCGCCGGAACAGGCCGTGGCGAGTAGCGTTAGCGCCGCGCACGCGGCATACAGGAGGGTATGCCGTGGACCCCGGTGGCGAGGTGCCCTTCCCCCAGTGGTCACGCGATTCAGCCTAGCCGCAGAGGGAGTGTCGATGTCGCAGCCGTGGTGGCGCAACAGCGTGGTCTACCAGGTGTACCCGCGGAGTTTCGCGGACAGCAACGGTGACGGTTTCGGCGATCTGCCGGGGCTCATCGACCGGCTCGACCACATCCAGACGCTCGGGGCCGACGTCGTCTGGGTGTCACCGTTCTATCCGTCGCCGCAGGCGGACAACGGCTATGACATCAGCGACTACCAGGGCGTCGACCCGCTCTTCGGGACGATCGAGGACGTCGACCGGCTCATTGCGCAGCTGCATGCGCGCGGGATGAAGCTCGTCATCGACATCGTCGTCAACCACACGAGCGACGAGCACCCGTGGTTCGTCGAGGCCCGCAGCTCGCGGGAAAGCCCACGGCGAGACTGGTATTGGTGGCGCGAGCCGCGCGACGGCATGACGATCGGGGCGCCGGGGGCCGAGCCGACCGACTGGCAGGCGTTCTTCAGCGGGTCGACGTGGGAGCCGGATCTCGCGACGGGGGAGTACTACCTGCACCTGTTCGATCGCAAGCAGCCCGACCTCAACTGGGAGAACCCCGACGTGCGGGCGGCCGTCGCCGAGATGCTGCGCTGGTGGCTCGACCGGGGCGTTGACGGCTTCCGCTTCGACGTCATCAACCTCGTCTCCAAGCAGTTCAACGCCGACGGCACCGGGTGGTTCTTCAACGGGCCGCGGATCCACGAGTTCGTCGCTGAGATGCATGAAAACGCCTGGGGCGGAAAGCAACTCATCACCGTCGGGGAGGCCCCGGGCGCGACCGTCGACGACGCGGTGCGGTTCACCGACCCGGCGCGCGGCGAGTTCGACATGGTCTTCCAGTTCGAGCACATGGGCGTCGACCACGGGATGGGCGGTCGCTACGACATCCGCCCCGTCGACTGGGTCCGGCTGAAGTCGATCATGGCCCGCTGGCAGGACGGCCTGGCCGATGTCGGCTGGAACAGCCTCTACTGGTGCAACCACGACCAACCGCGACCGGTGTCGCGCTACGGAGCCGGCAACACGGCATACCGCGAGGTCTCGGCGAAGGCGCTCGCGACGGTGCTGCACCTGCACCGGGGCACCCCCTACGTCTACCAGGGGGAGGAGTTGGGGATGGTCAACTACCCCTTCACCTCGCTCGATCAGCTCGACGACGTCGAGTCGCGCAACTGGTCGGCGGAGGCGGTGGGCAAGGGCATGGACCCTGCGGCGGCGCTCGCCGCGGTCAACGTCCAGAGCCGCGACCACGCGCGGACGCCGATGCAGTGGGACGCGTCCGAGCACGCGGGGTTCACGACGGGCACGCCGTGGCTGCCGGTCAACCCGGCATACCGGGAGATCAACGCGGCCGCGCAGGTGGGTGACCCGGAGTCGGTCTTCGCGCACTACCAGCGGCTGATCCGGCTGCGACGCGAGCTGCCGGTGGTCGTCGATGGGCGGTTCGAGTTGCTGCTCGCCGACCACCCGAGCGTCTACGCGTTCACGCGGTCGCTGGAGGGCGACGAGTTGTTGGTCGTCGCGAACCTCAGCGGGGAGTCGGTCGAGGTCGCGCTGCCGGATGGCTGGGAGGACGCGGAGGTCGTCATCTCGTCGGGAGACTCTGACGACTCCGGTATGCCGCCCGCTCACCTCGGCGAGCTCGCTCCCTGGCAGGCGTGGGTGCGGCGGCGGCTGCTCGGCTAGGTTCGGTGCATGGCCGCGCCGATCACGTACGTCCTGGTTGATGGCGAGAATGTCGACGCCACGTTGGGGACGTCGATCCTCATGCGGCGTCCGGCAAGTGAGGAACGTCCTCGCTGGGAGCGGCTGCTGAGCTTCGCCGAGACGACGTGGTCTCAGCCGGCCCGCGGGTTGTTCTTCCTCGCCGCCAATGCCGACCTGCCGATGGCGTTCGTGCAGGCGCTGCTGGCCATCGGCTATCGGGTCATTCCGCTGCGCGGCGCCCCCGGCGAGAAGGTCGTCGATCTGGCCATCCAGCGGACCCTTGAGGAGATCGGCCGCCGATCGGGCGACGTCATCCTGGTCAGCAACGATGGGGATTTCATCCCGCAGGTGAGCGACCTGTGCTCGACGCGGCGGGTCGGGATCATCGGATTCACCGAGTTCCGCAATCAGGGGCTCACCGCGCTGAGTCAGCGAGGCGTCGAGTTGTTCGACCTCGAGTACGACGTGCAGGCCTTCAACTCGCGCCTTCCCCGGGTGCGGATCATCCCCATCGAAGAGTTCAACCCGGCCGAGTTCCTCTGAGGCTGGCTGGCTGAGGCTGGTTGGCTGGGGTTCGTCGGGTTGCGGGGGGTTCGTCGGGCGGGCTGGGGTTCGTGGGGCCGGGAAATCGCCGGCGAGTGTGGTGAATTCGGGGGCGAACGGCATACCCAACGCCCAGAACCCTGGCAGCTGTGAGGATCTTGGGGCGATCGAGGCCTGGGCGTTAAGAAAGCGTCGGCGGGTGTGTGGTTCTTGGGGCGGGCGGGGCCTGGGCGTTAAGAAAGCGTCGGCGGGTGTGTGGTTCTTGGGGCGGGCGGGGCCTGGGCGTGAAGAAAGCGTCGGC
>ERZ795058.3483-NODE-3483-length-16498-cov-6.120234_pt1 | contig 16498 bp, 17 predicted proteins | sample MGYA00375142_ERZ795058 | MGnify/ENA primary metagenome ERZ795058 (study PRJEB30187, sample SAMN05720210) | activated sludge metagenome | isolation source: anaerobic digester from wastewater treatment plant | place: Japan | collected 2015-04-20 ... | reverse complement strand
GAGCCAGCTTGCATCATGTAATCTCCTTTTCTTTGGACGACGGCTCTTCGAGAGATTCTGAAAAGGCCCTGAAGACAGGGGCCATGTCTTTGCCCAGTTCTCGAACCTCCCTGATCAGCAGGGCAAGGGTTTCCTTATCCACATCCTGGAGCAGGGATTCTGTCATGCCTGCCAGCATGGGAGCAGGGTATTTGCGAACCTGCACCACCAGTTCCATGGCAATCTGGATGAGACAGTTCGCCACTGCCGGCATGGCGCTGATCACGGCCAGGGGAACCTCGACATCTCTGCCCATGAGTGTCCGGACAAGCACCGGGCCGGACTCCGGATTGATGTTCTTCAGGAACAACCGCAGGCTGTCCTTGAATGCAGTGCTGGCCAGAATCTCTTCTGCAACCCTGATTTGTTTTTCCAGTATTCCTGTGTTGTGTATGTCGTCCATCGTTCGTCCTCAAAGGGTCTCACAGTTAAAGAAGTACCGGGCGGCCTCCATCTGGCAGAGCTGCTTGCCCCCCATCCAGAGTTGCACAATCTTGATGTCGCGCCAGTGCTTCTCAATGTCCCAGTCGCGGTCCGCGCCATAGAGGCCCAGCACATCCATGGCCTTGCCGAAGCAGTCCACAGCTCTATCCGACACGAAGTCCTTGATGTTTCTGATCCTGCCCACCACATCTTCTGAAATGAGCGGCTTTCCATAGGGCTTGTTCCTGCGGTCCCCGATCATGGCAGACTCGTAGCCAAGAATCCGGCAGATGTCAATGTCTCCCGCAATGCGGCCGATGACGCCTGCGATGGCATCATTTTCCTTAAGAGGCCTGTTGTTATATGTTCGTGTGGAGACGAATTCATACAGTCTCTCATAGAGATTCATCATAGCCCCCGTCAGAAAGGCACAGCTCATGACCTGTCCAAAAGGAACAAGCTGGTAGAAGGCCTCGGCATCCCTGCCCGGGCCGTGAGCCCGATACCAGGCAGGTACGCGCACATCCTCGAACCAGATATCGCCATTCTTGTCCGCCGCCATGCCCGCCTTCTCATAGGCCCCGCCTTGGGTAACACCCGGCAGATCGGCAGGCACATAGATAAAGGCAAAATCTTTCGGGTCGTTTGAGCCGGGCTTTGTCGTGCAGGGCACACCGAACAGCTTCGCGACACCGCCCGAATTGGTGGGCCAGAGTTTGTGGCCGTTGATCACCCATTCGTCACCCTCAAGTCGGGCGGTTGTGCGGATGGTTCTCCCGCCGAGCAGTCCGAGGTTCTCGATGTCGGAACCGCCTTGCGGTTCAGTCATGGCATTGGCTGCAAATACTGCCCTGTCCGCATTGCAGAACATGGGGGCAAACTCGGCGATGAGCCGCTCGTTGACATAGGGCTCAACCGATATCACAAGCAGGGGCCAGTAGGTTACTCCCAGCGCAACGGCAAAACCGGTATCCGCCCTGCCCAGTTCCTCACAGACCATGTAGCCCGCCCTGAAAAAATAATCGGAGTTAGCCAGACCCATCCCGCCGTATTCCATCGGGAATAAACCCTTCTGAAGACCGAGGCCAACCATAATCTTATCGAATGCAGGCTCGATGAGACGGTGGTCTTTCCAGTCTTCGTCATACTGCCTCCGAAAGGGCATGATCGATTCCTCGATCGTTTTCCGGAGCAAACGCCTGAAGTGTCTGTCAAACGGTGATATGTACTCTTCCTGCCTGGAAAATTCGTCGAAATGTTTCATGCTCAATCCCTCCTCAAATCTCGGTGCAGTTATAGAAAAACCGGGCAGTATCCATCTTGAGCGGTGCCTCGGCAGCCACTCCATACAGGATGGATTGAATGGTCTTTACGTCCCTCCAGTGCTTCTCAACATGCCACTCCTTTGCATAGCCTGCCGATCCCATGAGCTCCAGGCCGCGGTTCATGGCATGCATGGCCCCCTTTTGCGCCCGATGGCCGATCATCCCGGCATAGGTGAAGGTGCGCCGGATGGTTTCAGGCCCGGATTCCTTCTGTGCCGCAACGATGCCGGCAAGATCGCAAAGCAGAAGTCTGGAAAGCGCAATCTCACAGGCAACATCGGCAAGGACAGATGCGCACAGGGGGTTTTCCTTCAGTAATACGCCGCCCTTGATGGTCCGGCTTTCGCTCCAATCCGCCAGGAGTTCGAAGAAGTTCATTGCGGCACCGACGCTCACCCCTCCGAGAAGCAGACTGACCCAGGTGTGCAGTTCTTCGAGGTTTCCTTCCTGAGCTACAACGTTTTCCATAGGTAGAGTCACCGAATTGAAATCGATCTGTGAATTTCCGCAGGCATTCAGTCCGGTCATGAGAATCGAATGACCTCGCTGGAGGCCCTTTGCATCCCCCGGCACAAAGGCGATGCAGGGTTTGCCACTTCTGTCAGCGCACACCACGCAGAAGAAGTCGGCCAATCCTCCTGCAATGAGGGGCCGGAGATCTTTGCCGTTCAGCGTAAATCCCGATTCGGATTGCTCTGCGCTTGCCAGGATAGACCTGCTAAAGAAAAGGGGCCTTTGTATGCCTTTCAGTCCAGGACCCGTCAGGATGAGGCTCGGGGTTCTGACCGCTTCTTCTGAATACAGGGATGCCAGGGCGCTGCAGAGCTTTTCCTCATGCTCTCGCTGACGGGTGACCATGAGGAACAGGACCCAGGGCATGACAGAAAGGACCCCGATGGACGCATCGGCCCGTCCTATTTCGAAGGCAAGGGCGAGCATGGCAGGGGCCTTTGAAGGACTGTTCCATCCGAACCCGCCGAGGTCCGCCGGAATGGTCAGCTTCTGCAGCCCGATGTCAATGCAGAGTTTTTTCCTTTTCCCGGCGAAGAGATGCTCATAGCCCTCCCGATATTCCATGCGCTTTGAGACGATCTCCCTGTCCGACCACTGCCTGACAAGCCTCACCACACTCAGGGATTCTTCGTCCAACAGCTGGGTCGGATATACAAAAAGATCATCTAGATTCCTGGCCATAGTTCCTCCGTACATTCATTATCCACTGTTTTATTTTGCTTTCTGCTTCGCATACACCGCCGCGCCCAGGGCGCCTATGATCTGCGGATCCACCGGGAGGCTGGTCACTTCCATGTTGATGATTTTCGCGAGAACCTTGATGAGCCCCCTGTTCTTGGCGCAGCCACCCGTGACCGTCACCTGGGGTCTCATGCCGATCCGCTTGAGCAGGGTGAAACAACGTTTGGATACGGCTGTCTGGATGCCGGCGGCAATCTCCTCCGGCGGGTTCTTCCTGGCCAGCAGGCTGATCACCTCGCTCTCGGCAAAAACGCTGCACTGGGCTGTTACCGGAATGACCCTGTTTGCCTTCAGGGAAAGATCGGAAAACTGCTCCAGGTCCATGCGAAAAATCCTGCTCATGGCCTCGAAAAACCTGCCGGTGCCTGCCGCGCATTTGTCGTTCATGGCAAACTCCAGCACCGAACCGTTGCCGTCCAAAGCAATCGCCTTTACATCCTGCCCGCCGATATCCACAATGGTTTTGATCTCCGGCTTGCAGAAGAACGTTCCCATGGCATGGCAGCTGATCTCGGAAACGTTTTCATTGGCAAAGGGCACTTCGTTCCTGCCGTAACCCGTACCGATCAAATAACTGAGACATTCATAGCCGCCGAGCCCCTGGACCTGCGAACAGGCTTTTTCAAGGGCGAGAGTGGATGTCAGTTCAGGGTCTATTTCACTGGGCACAATAGATGATGCAACGATGTTGCCGCTATCATCGATGATTGCCGCCTTGCCTGTGGTCGATCCTACATCACATCCGCCAAAATATTGCTTTGCCATACCTGTCTCCCTGTTATAATGATTTCATCCTGGTATCTCTAAATATCCAGCATCCATCCCTTGCCCTGCAACTGTGCGGTTACTTTCGCGCCTCGCAGAAAGATGGACCTGAACGTATCGCTGATCAACGCTTTCCTGACCGGGGGCAGCCTCAGGAATGCACCCACAAAATTTCTCATGTATTGGTGGGTTATGCTCTGGGGGTTGTCGAAGATCTGATTCTGCATCGTGCCACGTTCCAGAGACGAGAGGACAATCACCTCAAATATAGATTCCGGGTGCAGGACCCTGTCGGTGCGCGGCACCATCCTGATGGCCGCGGTCGCACACTTGGCCGCACACACCCCGCAGCCAACACACAACTCGTTAAGAAGACGGGCTTTCTTCTTTTTTTTATTTTTCGCGTCATTGACCGGATGCAGTTCCACGGCATGCACCGGGCATGCATTCACGCATTTTCCGCATCCTGTGCACAAATCGTCATCGATCCTGGAGACGAAAGTCGACGTGACCACGCTGTTTACGTATCCGTACCGGTTCAATCCGCCGAGGAAGTTGCAGCAGCATTTGCAGCAATGGCAGATGGCCATGGGTTTCTTCCGGGTGTTCACGGCACAGAACACGAGATCATATTCCCTGGACCGGGCCAGATTATCCAGCATCTCAGATTTCGTGACCTCACGCGCAAACTTGTTCCTGATCGCATATTCCGCCCCGATCCCCAAAAAACTGCACGTGTCCAGCGGTGCATCACACTCTTTTTTCTCATCATGCAGTTTTTCGTTCCTGCACGAGCACACGCCGATGGCCAGTTTGCCAGCGTCCTCGATGAGCGACGTCGCTTTCTCGTAATCGAAAAATTCCGTGCGGTACCTTTCTTCCACGGATTCTTCAATGGGGATGACCCTCAGAGCGGAGACCTGCTCGTGATTCGAAAAATTCGCTGCATGAACCCAACCGAAGTATTCGTGAAAAAGCCGGGCCCATTTTTTCATGGGGAGATTTTTGTCCGACCTCATCATCGTGAATTCGAAGATCCCTATCGCTATGGGGTTGGACATGTAGAAATACCGGCCGAGCTCCTCATTCCAGAGGTCTATGATAAGCCCCTTGGCGCACAACTTTTCCAGGATGCCCTGCAGGCGGGTTTTTTCAATCTGACTCACCCGGGAAATTCGCTCGAGCGTAGATAAGGTATAAGGCATCTTTACCACCACGTCCGCCTCTTCCGGAGTGTAGAGTTCCTTTAAGAGACTGTGCCAGGTTTCGTTCCAGGGCGCCCGCACATACAGGTTGTCTATTTTTTCCCCAAGCTTCTGATACAATCGAGGGTCTTCAATCCCGTGCATTTCATATCCCCAACTAGTGTTCAATGCGTTTTGCCTTCATGACATTGTCCATGAAGTGCTCCACCTGACGTTTCATATTGTCGTGGGAGACGATTCTCGGGTCGCTGAGGTCGTAATCCAGAATAAGCAGCGGGATTCCCCTCTCACGGCATTTCTCACGCAGAATGCCATTCATGGCCTGCCCGCCTTTACAGCCCACATGATTGGCAACCCATATCATGTCGAGATCAAACTGCTTGTGCGCGCGGAAAATATCGTCGAGGTAGTTTTCGGCCGGGCCCCTTGTATGACGAACCATGGGACCCTGCATGACAATCCTGCTCCAACCACGCAGCATAGACTCGGGTGTGGAGATATCAATGGGCCCGTGATGGTGATACGACATGCTGTCGTTCATAAGCGTCAGGCCATAGGTCCGCTCGGCCCAGTTGAAAATGTCGGAAAAATGAAGGAAGGGAGGATTCCACACAATGGTTCGGTACCGTTCGTTTTCGGTTGCCGGAATATTGTTCTCAAGGTTTTTCCTGGCCAGCTTCACAAGGTTCTCGAAGAGCCGGGCAGACGCATCATAATCCGGGGAGACGTTATAATGCCAGAGGTGGCTTAACCAAACGGCCTCTGATGCCAGAGGGGCCGGCCGCACGCGCAGCATATCCCACAATTCAAGCTCCAGTTCCAGCAGATGGTTGCGGTTCTCGCAGATTTTTCGGAAACAATCCCAGTCCATGCGGCCAGGCGTGTGTTTTTCGAGCCAGGTGATCATTTCTTTTACGTCCTCGATGAAAAGGTTTTCTGCCCGCTCATTATAGAAATGATAGGGCACATCGACACGATAGATGGGGACATCATATACGCGCTGAAAGAAGGAGTACGAGGCTGCTCCTGCATCACAGGGAAGATTAGAGCTCACGAGAGCAAGCCCCGTGGGCATGTGACCCTTAAGGACCATGCCCACGGTCGTCTTGGGCAGGCTGCACGCATCGGGATTCATTCCCTCGTTCTCTGCCTCGTCTATGTATTTCATGGCCGAGTTCGGGTCCATGATGGGAAGCATGATTCCCATGCCTTCAAGCTGGTAGGCCGCAAGCCCCATGGCATGCATGATATCGGTCGGCAACAGATCCTCGATGATGACCAGCCTGTCTGGGGAGAAAAACATTTGCTTGAGCGTGTCGTTGGTCCCTGCGACGATGGTGTGCAGGGTCATGCAGATGGACTCCAGATAACGGCCTGTTCTTCCGCGGCCATAACGCCTCATCAGATCATTCACCTTCAGCAGGGTAAGAAGCCAGGGGTTTTTGATAAGCAGCCGGATGGCACCCACCGGCCCCAGATGGACAGCACATTCGAGGCCGAACTTTCCGATTTCCTTGCAGTTAAGCATCCAGTACTTCATATACGTAAGAGCAGCGTTCAGATCCGGTGAATGAATGAGATATTCCGGCAGGGATGACTGCCATGTTCTCTTTCCCTTCTCAGGCAGCCGTGCGATCATGGCATGGATAGAGGCAGGTATGTTTTTCATTGCAATGATTCCTCCGTTTAAAATCATTATTTGCCCATGCTCTCAATGAATGCCTGGACCCGGGTGCGCAGCTGTCCTTCGCCGCCCAGGCGGTATTCACGCTCCAGCTTCAGGACAGGTATTCCCTGTTTGCGCAAAGCACTCACGAGCGGCATGGCATCCACCCCCCAAAGATCACAGAATTTAATAATCTCAAGGACAATACCGTCCACGTGATATTCCCGGACGGTATCGATGATCGTTTTGAGCCGGGTATCGAAATCCTCCATCATGCGCGGGCAGAGTGTCTTTTCAAAAGAGTGCTCCGCCATCGCTCTGACCGGGTCGCCATTTACATGAACCGGCCTGAAACCGGGAATGGAACCGGTACAAAAACGGTCGGCCACCACCAGTCCGCCCTGAGATTCAATGATGTCAATGAACTCCGGGTCATGCAGATGGCCCCCGACCACCATGAGACGGGCACGGTATTTTCCTGCACCCTCCTCCTGCTCAATCTCGCTGTACAACGCCTCGAGGTGGGGAAGAATCAGGTCTTTGGGCGATGCAAGAGAGGCCATGACCACACTCTGAAACTCGGCACCCGTAATGGAAGGATTCGGCCTTTTTCTGATATCTCCGATTTGCCGCATAACCCCGCAGAAACGGTTCCACTCGCCGATGGCTTTCATCAGCGAAGCATCGCTCATGTCCATACCGAAATGGGATGACAGTTTTTTGGCGAGGATATGGAGCTCTTCTGTCTGCCATGCCAGGGTGACAGCGCTCACCTTGCGGGGCACATCGATGACATGGCAGAAGCCGGGCTTTTTAAGATAGTCGAAGTTGTCTATGAAACGCTGCATGTGCGCACAGGAAGGAACGAATACCCATCCCCGGATACAGTCATACCGGTCGTCCATGGCAAACTCGAGGATGCTCCGGGTGTACGAGCAGAGCAGGCTGGAAAGGTAGTTGTCGGCAAGCTCCGTCCCTGCCACCCCGGTGGCATGAAGACGAACCGGGAAGAGCCTGTCCGCCATGAGAAGGGGTTCAGGGACAAACGAGCAGGCATACCCGATGGGGATACGGCCGCTTTCCGCCGCCTGTTCCACCAGTCGGTTCTGAGGGTTTTCCAGGAGCTCCTGAAACAGTTTTATGATCTTTGTTTTCTCTGTACTCAATGGGTTCCTCTCCATGCCGACGGCAGTTACGCCGTCAGATCCATCTTTTTCAGGATATCCGAAACAATGCTCAGATTCGGTGAGTTACCGGGCATGGATGTCAGGGGGGCGCCCCTGAAATCAAAATCCCTGATAACCTCGTCATCGCAGAGCCATCCGTAAATCTCGAGTTTTGTTCTCGCGCTGATGTCGCGTGTTTCCGTTTCGCTGCGCACCCGGTTGAGCACAAGCCCCATGCGTTTGAAGTCGACGGCCTTTTTGTCAGAGGCCACCAGGGCGATCGTGTTGGCCACGCCAATGCCTTTTACCGACGTGTCCGAGACGAGTACCAGATGGTCCACCGTCTTCATGACGCGCCTGTTGATCTGTTCAACGCCGGCCTCTCCGTCAATGAGCACGATATCGAACTTGCCGGCCAGGTCGCGGATAATATCCTTGAGCAGGCTGTTCACCTTGCAGAAACAGCCCTCGTCTTCCGGCCTTCCGATGGCAAGCAGGGCATACCCGTCACGCTCCTCGAGTGCATCGAACAACTCGTAATCGATTAACTCCAGTGTCTGACGGTTTCCCGGCGCATCACCCTTCTGAATCCTTCCAATAAGGTCCTTCCGGATGTCATCTACCGTTTTGCGCACGGTTATCCCCAGGGATGTTGCAAGCCCTACGGCAGGGTCTGCATCAATGGCAAGGATCTTCCTGCGGTTCGATTCGGATAGCTTTTTTACCATAAGCGCGGAAATCGAGGTCTTCCCCACGCCCCCTTTGCCGCATATTGCCACGATCCTGGTGTCAGTCAATGCATGCCTCCTGTGACTTCTTCATGAGCCTGTCTCTCATGGCTTTGAGCTGGGAGGCGTCGTCACACACCTCCTGGTAATCGCAGTTCTCACATTCATAATCCATCTCCGCGGCCATCTTGTTCATGGCCGCGATGACCTTTTCCGCTCCTGAGGTGATCTCCCTGAGTCTGATAACATCTTCAGGACTGGAAGTGATGTAGATGACTTCCACAGCCCTCACAAAAGGTTTTTCAAGAAAAAGGCTGATCAGCGCCGATCCCAGGGTGCGTGCAGAGAAGCCTTCCCCAATGGCAACACGGCTGATTCTGCACCACTCCCGCATGTACTGCGATACAGACCTCATCATGAATCCCTTGAGGTTTATGCTGTACCGGAGAAAATCCAGGTCTTTATGCAGGTCATAGGCATTGTCTTGGGTGAAGCCTTCCACGCCTGCCAGCACAACCTTGCCAAAGGGAAGGCTTCTTCCCGTGCTTTCCGGAAAGTCAGGCCCCATGAGGGTTATCCTGCCATTTTCGATGGAAGCAAGATCATGGGTCCACAGAAGACAGGACAAGGACTCCATCTGCGGGTTGCCCAGTTCCACCCCCAGGTCTTCCTTGAGCACAATATTATGTCCGCCACCTTCGGGCCAAAGGGGTTTGTCCTTGGCGGTCCAGGATCGCTTCCCCGAAATCTGCGTGATAAAATCACGTACGGATGAAATGGTGTCGGTAAAGAGTTCCAAGGTTTCGATCACCTTTCCCCGGCGGCGGTCTGCCGTGCCACAAGGGCGGCCCCGATCGCACCGATGATCTGGGGATCCTCATCCATCCGGATCAGTTCTACTCCGAGGGCTTCCTGAAGGGCGCAAAACATGCCCTGGTTTTTCGCCACCCCCCCGGTCATGGTGATCTCCCCGGCGAGTTCAATGCTCCTAGCCAGCGATGCCACCCGGTGTGACAGAGCTTTGTGCAGACCGCCTACGATATCCGGAAGGTCCCGACCCGCATGGATGAGCGATATGATTTCGGTCTCGGCAAAAACAACGCACTGGTTGGACAGTGCGACCGGATTTTTCGCCTGAAAGGAAATATCGCCCATATCATCAAGGTCGATGCCCATGGAGGCTGCCATGACCTCGAGAAATCTCCCCGTACCGGAGGCGCACCGGTCATTGTATGCATAACGGACCACCTTTCCCGTCTCATCGATCCTGATGGCTTTCGCGTCCTGCCCCCCGATGTCGATGACCATGCGGACCTGCGGCTTAAGCCACTGGGCCGCCTTACCGTGACAGGCAATTTCCGATTCCACGGCCCGGGCAAAGGGAACTGCGTTTCTGCCGTATCCCGTCCCCACACAACAGGAGATGTCTTCCATGGACAACCCGGCCTTCTCCAGGGCACCGTCCATAACCACCCGGGCCGATTCTCCGGGCTCGGGCCGTGCGAATATAACGGACGAGGCGACGATGCAGTCGTCCTTCATGATGACTGCCTTGGCACTCAAAGATCCAATATCGCATCCAGCTACAAACATCATTTTCCCTCCATCTTTTCCCTGGCAAACACGGCCGCCCCCAGGGCACCCATCATCTGGGGATCCACTCTGAGCCTGCGCATGGGAACGCCCAGCTGCTTTTCCATGGCCTCCAGAACCCCGGCGTTTTTTGCCACACCGCCTGTCATGCACACATCCTTTTCGATCCCCACCGAGCGGGCCAGGATAGCAACCCGTGCGGCCATGGCCTCGTTGATTCCTGCGGCCAGATCCGCGCTGGGCATGCCGTCGTTGATATGCATGATGACCTCTGCCTGGGCCCACACCGTACAGGTGGAGGCAAGGTTGATGGGACGCGAGGACTGCTTTGAAATGCTTCCAAGTTCCTCCAGCCCCAACCCCAGAAGCTTTGCCATCACCTCAAGAAACCTGCCCGTGCCGGAGGCACATTTGTCATTGGTGATGAACTTAAAGATCTCCCCGTTTGCACTCAGGCGGATGGCTTTGCAGTCCTGTCCGCCGATATCGATGATGGTACGGATGGAAGGTTGGAGAAAATGGGCGCCCTTTGCGTGGCAGGAAATTTCGGAGATCGTCTTCTTCACGAAACCGATCCTCTCCCTGCCGTATCCCGTGCCCACGCAGAACCCGACGTCATCAAAACTGAGCCGCGTGGCTTTCAAGGCTTGTTCCATCACTTCATATGCTGATTTTTCGGGGTTGATTGAGGACCTGATCATGGCATGGCCCAGTAAACGCGTATTGTTCAGAATGACCGCCTTGGTGGTCAGGGAACCGACATCGCATCCAGCCGAAATCATGAGGCGATCCCCCTTACGTGCATGAACTCGCTGATCTTGTCTACGCAGAACTCCCAGGAGGCGACTCTGTCGTCAAAGGCATCCGCAAACAGAAGCAAGGTGGGGAGACCGAAGCGTTCTGCATCCCGCTGGATCAGCTTGTTGGCGCCATAGCTGTTCCGGCAGCCCATACTGCCGATATAGACGGCCAGATCGGGTTGCATGATCCTGGACATGCAGAAGAGGTCTTCCCGCCATTGTCCGGCGGCATCATACGGTCCCCTGAGTTGTTTGACCATCGGCATGCGTGAGTTGATGTCGGCCAGGGATTCGATCATGGTATCCATGCTGGAGGTATTGATCGCATAGGCCTGATCCTCCCTGCCTTCCGCATAATTGATGCCCTTGTTGAAAAAGGTGAATATGAGTGTCGGAAGGAGACTGATGTCCTGTTCGTCAAGCCACTGCCAGAAACGACCGTCCGTCGTGTAGTGATCAATGTAGCACATGAGGAGACGTGCCCGTTCCCTGCCCGAGGCCGTCCCGGCGCGGCCTGCCTTTGCATTCTCGCGCACGACTTCGAGCATGGTTTCAAGCAGCCTGGTGAATGATGTCTTGCCCGACGACTGGAGCTTTCCGCTGTACAGAAAAAGATTGAAAATGGGCGGCATGGGACAGGGCTTCAGCCTCGAAAGATCAAAGATCTCGTTGATGATCTCATCCTGGCGTCTGTGCTCTTCGAGGACAGACCTGAGCTTTTCCTCATCCAGGCAGGACCCGGCGTGCTCTTCTATAAAAGCGATCAGGGCCTTGTAGTCCCTGCGCTGATAGTCCGTGATTCTCTTGCCCGTCAGATTGGAAGGGAAAGTAAGCTGGAATAGCGGGATGTGGAGATACTCTGACATGAACTGCATGGAATTGGCATTGGTGTCGCAGATACCCGGCGCCCCGCAGATGAGGAAATCGGGCTTTTCGGCCAGGCCGGCCAGATAAGCGCCCACCGATCCGCGCTGGGCCGAGCACGAGGTTTCCGTGAACCCCACCTCGCAACAGTAGTCCATGTATTCCGCAGTGCCCCTCCTCATCATCATGGTCCCATACACGGTCAGTAACTCGGCCCACGCAGGGACCACGTTGTCAAAGGCGTAGAAAAGATCCTTTGCTGCGACGAACGTGCCGAAACAGAGTTTCTTACCTTTCTCGTGAACGGTTTTGATATCATCGAGATATTCCGCGCCCATCTTCATATAGAGTCTGCCCGGCTCACCTTGACGGATGAGAACATCGATCACGCTCCTGAAATTCGGTATGAGACGGAGCAGTGCCTGGTACTCCTTCCTGGTCCCGTCCATAACCTTGCTTCCCGAAGTGACACTCGACCAGAGCATCCAGTCAAAGTTGTATTCGCGTGTTTCCTGTTTCATCCCCTGCCCCCTCTTAAACGGCTGACATGCTGATGTGTGCTCCGGATTTCATGCGCTGGATATAGAGGCCCGCACGCTGCCTGAGGATATCCAGATCAGTCTTGCGGGAGATGTATTCCATCGTCTGAAGGGATTCCCTGAAGAGGGTGAGTGCATCGATGGCCCGCTGCCGCTCCGCCAGCATCCTTCCGCCATCCATTGCGATCTCGCACAATACTTCCATTGTCACGGCTATCTTATCAAACTCGCACATCATAACCTCCTTGCCGCCTTTTTCCATCAGGCCGGCGGATCATTTAGAATGGATCTACGGCTGCATCTCTAAACTCTTAGACATGCCCTTGTTGTTCGAGAAAATGTGATCGGAAATCCTTTCCATAAACGCATCGATGCGCATACGAATCCTGCCGGTCTCCGAAAGAGGGCCATATTCGCGCTCGAGCCTCATGCAGGGAATCCCTGCGGACTCGAGGTCCCTCTCAAAGATACCGTTCTCCGATCCATGGAGATCGCAGAAACGGACATTCTGCAGGACCACTCCATCCACCCTGGCCTTTCTGATCACGTCCATGACGTAGGCGAACCTGGTCTTGTAATAACCGAGCATACGGGGACAGATGCTGTGGGTCAGATAGTGTGAGGACAACGCGTGGACTGGGTCCGATTTCTCATCGACAAGTGCACTGTAGGTGCGTGATCCGTAGCAGACGGTATCCGCCACCACGATGGAGCCAGCTTCCTCGATTACGCGGATGAAATCCATATCGTCGCTTGCGCTCCCCATGAGCATGAGCCGTTTTTTTCCATCGGATAGCGAAGGCGCCTTTTTCAAATTCCCGATAATACCCCGGAGCATGTCAATAAACTGTTCCTGAGGCATTGAATGTGCAGCGATGAGAACCGCCATGGCATCTTCACCGGAGATAGGAACATTCTGACCCTGCCTTAACGCATCGAGTTCCTGGAGGCATGCTCTCCCTTCGTTATAAAGCTTGATGGACTTCCTCAGGCTTTCCTCCGAAATCTTCACATTAAAATGCTTCTCCAGCGTTTCGATCATGCCGTTGAGTACTTCTTTGTAAAACTCAATGCTGTAATCCACGGACTTGTGGGGAACGGAGAAGTACTCATAATATTCCGGCAGGGTTCCCGGATAATCCTCGCTTGCCTTTCTCCAGCACTCCTCCAGCCTGCGCATGGAATCACAGCCATTCGTGATGATAGCGCCGTCAAGGAAATTGTATGCGCCCTGGCCGGCCAGCTGCAGAACGCATTTCGGCAAACTGCAGTTCACTGCCCCGAAGTACGAATCCCCTATGGACATGGATGTAGTTCCGATCCCCCTCAACCTGAACGGCAGCACGCCGGCGGCATGGAGAATTTCTTCGGGGATGAAGGTGCATGAGTATCCCACAACCTTGCCGCCCTCCTTCTTCCTTGACTGGACAAAGGCATTGTGCAAACCCCGGGCCGCTTCTTTCAAGGGATTGATCATTTCTCACCTCCCTCAGCAAAGGATAAGGAAATGGCAGCTCCTTCTTCCGGGGTCACCAGTTCATTGAATCCTTTAATGAGTTCGGGTAAAACAATCGGTGCAAGAGGCCTGAGCGCTTCCACCAGATCCGGAATCAGCCATTTGGAAATCCGTCTTACCTGCTCGGAATCTATCGAATCCACAATCCCCCCCACAAGGTTGCTGACAATGTCAGGCTTGGCATCATGAACCCTGTCGAGAACGCTGCATGCCGTATTGATGAGACCGGCAACCTCGTGAGTATCAAGATCAGAAACGCTTTCCGATACGGCAGCATTGAATCCGGCTTTTTCAACATCTTCCAGGATTCTCCATTTTCGGGATATTCCTCTGACTTCGCAACTTGTCACCTTGCCCAAAGAAGAAAGCAACGACAGAACCATGCGGGAATTGGCATCGAGTGCGTCAGCTTTGGCATTTGCAATCGTTTCCTGATCTTCCGCCAGGCAGATCCTTGCCTTTCTTGCCAGCTCGGGATCCATAGCCGTGTAATAATCCCTGAGAAAGCCTGTAAGATAAGTCTGTAAAAGTGGTTTGCCTCCCTTACCGATCAGGAGGCTCCCGGTATGAACTCTCCGGATAAGCTCGAATACCGTATTGGTCAGGTTTGCGGCGTTTGTTCCATTGACATCCCTGATGATGGAGAGGATGAGGTCTGCCAAAAGATCGGGGCTGAACTGTTCCTCAATGGGCCGCATGATCTCCCGGGCACCCTTGATGGAGGTATTCATGAGTGCAATGGCGATGACCGTGAGCGCGCCGGCTTTTGCCGGATACTTCCATAACTGCTCATTGAACGTTCTGATGGATGCTATCACCTGCGGGTCAGCACCTTCGATCATCTCCAGGACCTCACCAAAATCCATATTCTGAAGGAACGCATCAATAGCCGCTCCCTGTTGTTCATTATGGAGAGTCATGCCGGATGCATGATCTGCATTGACTTTCCGGGCCAGTGCAGTCAGGAGGGCCCCTACGTCCGCAGCCAGGTGTTTGTCCTGTTCGTTCGGGTTCGGCTTACCAATTCTGGTGGCAACCCACAGAACAGGAGCGGCAAGTTTTTTTTTGAACTTGCTGTCTTTCGTCCAGTCGCTGATAGATTCCTTCATAACAGCGGAAACCAGGGCCTTTGAGCCAGATGACCTCATTTTTTTGCCCACGATGCGGGCAAAAATCTGGTTGCAGACAGACTGATGATCAATGGTATTCATCCCGGGACCTCCGTTTTGTTTTTCTGCGTCTCTTCAAGGGCTTTTCTTCCAAGTTCTGTTAAGTGTGATTCGAACATGAGATGGCTCATTTTTGTCAGGGTTGCTATCGCCTCGTCGCGGGTGAATTTTTCTTCCAGGAGGATGCTGTCACCAAGATGCATGGTCATACCCACCACGGCATAGGCCGTGGGAAGGGGATTCAGGTTTTCGATAATTCCTATATCCAGCCAACTTTGAATGTCATCGGCCAGGTCCTGGGCAATGTCGCTATAATGCTTCCTGATAATTGCATCCATCTCCTCGTCTACACCAAGGCTGCCCCTCAACATGAGAAACTGCTGGCGGTGCGAGGTGATGTAGTCGATGTATGCACCAAAACTCTGGTTGAGCTTTTCCTCCCGGTCGGTATGTTCCCATATCTTTAGCGGTTCTCTTAGATTCTTGATCCTGCTGCGCAGATCCGCCAGGTTCTTATGCGTGATCTGCCCGAAGAGATCACGTTTGTCCTTGAAGTAATTGTAGAATGTTCCGGCCGACATGCCGACGGCATTGACGATGTCCATTACCTGGGTGTTGTGGTACCCGTTCTTACTGAAAAGCTCTTCGGCAGCCTCAATAATGGTGTCCCGGATGATCTGCTTCTTCTTTTCAGCTAATATATTCATGGTATTCCTCTTTTTTGCATCTTAATTTTCGTCCTTTTATCATCTTGATCGGCAAGAGACTTCGTGTCGGGGTAAGCAATAAATAATGTATAACAATGTGAAACAAAAGGGTAATCGTTTTTCATTAAAATGAATATATATTACTGCTGTTCTCAATGTCAAGTTTAAAAATATTTCTTTTGTATTCCGGTTGAATGTTACTTCTCTAAAATGATCGATACAAGTAAATAAAATAATATTCCTGTTCGGTAATATTATGACAACAAAGGCTAAATTTAAATACATAAATTACCGTACAGGAATATAATGCTTGACGTCGATTGTATAAATATATATTATTACCGTAAGGGAATAAAGGAGATGGAAATCTTGAAAAACAAAATAGCGACAACACTGGATATCGGCGCCGCAATAAGGCGTAAACGCAAAAAAGACGGTTTGACACTGGCTGACACCGCGGCTCTGTGCGGTGTGGGGTACAGGTTCATGTCCGATCTGGAAAACGGTAAAGCAACCGCGCAAATGGGAAAAGTTCTGCAGGTTCTGAAAGCGTTAGGACTAAATTTTCATGTAGAACCAAGGAAGTGGCCGGATGAAAAATAATATTGGGAAACCGGAACTTGATGTCTATCTCTGGGACCAAAGGGTCGGACATCTCTGGCTGGACGAAAAAAGGCGTTTTGTTTTTCAATATCATTCGGAATGGATCAGCAAAAAAGAAGCCGTTCCCTTGTCGTTG
>ERZ795058.3482-NODE-3482-length-16502-cov-5.844166_pt1 | contig 16502 bp, 12 predicted proteins | sample MGYA00375142_ERZ795058 | MGnify/ENA primary metagenome ERZ795058 (study PRJEB30187, sample SAMN05720210) | activated sludge metagenome | isolation source: anaerobic digester from wastewater treatment plant | place: Japan | collected 2015-04-20 ... | reverse complement strand
ATCTTGTCCGCGAAGCGGGATGACACTATCATGTGGGGCGGATTATCGGGTTCGAGAGGAGCTGTATCGATGCAGGAAGCGCTCAGCGCCAAGGCGGCCCACGACGATCTGCGCCGGCTCGAGCAGAATATCGAGCTGGTGATCCGCGGCAAGCATCAATCGGTCCGGATGGCGATTACGGGGCTGCTGGCCGGCGGGCATGTCCTGTTCGAGGATGTTCCCGGCGTGGGGAAAACGACGCTGGCGCAGTGCCTGGCGATGTCGATCAACGTCACGTTTCAGCGGATTCAGGGGACGTCGGATCTGCTGCCGTCGGACATTCTGGGCGTGTCGGTCTGGGACAACGACAAGAAGGCGTTCGTATTTCGCGCCGGGCCGATCTTCGCCAACATCGTGCTGGTCGACGAGATCAACCGGACGACGCCGAAGACGCAGTCGGCCCTGCTGGAGGCGATGAACACGGCGCAGGTCAGCATCGATCGCAACACCTATGACCTGGCGCAGCCGTTCATGGTGATCGCGACGCAGAACCCGTTCGACAGCCACGGCACGTTTCCGCTGCCGAAAAGCCAGCTCGACCGGTTCATGATGCGGCTGCATCTGGGCTACCCCGACGCGGAGTATGAGCGGGAGATTCTGCGCAACACCCGGTCGACGGGCGATCTGACGATGGTCAAGCCGGTGCTCTCCAGCGAGCGCATCCGGGCGATGCAGGAAGGGGTGCGGCGCGTGCGCGTCGATGATTCGCTGGTCGATTACATCGTGAACCTGATCAACGCGACGCGCCACTCGCCGCTGATCGAGCTGGGCGCGTCGACGCGGGCGGCGCTGGCGCTGCGCAACTGCGCCAAGGCCAACGCCTACATGGACGGGCGGGATTACGCCATCCCCGACGACGTCAAGGCGGTCGCGGTCTCGGTGCTGGCGCATCGGCTGGGCATCATCCGGACGTTCGAGGAGACGGCCGAGAGTCTGGGGGAAGGCTCCTCGGCGGTGCGGGCGATCCTGGAAGAAACGCCCGTGCCGATCTGAAACTCCTCCGCGGCTTGATTCTGAAACCCGTCGCGCCGCGCCGCCGGCGAGGCATGCGCGGAGCAAGCGCTTGCCTTCGCTCGCGCCGGCATGAAAGACTGGCTGGCTTGCATCCGAGTTTGTGAGGAGTTGCAACAGGACCATGGCCGAAACCAGTGCGATCCAGGCAAAGCGCGGCGAGGAATTCCCACGCGATTTCACCCGGCACGTGACCGATCTGGGCGATTGGAGCCAGCTTGAACCGCTGTTCGACGATCTGGCCAGCCAGATCCGCATGATCGAGCTGCCGGAGCACCTGCGCCAGTGGCTGCGCCGCCAGAGCGAGCTGGATGCGGTGATCGATGAGGAATACGCGCGCCGTTACATCGCGATGACCTGCCAGACCGACGACAAGGAGCGCGAGGCGGCCTACCTGCATTACGTCGAGAACATTCTGCCGAAGATCAAGCCGTGGCACGACAAGATCGCCCGGCTGTATCTGGAATGCCCGGCGCGCGAGGCGCTCGACCGCGACTGGCTGCGCGTGCACGACCGCGCGCTGCAGAACCAGGTCGAGCTCTATCGCGAGGAGAACATCCCGCTTCAGACCGAGGATCAGAAGCTCGGCAACGAGTATCAGAAGATCAGCGGCGCGATGACCGTCATGTGGGAAGGCGAGGAGAAGACGCTGCAACAGATGGCGGTCTACACCGAGGACGCCGACCGCGGCGTGCGCGAGCGCGCCTGGCGGCTTGTGGCCGAACGGCGGCTGGCGGACCGCGACGCGATCAACGCGGTGTTCGCCAAACTGATCGATCTGCGGACGCGGATGGCGCGCAACGCGGGCTTCGCGAATTTCCGCGATTATCAGCATCGGGCCTACAACCGCTTCGACTACACGCCGGAGGACTGCCTGACGTTTCACCGGGCGATCGAGCAGGAGGTGGTGCCGCGACTGGCGGCCCAGCGGCGGGTGCGGCGGGAGAAACTGAAGCTGGAGCGTTTGCGCCCGTGGGACCTGTCGGTCGACGTCGATGGCAAAGCGCCGCTCAAGCCGTTTTCGGCGGCGGAGGATCTGGCGCAGCGCTGCGGCGCGATTTTCGCCGACCTCGGGCCGACGCTCGCCGCGCAGTTTCAGAAAATGCGCGACCTGGGGCTGCTCGACCTGGAGAGCCGCAAGGGCAAGGCGCCGGGGGGTTACCAGTATACGCTGGAGGAAGTGCGCCTGCCGTTCATCTTCATGAATGCGGCCGGCACGCATCGCGACGTGGAAACGCTGCTGCATGAGGGGGGGCATGCGTTCCATGCGTTCGCCGCGCGCGACCAGGAGATTCTGACCTACCGCAGCGCGCCGATTGAATTCTGCGAGGTCGCGTCGATGGCGATGGAACTGTTCGGGATGAAGCACATCGAGCGATTCTATCCGGACGAGGGCGACGCGCGGCGCGCGCGCCGGCGCCACCTGGAGCAGATCCTCTCGATCTTCCCGTGGATCGCGACGGTCGACGCGTTCCAACACTGGATCTATCTGAACCCGGAGCACACGGTGGCGGAGCGCGAGGCGGAGTGGCTGCGGCTGGAGGAGCGCTTCGATCCGGAGATCGACTGGAGCGGGCTGGACGCCGAACTGCGCAACCAGTGGCAGCGCCAGTTGCACATCTTCCTGCACCCGTTCTACTACGTGGAGTATGGCATCGCGCAGTTGGGCGCGCTGCAGATCTGGCTGAAGTTCCGCCGGGAACCGCGCAAGGCGCTGGAGGATTATCTGAACGGCCTGGCGCTGGGGGGATCGCGTCCGTTGCCGGAGTTGTTCGCGGCGGCGGGGATCCGGTTCGATTTCAGCGCCGCGACGCTCGCGCCCGTGATGCAGGCGATCGAAGAGGAATTGGCGAGTTTGAACTGAGGGGAGCTGATTTTTTTCAGGTTTTCGAGAGCCGAGGGACGAGCGACGAAGGCCAACAGACGGTTGAGCTCCTGTTCGGTCCCGGTCCCGATCCCGATCCCGATTGCGATACCGATACCGATACTGAGACAGATGCCGGCAATGCGGGCGTCCCCGCGGCGGGGTGCCGCGGGGACGCAGAGCCATGCCTTGCGGTGCGGATTACTGAGCCGGAGGCGCGGGAGCGAGCGGCGGCTGTTGCCCTTGCCCGCCGGGCATGCCCGGGCGGTTCCAGCCCATGCCGGGTCCGCCGGGGCCCGGCCCGCCGCGCATCGCGCCGCGACGTCCGCCGATGAACGGCCGTTGCTGGGACCGCTGCACGAGCGCGCGCTGGCCGATCACCTCGCGGGCCTGCTGGCGCTGCTCGGGCGTCAGGGTTTCCCTTACATCCAGCAGGCGTCCGGCATTGAGTTTGTGCAGCTCCGTCCGCAGCGCGCCCAGCCGGTCGATCTGTGTCATCAGGGCCGTCCGGTCAATGTCGGGGTCGTCGCACAGCCGGCGCAGTTCAAGCTGTGCCTGTTCCAGCTCGGCGCGTTTGGCGATCAGCCGCGACTGGGTGTCGTAGTCCGTCTGCTCGATCCGGTCGGCCTGCTGCTGGGTCAGTCCGAGCGTGGCCTGGACGTCGGGTTGGAGCAGCGTCTGGGCGGCCCAGCAACTGGCGCGGCCCCCCCCCGGACCCCGTCCGAGGCCGGGTCCCATGCCCCTGCCCATGCCGGGGGCGCCGAATCCGCGGCCTATGCCGAACCCCGGGCCCATCCCCGGTCCGGGTCCCATGCCGGGTCCCATCGCCGGGCCGAAGCCGGGCTCGAAGCCGCCGCCGGGCAACGCGTCGCCGGCATCCTCGGGAAAGGCGGGCGCCGCCAGGTCGTCCGGCGGAGCGGGGGGCTGCGCGCCGGCGGGCGAGGCGACCCAGGCAGCCACCGCGCCCAATGCCAGCAGGCGGGCCAACCGACTGGCCGCGCCGATGGATTTAACCAAACTCTTCATTTTGCGTTCCTCCCCGTTTGAGATCGTTGCGATTCACGCATCCGTCATCGAGGAAGAGGTGCAACGCTCGTGCCGCACGCACGCTTGCGCCGCCGGGCTTGAGATTTCCGCAAGCGGCGACAGGTCGCGACAACGCGCCGAAAGTCAATAGAGAGAGTGGTTTGGCAGCGGCGCGAGGCGCTTGCAAGACGGCGCGGCGGCAAGGCTGAAGGGACGGAAACGAAACTGGATTCAAGCCGATTGCCGTTCGTAAACGGACGATTCAACGGAATCGCTGTTCGTTTGCGTTCACGGTGCGGCATCCGCGGTATGCCTGGATTGATGCGTTCTGGTCAGGCGGAGTGGCGTCTCACCAGCCGATGTAGTGCATCCGCGTGCGGAGGACGAGCAGGAAGATCCACTGGGCGAGCAGGACGAGGAAGAGCGCGGTCGGCCAGCCGGCGCGCGCGCGGCGGGCCAGTTCGATCGCGGCGGCCCAGACGAGACCGGGCGCCAGGAAGAGCCAGATCCGCCCGGTCTCGCCCGGCGTCAGCCCCGACAGGTCCAACAGCAGCAGGACGAATGGAAAGGCGAACCAGATTGGGAGGAGCCGGCGCGGCCGGCGCCAGCCTCGCCGCACGGCGCCGCCCAGAAACACCAGGCCAAAGGTAGCGACCGTTCCTCCGGCGAAGAGCAGAAAGTCATAGAGGTTCCAGCCGAGCCAGGTGGCGTAGCTCCGCTCGATGCCGCGCAGGAGCGTCCCGTGCTGATGGCGCAGCGCCGTAAGAAACGTGTCGATCCAGTCAAAACCCAGACTCGCCCGCAGGATGAAAAGTACAGCCACCGGGATGAAGCCCGCCGCGGCCAGCGCGCGCCCGACGCGCCGGCCCCAGGGGCGGCGCCAGCCGAGCTGGTCGGCGATGGCGCGGAGCCGCCACGACCGCGCCCGCCGCGCCGCCGCCAGCGGCACCGGGATCAGCACGAGCGGGATCAGGAACAGCATCGTGAAGCTCAGCAGCAGGCCCAGCGTCAGCAGCAGGCCCAACCCCAGGGCCGGCGGCAGACCGGCCGCCGGTTGCCGGGGATCGATCGCGCGCGCCAGGCACAGCAGCGCCCCCAGCGCGAGGAGCGGGTAGAGCTGATCGAACTGCGGGTGGAAGATGGCGAGCGCCGGGTAGTGCACCCAGAGCCAGGCGGCGCACCAGGCGGCGGGTTCGCGCCAGGGCAAGCCCCCGGAGCGCCGGACCAGCGCGTGGAGCGGCCAGGCCGCGCTCAGGCCGGCCAACATGAGGAGCTGCGCCAGGGTGAACGCGGCCGCGCAATCGGCGCGCGAGCCGGAAGTTTCGGCCAGTTCGAGGCGCGGGTCGAGGCGCACGGCCAGCCGCCAGATTCGTTCGGTCAGGCGCGGCGCGGTCTCGAACAGGCGCCGCAACGCGCGGCAGGCGACAACCGGCCCGGGCGGTTTGGTGGAGGCGTGCGGGGGGAGGGCCGGCATGTACTGCGGGTAGCGGCGGAGGAATTCGGGCAGCGGCGGGAGCCGGTCGCCGAGCGCGGCTGCGACGCCGAAATAGCCGAACGCGATCTCATCGCGGACGATGCGGATCGAATGAAGCGGCCCCAGCGGCGTGGCCACGGCGTAGAGGGTCCACTGCGCATAAAGGCCCCAGAGAATCAGCGTGGCGAGTCCGGCGGCGCGGCGGGCCGCGGGGCGCCGCAGCCGGCGCCGGACGAGCAGCAGGGCGCCGCCGAGGACGATCGCGCCCAGGACGAAGCGGGCCGCCGATTGCGCCAGCGCGCGCCCGAGGATCCGCTCGTGGACCCACGGCCATTTCCACTGCGGCGGGCCGTTCAGCCAGGGCAGATGATGGTAAATGCCCAGGGAGAGGGCGGCGCCGGCGAGCAGCGCGACCCAGAGCAGCCGCTGGCGGCCGAGCGGGAGGAACCTGCTCCGGCGGCGCGCGGGGGATGCGTCCGCCGCGCCGCTCATTGCACGAGCCCCAGGATCACGCTGAGCGAGACGAACGAAGCCAGCGTGCTGAAGACGACGCAGCCGGCGGCGAGGATGCGATTGCCGCCCAACTGGTCGGCCATGACGTAGCTGGCGGCGGCGGTGGGGCAGGCCAGATAGATCAGCACGATCCGCAGTTCGTCGGGGGTCAGGCCGATGGCCCCGCCCGCCAGGATGCCGAAGGCGGGGGCGAGGGCGACCTTGATCAGCCCGGCGGTTCCGACCGGCAGCCAGCCGCCGCGGATGCGCTCGCTGTGCAGCGTCGCGCCGATCCCCAGCAGGGCCAGCGGCAGGCCGGTCTGCGCGATCGGCCGCAGCGTGCGGTCGACCACGGCGGGCAGGCTCCAGCTCGACAGCATGACGAGCGCGCCGGCGACGCTGGCGATGATCAGCGGGTTGCTCGCCAGTTGGCGCAGCACGCGGCGGACGGCCCCCCACTCAAACCGGTGCTGGCTGGCGAGCAGGACGATGACCGCGACAACGTTGTAGAACGGGACGATGCCCGCAAGCATCAGGACGCTGAGCGCCGCCGGGTCGGAGGCGCCGTTTTCGGCGCTGAGGATCACGACCGCCAGGCCGATGTAAGCCAGATTGCCGCGAAACGCCGCCTGGACCAGCGTGCCGGCATCCTGCCCCGGCAGGCGGATGATCCATGCCGCCAGATAGCCGGCCGCGACGCAGACCAGCATGCCCCCGAGCAGGACGGCGAAGGCGTCCCAGTGGCCGGCCAGGTTGACCTGGGCCGTGGCGGTCTCGCGAAAGAGCAAGGCGGGCAGCGCGATCCAATAGGCGAAGGCGTTGGCGCCGGCGACCAGCGGCGGCGTCAGGCACCCGATGCGGCTGAGCAGCGCGCCGAGGCCGATGATCAGGAAGATCGGGGCAAGCGAGTTGAAGACGTTCATCGGGGCGCCTCGGGTCAAAAGGAATAGTCATAAGCGTTCCGCGCGGGAATCGCCATGGGTATTCGGGGGCTGCGAAATACGGCTCGCGCCGGTTGTCGCCTGTCGTCGTGGGGCGGTGGAGATGGAAAGGACATAGGGGACGTAAAGGACAGAAGGGATCACCGGCACAGGAAGAGGGGATCGGAGAGCCAGGGACAAATGGCCGCGGGTGAATCCTGGGGCGGGCCGTTGAGGACGATCACGAGGGCGAGGGACGGCGACGAGAGACGACTTTTCGCGGGAGGGTGAGGGACTTCCGGGGCCGGGTTTGACAGGCTCCGTGGCGCGTGATTGAATGGCGACTGAGGCGGACTCCGGTCCGCCGTTCGCCGCGACCTCCCCGCAATCCTGGTGCACCTCGCAACCGGCGTTTTCGCATGCCTGCATCCCCCGTCGCCGAACCGGCCCGCACCCTCTCGGATTTGGCCTTTGGTTTTCCGGCCATCGCGCGCCGGTTGCTCCGTGGGCGGTGGGGTGCGGTGCTGTTGCTAACCGCGTTCGTTTCTCTGCCGGCCTGCTACGACCCCAACTCGATCGAGAAGATCGCGCTGTCGCCCGACGCCCGGTTCGCGGCGGTCGTGACGTCCGACGGCGAGCTGGGGGTGATCGACCTGGGGCCGGCGGGGGACAAGGTCATCTACACGCGGATGGCGGGGCGCGGCATCGACTGGTCGGGCGACAGCCGGCGGCTGCTGTTCGTCGAGAAGCTGCCCGACGAACCCTATCGGCTGCAGGTGGTGCAGCCGGGCGACCGGAAGACGCCGGCCAGGACGCTGCTGAGCCAGCCGGACTGGATCGCCGATCCGATCTGGCTCGACGAAAACCAGATTGCCTTTTTGAGCACGAGGGAAGGAACCGACGCCAATCTGTGGGTGTTCGACCTGCGCACCGGCGAGCTTCACAAGCGGATGGATCGGCCGCAGGAGATCAGCCAGGCATGGTCGGTGCCCGGCGGCGGACAGGTTCTGTTTCAGTGTCTGGAGCGGGGTCTGCCGCAACTATGGCTGTGGGAGGCGAGCCGCGCCGACGAGCCGCGGCTGCTGCCGCGCGCCGAGGGAGACGTTTCGCTCGAACAGCGGCTGGTGGCGATCGCGCCCGACGGCCGCGGGCTGGCGGTGCTGCCGCGGGGGACGGGACCGCGCCCGTTGCTCTACTACGATCTGCGGATGGAACGGCCGATCGCGAGCCACACGATTGTCGGCCCGGTCGAAAGCATGGCGGTCCTGGGCGACGGCCGCATCGCCCTGGCGCAGAACCTGAGCCTGACCGACGGCTCGCTGCGGCCGGTGCTGGACCTGCCGCGGTTGCTGACGACCGAGGCGGAGAACGCGATCATCCTGTGGAATCCGGACCCCGGGCTGTTCGGGAAGGAGATCGAACTGACCGGCTGGGCCAATCTGCCGCTGACGCAGCTGGAGCGGTTCGAGCGCCAGGGCGCGCTGATGGCCGTCAACACGAACGTGCTGATGCTGGCCGACGACATCGAATCGATCGCCGAGGGCAATCTGTTCATCCGCCGGACGGAGGATGCGATCTTCATGATCCTCGCCCAGGCGCGCAACGGGCACCTGGAGATGGCGCGCGAAGCGCTGCGCCGGTTGTGGGATTTGCCGGGGGCCAATGGCCCGGAGCGCGCCTACCTGCTGGCGATGGCGCGGGCGCAGGTGGAGCGGATGTCGGGGGACTGGGATGAAGCGCTGCGCTGGATTGAGGAGGCGATCGCCGCCGAACCGGACTCCTATCCGATGCTCGAGACGGCGTGGATGGAGTATCTGGCGGTGGCGTGGTTCGGGGCGGGCGACACGCAGCGCGCCGGCTGGGCGCTGCGCCAGATGCCGGCGGAAATGCGCTCGACGCCGCTGGCCGTCTGGGTCTCGGCGCTGATCGACGCCTGGCCGGGCGAGGAGGCGCGGGCGTGGACCGGGATCATCCGCGACCTGCGCGCGCACGACCTGCCGGCGGCGGCGCGCGGCGCGCAGCGCGCGATCCACCGCGACGCGCCGACCACGCTGGCGCTGACCGGCCTGGAACTGATGCTCAACGGCGAGATTGAACCGGCCGCCACCGCCGTCGGCGTGCAATGGCTCACGACCGAACGCCTGATGGAACGGCTCGAATTCCAGCAGGCGATGCTGACGGCCGGCCGGCTGGAAGAGACCGGCGTGGGCCTGCCTCCCTCGGACCTGCGGACGCTGGTGCTGAGCCAATGGCTGCGGCGGGGCGACGTGCGCGCCGCGCAGCAACTAGTGCAGGAGGATCTGAGCGCGACGGCCACGACCAACATGGATTACTCGGAAATTCTGCTCAGCTTCCTGGAGCCGGAGGAGCAGGAGCCGTGGATGGAGCGGGCCGTCAGCGACGTGCTGCTGGCCGAGCCGGTGGCGCCGGCGCTGCGCCGCCTGTTCAGCGACCCGGCCGGGCGGCTGATGACGCTGCAGGCGCGGATCAAGGCGTCGCTGATCGCCGGCGACATGGCCCCGGCGGTCGAGGCGCTGGAGGAGGCGGTCCTGCTCATCTCGCAACCCGAGGCGCGCCAGGCGGCCGACGCCGACGTGCTGTTCCGGCTGACGCTCTACCAGGCCAAGGTGAACGAGCGCCAGGGGGAATGGGAGGCGGCGGCCGAAGGCTACCGGGCGGCGCTGCGCTGGATGGCGCGCGACGCGCGCGCCTGGCAACCCACCGGCAGCGAGCTGGCGCTGTCGATCGGCCTGCTGGCGCACGCGCGCGACGACCGCGAACTGCTGCAGAGCTACCTGCGCATCCAGCGCGGCCTGGGCGACCCGGTGATCAACCCGACGCACGACGCGGCGACGCTGCGCGCGGCGCTCGACAACCTGCGCACTCTGCGCCAGTTCAGCACCGACGCCGCCTGGCTGGCGCCGTATCTGGCCTACTGCGAGGCGATAATCTGGTCGCTGCTGCGCTATCCGATGCAGGCGCTCGAGTCGATTGAGGAGGTGAAGCGGCTCGATCCGGATCCGACGCTGCTGCAGCGGGCGCTGCTGGAGGAAGCGGCGATCCGCGAGCACCTGGGCCAGTTCGCGCTGGCGGCGCGGATTTATGAGCGGATCTATCGGATGGAGCTGCCGATCGCCGTGCGGGGGCCGGCGCTGCTGAGCGGGATCGTCGCCGAGATCAGCGCCGGCCTGACCGATCTGCCGGGCGACCGGCTGGACGAACTGGCGGCGGAGGTGCCGATCCCGCCGAACTGGCTGCGCTGGCTGCGGCTGCAACTGGCCGCCGACCTGGGAGGGTGAGCGGGGCGCGGCCGGGTGGGCGGTTGTTCGAGTCTGGTCCCGATTGCGATAGCGGAATCGGATAGCGAGTCCGATACCGATACTGATACCGATACCGATACCGATTCTGAGCGCTCCGGCGCCAGCCATTGCGCTTGCAAATTCGCGGCTTTTTGCGGTAGTTTCAGGGTCCGAGCGGCGTCGGGCGCGGGGGTCTCGCGGACCCGCAAGCGTGGCCCTCGCCGTCGGCTTCTCCCCTTCGCGTGGGTGGTTAGCTCAGTTGGTTAGAGCGCTGGCCTCACATGCCAGAGGTCACAGGTTCGAATCCTGTACCACCCACCATTGAATCGATTGGCCTTACGCCGCCCCGAGTTGGGCGGTTTTTGCTTTCTTCCACCAGGCAACTTCCACCACCCCCGTGACCTCTGGCATGGCAAGGCCGGGCATCTGCATCATCAGTCTGGGCGCTTCCGGCTGGCAGTAGATCTCTGTTGTTGAGATCTTGCTGTGTCCCATCAGCTCCTTCAGGATGAAAGCGTTCTGTCCGACTTGCTGAGCCATCCGCGTGGCGAAGGTGTGCCGGAAGGAATGCGCCGTCAGCTTTCGTCCCAGGGCATCCTTCTTCGGTATCTTCGCCCGCTTGAGGATCCGGTCAAAGAGGTTGTGCAGGCTTGGATTGGGGAGAAAGACAAACTCCCCAGGCACTCCCTTGGCATGCTCGACGAGCTCTTCCATTCCCTTCTTGATCGATTTGCACCACGGGGACATGCTGTCTACGGAAGCACCGCCGCGCAGGCTCTGGAGCGGCGGGCCGATCGTGAATCGACGAGGCATGTCGGATGGACCCGCTGGTCGACCAGGTCGCTAAACGGATCGCTGAAGCGATCCGCCCCAGGCAGATCATGCTGTTTGGCTCTCGGGCGACAGGGAGAGCGCGTCCCGACAGCGACCTGGATCTGCTGATCGTCTACTCGGGCGGTAAGAGCAAACAGGAAGTCAAACGGTCGATTCAACGGCTCTTTCCTGCTCGCGATTTCGCAATGGACCTGTTCGTGCTGACTCCGAATGAATTGGAGACCTACCGTCACGTCGCCAACACGTTGGCGCGCGAGGGGACCGAGCGGGGGATCGCCTGCGATGGATGAGGCGAAACGGAAGGTTGTTCCCCGCTGGCTGGAAAAGGCCCGTAACGAACTCTCTTACGATCTGGGCGAACCGTAACCAACGGGGCGCACCGTAACCAATCCTTCTGATGGCGGCGAATATTGGGAAGCTGTCCGCTGTTGCAGACCATCCTCTCGCACCTGCAAGTCTCACGATGAGCCAAGCTGAACCCGCGCCCCTGTGCAGCGTCATTGTCTGCTCGCTCAACGGCGAGCGGGTATTGCCGGCGTGTCTGCGGTCGCTGCGGTCGTGCGGCGCGGGGCGGACGCCGTACGAGATCATCGTCGTCGATAACGGGTCGACCGACGCCACGCCCGCGCTGGTCCGGCGCGACTTTCCCGAAGCGCGGCTGGTCCAGACCGGGCGCAATCTGGGGTTCGCCGGCGGGAACAACGCCGGGATGCTGTCCGCCCGCGGCGAGATCCTGGTCCTGCTCAACGACGACACCGAGGTCCCGGCCGACTGGATCGACGCGCTGTGCGCCCCGTTCGCGCGCGACCCGGCCATCGGCGCGGTCGGCTGCAAGCTGCTCTACCCCGACCGCCGCACGATCCAGCACGCGGGCGGCCTGCTCTATCCCAACGGCAACACCGGCCACCATGGGATGGGGGAGGTCGACAACGGCCAGTGGGACACGCCGGGCGAACGGGCGTATGTGACCGGCGCGGCGCTGGCGCTGCGGCGCGCGGCACTCGCCCAGGTCGGGCTGCTCGATCCGGGCTACTTTCCCATTTATTTCGAGGAGGTCGATCTGCAGACGCGCCTCGCCCGCGCCGGCTGGAAGATCCACTACGAGCCGGCGGCGTGGCTCGTCCATCACGAGTCGCAGTCGCAGGGGGCGGGCAGTCCGCGGTTCGTCTATCGCTACACGAAGAACCGGATCCGCTACCTGGCGCACTTCGGGTTCGTGGAGGGGTTGGGGCCGGCTGTCCGCGCCGAGGCGGCCTGGCTGCGTTCGATGGCGCGCGCCCGGCGGCTGGTCCCCGTGCTGCGGGCCTATGTTTATGGGGCGGTCCATTGGCCGGCGTGGCGGCTCGACCGGCAGGCGCGCCGCGGCGTGCCGCGCCTGCCGTAAGGGGGCGCGGGCAGCCGGCTTGGTTTTGGCCTCAAGCTGACGTATCGCGCGATGAACCTGGCATCCCAGCGGGATGCGGGGTGACCGGCGAGGGCGCCGGTCCCACACCGGCGGAGGCGATAGCGCTACCGATCCCGATGGCGATTTCGTGAAGGGTCCAAGGAATTGGCTGAATCGCTACGCAGGGGGGCTTAATTCGCGAAGCCCAGCTCGTAGCTTTCCAGTTCCTCGAGGGCGCCGGCGACGCCGCCGCCGCGCTGGGGCACGGCGTAGCCCAGGTCGGTCAGGACGCGCTCGAGGGCGCCGAGGAAGCTGATAACGTCCTTCAGGTCGGCCCAGCCCATCGCGGCGGCGCGGAAGATTTTGCCCTTGAGGTGGTCCTGGCCGCCGGCGATCGTCAGGCCGTGCTCGTCGCGCAGTTTGAGCGACAGGTCCTTGTAGCTGACCCCTTCGGGCAGATGCCAGGCGACGACGGCATTGGACGGGGCCTTGCTGAACTGGCGCAGGCCGAGGCCGTTGCCGCCGCGGCGCAGCGCGTTGGCCAGCGCCGAGTGTCGGCACCAGACGTTGGGCAGCTCCTCGGCTTCAATCATCCGCAGGGCGACGTTGAGGCCGACGATGAGCGAAACGGCGGGGGTGTAGGCGGTGGTGTTGTCGGCCAGATTCTTGAGCGCCTTCTTGAGGTTGAAGTAATAGCTCGGGCATTTGGCGGTTTCGATCAGCTTGCGGGCCTTGGCACTGACCGCGAGGAAGGCGAGGCCGGGCGGGAGCATGAGCGCCTTCTGCGAGCCGGCGACGGCGAGGTCGACGCCCCAGGCATCGGTTTTGAAGACATCGGCCGCCAGGCCGCTGATGGCGTCGACGGCCAGGATGGCGTCGGTCGGAGCGATGACCTTGCCCAGCGCTTCGATGTCGGTCAGGGTGGCGGTTGAGGTTTCACACAGCGTGGCGAAGACCGCCTTGGCGTCGGAGTGGTCCTTGAGCGCCTGGGCGACGCGCGCGGGGTCGACGGAGTCGCCCCATTCAACGGCCAGGGTGACGACATTCATGCCGTAGGCGCGGCCGATGTCGCCCCAGCGCTGGCCGAACTTGCCCCCCTCGATGGTGATCATCGTGTCGCCGGGCGAGAGGGTCCCCGTGACGGCGGCTTCCATCGCGCCGGTTCCGGAACTGGCGAAGGTGAGGACGGGGTTTTCGGTCTGGAAGACGTATTGCAGGCGCTTGGAGCACTCGGCGAAGATCGGGTCGAAATCGGGCGAGCGATGATGGACGATGGGGCGGGCCATGGCCGCAAGGACTTCGGGCGGGACGTTGGAGGGCCCGGGGGTGAAAAGGAAGCGTTTTTTCATGATGGGCGCGCCTTTAGTTGAATCGGGGGGCGGGCGATGGAGTCAGCGGCCATGGCGATCCGGCCGGTAAACCCATAACAGCTATCACAATCTGAAAGGCAAGACAAGGCCGTGGGCGGGCGCAGGTGGGCAAAACCACGCTGCTGGCCCAGCTGTTTCCCGACCTGAAGCGCGTCACGTTTGACCCGAGCCAGGATCTGTTCGGCGCGCGCCGGGACCCGGACCTGTTTCTGGACAGTTTTCCCCCTCCGCTGGTCCTGGACGAGATCCAATTTGCACCCGAGCTGCTGCCCGCCCTCAAACGGAGGATGGATGAGAACCCGTCGCCGGGCCAGTACTTCCTTTCCGACGGCGCTGCCGTGGCAGGCGCTGTGACGCCCCGGCCGGGTCAGATGTAATTTTCGAGGGCTTCGGCGGTGCGGCGTTCCTTGCCGCGGATCGTGCGGGTGCTGCGGCGGCGGACGCGGACCAGTTTGTCCACGTGGAGGACCGAAGAGAGTTTGTGCGTGATCAGGATCGTCGTGCGCCCGCGCGTCACTTCGCGCAGGACCTCGGCGACGACCGCCTGGTTTTTCACGTCGAGCGCCGCCTCCGGCTCGTCGAGGATCAGGATGTCGGGGTCGCGGTAGATGACGCGCGCGAGCGTGAGGAGGCGCGCCTGGCCGCCCGAGAGGCGCCCGCCGCGCTCGCCGACGACGGTGTGGTAGCCGTCGGGCAACTGCTCGATGAATTCGTGGGCGCGCGTCAGCCGGGCGGCCCGTTCCGCCCGCTCCAGGTCGATGTCGTCCTCGCCGTAGGCGATGTTCTCCAGCACGGTCAGGTTGAACAGGATCGTCTCCTGGGTCAGCATGACGATCCGCCGGCGCAACTCCTTTTCGGCGATCCGGTCGAGCGGCGTCGACCCGATGAGGATTCGGCCTTCGGTGGGGAGGTAGAACCGGCAGAGCAGGGCGGCGAGGGTGGTTTTGCCCGAGCCATTGCGGCCGATGAAGGCGGTGACCCGGTCGCGCGGGATCCACAGGTTCAGGTGGCGGAAGAGCGGTTCCTCCCTGGCGCCGTAGGAGAAGCCCAGGTCTTCCAGCCGGATGAAATCGAAGTCTTCCGGCCAGGGGAGGGGATCGGGCGGATCGATGACGCGGGGCCGGGTGTCGAGGACGTCGAAGATCCGTTCGGCGCTCATCAGCGCGCGCTGCATCCCGACGTGCAGGGCCGACAGTTTCTTGATCGGCTTGTAGAACCGGTTGAGCACGAGGAGATAGAGCATGAATTCGGCGCCGCCGCCGATGATGCCGAATTGAAACAGGAGCAGCGCCCCGACGACCAGGATGGCGACGACACCGATGATCGTGATGATATCGGAGGTGGAGGAGGCCAGCTCCTTGATCATCCGGCGGCGGAACCGGCGGCGGAACATGGTGCGGTTGGAGCGACCGAAGCGTTGCGCTTCGAAATCCTCGCTGCCGAACGACTTGATCAGCTTGATGCCGCTGAACGACGTCTGCATCTGGTCCATGATGAAGGCGTCGCCCATGACCTCCTCGCGCGAGATGTCGCGGATCCGCCGCGCCAGGATGATCGTCGGGATGATCGCCAGCGGGAGCATCAGCAGGACGATCGCCGTCAGCGTCGGGTTGATCAGGAGCAGGAAGATCAGCAGGAACAGCATCGTGACCGGCTCGCGGACCGTGGTGCTGTAGAGCAGTTCCATCGGCTGGCGGAGCATCATCACGTCGTTGTAGACGCGCGTCATGAGCTGGCCGGTCGGATTGCGGTGGAAGAACCCCAGGTCCTGGCGGATGCAGTGGGCGTAGAGGCGTTCGGAGAGGCCGCCGAGCGTTTCCTCCTCGATCCGCGCCATGATGAGGCTGGCGGCGTAGGAGAGCAGCGCGCTGAGCAGTGCGGCGAGCAGCAGGACGCCGGCGATGATCAGGATCCCTTCCAGCTTGTTGCGGCTCAGGTAGGCGTTGGCCTGGACCTCCCAGACCTGGAGCCGCTGCTTGAGCGTGTCGATGCGCTGGCGACCGCGTTCGATCAGCGGGCCGACAAGCGGGAGGCGCGTCAGCAGATCGTCCTCCAGTTGATGCTCGGGCGAGACGGCGGCGGCGGGGGGCGGTTCGGTCTCAAGCGGCTGTTCGTTGAAGATCACGCGCAGGATGGGCAGGAAGGCGAACAGCGAGAAGACGCCGATGAAGCTGGCCAGAATGATCAGGAGGTTGGCCAGGACGAGCCGACGCCGGTGGGGCAGAAACAGGGCGAGCAACCGGAACAGGACGCCCTGGTTGACCGACTGGGGGCCGCCGATCCAGCGCACCAGCAGCCGATTGAGCCAGCCGGCGGGAGGCGGTGCCGACTCCGACGCGGACGCGGACGCGGTAGTGGGTTCCATCATGGGCGGGAGGGATTCGTCCCCGGTGGGCTCAGCGGGGCCATGCTAGGTCCGCGCCGGGGGCGGGTCGCAGACGTGCCGGCCGGGGGCCGGCCCTGACTTCAACTGAGCACAGCGCCCCACGCCGTTCAAACAAAAAAGGGCAACCTGTCCGATGGGCGCGGCGGGCGGTTTGCGGTTGGCGTCGTCTGAGGTTACATCAGCCGGCAGGCCGCGGCCGCAGCGATCGCCGCCGTCTCGGCCCGCAGCGTCAGCGGCCCCAGGCCGACCGGCACGTAGCCGGCCGACTCAAAGGCCGCTTGTTCCGCGGGCGTCCACCCCCCCTCGGGGCCGATCGCGATCCAGATCGGCCGGAGGGGGGGTGGACGCCCGCGGAAGATCGGAAGAGCACACGTCTGAACTCCAGTCACAGTCTCACATCTCG
>ERZ795058.3468-NODE-3468-length-16549-cov-5.906633_pt1 | contig 16549 bp, 9 predicted proteins | sample MGYA00375142_ERZ795058 | MGnify/ENA primary metagenome ERZ795058 (study PRJEB30187, sample SAMN05720210) | activated sludge metagenome | isolation source: anaerobic digester from wastewater treatment plant | place: Japan | collected 2015-04-20 ... | reverse complement strand
ACGTGACCGTCGACGGGAGCAATACGACCGGCGTATCCGTGCGCGATGCCGGCAAGGCAACCGTAAGGGGAAACGTGGCCGTCACCGGCCTGAACGCCACGGGCGTCAACGCCATCAATAGCGGTTCGGAGGCATACATAGACGGCGTGATTTCCGTGCCGGAATTCGCGTTCTATATCATACTGAACTCTGATCCCCTGGACGACGGAGACGGCGTGCCGGACGGAAGCTACCTGCGCTATTCCGACGAAGTGAGCAGCGTCTTTGTGACGGCGCCCACGGGGCCTCTGTGCGAGATCGGCTCGACCGGGTATGACATGCTCGCCGCGGCGCTTAAAGTGGCCGTCGAAGACGCGGACGACGGCGCGGTCACGACCATCAAGCTGCTGCGGGACGCCGATTATGACGCCTGCATTCAGGTGAGCGGCAAAACCGTCATATTCGACCTGAACGGGTGTTCGCTCAGCCTGATGAACGAGGCCGGAAACGGGCTGGAAGTCGGCGAAGGCGGCGTCGTGGATATCACGGATACCAGCGCTGAGAAAGACGGCGCGTTCAACGTTGTGGGCGCTGGATACGGCGTGTACGCCCACGACGGCGGGCGGGCGCGCGCGACCATGGCCATAGGTATGACGACGGGCGTATACGCCGCCGACGGAGGCTCCGTACACGTAAAGGGAAACGTATACGGAAGCGTCATGACCGGCCCGGGCGCCGCAGGCGTCATCGCGGCGGGCGGCGGCACGGTAACGGTGGACGGCATAATCCTCGCGGTAGACGAAGGGGCGGTCTACATCAAACTGGACGAAGCCGCAAAAACCGAGGGCGACGGCGTGCCGGGAACGGGAGCCGACGAGGGCTATCTCGTCTATTCCGACGCGAACGGCAACACCGTACGCGTGGCGACGAAGGCTGTCTGCATGATCGGCATGACCATGTACGAGTCGCTCGACGCCGCGCTCGGCGACGCGGCGGACGGCGAGGAAACGACCGTCAGGCTGCTCAGGAGCATCAATCACAATACCGGAATCGCCGTCGAGGGCAAAACCGTCGTTTTCGACCTGAACGGGTGCGCGCTGAACGTGACGAACACCGAGGGGCACGCCCTCACGGTCGGCCCGGGCGGTATTGTGGATTTCACGGATACCAGCGCCGAGGGGGACGGCGAATTCAACGTCGCGGGCATCGGCTTCGGATTCCATGGCGCGTATGCGCATGACGGCGGCCAGGCGAGAGTGACCCGCGCGGCGGCGAGCGAACCGGCGGGCACGGCCGCCTGTGCGCAGGGCACGGACGGGGAAGGCAACCCCAGCCGGATACGCGTGACGGGCGAGGCAAACCATCCGGCCGGCTTAGGCGCGAGCGCCGCGGGCGGCGGCGAGGTCGTCGTGGACGGCGACGCGCTGTGTTCCGGCGTATACGCGAACGGCTCAGGCAGCAGCGTGGAGATAAAAGGGAACGTGGCCGGCTCGGATGTGGGCGTATACTCCATCTCGGGCGGCAGCGTGACCGTCCGCGGGGACGTCGCCGTATCCGGCGAATACGGCGCGGGCGTAGCCGTTGCGGACGGCGGCACGGCCTTGGTGGAAGGCGACGTGACGATATCCGGCGGGGCCGGCGTAGCGGGCGTGCTTTCGGCGGACGGCGGCACCGCGACCATCAACGGCGTACTCGCCGTGCCGGCCGGGTGTTCCTATATCATGCTGGTGCGGTACGACCCCGACGTTGAATCATACCTCGTCCCGGGCGACGGCATCCCGGGAACGGGCGAGCGCGCGGGATATCTGGTTTATGCCGACGAAATCAACTTCGTCTACGTACGGGCCCGGGTGAGCGCGGCGCTCAACCCGACGGCCGCGTCGTTCGATAAGAACCCGGCCAAGCAGGCGGATGTGCGCGCGGCCATCACATGGAACAACGCCAAAGCCGTGAAGGATGTGAAGGCGGGCGGTGTATCCATCGGAGCGGCCAACTACAGCGTGAGCGGAAATACGCTCACCGTCAGCAAGGCGTATCTCGCGGCGAAGGCAGCAGGCAGCCTCGTTTTGACCGTGGAATTCAACAAATACGACCCTGCGGAACTGACCGTCGCCATCAGCGACACCACGCCGCCTCTCTCCGCCTATACGCACCGGACGCTCCGCGACGCCGCGACCGGCGTTTCCGTATCCGGCGGCGGCATCCACGAGTCGGCGCAGCTTTCCGTAACGCCCCTCGACGCGAACGCGCTGCCCGGAGCGCTCAGGGAAGCGGCCGCGGGCGGCATGCTGATCGCCGGGTTCGAAGTTTCCCTGATCGGCGGCGACTTCCAGGGCGAGCTCACGATCTCCTTCCCCGTGAACGCGCTGTTTAACGGCCGGCGCGTCGTCGTGCTGCACTATGTCAACGGCCGGACGGAAACCCATTCCGTCCTGGTCGCGAACGGGCGGGCGACGGTCACCGTATACAGCCTTTCGCCCTTCGCGATCCTGCCGGAGATCGGGGCGCCCGAACCGCCCGGCACGGGCGGCTCGGCGGGACGGGGCGGCTTCGCTCTCATCGGCCTCGCGGCGCTTCTGGCGGGCTATGCCGCGCAAAAGCGGCGCAAAGCATAGCGCCCGCGCGGGACAGCAGGGAGGTATTTCAGGTGTACGCCGTTCGCAGCGCGAAGCTTGAGGACATGGGCTTCATCATGGGGCTCGCGGAACAGGAGGGCTGGAATCCCGGCCTGTCGGACGGGGAAAGCTTTTTTTGCGCGGACCCCGAAGGGTTTTTTATCGGAGAACGCGCGGGGGAGCGCGTCGGCTGCATATCCGCCGTCCGTTACGGCGCGTTCGGCTTCATCGGCCTGTATATCGTAAAAGAAGAATATCGGGGCAACGGCTACGGCACGGCGCTGTGGGAACGCGCCCTGGAAAGGCTGCGAAACTGCAACATCGGCCTGGACGGCGTGGCGGCGCAGCAGGAGAACTACAAAAAATCGGGCTTCCGGCTTGCGCACGGGAACCTGCGCTTCAGCGGCGCCGTAACGGCGGCGCCGCCCGCCGCGCCTTGCATAATCCCCGCGCAAAACATACCGTTTTCCGAGATCGCCGCCTACGACGCCCGGCATTTCCCTGCGCAAAGGCGCGCTTTCCTTTGGCAATGGCTGCGCATGCCCGACGCCCGCACGCTCTGCTGCCGTCGGGATGGAAAGCTTCGCGGATACGGCACGATCCGCAAATGCGTATCCGGCTACAAAATAGGGCCGCTCTTCGCCGACGCCGAGGGGATCGCCGAAACGCTTTTCCTCAACCTCGCGGACTTTGCCAAAGGGGCGGCCGTTTCCCTCGATATCGCCGAGCCCAACGCGAACGCGCGGGCGCTGTGCGAGCGGTTCGGCATGGCGCGGCAGTTCGAAACGGCCCGCATGTATACGGGAAAGACGCCCGATCCGGACTGGGACGGCGTGTATGGGATCACGACCTTCGAGCTCGGCTGAGAAATAAAAAATGCGCGGTATTGTACTTTGGTACGATGCCGCGCTTTTTTTATTGTGCTAATATTCGAGTACGAATGCTTCCAATCAGGCTCAATCACGATGCGGGTCGAACGGGCCTGTGCGCGGCCCGTATTCCATCAGGAGGAAAACAAGCATGACCATCCAAAAAACGCAAACGGGGACCGAGCTTACCGTGGCCCTTTCCGGAAGGCTCGACACCACCACCGCGCCCCAGCTTGAGGCGGAGCTCAAAAGCTCGCTCGAGGGCGTAACCGCGCTGACGCTGGATTTCAAAGGGCTCGAGTACATCTCCTCCGCGGGCCTTCGGGTGCTCCTGAGCGCGCAGAAGGCGATGCTGCGGCAGGGCAAAATGGTCGTTTGCAACGTCAACGACACCATACTCGAGGTGTTCGAGGTCACGGGCTTTTCGGATGTTCTGACCCTTGCGTGATGGAAACGGAAAAGGCTAGGCCAAGCGCTGGCGCCGCCGCCGGGTCGGAGCGCCTTTTTGTGGACCGGGCGTTCCGGCGGTTTTTTGTTCCGTCGCTCCTCTCCAACCTGGGGCTGGCGCTGGGCGGCATGGCGGATTGCCTCGTGGTGGGCGCGCAGCTCGGGCCGAACGGCCTTTCCGCGATCTCTTTGGGCATACCGGTCTACATGTTTTACAACCTTTTGAGCTACGGGTTCTCCATCGGCGGCTCCATCCACTACGCCGCCCTCATGGGGAGCGGGAGGCCCGAGGCCGCGAACAGGCTGTTCTCCAACGTGCTCCGTTTCCTTGCGGGCGTCTATTTAGTCAGCGCCGCGCTCGGCCTCATGTTTCTGCCCGCGCTTTTGCGCCTGCTCGGGGCCGACCCCGCTTACCCCGAGGTCTACTCCATCGCCGCGCGCTATGTCCGCGCGCAGCTTTTGTGCGTGCCCGTGCTGTTCCTCCAGGGGCCGTTTTACTATTTCGTCCACAGCGACGGCGCGCCCAAGCGCGCCGCGGCGGCGCTCATAACATCCAACGCGGTTGATATCGCGCTCAATTATGTGTTCGTGATCCGCATGAACATGGGGGCCGAGGGCTCCGTGTGGTCCACGGCCGCCGGCGCGGTGTTCTGCCTTGTCCTTTGCGGCGGCCACATCGTAAGAAAGCGCGGGCAGCTCCGGCTTTGCCGCGCGCCGTTCGATCCCGGGGGGCTTTGGCGCTGCATCCGAACGGGCTTCGCCTCGGCGGTTCAGTATGTGTACCAGTTCGTCACGGTGCTGTGCGCCAACACGCTTCTTCTTTCCATAGGCGGACCCATAGGCGTTGCGGTGTTCGACGTGGTCTACAACCTGTCCATGCTCTCCACCGCCGTTGCCGACGGCGTGGGCATGACCGTGCAGCCTATGGTGAGCACCTATCGCGCGGAGCGGGATACGCCCGCGGTCCTTCGCACGATGAAGCTCGCCTTCCTGTACGGCTCCGGCCTTTCGCTTGTGATAACGGCGGGGTTTTATTTGGCCGCGGCGCCGATTTCCGCGTTTTTCGGGCTCAACGGCGAGGCAGGCGGCCTGGGCGCTACCGCGCTTTGCGTTTACGCCGTGAGCATACTTCCCGCCTTTTGGAACCAGCTCGCGGTCTATTACAGGCAGACCACGCTTCGGGAAAAAAACGCGTTCCTGATCCAGACGTTAAGGCTGCTCGCGCTGTTTCTTCTCTTCGCGTTCCCGCTCGCCCGGCTGGGGCTTTTCCGCTTTTGGTGGGCGTTCCCGCTCTCGGAGCTTGCGACGCTTTTGTATGTCTTATCCAGCGCGCGAAAGCGCGTCGGGGCGGACGCCGGGGAGCGGGCGGCGCCGCAGCCGCGAAGCTTCACGGCCTATATCGAAAACGCGGCGCTACTGGGCCCCTCGGTGGAGGAGCTGCAGCGCGCCCTGGAATCGTGGGAATGCACGGTGCAGCAAAGCTATTACGCCACGCTCGTAGTGGAGGAGCTGTGCGCCGCCATTTTGGAGGACGCCGAGCGCAACAGGCGCGGCGACATACTCATCAAGCTCACCATCGTCGCCGACGCGGATGGTTTCACGCTCCATCTGCGGGATAACTCCTTCGAGTTCAACCCCTTCGCGCTGGAGGCCGGAACGGACGGCGAGGGCCCCAACACGCTGGGCATGTCCATCGTCAAAAAGAAGGCGAAGGAATTTTTTTACCGCCGCTATCAGGGCTTCAACACGCTCGTGGTGATCCTCTAAGCGCCGGGCCTTGGGAGGGAAGCATGAAAAAGCAGAAGAATATCCGCGTTTCTCTGGGCCTGAAAACGGCGCTCGGCATATTGTTCATCGCGGCTGTGCTCAGCGGCGTGGCGGTTGTGTTCGGCTACCAGACCTATAAGACGGCGCTCGAGGAGCAATTGATCGGCACGGCCTACAACCTTGCGCAGACCATCGCCTCCGAGGTGGACGCGGATTCCATAGACCGGTATCTCGCCGGCGGCGTTGCGGACGAGGCGTATTTTGAAACGCGCGAACACCTGCTCAACATCCAGCAAAGCAACGACATCGTCTACGCCGTGGTGGTGAAGCCCACGGAGGAAGGCTTCTATTACATTTACGATACCGATCAGAGCGACGAGGCGTTCCAACTGGGCGATTTTCAGGCGTTTTATCCGGGGGATTTCCTTGACAACAAGGCGAATTTCCTCGCGGGCAATCCCATAGCGCCCATCGTGACCAACTACGAATTCGGCTGGCTCGTTTCCGCGCTGGTGCCCGTCGTCGACGACGGCGGCGCAATGCGCGGCTATGTGGACGTGGATCTTTCCATGAACGGGATCAAGGCCATGGAGCAGGACTTTCTCACCAAGCTCGCCGCGATTTTGATCGGCCTGACGCTGCTTTTAGCCGCGGGGCTCCTTTTCGCGACGCACAGGATCATGGTCGTCCCCATCAACCGCCTCGCCGCGGCGACGGGCGACTTCGTGCGGCGGCGCGAGCGGGAGGACGGCCCGCGCGGCGTGCTGGAGCTTCCGGGTCTCGATACCAAGGATGAGCTCGGCCATCTTTACCGTTCCATCCGGCGCATGGAACAGGATATTTACGCCTACATAGACGACCTCACCGCCGTCACCGCCGAAAAGGAGCGCATCGGCGCGGAGCTCGACGTCGCCAGGAACATACAGGCGAGCATGCTGCCCTGCATCTTCCCGCCCTTTCCGGAGAGGCCCGAGCTCGACATCTACGCCTCCATGGCGCCCGCCAAGGAGGTCGGAGGCGATTTTTACGACTTCTTCCTCATCGACGACGACCGCCTCGCCATCGTCATGGCGGACGTGTCCGGCAAGGGCGTTCCCGCCGCGCTGTTCATGGTGATCGCAAAGACCCTGATCAAAAACAGCGTCCAGGCGGGCCTTTCCCCCAAGGCGGTGCTGCGCAGGGTCAACGGCCAGCTTTGCGAAAACAACGATGCGCAGATGTTCGTAACCGTATGGCTCGGCATACTCGATATCTCCACGGGCAGGCTCACCTGCGCCAACGCCGGGCACGAGTACCCCGCGATCAGGCGCGCGGGCGGCGATTTCGAGCTGATCAGGGATAAGCACGACTTCGTGCTGGGCGGCATGGAGAGCGCGCGCTACGGCGAATACGAGCTTTTTCTCGCCCCCGGCGACAGGCTTTTCCTCTATACCGACGGCGTGACCGAGGCGACCGACGCCCATAACGGGCTTTACGGAGCGGCCCGCATGCTATCGGCGCTCAACCGCGGCAAGGACGGCGGCTGCGAGGCGCTTTTGCGCCGGGTCAAGGAGGATATCGACGCGTTCGCGGGCAGCGCGCCCCAGTTTGACGACATCACCATGCTTGGTCTCGAGCTTCGGGCGCAGCCCGGCCGGAGCATGAAAAAGCTCAGGCTCAAGCCCTCCGTGGAGGCCATCGGCGAGGCGACCGCCTTCGCGGAGCGGGAGCTTGCGGCCGCCGGCGCCGCAGCGAAAACCGTCGCGCAGGTGAATGTCGCCGTCGACGAGATACTCTCCAACATCGCCCGCTACTCGGGCGCGACGGAGGTCACCGTGGGCGTTCTCGCGCAGGGCGGAGCCGTCACGCTTCGCTTTGCCGACAACGGGCGGCGCTACGACCCCACGCAAAAGGCCGCCCCCGACATCCGCCTTCCCGCCGGGGAGCGGGATGCGGGGGGACTGGGCATCTTCATGGTGAAAAAGACCATGGACGGCATGGCGTACGAGTACAGGGACGGCCTGAACATATTGACGCTCACAAAAAACCTCGGATAAAAAAAGCATCAGATTGCGGTTCCCCGCGGCTCGCAGGGGGAAGAAAGGGATTGCCATGAGAGACAGAAGCAGGAGGATAGGCGCGCTCGTTCTGGCGGCGCTTGTTCTAAGCGGCATTTTAAGCGGCTGCGGCGCGGCGGGCGGAGCAAAGGAAGCTCCCGCTTCCCCGCGCCCGAGCGTGGAAACGGCGCGCATCGGCGTGATGGTGGGCTCCGCGACCGAGCCGTTGGCCGAGGAGCTTTACCCGAACGCGCAGATCCAAAGGTTCAACAACTTTGTGGACAGCGCCGCGGCGCTCGAAGCGGGCAAGCTCGACTATGCCATGATGAGCTATTCAAACGCCCTGCGCTTCGTGCAAAGCAACAAGGATATGGAGATCGCCTCGGATTTTCTCACCGACGACGAGATGTGCCTGGGCGTCGCCAAAACGAATCCCGAGCTTTATGAAAAGGTCGCGGCGGAGGTCGACAGGCTCCTCGCGGACGGTTCCGTGGACGAGATGATCGCGCGCTGGATCAGGCCCGACGCAAGCCCTTACCCGAGCGTGGAATTGCCCATGCTCGCCGGCGCGCCTGCGGTGAAGGTGGCCATCGTTTCCTCCCGCGAGCCCACGAGCTTCCTTTTGAACGGGCAATACGCGGGGCTCGACGTGGAGTTGATCTGCACGGCGCTCTTCAATTTGGGCTACCGCCCGGAATTTCTCGACATGGAGTTTGCCGCGGTGCCGGCCGCCATAGAAAGCGGCAAGGCGGATATGACGCTCGGCATGTACAACACCCCCGAGCGCGCCGAAAAAATACTGTTTACCGCGCCCTATTTCCCCAACCCGCAGGTGCTTCTCGCCATGAAAGAGGGAGGTTCGGCCGCCGGCGCGGGCGAGGGCCGCCCGGATGTGGAAACCGCGCGCATCAGCGTGATGGTGGGCTCCACCAACGAGCAGTACGCCGAAACCCATTTCCCGAACGCGGAGCTGCAGAGGTTCAACAACTATGTGGACAGCACCGCCGCGCTCGCGGCCGGCAAGGTCGACTACAGCATGATGGACTACATCAGCGCGCTTCGCTTCGCGAGATACGACGCAAGGCTGGAGATCGTATCGGGCTTTCTGACCGACGAGAAGATGTGCCTGGGCGTCGCCAAAGCCAACCCGGAGCTTTTTGAGAAGGTCGCCGCGGAGCTTGACCGGCTCATAGAGGACGGCACCATGGCGGATATGCTCGCGCGCTGGATCAGGCCCGACGGAAGCGGCTACGAGCCCAAAGAGGCGCCCGTTCTGGACGGCGCGCCCGTCGTCAAAGTGGCGCTCGTCTCCTCGCGCGAGCCGCAGGTGTTTGTGGTGAACGGAGAATACGCGGGGCTCGACATAGAGCTGATCGACACCGTGCTCTACAACCTCGGCTACCGCGCCGAATATCTCGACATGGAGTTCGCCGCCATACCCGCCGCCATAGAAAGCGGCAAGGCGGACATGACGCTTGGCATGTACTCCACCCCCGAGCGCGCCGAAAAGATCCTTTTTACCACGCCCTACTTATCGAATCCGCAGGTGCTCCTTGCCATGAAAAAGGGCGGCGGAGCCGTTGAGGTAAGCGAGGGCCGCCCCGCGGTCGAAACCTCGCGCATCAGCGTGATGGTGGGCGCCACCAACGAGCAGTACGCCGAGACGCATTTTCCGGACGCGGACGTGCAGCGCTTCAACAATTATGTGGACAGCACCGCCGCGCTCCTGGCGGGGAAGCTCGACTACAGCATGATGGATTACGTCAGCGCCCTTCGCTTTATCAAATACAACGGGGAACTGGAGATCGCCTCGGATTTTCTGACCGACGAGAGGATGTGCCTCGGCGTGGGCAAGGATTACCCCGAGCTTTATGAAAAGGTCTCCGCGGAGCTCGACAGGCTCATCGCAAACGGCACCGTGGAGGATATGCTCGCGCGCTGGATCAAGCCCGACGGCAGCGACTACGAGCCCAAAGAGGTGCCCGTTCTGGAAGGCGCGCCCGTGGTCAAAGTGGCGATCGCCTCCTCGCGCGAGCCGCAGGATTTCGTGCTCAACGGAGAATACGCGGGGCTCGACGTGGAGCTGATCGGCACCGTGCTCTACAACCTCGGCTACCGCCCCGAGTTCCTCGATATGGAGTTTGCCGCCGTGTCCGCCGCCATAGAAAGCGGCAGGGCACAGATGACGCTGGGCATGTACTACACCGCCGAACGCGCCGAAAAGATTCTTTTTACCAATCCCTTCTTTTCAAATCCGCAGGTGCTTATCGCCCGCAAGACGAACGTCGAGGCGGGCCTCGAATACAACGCGCTCGCCGAGCTCAGCGGCAAGCCCGTCGCCGCGCTGACGGGCACGATATTCGATCAGATCGTTCTTGGCGTGATTCCCGAGGCGCAGCTCCTGTACTTCAACAGCAGCGCCGACGAGCTGGCCGCGCTCAAAAACGGCAAGGTGGACGGCGTGCCGTTCGACGAGCCGGTGGCGCGGCTGGCGGTCGCGATCAACCCGGAGCTCGGCATACTGCCGGAGCTTGTGGCCGAGGACCATTACGGCATATCGCTCGTGAAGGACAGCCCGTTCACGGCGCAGGTGAACGCCGCGCTCGCCGCGATGCGGCAGGACGGCACCATGCAGGCCATGGTCGATAAATGGATGGGCGCGGACGACGCCTTAAAAACGCTGCCCGAGCTTGAAAACGCCGGTGAAAACGGCGTGCTCCGCGTGGTCTGCTACACGGGGACCGAGCCCATGTGCTACATGAAAGACGGGGAGATCGTCGGCTACGACGTGGAGCTGATCCTGCGCGTCGCCCAGACGCTCGGCATGAAAGCGGAGTTCATCTCCGCGGAGTTCGGTTCCATGATCCCGATGCTCCAAAGCGGCAAAGCCGACCTCGCGGCGGGCTGCATGTCCATCACGGACGAGCGCAAGCAGCAGGTGGATATGAGCGACGCCTATTACGACGGCGGCGTCTACATCGTGGTGCGTAAGGCGTCGGCAGCCTCGGCGGGCGTTGAGAAGGAGAGCTTCTTCACGGGCATCGCGGCAAGCTTCGAGCGCACGTTCCTCACCGAAAACCGCTGGGAGCTGGTGGTCGAAGGGCTCGGGGTCACGGTGCTGCTGGCGGTCTGTTCGGGCGCGCTGGGCACAGTGGCGGGCTTTGGCATATGCATGCTCCGGCGCGGGAGAAGCCGCGCCGCCTCCATACCCGCCGCGGTCTTCATCCGCGTCATACAGGGCACGCCCATCGTGGTGCTCCTGATGATACTCTACTACATCATCTTCGGCAAGGTGGATGTCGCCGCCGTGCTCGTGGCCATACTGGGCTTTTCCCTCAACTTCGGCGCGTATGTGTCCGAAATGATGCGCGCGGGCATCGAGGCCGTGGACAAGGGCCAGATCGAGGCCGCGCGCGCGCTCGGCTTCACCAAAGCGCGGACCTTCTGGAAGATCACCTTCCCGCAGGCGGCGCGGCACTTCCTGCCTGTGTATAAGGGCGAGTTCATCTCCATGGTGAAGATGACCTCCGTGGTGGGCTACATCGCCATCCAGGATTTGACCAAGGTGTCCGACATCATCAGAAGCCGTACGCTCGAGGCGTTTTTCCCGCTGCTCGCCACGGCGTTTATGTATTTCCTCGTGGCGAACGTGCTTACGCTTCTGCTCTCGCGCGTCGAAATCAAGCTCGATCCCAAGCGCCGCAAACGCGTTATGAAAGGAGTGGTGGTGCAATGATCTCCATCAAGCATTTGAAAAAGGAATACGCCGGCGTGACGCCGCTGAGCGACGTCAGCGTCGAGGTCGAAAAAGGGGAAGTCATTTCCGTCATAGGCCCCTCGGGCACGGGAAAGTCCACGCTCCTGCGCTGTCTGAACCTGCTTGAAACGCCCACCGCGGGCGAGATCTGGGTGAAAGGGGAAAACATCACCGCCAAGGGCGCGGATATCTCCGCCGTGCGCCGCAGGATGGGCATGGTGTTCCAGTCCTTCAACCTGTTCTCCCACCTGACGGTCATCGAAAACATCACGCTCGCCCCCGTGGACCTGCTCAAGCTATCGCGGCAGGAAGCGTATGACGAGGGCATGCGCCTGCTCGAGACAGTGGGCCTCGCGGAAAAGGCGTTCAACTACCCCGACGAGCTTTCCGGCGGGCAGAAGCAGCGCGTGGCCATCGCCCGCGCGCTGGCCATGCGGCCGGAGATCATACTCTTCGACGAGCCGACCAGCGCGCTCGACCCGACGATGGTCGGCGAAGTGCTCTCGGTCATCCGCGCCCTCGCCCGCGAGGGGCTCACGATGATGATCGTCACCCACGAAATGAAGTTCGCGCGCGACGTATCCACCCGCGTGCTCTACATGGATATGGGCGGCATCTACGAGGACGGCTCCCCCGAGCAGATTTTCGACCGCCCGCAGCGCGAGCGCACGCGCGCGTTCGTCCGCCGCCTCAAGACGCTTGAAAAGCAGATCGCCTCGCCCACCTTCGACTTCATCGAGATGTGCACGGCCATCGAGGAGTTCGGCAGGAAGCAGCTGCTCGCGCAGCGGCAGATCAACAACCTGCAGCTCGCGTTCGAGGAGCTGTGCGTGCAGACGCTTTTGAAGTGGGGCACGCCGGTGTTCCCCATGCGCTTTACGGCCTCGGTTTCGGAGCTCGACGGCGCGTGCGAGGCCGTGGTTTCCTACGGCGGCCCCGAATACAACCCGTTCGCAACGCAGGCGGACGATCTTTCAATCAAGCTCGTAAGCCGGTTTTTCAAGGGCCACCGCTACAGCGCGCAGGATGGGAACAGCATCGCGCTGGCGCTGTAAAGGGGAGCGCGGGCTTCGCCGCGGCAACGGGGCGCCTTCGCCGACCTGGTCCGGAGGCTGCCCTGACCGGTAAAACGGGAAAGCCCGCGCCGCATGCGCCCGAACCCGTTCGGTGGCAACGCTTTTCCTCCCTTGAGTTCCCCGCCCGCCGGTGGTACCATGACTGTATCAAGCGAATCGGAGCGGCTTATGATGACACTTCGCGGATCCTCCGCGACGGTTTTACGGGTCAGGCGCGCGCTCATCGGGAGCGGGGCGGGCAAAGCATGAGGATAATCGTCTGCGTCAAGCAGGTCCCTCTGAACAACGACGTGCGGGTCGATCCCGAGACCGGCGTGCTGCTGCGCTCCTCGGCGAGCGCCAAGCTGAACCCCTACGATCTTTTCGCGCTTGAAGCGGCGCTTCGCCTGAAAACGCCGGGGGACACCGTGGCCGCGCTGACCATGGGCCCGCCCGCCGCGCGCGAAGCGCTGCTCGAGTGCGTTTTTATGGGCGCGGACTCGGGCGTGCTCGTGACGGACCGCGCGTTCGCGGGCAGCGACGTGCTCGCCACGGGATACGCGCTTTCCCAGGCGATCGCCCCGCTCGCGCCCGGTCTGATCCTGTGCGGACGGCAGACCACGGACGGGGACACCGCGCAGGTGGGCGCGGAGCTTTCGGAATTCCTCGGTATCCCCTGCGCCGCGAACGTGTCGACGATCCTCGGCCGGGAGGCCGGCGGCATCCGCGTGCTCTGCAGCCTCGGGGATTTCGAGCAGGAGCTGTTCCTGCGCTTCCCCTGCCTGATCGCGGTAGAAAAGGATATCCATACGCCGCGCCTGCCCTCGTTCAAGCGGCGGCGCGCGATCACGGAACCCGACATCGCGGTACTGACGCTCGCGGATCTCGCGGACAAAGACGCCGCGCACTACGGGCTTTCCGGCTCGCCCACGCAGGTGGAGCGCACGTTCGCGCCCGCGCGCGAGGTGAAAAGCGTGCGTTTTGGCGAGGGGGACGGAGCGGAGGGCATATTCGTGATGCTGACGGAGAACAAGTTCATCTGATATGGCAAGGTTGGAGATCGATCAGCTAAAGGCCAGGGAGTTCGGCGCGCGGCGCCTGATCGCGCTGTGCCCGTTCCATGCGCTCGAGGAAACGGAAGAAGGCGCGATCGCCCTCAACGCGGCCTGCAGGATGTGCGGCCTGTGCGTGAAGAACGGGAACGGCGCCGCCCTGCTCGTCGAGGATCAGGCGCCCGAAGCGGACGATGAGGCGTGGCGCGGAATCGCCGTGTTCGCGCAGGTCGTGTGCGGCAAGCTGCATCCCGTGGCGCTCGAGCTTCTGGGCGAAGCACGCCGCCTCGCGGATAAATCGGGGCAGCAGGTCTATTCGCTCGTCATCGGCGACGGGCTGGAGGATGCCGTAGCGAGGCTCCGCTTCGCGGGCGCGGATGAAATCCATGTATACGAGGGCCCCGCGTTCCGGGATTTCCTCGTGGAGCGCTACGCCGCCGCCTTCGCGGACTTCATCGGGAGCGTCCGTCCGGACAGCGTGCTCGCGGGTTCCACGAACCTGGGGCGCGTGCTCGCGCCGCGCGTGGCCGCGCGCCTGAAAACGGGGCTTACGGCGGACTGCACCATGCTCGACATGCGCGAAAACGGCCGGCTCATCCAGATCCGGCCCGCTTTCGGCGGCAACGTCATGGCGCAGATCGTCACCAAAAGCGCGCGCCCGCAGTTCTGCACCGTGCGCTTTAGGATTTTTTCCGCGCTGGAGAGCGCGTATCCCCCGGCGCGGGTCGTTTACAGGGATATTTCCGCCCTGGAGCTCGAAGCGCGCGCCGAGAGCGTCGCCGTCCGCCCGCGCGGTGTTGCGGACGATCTTTCGCAGGCGGACGCGGTCGTCGCCGTGGGGCGCGGCGTGCTTCGCGCCGACATGCCCCTCGTCGAGGCGTTCGCCCGGCGGCTCGGGGCCTCGCTCGGCTGCACGCGCCCGCTCGTGGAGGAGAAACGCTTCGACGCGCGCCGCCAGATCGGCCTTTCCGGCCGCACGGTGCGCCCGCGCCTGATCATCGCGCTGGGCGTCTCCGGCTCGGTTCAGTTCGCGGCGGGCATGCAGGGCAGCGAGCGCATCGTCGCGATCAACACGGACGAAAACGCGCCCATATTCGGCATCGCGCACGTTTCGGTCGTCGGGGATTACCGGCGCGTGCTGCCGGAGCTTCTCAGGCGCATGGAGGAGAGGGTATGAGTTATTCCGAACTCAACGCCGGGGATCTCGCGTTCCTCGAAGGGCTGCTCACGCCCGCGCGGCTGCTTGCGGGCGAGGCGGTCGGCGAGGACTACTGCCACGACGAAATGAACGGCGTATCCGCGCGCCCCGGCGCGGTGTGCTTCGCGCAAAGCGTTGAGGAGATTTCCGCCGTCATGCGCCACGCATACCGGCGCGAGCTGCCCGTGGTCGTGCGCGGCAGCGGCAGCGGCCTGGTCGGAGGCGCGGTCGCGCTCTGCGGCGGCATCATGATCGTTACGACCGGCATGAACCGCATACTCGAGCTCGACCTGGAAAACCTCACGCTCACGGTGGAACCGGGCGTGCTGCTCATGGACATCGTGAAGTATCTCGATCCCCTCGGCCTGTTCTATCCGCCCGATCCCGGCGAAAAATCCGCGACGATCGGCGGCAACATCGCCACCAACGCCGGCGGCATGCGCGCCGTCAAATACGGCGTCACGCGCGACTATATCCGCGCGCTCACCTGCGTGCTGCCCGACGGCGAGGTGATAAGGCTGGGCGGCAAAACCGTCAAGACGAGCAGCGGCTACGACCTCAAGGATCTGGTCTGCGGCAGCGAAGGCACGCTCGCCGTCGTCGCGCAGGCGGTGCTCAAACTCCTGCCCAAGCCGCGGCATACGGTGAGCCTGCTCGTGCCCTATGCGGATTATGAAACGGCCATCGCGAGCGTCCCGAGGATCGTCGCCTCCCGCGCCACGCCTACGGCCGTGGAGTTCATGGAGCGCCGGGCGATACTCATGGCGCAGGAATATTTGAAGAAGGGCTTCCCCGATACGGATTATCCCGCCTACCTGCTCATGACGTTCGACGGCTCCACAAAGGCGCAGGTTTGCGCGGATTACGAGGCGGCGGCATCGTTGTGCCTGGATGAGCTCGGCGCCGAGGATGTGTTCGTGATCGACACCGAGGAGCGCTACGATATGGTGTGGTCCGCGCGCGGCGTGCTGCTCGAGGCCATCAAGGCGTCCACCGGCGAAATGGACGAGTGCGACGTCGTGGTGCCGCGCAGCAGCGTCGCGGAGCTTCTCGCTTTCGCCGCGGCGCTCTCGGAAAAGCACGGCCTCCGCATGCCGAGCTTCGGGCACGCGGGGGACGGCAACATGCACATTTACCTCTGCCGCGACGAACTCGACCGCGCGGAATTTGAACGGAGAAAAGGGCTCGTGTTCGACGAGCTGTATGAAAAAGCCCGCGCGCTCGGCGGGCAGGTTTCGGGGGAGCACGGCATCGGCTGCGCCAAGCGCCCGTACCTCATGCGAAGCCTCGGCCGCGAATATGCGCTGATGCGGGGCATCAAGCGCGTTTTCGACGAAAAGAACATACTCAACCCGGGCAAGGTCATCTGAGCCGCTGCTCGTTTGTGAAAAATCCTTCCCACGGATCGCCGCCCTCGATCCTTTGCAGCGCGTCCCGCATGCCTACGCCGTCGGGGGCGACGGCATCGAGCTCCTCCCACGTTATGGGCATGGACACCCGCGCCCCCGCGCGCGCGCGGATCGAATAAGGCGCGACGCTCGTCGCGCCCCTGCCGTTGCGGATCCAGTCTATGAAGATCCTGCCCCGTCGCCTGGCCTTGCGGACGTTGGCCGTATAGCGCTCGGGCCACTTCCCCTCCATGACCTCGGCGACGCGCCGCGCGAAATCGTGGAACGCCTCCCATGGGGCGGCGGGCCGGAGCGGCACGACCACGTGGTATCCCTTGCCGCCGCTGGTCTTGAGATACGAGACGAGCGAAAGCTCCAGGAGAAGC
>ERZ795058.3459-NODE-3459-length-16574-cov-5.514256_pt1 | contig 16574 bp, 13 predicted proteins | sample MGYA00375142_ERZ795058 | MGnify/ENA primary metagenome ERZ795058 (study PRJEB30187, sample SAMN05720210) | activated sludge metagenome | isolation source: anaerobic digester from wastewater treatment plant | place: Japan | collected 2015-04-20 ... | reverse complement strand
CAGAAGTCGTGGGGTACGTGCGGTTTGGCTCACAGACGAAGCGAAGCCTGGCAGCGGGAAAGCCGGGGAGGCCAATTCCAGGGTCGCTGGCAAAATATAGGTGTCGATTTTGTGAACGCATCGCAAAAGGCCAGGCAGATGGGCATGTACCGGCAAGCGTGCAGCTTACGGCGCATATTCATTGCTCGCTAGCGAGTCGCAAGTGTTCGTTCCGACGTTGGTTGCACATGGTTGCGGCTGGCCGCGGTACGCAGGTCTTTCAGCAGAGCCACGGGCACGCGTTCTTGCCTGATGCGCCGGGGGGCGGGAACCTAAAGCCGTGGTAGAGAGAGTGCGTTCCATCTTCTCGAAACGCTCAAATAGTGACTAGACCATGTGCAGGTTGGCACTTGACATCCCACTCGGAGTATGTATACTATGTAATCGATAACACTCAACACCTCTACTGATACTCTCCGCCATTATGGCCTTTACCAGCGGGTTGGCTGAGAACAGCTGGCGCTTGTCCGGCTCGATATCTTGATGAGCATTAGGTAATTCGTGAAACCGTGTATTCGTTTACAAAGTAATGTCTGGATAGGGGGTTCACGCGATTGAACCTGAAGGACATTGCCGAACTAGCCGGAGTATCGACGGCTACGGTCTCGCGAGTGATCAATAGAAGTGGCCCAGTCTCCAAAGCCACTGCCGGCCGGGTGCTTCGAATCATCGAGGAGCACGGTTACGTGCCGGATACTATTGCAAAGAGCCTACGTATGGGGCAGACCAAGACCATCGGTTTTGTTGTGCCCGACATCTCGAACCCATTCTTTCCCGAAGTACTCAATGGCGCTGAGGCTGTATGCGCTGATTACGGGTACAACATCATCCTGGGCAACACCAACGAGGATATCGATACCGAATCCAAGGTCGTGCGGAACCTGCGTCAGCAGCGCGCCGATGGTGTTCTGATGATTTTGGTGGATGAATCCGGCTCGACTCTGCGCTCGGGGCTAGCCGGAGCCAGCCCCAGTCTTCCGATTGTGTTTATCGACAGGCACATTGCAGGCTTCAGATACGACTCGGTGATAATCGACAACGAAGGCGGCACTGCTCAGGCTGCCGAATACCTCATTGAGCTAGGACATACCAAGATAGCGATTATCCATGGCCCTGCCAATACTACGCCCGGCGGGCGCCGACTCTATGGCTACAGGAAAGCCATGCGAGCTGCCGGCGTCGCGATACGAAGCGAATACGTAGTAGAAGGCGACTTCCGCACGAGATCGGGCTATGAGCTCACTCGGGCCCTCATGGAGATTCCCGATCCTCCCACCGCAATAATCGGCGGCAACAACCTGATGACCATCGGCGCATTTCAGTGCCTTGCGGATATGGGTATTTGTGTGCCTCACGATGTGTCTCTCATAGGCTTCGACGACTTTGCGCTCGCAAGTAATCTGTCTCCCGCCATAACCGTTGTTGACAGACCCACGGCTGACATGGGGCGTATTGCAGCTGAGCTGCTGCTTTCGCGTATCGAGAAACGCGATGAGTCAGCTACTCGTCAGGTAGTTCTGCCAACAAGGCTCAAAGTACGTGACTCGTGCAGACGCCTTGCGTAAAGACCATCAACTATAGCTACGGAGGTGCGTTACTGTGGCGCCAAGAAGGATCAAGGTACCAGTACTCAAACCTACTGAGGAGAACTTCAGGCCATTTGGGACTCTCCTCAAACCGCCCAGTTCTACCCCTTCTGTCAACATTCCGGGCGTTCTCAACTATTGGGATGAATCGGCAAACCTAAACCACAGTGGGGGCCAGGCTGAACTGGGCTACCTTACCACTTACTTCAGGCCGTTCGAGTTCTGCCAGATGGAGAGGCACGTCCGCAGTGATGAGGCATTCGTTCCCCTGGAGAACAAGGCGTGCATCTTCGCGTTGGCGCCTGCTTGCGAATCCGGAGGTCTGCCTGATCCTGAGAAAGTCGTTGCCTTCATACTTGACGGATCGGTAGCGGTGAATCTCAATGCAGGAGTGTGGCACTGGGCGCCATTCCCCTTGGCCGATAGCATCAACCTTATACTGGCTTTGAGGCGCGGAACGCCGCCGGAGGATATCGACATGCTCGACTTCGCCGAGAAGCTAGGAGTGGAGTTCGAGATAGACCTCTAGCGCACCGCTACACACAGGAAACCTAGGGTGGCTGTGGGTGTGCCTGTGCCACAGCCCTGCCCATAGGGCAGGCCCTGACTTGAGGAAACGTGCCTGATAGGAGTTGTGATTGATGGCTGAGGTGGTCCTCAAGAATGTTAACAAGAAATATGGCCAGCTGGAGGCCATAAAGGATCTTAGCTTCCTCTGCCGCGAAGGGGAGTTCGTGGTGATGCTTGGCCCATCAGGCGCAGGCAAGACAACCACGCTGAAGATGATAGCTGGCCTCGAAAAAGTGACATCCGGCAGTGTATTTATAGACGGCAGGGAAGTGAACGATCTCGAACCCCGCCAGCGCAATGTGGCCATGGTTTTCGAAAACTATGCATTGTACCCGCAATCAACGGTGTACGAGAACCTAGCGTCGCCTTTGAGGGCGGCAGGAGAGACTGGCGACGTTCTTGACGGCAGAGTGCATCAGATAGCTGAGATGCTTCAGATTGACAAACTGCTTGACCGAAAACCTTCGCAGCTTAGCGGCGGCCAGCAGCAGCGAGTGTCGTTTGGCCGAGCCCTGTGCAAGGATGCTCAGGTCTACCTGATGGACGAACCGCTTACTCACCTCGATGCTAAGCTGAGGCACGAAATGAGGCGCGAATTAAGGCGTATTCACGGCGAGTTTGGAACTACAACACTCTATGTGACGCACGACTTCCGCGAGGCCATGGCTTTGGCCGATAGAGTCATCGTGTTGATGGCGGGAGAGGTTCACCAGATAGGCACTCCATCGCAGATTTACAATGAACCTGCTAATGAGGCAGTGGCCGATCTAATCGGTGAACCGCCGATGAATGTCATACGCTGCGAACTGAGGCAAGATTCTGGAAAACTCATGTTCACTTCTATGGATATGTGCATGCCCGTGCCCGGAACCTTGCTTGCTGCAGTCTCCAAACTTCCCGGCAAGGGTGAGGTGCATATGGGAATCCGCCCTACTCACATTACCGTATACCACGATCGATCACAGGCTGGGATTGACGCCATCAGGGCAGAGGTATACGTGTTGGAACCTCTGGGCGGAGTTGCGGTGCTCACTGTGAAGATCGGCCAGTCTTTGGTGAAGATCAGAGTGTCCGATGAGTTCGAAGCCAGAATAGGCGACAGCGTGTGGGTGGAGTTCGCCCACGACAGGCTGCACGCATTCGATGCAGCGACAGGGCTGCGTGTCGGGTAAGGAGTAGCCCTGATCACTGAAGCTGCGAGGGAGAGTTGCCAATGGGAACCGTCGTCCTTCAGAATGTTTGGAAGCACTATGGAAAGGTTGAGGCAGTCAAGGACCTCAGCCTCACCTGCAACGATGGTGAATTCCTTGCAGTGCTTGGGCCTTCAGGATGCGGGAAAAGCTCGACGCTGCGAATGATTGCCGGCCTAGAGAAGGCGACGCGAGGAACAATCGCCATTGACGGTCAGGTGGTCAATGATCTCGAGCCAAGGCACAGAGATATCGCCATGGCCTTCGAGGCGTACGCCCTTTATCCGCACCTCACGGCGTTCGAGAACATAGCCTTCCCGCTGCGTATACGTGGCGCATCCAGCAGCGAAGTAGAGGCCAAGGTCAGAGATATTGCGGGAATCCTTGATATTGTGGACGTGCTGGATAGACTGCCGCGCAACCTCAGCGGCGGCCAGCAACAGCGGATATCGTTTGCAAGGGCCATGGTCCGCTCTGCGAGAGTGTACCTAATGGATGAACCCCTTTCCCATCTTGATGCCAAGCAGCGCAGTCAGCTTCGCAGCGAGCTCAAGCGACTGCACCAACTGCGTGGGCTCACAATAGTGTTTGTCACCCATGACCAAATCGAGGCCATGGCGATGGCCGACAGGATCGCTGTCATGGACCATGGAGTGTTGCAGCAACTGGCTACTCCCAAAGAGGTGTTCAACAAGCCGGCTAATCTGTTTGTAGCCGATTTCGTTGGTGAACCTCCCATGAACCTGCTGGACGTCAAGGTAGAGATGGACGGCGCGGCGGCGGTGCTGGTTGGGAACGGCTACACGATCCGTCTATCCGATGCTCGCCTGGTTGAAGCAGCCGGGCAAGTGGCCGGGTCTGAGGCTGTATTCGGCATGAGACCGCTACATATCCAGTTCGGTCTGGGCGCTAGAGATGACGCCTTACCCGGAGAGAGCTTAGTGCGAGCCGAAGTAGTCGCCTTTGAAGGACTTGGCGACACGGCAGTACTTACCGCCAAGCTCAACGGCTCAATGATCAGGATCGAAACCGCTCCGGAGAACAGGACAGAACCAGGCGATATCATAACCATGAGGCTCAACCCTAGGTATATGCATTTGTTCGATAAGGAAACCGAACGGAATCTGTTCCACTGAGTACAGTGTTTTCTCCGCCGGTAAGGGGGGTGAAGCTCTAGCTAAGGCAAGAGGGGTTCGTGTTGCTCTCGAGTGTTGTGCAGTTACGAAGGATCGCTTTGGAGACTTACAACATCGAAGTTAAGGAGGCTTTTTGAGGATGGCAAGAAAGTCCCGACTCGTTGTTCTCCTAGCCCTGGTGGTTCTAGCGGCCATGACCCTGGGCGGAGCCAGTGTTGTGCAGGGCTCCATCAAGAAGTTCAACAACGTGAAGCTCACGGTGTTTGGCGACGCCGGACACAACCTGAAACCCTTCGAGTGGTACAAAGGCGATCTAAAAGATCAGTTCGGGATTGTCATTGATGAGGTAGTCGGCGTTCCCTTTACCAGTGTCTATGAGAAACTAAAGACCGAGTTCATCGGTATGACCGGGGCATACGATTTGGTAATCTTCTACCCAGCATATCTTGGCGAGTTTGCTGGCCTCGGCTATCTTGCGCCCCTGGACGACTTGGCAAAGAAATACGATCCCAAGCTCGACGACGTATCCACTGGCGTGCGCGAACTCAACTGCAAATACGGCGGCAAGCTATATGCTCTGCCCTACGATGGCGACGTATTGAACCTCTACTTCAGAAAGGATCTGTTCGAAAACGCGACCGAGAAGGCGAACTTCAAGAAGCAGTTTGGTTATGATCTGAAGGCGCCTGATACCTGGGATCAGTTCCTCGATATCGCTAAGTTCTTCACCCGCAAGAAGGGCCAAACCCTCGCTGGCCAGGTTTTGAAGGAGGACTTCTACGGCTCGGCAGAGCTCGCCGCAAGGGGATTCTCCTACGCCTGGTGGCTGGCGAGATTCGGAAGTCTGGGCGGAGTGTACTTCGATGAGAACATGAAACCCATGATCAACTCGGAACAGGGAGTCAAGGCTCTAGAGCTGTTCAAGGAGAGCTTGAAGTACTCGCCCCCGGATGTCATGGCCTATGGCTACGAGGAGCTGAAGAATGTTTACCTTGATGGCAGGATTGCCATGATGGTGCAGTGGTCTGACGTCCAGAAGAAGGCCCAGGACCCTTCGATATCCAAGATTGCAAACAAGTCCGGAATCGCGATCATGCCTGGCAGCGTGGTTAACGGCAAGATAGTCCGAAGCGCGCCGATGCCTGTTGGCCGTGTGTTGGCGGTGCCCAAGACCTCTAGAAACGCCGAAGCTGCCTACATAGCTGCAAGGTATCTGTCGGTTGAGACCAGCCTGCACGATGTGTCATCGCCTGAGACCGGCCTTGACCCATACCGCAAGTCGCATGTGGCCAATCCCAAGGCCTTTGCACAGATTCTCGGAAACGAGGCGGCTGCAAAGGAATACCTGAACGTGGTTGGTCAGAACCTTGAGAATGCCTACCCCGAGATCAACATCCCCGGCGCAGGCAATTACCAGGACGTGCTTGACCTCTACATCAACAGGGCGCTCAGCGGCGAGATGAACTCCAAGGCTGCCCTGGATACGGCGGCCAAAGAGTGGGAGCAGATCACCAAGAAGCTTGGCGCCGACAAGCAGAAGGAGATCTACCTGAAGACCGTTGAGACTTGGAAGATGCTCGGAATCTGGTAGTATCCAGGGATAATCGAATGCGGCATGCCTGGGGCCCGGTCTCCCATGTATGACCTCAGGATCGGGCCCCCCTCCCGGCAACTAGCGCTGGCGGAAAGGAGACACCGGACTATGAACCGAGCTACGGCTGCAGCTGCCCAAGCCCGCGACGGCAGTCTGTGGATAGACAAGCGCCTCCCGAAGCTTTTCATGGCCCCCACCGTAATCCTGCTTCTGGCTCTGGCAATAGGGCCTCTGCTGTTTGTTTTCGGCGTGAGCCTGACCAACTGGGAGCTAGTGTCCATGGGCAACCCGACGTTCGTGTGGCTTAGCAACTACATTCAGGTTTTTCGAGATGCACGCTTCTGGAATGCTGCCAAGAACACTGGCATCGTATTGGTGGCAGGCGTGGGTCTGCAACTCCTGTTTGGCTTGATCACCGCTTTGCTGCTGAACAGGGAGTTTCGTCTGAAAAAGCTGGTGACATCGTTGTTCCTCATCCCCATAACCATTGCTCCGGTGGTGGTGGGGTTCCAGTGGCGAGTCATATACCATGAGTCGTTCGGCCCCCTGAACTACCTGATTCGCCTCTTGGGTTTGGGGCAGGGCAGGGCGTGGCTTGCGGATACTAGCACTGCGCTGTTTTCTATCCTGATCGCTGAGGTGTGGCAGTGGACTCCTTTCGTGACCATAGTACTGTTGGCGGGACTACAGTCAATTTCGACTAGGGTTTACGAAGCTGCTAACGTAGACGGCGCATCACCCTGGAAGGTGTTCTGGAGGGTCACGCTTCCGCTTCTGAAGCCCACGGTGATCATAGTAGCCCTATTCAGGGTGATGGACGTGTTCAAAATCTTCGACCTCGTATTCTTGCTAACAGGCGGAGGCCCAGGGTCTGCATCTGAGTCCCTGAGTCTGTACACGTATATCACGGGTTTCAGATACTTCAGTATGGGCTATGCCACTGCGCTGGCAGTTATACAGCTGATGATCGTCACAGTCATCTCCAAACAGCTTGTGAAGATGATGGCTTCGGGGAGGGCATGAATATGAGCCACATTGAGACGAGAAGGAAGAGCAAGCTCGGTACGGTTCTTGTGTATGTGGCCATCGCCGTGTTGCTCATTATCAACCTGTTCCCTGTGTACTGGATGTTCATAGGCTCGCTCAAAGATCGCACAGAGGTCTACTCCAACCCGCCGGTGTTCTGGCCTAAGGAACTGAAGTGGTCGAACTTCACCAAGGCGTTGGATCGAGGCGGAGCCCGCGGCATCAGAAACTCGTTGATTGTAGCTGGAACAGGTGCATTGCTGTCGGTAGTGCTTGGTTCACTGGCTGCCTACTCTATTGCTCGCTACAAGACAGGCGGCGACTTTCTGTCCTTCTGGATTCTGTCGATCCGAATGGCGCCGCCCATCGCGGGCATTATTCCGATATTCATCATGATGCGCTACGCTCGCCTGCTTGACAAGCACGCGGCGCTGATTTTGTCGTATTTCTTGTTCAACCTGCCCTTCGCTGTTTGGCTTACCAAGGGCTTCTTTGAAGATATCCCTGCAGACGTTGAAGGCGCCGCACTTGTAGACGGTTGGAACAGGTTTCAGGCGTTCTGGCGGGTTGCACTCCCGCTCGCAGTACCTGCACTGATCGTTACGGGCCTGTTCTGCTTCATATTCTCCTGGAACGAGTTCCTGTTTGCTCTGGTTCTCACCAGGTCGAAGGCGGTCACACTGCCGGTGATCATCTCCGGCATGGTGGGAGGGCATGAGATCATGTGGGGCGAAATCTCGGCTCTATCAGTTCTCACGTCATTGCCTGTTACCATCCTGGCCATGTTGCTTCAGAAATACCTGGTGCGAGGCCTTACCTTCGGAGCTATGAGGGGCTAGATGCCGCAGGAGAGGAGATACAACGTGGTACTGCACAAACCCAGAATCACAGTCGTGGGGAGCTTTATGACTGATCTGATGAGCCGTTCCCCGCATCTTCCCAGCCCCGGCGAAACAGTCATGGGAGGGCCGTTCAAGATGGGGCCGGGCGGAAAAGGGTCCAACCAGGCGGTGGCTGCGGCGCGGCTTGGCGCGGACGTGAACATCCTGGTGTCGTTGGGAACCGACGAGTTCGGCGACCTCGCCTATGCCAACTTGGTTCACGAAGGCATTGGCGTAGATCATGTGAAGAGGGTAAGCGGCCTTTCCACAGGCGCAGCGCTCATAATAGTAGATGATGCTAACGGGGAGAACATGATAGTCGTGGCTCCGGGCTCCAACAACGAGCTGGGCGTCGCTGATGTAGAGGCTGCCCGCGAGCTGATTGTCGGCTCCGACTATGTTCTGATGCAGCTGGAAATCCCGTTGGAGACTGTTGAGTACACTGCTCGCCTCGCAAGAGCAAACGGAGTCAAGGTCATACTCAACCCTGCGCCAGGCAGAGAGCTTCCTGATGAGCTCCTTGCCATGGTGGATGTGTTCACCCCCAATGAGACGGAAGCCAGTATAATCACCGGTATGGAGGTGCGCGATCTCGTTGATGCAGAGACGGCCGCAAGAGCGCTTCGGAACAGGGGCTGCCAAGCTGTCATCATCACGCTTGGATCGCAGGGAGTGCTGGTTGCAGACGATTCCGGAACCCGGCATGTTCCTTCTTTCAAAGTGGACGTAGTAGACACAACAGGAGCTGGCGATGCCTTCAACGGTGCGCTGGCAGCGGCCCTAGGAGAGGGTATGGGCCTTCACGAGGCATGCCGCTATGCCAATGCAGCCGCCGCGATCTCCGTGACCAGGCTAGGAACCTCTGTGGCAACGGCGCGAAGAGACGAGGTAAGGGAGTTCCTTGCCAAGCGCTCGTGAGGAGACGGTGCCGGGCGTGAGGGTAGCATCCTGCGGAGGTGCTGAAGCACAGATCTGGACCAGCTCATCGCCCGGATCACCTGGGATATGTCCCCAGCGGCGTCAGCTGCTCAGCGTAGAGGCGCCTATAACATTGCTCCAGCACCCGATCAGAAGATCGCACATCCTCGCCGGACCTTTGAAGGTCTATAGTCTCATACTAGGCTAACGATTGCCTGCCGGTTTTTGTAGCCCCGCCCATAGGCCGTCGACACTCTGTCGGCGGTTGACTTGTGTTTACTCGCCTTTCTAACTCCTATTGCCTACAGAACTCACACGCACCCGGTGAAACGGGCTCGATTTTTTCGGCAGGGATGGAAGGACATTCACGAGTTGCGTAGAACATACTTAATAAGCTTAGTGAGTCAAATAAATAGTGCATGCTAGTTTAGGTGTAGCCGCCGTTTGGCCGGTCATAATGGTCGGCTCGTCGCCTCCCGGGAGACAGGCACACAGAGCTTTGAGTCGGAGGAATGTTCGATTGTTGGACGCTGTAGGGTTGGGTAATCCATGCGTAGACTTGCTGCTGAATCTACCCCGTCTGCCCGAGCCCGATGAATCCATGGCAGTCAATGCCCTTAGCTGGCAAGGCGGCGGCAAGGTTCCAACGGCACTAGTCGCACTGTCGCGGCTAGGGGCAAAGGCCGGTGTCATTGCCGCAATAGGGGACGATGCCTTAGGCAGGTTCATCATCGAGGATTTTCGTCGGCATGGTGTGGATACATCTGGAGTAGTGACGAGAGATGGGGAACACTCGGCTTTCTCAGTAGTCCTCAGCGATTTGGCTACGCGTTCTCGAAGCATACTGTGGAACCCCGGCACAGTCGCTCCGCTAAGCGCAGAAGAGGTTGATAACGCATATCTTCTGGGTTCGAGGATGATCCTGCTGAGCGGCGCCGGACCGCTGGAATTCGCTGCAGCCGAAGCCGCAAGGCGGTCAGGTGTGATGATTCTGATGGATGCAGACCATTTTGATGGGGGCCTACTAGAGATCGCACCCTTGGTAGACTACTTCATCGCCTCTGAAGACTTCGCGCGAGAGTGGATGCCATCTCGTTCGCCTGAGACTGTTCTTAATGCCATAGCGGGCCTGGGACCCCAAGTCTCCGTGATTACCCTCGGTTCACGAGGGTGCGCTATGCACACGAATGGAACCATCACGCATTGTCCCGCATGTGATGTCGAGGCCGTAGATACTACGGGAGCAGGCGACGTTTTCCATGGCGCCTTCGCGTTCGGCGTCCTCAAACGCTGGCCTCCCGAGTATTGCTGTCGGTTCGCCAACGCAGTATCAGGCATCAAGTGTACCAGGATTGGGGGGCGGGCCGGCATACCGACTCGCGAGGAAACGGAACGCTTCATGCGTACCGGCTACATTGAGTTGGCAGATGCTGACGAGCTGTGCAGGCTATACTCCAGGGCTCCGGGAGACTCAACAATGCCGCCGAGTCAACACGTCCGGCCTGTTTCGTTAGCGAAGGATTTCTAGAGTGGGACAGCCACGTAGTAGCCGTAGTCACTGTGAAGAACGGAGGTTGGTCCATGAGATCGTGTTCGCGCAAGCCGCAGATTGCCGCTATGCCCGACGGAGTGGTTCGTATCACGGATGGTGATAGGGTTATCGATCTACATATTGCCCCAACAGGGATTGGATTTGGCGCCTCCACTGACGACGGTGGATGGGCGGCCCGCGTGGAGCCAGAGGCGATGCCTGCGGTGCGCTGGAGAGGCATGGATCGTACAGGGGCATGTAGTACCGGCCTCCAGCTTGACTCTTGGGAAGTCGTTGACGGTCGCTGTGCGGTAAGGTACTTACTGGTCAATGATGCAGGAAACGCAGACAGAAAGTCGTCAGGCAGTGTGAACGGCGTCATTGAGCCGGTCGACAACGGAATCGTGCTGTTTGACTTCAGCGTAGTGGGCCTGGCCGACATGGATTCCGCCTGGATGGGATTCACAGCCAACGCTCGCCCAGATGAGGCTTTCTATGGGTTTGGCGAGAAGTTCGATCGCTTGAACCAACGAGGAAAGCTCGTTGATCTCTGGGTGAGAAATGGCGCATCAAACGACTATACCTATAAGCCGGTACCGTTCTTCTTCAGTACAGCCAATTACGGCATGTACATCGATACTCCCGCGAGATGCTTGTGCGAAATGTGTTTGCCTCACGAGCCCGATTCCTTTTCCATCTGGGTCAATCAAGCTTCGCTTCGCTTCTACTTCATAATCGGCGACAATCCCAAGGAGATCATCTCCCGATACACGAGTATAAGCGGAAGGAGCGAGTTGCCCCCGGCGTGGGCGTTTGGGCCGTGGAAGTCGCGATTTGCCGGCGATCAGCGCAGACATGCTATCTACGAGGACGCTGACATGCAGCGGGCTCTGAAGATTCCCGGAAGCGTCATTGTGCTGGATGGACGTTGGGACTCGGGCCTGCTTGCGCCAACCTTCGACGGTGAGTCGTACCCGCGCGGCCTGGAGATGGCAGCGAGCCTGCATGAAGCGGGCTACAAGATTATCGGATGGATAGCGCCGTGGATCGTACAGGATGCGCACGACCCTTCGGAATGGGAGGACTGCGCTAACCTGGGCTATTTCGTTTGCGACCGCAGTGGTGCGCCCTACGTATGTCGGTTGGCAAACAGCCCGCATCTTTACGGCTCACTTGTGGATTTCACCAATCCGAAGGCATCCGAATGGTGGCGGCAGAGGATAGCTGGGTTCCTGAAGCTTGGCATAGACGGGATCAAGACCGACTTCGGAGAGCAGGTCCCGGAAGATTCGGTCTTCTTCGACGGCAGGACGGGGGCGGAGATGCACAACATATACCCCCGCATCTACAACGAGACTACCTGGGAAGTGGTAGGCAAGGCCGGGGGTGTGTTGTTTGCCCGTTCAGCGTGGGCAGGATCGCAGAGATTCCCCGGAGTGTGGGCGGGAGACCAGACGGCCGATTTCTGCCCGTGGACAGGGCTAGGGAGCGTTGTTATCGCAGGCCAATCCATTGGAATGTCGGGTTTCCCTTTCTGGTCTTGCGACATAGGCGGCTACTTCGGCGCGCCGACAAAGGAATGCTTCTTGCGCTGGGCACAGTACGGAGCGCTTACGCCATGGATGCAGATACACGGCAACGGGCGTCATGAACCATGGGCCTTTGACGAAGAGACGGTCTCCGTTTACAGGCGCTATGCCGACATACATACACGGCTTTTTCCTTACCTTTACTCCTACGCGCATCAATCATGCTCAACGGGGTTGCCGATAATAAGGTCTCTTGCTTTGGAATTCCCCCACGATCCGCTGGTCAGAAGTCACGATTTTGCCTCCTATGAGTACTGCCTCGGGGAGGAGCTCCTGGTAGCCCCCGTTGTATGGGATGGAAACACAAAGCGACGAGTGTATCTGCCGGCAGGAAAGTGGCTCAACGTCTGGTCGGGGGAGGAAATCCAGGGCGAGCGTGACGTCTGGTGCAACGCGCCGCTTGACACAATCCCCGTCTTTATGAGGGGCGGCGCCATCGTTCCGACACTCAAGACGTACGCTGACACTCTTGTGGAAGACGGTGACCGCGGGGTTCTGGGGCCCACTCCAGATCTTCGGATCTTCGCATATGACGTCGGGGGTGGCTCCTCATTCGCACTATACGATGGAAGTCATATTAGCTTCATCGTACAGGATGGCAGGATTACTGCAGATATCCATTCTGCCGTCACTAGAAGCGTGCAAGTAGAACTCCTCAAATCGGGTGCGCCTCTCAGCGTAGTACTATCTGGTCCGGAAGGCAGCAAGACGATTGAAGAAGCGTCGGGCGGAAAACGTGAGCAGGGTCCTTTCGGCCTGTGGTGGGCGCGCGACGACTTCTCTCTGATTATCGATGGTATCAACCTCCGAGCCGGGGATTCTGCCGAGCTGGAGATTTGCTACAAGCCCTGATGAGAGGCAGGGCCCGTTGGAGGGGACTACACTCATCGAGCGGGAGGTGAGAAATCGCGTTCGAACCGCCGGATCTCACAGATCCACCGTTTCTACTGTCACGAGCATCGCTACTCCGAAGGCAGGAGCCTAAGCAACCAAGAACTAGGAGGGAAAGATGTTGAGAGCAAGCACCAGTAGGCTGTCTCAGGTCATCGTGATAGTCGCATTGTCAGTGATACTTATGGGAATGCCTGCAACTGCGAAGTCAACACCGCTGACCTTTTGGGTCATCGAATCGTTCACACCAACCAAGGACGCGGCAATATACAAGGCTGTAGCGGAGTTCAACAAGGCGAATCCCGACATAGAAGTCCGCGTCGAGCCTATTCCGGCTGCGTCCCTCAGGGAGAAGTACGTCAATGCCGTGTTCGGCGGCGGCGGGCCCGATATCGCAGCGCTGGATACTGCGTGGATGGCGGAGTTTGCCCAGATGGGGCTGGTTAAAGACATAAGCGGCAAGTTTTCAACTGTCAGAGGCAGATTCTTTGAAGGGCCGGTTGAAACCGCAGAATACAGGGGCAAGTATTACGCGGTTCCCTGGTACACGAACAACGTTGCGTTGTTCTACAACAAAGACGCCCTGGCGTCAGTCGGATATGCCAAGCCGCCGGCCACGTGGAGCGAGTTCCGAAGCATGGCGGAAGCTCTGAAGAAAAAGAACATGTATGCGCTTGCGTTTGCCCACGATGACTTCGCGATATTTATGTGGTTGCCCTTCCTGTACCAGGCAGGCGCCGATCTTGTGAACAAAGAGTTGAATGGACCTGGCTTTGATAATGCCGAGGGCAGAGAGGCCTGGAACCTCATTACCGACATGTATGCTAAGGGGTACATGCCCGAGTCGATCAAGAGCGTGAACAGCTGGAGCGAGGTTTACGCTCCATTCATTCAGGGCAAAGCCGCTTTCGTGATAACCGGCGACTGGGGCATCATGCCAATTGCCAATGCCAAGCCCGGCTTTGAGTGGTCCATTGCGCCGCTGCCGGCACATCGTAAGGCCGCAACAGTCATCGGCGGGTACAACCTCGCTGTGAGCAAGAACTGCCGGGACGTTGATGCGGCCTGGCGTGTCTTCGACTACCTGACAAAGCCCGAGAACCTGTGGATTCTGCAGAGCTACAACAGGATTCCGGCAGTCGCAGCGGTTCTGGAAACCGAGTATGCGACCAGTGATCCGCTCATGAGCGTATTCTTCCAGCAGTCCAAGGTGGGGGTCGCTCGACCGAGAGTGCCGGAATACGAGACCATCATGGTTACGCTCGGAGAGGCGTTTGATACGGTGATATTCGGAGTGTCTACACCCGAAGCCGCGCTGAAGAAGGCCGCCGCTGAGGTCAAGAACATTCTCAAGTAGGCGTCGGATCCGAATGGCACATTGTCCTTGATCTGAACACTCGGTAGGAGGCAGCTCCGCCCGCGGCTCATCGCGGGAAATGGGCGGAGACGGCGAGGCGGAGCTGCCCCACGAATCGACCGGGGCTGATGGCAACGTTGACCCCGAAGAGACGTTCAGTTCCACACAGGAAGGAAGAAGGGCTCATGACCGGAGCACGTTTCCAGCGCTTGGGCGAGAAGCGCAGCAGCCGATTTCTAGGGTTTTGGTTGGCGTTCCCTGCAATATTGTGCATGGCAGTAGTGATAGCTTACCCCGTGATCAAAGGAGTGGCCATGAGCTTCACTAACATGAACCTGCTTCGTGGCGGCGACGGATCCTTCTGCGGACTGGCGAACTATAGAGCCATGTTCAAAGACCCGTATTTCCTGTTGGCATGCAGGAATACGGCGATCTGGACGATAGCCAACGTGGCGATTCAGATGGCGCTCGGGATCATCGCGGCCGTGTCACTCAACGGCAACGCCAAGGGGCAGGGAGTATACAGAACCCTCATAATGATCCCCTGGATCGTTCCGTCGGTTGTATCGGCCCTCACCTGGCGCTGGATGTTCGACTGGAGCAATGGAATCGTCAACGCTGCGTTGCTGAAGCTCGGCCTCATCGCGGCTCCGGTGGCGTGGCTGGGCAACACCAAGACCGCTATGCCCGCAGTCGTGCTGGCGAGCGTGTGGAAAGGCCTACCCTTTGTCACCATGATGCTGCTTGCCGCGTTGCAGCCGATCCCGAAGGAGCTGTATGAAGCGGCCAGCATAGACGGCGCAGGGTTCTGGCAGACTCTGACACGCATAACAATCCCCGTTATCAAAAGGACCATTGCAGTTGCGACCGTACTGACGACGATATTCACCGTCAACAACTTCAACGCGATATGGCTCATGACGCAGGGCGGACCGCTCTACCGCACGGAGATCCTGTTCACGTACGCGTACAAGATCGCGTTCCAGAAGTTCAACTTCGGACTGGCCGCGAGCATCTCAACTGTCCTTTTCCTGTTACTTTCGGTATTTGGTGTAGTGTATCTCTATTTGATGGACAAGGAGGAAGCATGAGAATGGCCGCTAGGCGCAGTCTTGGCAGACGGAGTACGGGCATTGCGACTATTGTATGTGTGCTTCTTTCCATATGCGCGCTATTCCCGTTCTTCTGGATGGTGGTAAGCTCGATGAAATACGACGACGAGCTCTACCGCGATCCTCCCACGCTCATTCCACAAAACCCGACGCTCGTAAAGTACGGTGAGGCGCTCTCAAGAGGCGGGTTCGGGCGATACATGCTGAACAGCCTGTTCGTTACCGGGATCGCAACGGCGGTGTCTGTTGTGCTCGCGACGCTCGGCGGCTACGCATTCGCCAGGCTAGATGTGCCCGGGGGCAAGGCGCTCTTGTTCGGGATTCTGCTTACCTATACGTTTCCCGGAATACTCATACTCATTCCATTCTACTTTGTCTTCAGGAGCCTGGGGCTTATCGATACTCACTTGGCTCTGGTGATTGTGTATGTGACATTCACGCTTCCGTATGCGATATGGACCATGAGGAACTACTTCCTTCAGCTCCCCGAATCGGTCGAGGAATGCGCGATGGTCGATGGGTGTACCAGAATGAGAGCCTTATGGAAAGTCATACTGCCAATGGCCAGGCCCGCTATTGCTGCATGCTTCATATATTGTTTCGTCAGCGGGTGGAACGAGTTCATGTTTGCTAACACCATTGTCACTAAAGAGTCCCTTAGGACCTTGCCGATTGGCCTCAATGCGATCATGGGCGAGTTCACCACCGACTGGGGCCTGCTCATGGCAGGGTCCGTGATCTCCACTGTTCCCATGATGGCTCTCTTCTCACTCATCCAGACGAATCTAGTCGAGGGGCTGTCGGCAGGCGCAGTCAAGGGATGATCTGGGCCGGCCCATGATCAGGCATCGTGGGTGCATTCCCCGTGGGGTTCGGCAGTATTCGACGATTAGGAGGTTTTGACATGCAGTCCAAGTCATCGCTGGTTCGACTAGGGTTTTGCACTCTAGTGGCGCCGTTTTTCGATCACACCTACGCTCAGACACATTACGATAGTATCTGCAGCACTCTGCGCGATCTCCCCGGGGTTGAGCTATGCGAACCAGGCGGTCCGCTCAGTAGCGAGGAACTCGTCGACGAGGCCGCACGAGCTTTCCGCGCTGACAGGCCGGACGCGCTGGTTCTTCTCATGGGCACCTTTACTAGCGGAGAGT
>ERZ795058.3444-NODE-3444-length-16626-cov-4.760425_pt1 | contig 16626 bp, 15 predicted proteins | sample MGYA00375142_ERZ795058 | MGnify/ENA primary metagenome ERZ795058 (study PRJEB30187, sample SAMN05720210) | activated sludge metagenome | isolation source: anaerobic digester from wastewater treatment plant | place: Japan | collected 2015-04-20 ... | reverse complement strand
TTCCAAAAGGTGAGCACCTGTTTATCGTGGAAGTATATAACGGAAACAATCAATTAGGCTGCAGGAATTATACCCTAAATATCAACGTCGACAGTATAAACCTGAAGAAAAAGTAAAATGACATTTATCCGGAGGCGTGATATGCACAATTACAATATATTGATTGCTACCATGCGCCTTGACATAGGCGGTGCAGAGACTCACATAGTGGAGCTTGCCAAGGGGCTTTCCCGGGCCGGCTTCAATGTTGTCGTGGCTTCTGCCGGGGGTGTATACGAAAAGGAACTAATAAACAGTAATATCAAAGCATATCACGTGCCCCTGAATAATAAAAAACCTCATAATGTAATAAAGGCCTTCAACCAGCTGAAAAACATCATAAAAGCAGAAAATGTCGATCTGGTACATGCCCATGCCCGTATTCCCGGGTTTATATGCGGGCTACTGCATAACAAAATGGGGTTTCCCTTTGTCACAACCGCCCATGGCACCTGGAATACAGGCTATGGGCTTCGCTATATAACCAATTGGGGTCAAAAGACCGTAGCCGTAAGTGAAGACATCAGGAAATATCTCCTGGACAACTATAAAATAGAAGATAAAAATATTGCAGTGACAATCAATGGAATAGATACCGACAAATTTTCACCCTCCATCGATTGCTCGGACATATCAGCCGAACTTGCACTGGAGCCGGAAGACAAAAAAATAGTATATATAAGCAGGTTTGACAGTGACAGGGGCTATATAATAAACAAGCTCCTGGAAATCGTACCGGAGCTTGCAGGAGCAATTCAAAACCTTAAGGTTATTATGGTAGGCAGCGGAAACATTCTGGACTTGGTTAAGGAAAAAGCAGCGGAAATAAATAACTCTATCGGTCAAAATACTGTAATTATTACAGGCTCCCGTATCGACATAAATAAATTCACCGTACTGGCTGACTTGTTCATAGGCTTTGGCCGTTCCTCTCTGGAAGCTCTGTCTGCCGGGAGACCTCTCATACTTGCAGGGAACGAAGGCTATATAGGAATTTTAGACGAAAACAGCCTGGATGATGCAGTAAAATCTAATTTTTCCGGCCGTGGGAAAAGCAAAACTGAAGGTGAATCACTTAGAAACGACATTATAAAAGTAATGCAGATGAGTGAAGAGGAAAGAAAAACCCTGGGCAGCTTTGGCCGCAGCTTGATAGAAAACAGCTATTCCGTGAAAAGGATGGTACAGGATAACATAAAAGTATATTTACAACTTTTGGAACGGGAATAATACAAAAGGGGATAAACCTATGTATGACATTATGATATCAGGTTATTACGGCTTCAGAAACAGCGGCGATGATGCCATTCTGGAGGCTATTATTGATAACCTGAGAAATATAAAAGATGATATACGGATTGTGGTTCTTTCGAAAACTCCAAAGGCTACTGCAGCAAACTATGGAGTGGATTCCATTGACCGCTTCAACCTTTTTAAGGTAATAGAGACAATGAGAAAAACAAAGCTCTTTTTGAACGGCGGCGGAAACCTGATACAGGACGTAACCAGCACGCGTTCATTAATATACTATTTGACCACAATTTTTCTTGCCAGGCTCTCCGGCCTCAAGGTAATGCTGTATGCAAACGGGATAGGCCCGGTTGCCGGGCACATTAATCGTTACTTTACCTCAAAGATAATAAACTTAGTGGATGTCATCACACTCAGAGAAGAAGCCTCCGGTCTGGAGCTAAAAGCATTGCATATCACAAAACCCGAAATAATCGTCACTGCCGACCCGGCGTTGGGCCTTGAACCGGCAAGCCCCGGAGAAATAGAGCATATATTCGCAAAGGAAGGAATTATTACAGATTGCCCGTTGATCGGATTTTCCATCAGGAAGTGGGAGGGCTATGAAGACTATAGCCGAATAATCGCTCAGGCAGCCGATTACCTGGAAGAAAAATATAATGCAAAATCATTATTCATTCCTCTGCATTTTCCTACAGACCTTTCGGTTGCAGAGGACATAGCCACGAAAATGAAGCGTACTCCCTTTATATTAAAAAACATGTATAGTGCAGACAATACCCTTGGAATTATGAAAAAGCTGGATATGGTATTGGGAATGAGGCTCCATGCCCTTATATATTCCGTAAGTCTTGCAGTGCCGGTAATAGGACTGATATACGACCCCAAGGTTCAGGGTTTCCTGGAATATGTGGAGCAGCCCTCCGGCGGAAATGTTGAGAATTTGAATTTGGAAAGCCTGAAAGGGCTTATTGACGAAGTATGGAGCAATAAAGCGGAAATATCGCTGCAGCTTAAGGAAAGAAACAAGCTCCTGAAGCAAAAGGCATACGAAAACGCCGAAATAGCAATCAAGCTGCTGAAAAAATAATTAATGAGGTGCAAATACACCTCATTTTTGCTAGTTAAAACAGACTCGCAGCATTGTCATTCTGAGCGCAGCGAAGAATCTGCTCAAAGATCCTTCACGACCTTCAGAATGACAGGTAAGCTAACTTTGTCCATGTATAATATCAACTTACTGCGCCTTGCTTAGATTCTTCACGTCCACTATTCTGGTTTCCATTAAAATCATCTGTGTATCCAGCACCTGCTGCTGCTCCCTGTTGATATCCAGCCTTCCGTTTGCCCGGAAGCCGTATTTTGTCTCGACACCCGGAACCTGTATGGTCACACGCACATTGAACCTTCCGGGTTTTTCAGCCCATACGACAGTTCCATCCGCCTTAGTAAGCTGCTCCACTGCAGGAACGACCTCTTTGCCTACAATCTTCCCCATGGGAGTATCTGTCTTTACATCATATATATCTGCTCCTACTATGATGGCATCCACAGAATACTGTCTGACTCCTTCCGCCAGCATCACAGTGTATTCCAGGGTATCAAACTTTGCAGGATTACTGTGCCTGTCAATGGCAAAATACCTGTAATAAACCCCTGCCAGGAGGGCGGCAGCAAGCAGCAGTACACCTATATCCACAATATTAATCTTTCCAAACAGCCTTCCCTTTTCATCCAAAATCATATCTGCACCTCCCTATTTCCCCGGCAATGTGATTTTCGTTACAAAGCCCTGGTTTGCATATCCTTTACCCTTTATGGAAAATTTCTTCCCTACCTTTATTTCTGCGCCGCCTATTATTATGTTGGCGGGAGTGATATTGGCCTGCCCTTCTATCGTTATTATCACATCGTACATATCAGGCACGTCTGCTATCACATACCTGCCGTTTATCAGGTCTTCATTCAGCATTGTCGCATTCCTTGAGGTCTTGCTTACTACTGTTCCGATTTCATTTCCCCTGACGCTGTCCCTTATGGGATCCCCCGGGTTTATCGCATCAACGAATTCCATATTTACGTTGGTTATTTCAAAATCATAGGTTACTTTACTGGTTTCCACCACCTGTTTGCTTCTCCCCCCGAAAAATACCCGGTACGCTCCTCCCACAATTGATATAATAAGCAATACAATCAGCAAATCTATTATATTTACTTTGCCGAACAGTCTCCCTTTCCCATCAATTAAGGCCATATGCTCACCCTACACCCTTTCATTATCCTTTATTACATTTTCATATAACTTCTCAATGCCCCTCGCCATTGCATCGGCAGCAAAGTGCCGGACAACAAGTTCTCTTCCTCTGTCCCCCATGGTTTTTCTGAGTTCGGGATCGTGAATCAGCTCAAGTATCCTCTCAGCCAGCATTGAATGATCCCCAACCGGCACAAGGTATCCATTGAATCCGTCTTTTACCACCTCGGGTATTCCCCCTGTATTTGAAGCTACAGACGGCTTTCCCAAATTCATCCCTTCAACAAGCGACAGGCAGAGTGCCTCTGATAAAGAAGAAATCACATTGATATCCATAATATTGAATATCTCATATGTATTTTCCACAAAGCCTGTGAAAATAATCCGATCTGCAAGCCCCAGCCGCCGTGCAAGCTCTTTGAGTTCCTTTTCCATTGGCCCGGCGCCTGCTATCAGGAACTTAACATTGTTATTGTCCCGGGAAATAATCTCCGCGGCATTTATAAAATAATTGTGTCCTTTGACCTTTGCCAGCCGGGCAACTATCCCTACAACTACATCACCTTCTGCTATTCCCCATTTATTCCTTATACGGCTTCTTTCCTCAGTATCAAGCTCCTTGACCTGTCCTATTCCTCCGTATATCAACGAAATTTTATCCCCGGAAACTCCGTTTTCAATCATGCCCTGCTTTGCAGCAGATGAAACGGCTATTATACCGTCACTGAGCAAATTGTTCAAAAGTGAGTAGGCAAACCTCCCTATACCTGCTTTTCTGCCTTCAATGCAATGCTTCGTATTAATTATTTTTGCTCCTGCTATTTTGGCCGCAAGCCTGGCGGACAATGACGCATGGGTATGCACAATTTGAGGCCTCTCTTTTCTGAAAATACCTGTCATAAGACTTATCGCCCCTGCATCAAAGGACTTGTCTTTCATGCCGTCAACCGGTACAACCTCAAATCCCAGCCTCCGGACCTTATCTATAAGCAGGCTTCCCTGCGGAAGCACAACCTTAATATCAAACCTGTCCTTGTTTGCCGCTCCAAGATAGTTCAACAGCCAAATACCCGCTCCGCCTATTTTCATATCGCTCAGCACATGTATCACTTTTATCATAAATCCGGCACCTCATTATCCTTCGATATAAGGGACTTGGCTGTCATTCCCAATGCCAGCATGACCCAAAAGGTCAGCAGCACCTTGTTGTTATACCAGATGTTTTCCACTATCCCCTGAGCCAGATACCCTGCCATACCCGAAGCAGCAGCTATCATAAATGTGGAAACAAATCTGTCTCTGGTCTTATAGAAGCCTGCAAGCATTGTTTTATAATATACCGCTATTATGGCAAAAAACATCAGAAAGCCGGCTATACCCGTTTCAATCAGAAGCTGTATATAGATGTTGTGGGAGTGATGTGCATACGCTGCATTAAGGGAATACTTGGGATAAATAAGCTTAAAGGGTTCCAGGCCCAGTCCTATTCCGGAAGGCCAATAATCCTTAACTATTTTCAATGATCCGAGCCACACGGAAATTCTGTAGAAGGAGGATGTATCGGACAGGTTTCCGATACTTGTAAATCTGTTTATTACTGATTGGGGCAATACAAAAGGCAGTAACAACAGACCAATTACCCCAAGAATTACAAATCTCCTGTCCCTGAGCACGGCAAACAAAGCAAGAGCAAGCATAAGCCCAATATATGCCCCTCTTGAATAAGTATAGACAAGGCATATAAGCATTATGGCGGTCAGCCCCAATGTCGCAAGTTTGGAAACCCAACCCTTCTGCCCCCACAGTATGGCAATGGCAACGGGTATTATCAGCACCAGATATTCCCCAAGTACGTTGGGGTTTTCGAAGGTAGAGCCTATGCGGGCTTTAATATCCTCGAAAAGTGTAGTGTCAACCCATGCCTCTGACGTGGCCCCTACAGTCTTCATCTGATACAGCCCGTATACAGAAATGACGGCAGTGGAAAGCACCAGCAGCATAATTAAAGTATAAAGCTGATTTTTTGTCTTTATGGTATTCATCAGTATAAAATAAAATATTATAAATGCTGCATGTATCAGAAGCTCAATGGTGCTGCCGGCGGGAGTGTATGATGCTATGGTACTGTAAAACAGCACAATCCCGAATAAAAACACAAAACAGTCCAGAGCGGAAACACTGAACCTCATTCTATTATCCATAAAAAGCCTTATTGTGTAGGATACGGCAGTAAGCAGAATGAGCCCAAGAAGTGCCATAGTCGGGGCAAGAGGAATAAATCCCACAACGGCAAATACTCCTATCTCATACCTCCAAAGCACCAATATGCTGCCGATAAATGCCCCGGCGGCCAGAACAAAGGTCATTGGCTGCAAAAGATATCCGAGTACCCCCAATATGATTCCTGAGGCTATTGCCGTAACCTCGTAAATGTGGTCCGGCTTGCTGTCTTCCTCCTTAACTGAATTGGAAAGAAATATATTCCCCTGCGCCATAAAAAAGTCATATGCAATGCCGCCAAAGATACTGCCCTCTATAATACTTTTTACCTGTCTGTTTATAAGTATCAGCATTGCACCGATCAGGAACAATGCCGCCCTTATTATACTCTCCGTACCCCCTGGCAGTTCTTCGCTCTTAAATACGAACCCCAATACCTCATGAGTTGCGGCAAAGGTCAGAAAAAGCAGGCCATAAACCCTTGTGCCCATATTACACAACATCTCAATAAAAAGCCTGATGACGCTTAATACCTTGCTTCCCTCCAATATGCGGTTTGTCCTGTCAGAGAATTTATGCAAAGCATATTTAGACAACCTTAGAGGCAATGTAATAATTCTAAAAGTAAGACTCCCCTTCCATGCGCTTCCTATACCCCATTCCTTGTCAAAAAAACCTAATATGCTGCTATTAGCTGCATACCTTCCGAAGCTTTGCCCTACTTTCCTGAATATTTGATAAAGCCTGCTGTATTTGTAGTAGGCCATATACTTTTCATATGCATTTGACAGCATATTAAGAATAAGACTGTTGCTCATTTTTTCACTTCCAATACTATGGCTGTAATACAATGTCACCTTATTATATTATTATTGCCTCATAAATGTAAAGTATATCAGCATGTATATAAAAGCCTTACATAAGCTGCTGCTCATGTAAAGCTTCTTATATGCGGGCGAACACTGTTCACCCCTACCCTTCCCGAATCCCTGTAACAGGACCCCATAGGAATACCCTGAACCTCGTATCTCGTATCTCGTATCTACTTTAGCGTATATATCCCTTTTATTATCAGAAAGGATCTGTCTGCCAGGGCCTTCATCCCTCTGCCGTCCTCCCTTGAAGCGATAAGCATATGATTGTTGACTATTGCTTCGTTGTCTTTCAAATCCTTTGCTGAAGTAACGTCCGAAAGCCCTCCGTTAGCCCCATAAATGGCAGAAAACCTGCCGGATCTGGGAATTATCTCTGCCCCTTCCCCCGCAATAAGCATCTGGTTCTTTTGCATTTCTACCACTTCAAACCTTCCGGATGCAGTCGCCGAAATACTATTAATAGTTTCTGTCAGCTTTGCTATCTCCTGTTTCTTTAACTCCAGTTCGGCCTTAAGCTTTGCTATCTCCTGACCCTGTAAAGCACTGTTCTCATTTGCCTTAGTAATCAAACTGTCTATATAATATTTAATCTGCTCTAATTTCTGCTCCACATAACTCTGCGTAACAATAGGGTCCTGTTCAGAGCCCGGAGCAAATCCGTCGGCAGAACTTGCCACGGCTGCGGAAAGCGCCAGAATAACTGCAATAGTGACTACAATACCTGTTTTACGACTCTTGTTATTTATCATCCCCATTCTCCTTTTCGATAAAAATAGAATAATGCACAGCATTTTTATACGATTGTATATATTTCGCCAAATGCCGCTAAATTCCTGTATATATTACAAATTTGTAATTTAATATGTCAATTTGCTCAATACCGAATCGATTATATCAATTGCCCTGTCAATATATAATTCTTCAACGTTCAGCGGCGGCAGAAGCCTTACGACATCCGTGCCTGCTCCGGCAAGAAGCAGTCCCTCTTCGATGCATTCATTAATAAATTTTTTTGTATCGATTGAAAGCTGTATACCGATTAAAAGCCCCATTCCACGGATATCTTTTATTGAATCATGACTCTCCTTCAGGCTCTGCAGCTTTCTCAGCAAATACCGGCTAATAATCTCAACATTCTCAAGCACTCCATTATCGAGAAGCTCACTAAGGATTGCAAGAGCCACCGAGCAGGCAAGAGGATTTCCTCCGAAGGTTGAGCCGTGGTCTCCATAAGAGATGCTTTCTGCTGCTTTACGTCCCGCAACAACTGCGCCAATCGGAAATCCTCCTCCCAAGCCTTTTGCCATACATACCATGTCGGGTACAACTCCATACTTTTCAAAGGCAAAGAAGCTTCCAAGCCTTCCAATCCCGCATTGCACTTCATCATATATAAGCAATGCATCATATTCCTCACAGAGTTTTTTTGCTTCCTCCAAAAATAATTTCTGAGCAGCAATTACACCGCCTTCCCCCTGAATCGGTTCAATTATGACTGCACAAGTATTTAAGTTAATTTCTGAATTAAGTTCATCAATATTATTAAATTCAACGGTTTTCACACCGGGTATCAGCGGCATGTAATTCATCTGATATTTCTCTTGTCCTGTTACAGAAAGCGCACCCAGGGTCCTTCCATGAAAAGAATTCTTCATATATATAATCTCGTGTTTGGATATTCCTCCCGTAAGTTTACCGTACTTCCTGGCAAATTTAATTGCAGCTTCAACCGCTTCTGTACCGCTGTTGCAAAAAAACGCCCCCCGGAGCCCGCTTAATTCACATAGCTTCTCGGCCAATTTAATCTGCTCTTCAGTCCAATACAGGTTTGACACATGCATCAGCTTACAGCTTTGCTCCTGTATGGCTCTTATAATTGCAGGATGACAATGGCCCAGGCAGTTTACCGCTATTCCGGATGCAAAATCCAGATATTCTCTGCCATCCTTATCATAAACCAAACATCCCCTGCCTTCGGCAAGGACAATATCAAAGCGCGCATAAGTATTCAGTATATTTTCTTTAGGCATATTTTTCTCCCCCTTTAATAATTGTACCTGTTGATTTTCCTCCCATAAGCTCCAATAAAGCATGGGCCTTCCGCCCGTCTATAAGGCATACCGACTTTACTCCCTTCTTAATTGCTTCGGTACAGCACATCATTTTTGGGATCATTCCCCCTGATATTTTACCGTTCCGGATAAGCTCCTCAATTTCTGCGGCGGTAATAGTCTTAATCAGGCTGTCCCTATCATTGATATCCCCATATAATCCGTTCACATCGGATAAATATACAAGCCTGTCTGCGTTAAGAGAAATTCCAACAGACGCTGCTGCATAATCCGCATTGATATTATATACATTTCCTTCCCTATCCCCTGCAACCGGTGAAATAACCACAACATATCCCATATTTAACAAATCACTCACTATTTTGATATTTACGGCAGTTATTGCTCCGACAAAGCCTATGTCAATTTTTCTGTCATCCTCGTACAGGTACATTCTTTTCGCCTCTATAAGTCTTCCGTCCCTGCCGCTGATACCGACGGCATCAATACCTTTATCAAGAAGTTTAGATGTCAACTCCTTATTTACCCGGCCGGAAAGCACCATTTCAACGATTTCCATTGCTGCAGCCTCCGTTACTCTGAGTCCTCTCACGAATTCGCTTTTTATATCCAGCCTGAAAAGCATATTGTTAATATCCGGGCCTCCCCCATGAACTACGACAATCCTTGCGCCAATCTTGTGCAAAACTGCAATATCTTCCGTAAATGCGTCGGCTGCTATATCTTTCGTAACACTTCCGCCATATTTTATGACTATAGTCTTTCCTTTGAATGGCTTACATAAGTTCCCGGGAATTTTCCCATAAGCCTCTGCTTCCATTTAAAACTCATCTCCAATTTCTCCAATTTTATTAATTATACACATTTGTGCATGTATATGCAATAATTTTAAAAATTATTCGCAATTTATATTGCATATTTAATCATGTCCATGTATAATATTTAATAAAATGCAACAGGGGTGGTTTAAATGATACGGGCAGGTATTATTGGTTCAACCGGTTATGCCGGCTATCAACTTTCAGTATTATTGTCTCAGCACAAAAATGTCACTGTCGCTTTCTTTTCGTCTCATAATTATTCTAATATGAAATTGAGCGACGTCTATGGAAATCTAAGAGGTTTCTTAGAGGATATCTGCATAGATATACATAACGTTGAAGATAAGCTTCGGGAAATTGATGTATTATTTCTGGCGCTTCCCCACGGCAAATCCTTCAAGTTGGTAGAAAAGGCACTGTCTGTCGGAATAAAAATAATTGATATAAGTGCTGACTATAGGCTCCGGGATTATAAGGATTATGAACAGTGGTACGGTGTAAAGCATGAGTTGGCGGGTTGTCTGAAGGATGCCGCATATGGATTGCCGGAATTAAACCGGAAAAGGATTTCGAATTCAAATCTTGTGGCAAATCCCGGATGCTATCCTACGGCAAGCATTTTGGCTCTTGCACCCTTGATACAAAACAACATTATTGATAATACATCAATTGTTATAGATGCGAAATCAGGAGTATCCGGAGCAGGCAGAAGCGCAAACATCCCGACGTTGTTCTGCGAATGTGCCTATTCGGTCAAAGCATACGGCATTGCATCCCATAGGCACACACCTGAAATTGAACAACAGCTTTCCGATCTGGCAGGGGAGAAAATCGCCCTTAGCTTCACGCCTCATTTGGTGCCGATAAGCAGGGGAATACTCGCAACCTGCTATGGAAGCCTGAAGAAAGAAATCTCCCAGAACGAACTATACGACTTGTACAAAGGCTGTTATGAAAATGAAAGATTTATACGAATAACAGAAACCCTTCCCGAAACAAGATATGTCAAAGGCTCAAATATCTGCGATATTGCAATAAGGAAGGATGACCGGACAAAAAGAGTAATTGCCGTAAGCGCAATTGATAATCTCATTAAAGGTGCTGCCGGTCAGGCAGTACAAAACATGAACATCCTTTTTGGATTATGTGAGTATTCGGGTATAGAAATGATACCGGATATATTATAGGGAGGTTGTATAAATGAAAATAATTAAAGACAAGATAATTACAGATGTACCATATTTCAAGGCAAGCGGTGTATCAAGCGGAATAAGGAAAAACGGCAAAAAAGACTTATGCCTTATATACAGTGAAAATGAAGCAACCGCTGCCGGTGTTTTTACAACAAATAAAGTAAAGGCAGCCCCTGTCCTCCTTAATATGAAGAATATACTGTCAAAAAATACCCGGGCAATTGTTGTAAACAGCGGTAATGCAAATGCTTGTACGGGAAAACAGGGTAAGGAAGATGCAAATGCAATGGCAAAGCTTGCAGCATCTATTCTCAATATAGAACCTGAATCTGTTCTGGTTGCATCAACCGGGGTCATTGGCGTCCCGCTTCCTATGGACTGTATTGAATCAGGGATCAGGAATGCATGCCAAACCCTATCCTGTGATGGGGGTAAAGATGCCGCCCTTGCAATTATGACTACAGATAAGTATGCAAAATCAATCTCTGTAGAATTAGAGCTTGATGGCAGGAAGGTGTTGCTCAGCGGAATAGCCAAGGGATCAGGCATGATACATCCCAACATGGCAACCATGCTAAGCTTCATAGTTACTGATGCTAATATTTCTAAATCCATGCTTCAGGAGGCTTTGAGCGAAAGTGTACAGAAAACTTATAATATGATATCGGTAGACGGAGACACCAGTACAAACGACATGGTAATAATACTTGCCAATGGGGCAGCGGGCAACAACCCCATAGAAACAAAGGGGGAAAACTATGATGCCTTCAAGGATGCTCTTGACCTTCTCAACACGGAACTTGCCAAGCAGATTGCCCGTGACGGAGAGGGTGCCACAAAACTTATCGAATGCACCGTCGCGAATGCCAAATCCGATGCCGATGCAAAAATACTCTCAAAATCAGTTATTGGTTCAAACCTGGTCAAGGCCGCATTTTTCGGTAATGATGCAAACTGGGGAAGAATTTTATGCGCCCTTGGCTATTCCGGCGGTTATTTTGCCCCTGATAGGGCAGATATATTTTTTGAAAGTACAGCCGGATGCATACAGCTGATTGCAGATGGAAAACCGCTGAAGTTCTGTGAAAAAACCGCTTCTGACGTAATGGCTGAAGAATATGTAAAAATAAAGATTGACTTAAAGGACGGCCTTTTCTCGGCCACGGCCTGGGGCTGCGACCTTACTTATGACTATGTAAAAATAAACGGCAGTTACAGAACATGATAACTTAAAGGCTGGGATGCAATGCACCCCAGCCTTTAACATCTGCACCAGCTTACTTCTTCAGTGAGCCAAGTATTCCTCTTATTAATGTCCTTCCGACCTCTCTGCCTATAGTACCTACAACATTATCGGCAGCTCTTTCTGCTAAGGTTTTCCTGCTATAGCTGCTCCTGGTCGTAGTATTTCTCCTGTTTCGCTCTCTTTCCTTTTCTTCTCTTTCCCATTGCTTCTGTCTTTCTTTTTCTTCCCTTTCCCATTGCTTCTGTCTCTCTTTTTCTTCCCTTTCCCATTGCTTCTGTCTCTCCAGGCGTTCCTGTTCTTCCTTTTTCCCGACTTCTTCCTGAATCGCCTTTGCTTGCAGCATCTCGTATGCGGACTCCCTGTCAACTTCCGTGTCATATTTTCCGCTCATGACAGAAGAATTCACTACCCTGAGACGGGCAAAGTCATCAATAGTACCGAATTTGCTTTGGGGCGGAAGAATAAAAGCCCGCTCTACAATGCCGGGAATCCCTCCGGAATCAAGACATGAAACCAACGCCTCCCCTGTGCCTAACTCCGTTATTGCGGTCTCGGTGTCGAAAGCAGGGTTCGTCCGGAAGGTCTGGGCTGCCGCCCTGACAGTCTTCTGTTCCGCCGGTGTATAAGCACGAAGGGCATGTTGTACTCGATTACCCAATTGCCCTAATACTTCCTGGGGTAAATCCATGGGATTCTGGGTTATAAAATATACCCCAACTCCCTTGGAACGTATCAGTCTAACCACCTGCTCAATTTTTTGGAGCAGAACCCTTGGGGTGTCCTTAAACAAAAGATGGGCTTCATCAAAGAAAAATATCAGCTTTGGCTTACTTATGTCCCCTACTTCGGGAAGAGTTTCAAAAAGCTCCGACAACATCCACAGCAAAAATGTGGAGTACAATGCAGGACTATGAAAAAGCTCCACACTGTGCAGTATATTGATGTATCCGCGCCCATCCTCGGCATTTCTCATCCAATCAGATATTTCTAAGGCAGGCTCTCCGAAGAACCTCGCTCCTCCCTGATCTTCCAGAATCATCAAACTTCGTTGAATCGCACCGATGCTTTGGGGAGTGATGTTACCATATTTCAGGGTGTACTCCTTTGCGTTTTCCCCTACATATCTCAGCATAGCGCTCAAGTCCTTCATGTCCAGCAAAAGCATGCCCTTTTCATCGGCTACCCGGAATACGATGCTCAGCACTCCCGACTGAATATCATTGAGCCCCAGAAGTCGCGATAACAGCAATGCTCCCATTTCGGAGACAGTGGTCCGCACGGGATGTCCGCCTTTTCCGAATACATCCCAGAAGCACACGGGGTACTGCTTATAGTTAAAACCCTCTATCCCCAATTTTGCGATTCTCTCCGCCATATTGGGATTATCATTGCCCTGTTCCGAAAGACCCGCCAGATCACCCTTTATGTCGGTAAGGAAAACAGGGACTCCCATATCGCTGAAGGACTCTGCCAATACCTTAAGAGTAATGGTTTTCCCTGTGCCAGTAGCCCCTGCGATAAGTCCATGCCTGTTTGCCATGCCCGGTAAAAGATATACGGGTTTATCACTCTTTGCTATCCATACTTTATTATCAGAGTACACTATCTTTACCCCCTGTAACTTATTTGTATAATAAAACACCTTCTGTTATTATACTAACAAAAGGTGTATCAATTGTAAATATAGGTCCAGGCACCAGTCTATTCGGTTCTTCTCCTTAAAGCCCCTACTACGCTTGTCACTATCAATATCGCAATAATAGTCTCCGGTATCCCGTTTGCAACACCTATCCCCACGATTATTCTCCTGGCTAGTTCGGGAGATTGTCCTATAGCCTTTACAAAGTTTTCTGCATACATCAAATATATAAGGCTCAAAACCAAAACTGTATTGGTCAATGTTCCTACAATAGATGCCACTACTATATCCAGCGCTTTATCCTTGAACTTTCTGTTTGTTATAAAAGCCATTGACGCAGCAAGCACTATCAAAGCAATATTCATCGCTAATAGCCAGCTGCTTTGGGAGCTTTTAATATTCCCGTAAATACCATAGCCCAAGTAGCCAATTATTAATATCCAGATAGCATTCAATATACCTAAGGTTTTCCTGTGTCCCAGATTGTTCAAAGCTTTAAACGTATAATAGGAAGTTATTCCTATCAGCACTCTCGGCACTACCGAAACCAATGGATTAAGAAAGACAAAGGACACCGGTGTAGGATTGGTTAAAGCCTGAAAAATACTGAAAAGCCCAAATATAAGACCCGCAAGCCCGCCCACAACAGGGCCTTCCATAATAGCGCCTATTATTACAGGGATGTGCATAATAGTTGCCCTTGTCGGTCCTACGGGTATAAATCCCAAGGGAGTCATTCCCAGGATTGCAGATATCCCTCCCAATACCCCGACAATAGACATCTTTCTCACGTCAAATTCTTTTACTGCTAACATTTTAATACCTCCGCTCCAGTTCCATATTTTGGATACCAGTCGTAAAACAAATTGTTTATAACTATATCCGGTCCAACTCTTTACAGATGTTGGCTTCAAAAATATTATAATAAAAATTCAGCAGAAAAACAATAAATTAAATATCGCTATAGCAAATTAATTTATGACAAGACTTTGCATTAATTATTGCATTGGTTATTGCCCTTGACATAGCCTCACCGGCCATAGTGCCGATCAGATTCAGATCTGCGTTGATTTCATTGGCAGCCATGGTAAAAATTGTGTCTCCGTCAAGCATAGTATGCACCGGATTAATTGATCTTGCAAAGCCATTATGAGCCATTGCTGCTGTTTTGTTGGCCTCTGCCTTTGACAATATGGCGTTTGTGGCTATCACTCCTATAGTGGTATTTCTCAAAGGAAAACCCAATGACTTGCTTTCCTTTTTCATTATTGTATATGTGTTCAGCATTTCATTTTTTTCATAGTCATAAACTCCGGCAATCTGCCTGCCTGTCCTATAGTCATAAATATCCCCAAAGCTGTTTACCGATACTATTGCAGACACTATAAGCTCCCCTGCTTTAACAGTCGCACTTCCCAGCCCGGATTTCATAGCATGATCGGGTCCTAGAATTTTACCCACTGTTGCACCCAAACCGCAGCCGACATTCCCCTGCCTGCTTTCTTCTGATGAAGCACTTTTTGCTGCATCATAGCCCATTTTCAAATCCGGCCTTATTCTATAATCACCTATGTTCAAATCAAAAATTACTGCGGAAGCTACTATAGGCACTTTAGTAACGCCGACATCAAAGCCAATATTCCGCTCTTCCAAAAGCCTCATTACTCCGGAAGCTGCTTCGAGCCCGAAGGCACTGCCTCCGGATAAGACTACCGCGTGAATTCTGTCCACCAGTTTATCAGGCTTTAATAAATCTGTCTCTCTGGTTCCCGGAGCAGAACCTCTCACATCTACCCCCCCGGTGGCACCTTTTTCACAAATAACCGCCGTACAACCGGTCATACCTTCCTCTGATTGACTATGCCCTACCTTTATACCATTTACATCAGTAATATACCCCGGATACATTATTGCCTTCATCTGATATTCTCCCTTCTTTCAATCATATCCCGGCGCTTTCACATCAAAGCTTTTCCTCATTTTACTATATAATCTGTCCAAATAAAAGAAGGAGCCTAAGCCTTGACTTAAGTTTCAATCAAATCTCTCAATAAGTCAACAAGTTAACAATTTGGCACCTAATCTGTTATATATAAATGGTATGAACTGGTATATAAACGGTAATTATTTGTAAGTTTATGTAAAAGGAGATTGGAATATTGTGTCAAATATTAAGCAAAGGAGTGTTGCGGTAAAATAAGTTTACAAGTTGACAGACCGGCATCAAACATAGGAGGGGAATGAATGAAAAGCATTAAAGCAAAACTCATTGTATATTTTTCAGTAATAATTTTTCTTTCATCTATTATTATAGGGTTTATTTCTATTCTAAGAGCGACCGAATCACTGACTAACGAAGTAGAGAAGGCACTTGGTTCATTGGCATTTGATGCAGCGAGATTAACAGAAAGTCGTATTGAAACGCAGAAAAAAACTTTGCTAATGATAGCAATGAGGGAAGATATTAAGAGTATGAATTGGGAGATACAACAGCCCATACTGCAAAGACAAATCAAAAATACAAACTTCCTGGATATTGCAGTGGTGCAACCTGATGGTACGGCCTACTATTCAACCGGTACAACTAGTAAATTAAGGGAAATGGAATATGTAAGAAAAGCCTTTAGTGGAGAGACATATATATCTGATTTATTAATCGACAGTACAACTGGTGAGATAGTTGTAATGTATGCTGCACCTATAGAGCGAGACGGCAAAGTAGTAGGGGCATTAATCGGTCGGCGTGAAGGAGAGGCATTAAATAGAATCACTGATGACTCCGGTTACGGTGAAAGCGGTTATGCATATATGATTAACTTAAAAGGTACAGTAGTTGCCCATCCAGATAGAAATAAAGTACACAATCAATGGAACCCTATTAATGAAGTAAAAAATGATGAATCGTTGAAATCAGTTTCCACCTCTGCTGCCACTTCCTTCGCTTGAACCTTCTCTGTTACTGTTACACCTGTCCCTTATGTCTTCAGCCGTTTCATGGGTAGCATCCGCAAAGAAA
>ERZ795058.3430-NODE-3430-length-16671-cov-5.019740_pt1 | contig 16671 bp, 15 predicted proteins | sample MGYA00375142_ERZ795058 | MGnify/ENA primary metagenome ERZ795058 (study PRJEB30187, sample SAMN05720210) | activated sludge metagenome | isolation source: anaerobic digester from wastewater treatment plant | place: Japan | collected 2015-04-20 ... | reverse complement strand
CAACTCTCAGTGCTGCAGCAGCCGTCCTCTTGCCGTTTCTTGTCTGAAGCATGAAAAGCTTGCCCTTTTCGATGGTAAATTCTATATCCTGCATATCTTTGTAGTGATCTTCCAACAGGTTGGCAACGCCGATGAACTGATCGTAAACTTCCTGATTTATTTCCCCTAGCTTTTCTATGGTCTGGGGTGTTCTTATACCCGCTACGACGTCCTCCCCCTGCGCATTCATAAGAAACTCTCCGAATATTTTTCTTTCTCCCGTTGCGGGGTTTCTAGTGAAAGCAACACCCGTTCCGCAGTCGTTCCCCATATTTCCAAACACCATTGACTGTACATTGACTGCAGTACCAAGGTTTCCCGGTATGTTGTTCATTGATCTGTATATTATTGCCCTTTCATTGTTCCAGGATCTGAATACCGCCGTTACCGCAAGAAGAAGCTGATTCTCCGGATTCTGCGGGAAATCCTCACCCTTTTCATTCCTGTAGATATCCTTGAACTTCTCCACTACTTTCCTCAGATCGGAAGCCGTAAGGTCGGTATCATATTTTGCATTTTTTTCTTCTTTTATTTCATCAAGCACTTTTTCAAATTTCGGCTTCGGTATTTCCATGACAACATCGCCGAACATCTGAATGAATCTCCTGTAGCTGTCCATTGCAAATCTTTCATTTCCGGTAATATTCTTTACGGTTTCAACAACCTCGTCATTCAATCCAAGATTAAGTATAGTGTCCATCATACCGGGCATTGAAAACTTTGCACCGGACCTTACCGACACAAGCAAAGGATTGCTCCCCCCGCCGAAGGTTTTGCCTGTTTTGGCTTCAAGTTCCTTAAGCTTGGCAAATATCTCATCTTTAAGCTCGCTCCAAATTTGTTCACCCTGATTATAGTACTCGTTGCAGGCTTCGGTTGTAATAGTAAATCCCTGGGGTACCGGCAGCCCAATATTGCTCATTTCCGCAAGGTTAGCACCTTTGCCTCCCAAGAGGTCTTTCATCGAAGCCTTGCCTTCATTGAAATTGTAAACATATTTCTTCATTCTTGTTAGCCTCCTTAATATTTGAAGTGAAATATTTATTATTTCACTAATAATTTGCCAGTGGCACCATTTGTTCTAAAACCTGTTTCATACTTTTGAAATCATCCGCCATCTATTTTATTGCTTTGTGCGAATTCGATATACAATAAATATTATCATAAAGAATTTACCATCACAACATTAAAATACTACTCTGCCTAAATTTTGTTCACTACTATTAAACTCAAATCTGCAATCCTATACATCATATTTGCAATACTTTTTAATAATCCCAGCCTGTTGTTCCTGATATCCGCATCTTCTGCCATTACCATTATGTTGTCAAAGAAGTCGTCTATTGGCTTTTCAAGTGTTATTAAAAGCTTTAGGGCCTTTCCATATTCTCTTTTATCCACATAACCTTCATATTCCGCATTTACCCTGTCAAAAGCCCTCAGAAGTTCCAGTTCAGCCTTCTCGGTAAAAAACTCCGGGTTCATATCCGGGCTCAAAGCTTTGGATGCTAAATTAGTCACTCTATTGAAGGACCCCAGTATTCCTGAAAACTCACTCTTGTATTTCCATTCCGAAAGCTCCCGGATTCTCAGGAATAAATCATATATATCATCAAACCCGACACTTGTTGCCGCATCAATAATGTCATATCCAAAGCCCCTATCCATCATGACATTTCTGAATCTTTGCCTGAAAAATTCAATAACCTCCGCCTTTACCGTCTTTTTATCACCCTTTAATATGTTCCTTTTTTCAAAAGGTTCAAGGGAAATATTGCAGAGTTGCTCTAAACCAATATGTATTTTGCATTTAAGCATAATTGAAATAATCCCTATTGCCTGCCTCCTCAGCGCATATGGATCCTGGGAGCCTGTAGGCTGTATGCCTATTGCATAGCATCCGCATATGGTGTCAATTTTATCGGAAATGCTGAGAATTGACCCATTTAAGGTCTTAGGGGTGCAATCCCCTGCGTATCTTGGCATGTAATGCTCTAATATTGCATCCGCAACCTCTTGTTTTTCGCCTTGAAGCAGGGCATACTCCCTTCCCATTACTCCCTGAAGCTCATCGAATTCCTTGACCATATTTGTGACAAGATCAGCTTTGCATAAATACGCTGCTCTCTGCAGGTATTTCCTGGATTCATGGCTTAATCCAGCCGCTTCTGCAAGGTATTCGGATATGGCAATTATTCTTTGCGTCTTATCATAAATTGTGCCCAGGGTTTCCTGAAACACTACATTCTTTAGCTTTTCTACACAGCTTTCCAATGAATTCTTTCTATCTTCCCGGTAGAAAAAATCGGCATCAGCCAATCTCGCTCTTAAAACTCTTTCATTCCCCTCCCGCACTGTTTCTATAAATCGGTTATCTCCGTTTCTTACCGTAATGAAATAGTTCATGAGCTTATTATTTTTATCAACTACCGGAAAGTACCTCTGGTGCTCCTTCATAGGAGTAATTACCACTTCCTTTGGAAGCTTCAGATATTCAGTTTCAAAAACACCCAAAAGTGCAGTCGGATATTCTACAAGATATACTATCTCCTCCAACAATTCCTCATCCATCAGCACTTCCCCTCCGTTGTCCCTGGCCAGTTCAACGCATTGCTTGCGTATCAGTGAACGCCTTTCCTCCTGGTCCACTATGACATAGCCCTTCCTAAGCTTTTCAAAGTATTCTGAAGTGTCATTTATCTCAATGATGCCCTGGGATAGCACCCTATGGCCCTTTGTGTATTTGCTGCATGTAATTCCGTCCTTTTCAAACTCAATAAGTTCGTCTCCGAGTATCGGCAACAGCCATCTGACAGGTCTGGCAAACCTGAAGGATTTATTACCCCATTTCATTGATTTTGGAAAGGAAATTGAAGTCAATATTCCGGGAAGTATTTCTTTCAGCACTTCTTTGGAGGGCTGCCCTTTCTTCTGCTTCCTGCAGTATATGTATTCAACCCCCGAAAGCTCCTGCAAAAACACCTCGTGAAGCTCGACTTTCTGGCCTTTCAGGAAACCCAGGAGTGCTTTGCTCGGATTTCCGCTTTCGTCATATGCTGCTTTCATAGAGGGTCCCTTAATAAGCTCCTCCAGGTCTCTCTGCTTCTCTGCGATGCCTTTTACGAGAAGCACTATTCTTCTTGGCGTTCCGTAAGTTTTTATCTCCCCAAAATCTATTCTGTTTTCGGTAATCATTGAAACTGCAATATCCTTAACCTTTTCCAATGTAGCCGGCATATATCTGGCGGGGATTTCTTCCGTACCTATCTCAAATACCAAATCCTTATTCATTTTTTGCACCTCCGAATACAGCCTTTTTAAGCAGCGGATATCCTAATTCTTCCCTTTGCTTAAGGTATCCCTGGGCAACAAACCTTGCAAGATTTCTTACCCGTCCTATGAAACCGGTTCTTTCTGTAACGCTGATTGCTTTTCTTGCATCAAGTATGTTAAAGGCATGGGAACACTTAAGAACATAGTCATAAGCCGGAAGAATAATATCCTTGCCCAGAAGTCTCCTTGCCTCTTTCTCATATTCGTCAAAAAGCCTGAAAAGCAACCCGGTATCTGCTTCCTCAAAGCTGTACTTTGAGTGCTCAAATTCCGCAACTTTAAAAATATCTCCGTAATTTATGCCGGAAACCCATTCGATATCAAATACATTGTTGATATTCTGGATATACATTGCAATTCGCTCCAGGCCGTAGGTAAGCTCCGCGGACTCCAGCTGGCAGTCTATGCTGCCCACCTGCTGGAAGTATGTATACTGAGTTATTTCCATACCGTCCAGCCATACCTCCCAGCCAAGCCCCCAGGCTCCAAGAGTAGGAGCTTCCCAGTTGTCCTCTACAAACCTTATGTCATGTTTGACTGGGTCGATTCCCAATGCCTTCAGACTCCCCAGGTATAGATCCTGCACATTATCCGGGGACGGTTTAAGTATTACCTGGTATTGGTGATGTTGATACAACCTGTTGGGGTTCTCCCCATACCTTGCATCTGCAGGCCTTCTTGAGGGCTCTACATATGCTACCCTCCAGGGTTCCGGTCCCAATGCTTTCAGAAAAGTATAAGGACTCATTGTGCCTGCACCCTTTTCTACATCATAAGGCTGTGCTATAATGCAATGCTGTTCAGCCCAATATTTCTGCAACGCCAGTATGATCTCTTGAAATGTCATTCATATCCCTCCAAAAACCCATATTCAATGATAAAATAATAACCTTCCATCCCTGAAAGTTAAGGGACGAAAGGTTTTCTTCCGCGGTTCCACCCTTTTTGGCCTAAAAGAAATCATCCAGGCCCTCTCTTTTAATTTCTGCTCCAAAGTGCCCTTCATCAGACTGTATTACCGGACTCACACCTTCCTCCGGTTCTCTGAAAACACAAACCCTGACTACTCCTCTTTTTCAACGCATAAGCACCGACTATCTGCGGTATGCTAACACTAATTTAGCAAATCATGAATATCTTGTCAAGTGACACTTCAGCATTTATAATCTTTATTGTCGTCATCAATAGCCCCAAAAGTGTTTATTGCATCTCCCAAAGTAGTATTCCGGCCGGTTACGCCGGATTTCTTGTTTTTAAAATCATCGGCGGCATTCTTTATTTTGTTTGTCAGATCACTTGCGGTGTCAGATATTGCTTCCGTTACATCTATTGTCTGCTTGTCGGGTCTTTCAACTTCTATTGTACATTTTGACAATAATGCTGCCGCTGTTCCTATCGCCGTAAGCTGGGGTATTAATACAGCGCTTATTGCTCCGGCTGTTACAGGAATATCAAGTATTACATAATCATCCTTTTTCACCCTTATTCTATTAACGTTGCCTGTTCTGACTATCCCTTTGAGCTTATCGACCGCTTCACTGCCTCTGATTGTAACAGTATCTGTCCATTTCTTTTCCCCTGCTTCCTCGATATTTATTAAGGCATCAACCACATTCCCATCTGCAGCTTCAAGGGCTTCCTTGGCTTCCTTATAGGTCACGTTCGTTCTATCCCTAATAATATCAACCTTTTCAAGGCTAATATCCATGAAATCTACTCCTTTCAGAATTCATTAAGCAAATTTTTAGAAACCCGAATCCTTTATGGCATCCAAAAAATCAAGTGACTTGAACCTTTTGTCTAGGTGGCTTTGAATGAAAGCCCTGATTATTCTTTCTATTTCATTAAAAATAGTATTATCAATTTTCTTAGTATTTAGTCTAGAAATTTCTATGTTCAACAGAAAATTAAGAGCTTCAATAGTCCCCTGACTTATTTTGAAAATATCTCCGTTATTCCTGAGACTTTCATCCGTATTGCATTCCTCGCAAACTACCCCGCCCAGTTCGACACTGAATTTCGGGTATTCCCTGCAGGATTTTCTGCATACGCCGCATCTCTGCAAATTGGGTCTGTATCCGCTGATATCCATCAGCTTAAGCTGATAGCCCAGGCTAAGAAGTCCCATAGGTATCTTTTCTGTAGAAAGATAGTACAATGCCTTGGCAAGAAGCAAAAATAGCCTTTCACTCGGTATGCCCTCATCGGAAACAGCTTCTGCAAGCTCTGCAAAATAAGTGGCATATGAAAGCCTCAACAAGTCTTTTCTGATATTATAGAAGGTTTCCCTGATTACTGCCTGGGTTATATGATAAAAATTTTTGCCCTTGTATAACACATACTCGCTGAAAACAAACACTTCAGATGATGAAAGAAGGCTGCTTCTGGGTTTCCTGCAGCCTTTGGCAATTGCTTTGATTTTTCCGTTGTCTCTTGTAAGTATTGTAAGTATTTTGTCTGCTTCGCCCAAATCCGTATATTTCAGGACTATACCTTCAGTCTTTGATATTGACATTTCCTCACTCCTATTAATAACCGAAGCTTCTTAATGCATTTTTATTATCACGCCAGTCGCTTCTTACCTTTACCCAAAGCTGAAGATTAACCTTGCAGTTCAGTAGATTTTCTATATCGGTTCTTGCCCTGGTGCCTATCTCTTTAAGCTTGCTGCCTTGCCTGCCGATTATTATTCCCTTATGCGAATTCTTTTCGCAGTATATTGTAGCCTCTACATCCATGAGCTCCTTGTCATCCCTTTCTTTCATGGAGGTAATCTCGACCGCAGTTCCGTGGGGCACTTCTTCAGATGTAAGCTCCAGAATCTTTTCTCTGATAATTTCTGAAACAATGAATTTCTCTGGCATATCTGTATAAATGTCCTCTGTATAATACCTGGGCCCTTCCGGCAGGTATTTTACTATCTCCTTCTCGAGAATATCGAGATTTTCTCCTGTGCTTGCAGAGATGGGTATAATGGAAGCAAACCAGTCTTCATATACTGTTAGAGAAGCAGCAATCCGCTCCAACCTGGATTTTGATATGCTGTCAATTTTGTTCAGTGCCAGTATAACCTGAGGACCGGCCTTGTGCGCCGCCTCGGCTATATACATATCCCCCTGGCCTATATCAGCGGAGCAGTCAAACATAACCACAATAGTATCCACACCTTTTAATGACTCCATTGCTGACTTTACCATATACTCACCCAGCGTGTGCCTTGGCTTATGGATACCGGGAGTGTCAATGAATACTATCTGATATCCGTCCGTGGTATGAATGCAGCGGATTGAGTTTCTTGTAGTCTGTGGCTTACTGGATATTATTGAAACCCTCTCACCCAGAAGTCTGTTTATAAGGGTAGACTTGCCTGTATTTGGCCTTCCTGCTATTGTTACAAAGCCTGATTTGAATTTATTATCCATAAAATTTCTCCAATTTTTTCATGCATTTCAGCTTTCTGCTTAAAAATCAACAAAAGCCTCCGGCAATAATTCTCCTATAGTATGAATTCTTATCTTTTCTCCGCTTTTGGTTATAAGCTTGATATCCAAGCCCCATTCCGACATAAACTGCCTGCAAATCCCGCAAGGGTACGTAAAATCCTTCAGATCACTTGCAACTGCAATAGCTTCAAATTCCTTCTCCCCCTCGGATATTGCCTTTACAAAAGCAACCCTCTCCGCACAAATAGTTGCTCCGTAGGATGAATTCTCAATATTACAGCCTGTATACACCTTGCCGCTTTTGGCAAGCAATGCCGCTCCTACTCTGAAGTTTGAATACTTCACATAAGCATTTTTCATAGCTTCTTGTGCTTTTTCAATTAGTGCGCCATAATCCATTGGTTTCACTCCTTTATCTCAACCCTGACATAATCCGGAACCACCTGTATCCATGTATTTCCTATATTTACGGTGATTTCGTCGCCTTTCAGATCCTTATACATCGTTTTGGCGCTTCTGTCGCTTTTGCTCCATTCAATTTCAATAAGCCTTCCGCCCGTAAGGTAATAACCCCTGTTCTTGCCGGTGTTATTGACCTTCAAACGCCCTACATCATCAAGAACCTTAGCGGTTGTTTTTTCAACGATAATATTGGTTGTAGTAATTTCCTTGCCCGATTCTTTATCTTTGAGTCTTATTCCGTTTATTGTTCTATAATATAATTTGCTTTCCGCATCGTATTCATACCCGACTGTGTAGTTCTTGCCGTAACTGAAGCTTATTGCCCGGGTATTCTTGCCGTCCAGGTCAAGAAACTCTTCGCTGAACTTAAAGTATTGAGGTGCTGTCTTGTTATTGAATTTATTGCTTTCAATTACTTCCCTCATAAGCCTGGTGCTTGTATACAAGTTATGCGGCATCTTTCTGTCATTTGACCTCCAGAAGCAGGGAGAACCCTTTAGATCGTTAAGAGTATTCACTTTCAATGAAACCAGATCCTGAAGTGCCTGGGGACTGCCTCCGCAGTGCACATATACAGCATTAAACTCCAATGCCTTGTCTATGAAATAAGGTCTCGCGCTTCTTACCGGACCGATTTTATCGGTTTGGTTATGATGGTAAATCGCCATATATCTTGTAATATTGCCTTCAACCGGAATTTCATATACTATCTCTGCATCCAATAGTCCTGATTGGGGCCTTGCATTATACTCATTATCAATCATCACAGCTATCGGTCTCTGCTTTAAGTCCCCCTCATCCAAAATTTGCATTCCTGTCAATGGGCATGGAAGGCCTTTTGGAGGCTCCGGAGGAGTTGGTTCCGGTTCAACAACCTGCTCGGGAACGTCCTCCGGTTCTACATTTGATACGTTTTCCGCCTTTTTGCCGCATCCGGAAAACATCAATGAAATAAGACATAAAACTATCAGTATTGATAGCCGTCTCTTGCTGTTCATTTGAAACCCTCTTTCTGAATAAATTCTGGATTTAACTATCTTGTAAGATTCATTTCCTTCAGTATTTCTTCCTGTATATCAAACATTTCTCCCTCCGCAGCTTCGTTTTCATGATTATAACCCAGAAGGTGCAGCATTCCGTGTACCAACAGGAATGCAAGTTCCCTATTGAAGCTGTGGCCGTATTCTTTTGACTGTTCCAGTACCCTTTTCATTGAAATAACTATATCTCCTAATACTACCTCTTCTTCGACATATTCTGAATCTTCATCCCCTTCCTCGATCCCGGGCTCAAAAAACTCAGCCATTGGAAATGAAAGCACGTCTGTTTCCTTATCTATTCCCCTATATTTCATGTTCAGGCTTCTCATTTCTTCATCGTCTACAAAGGAAATACTGACTTCATATTCTTCCTCACACCCCTCATAGTCCAGAACTTTCTTTATCACTTGTTCAACCAAGGCTTCCAAAGCTTCATCAACAATAATATTCTCCTGCCTGTTGTCTATCAATACCGACATCCAATCTCCTCCATTCTCATCCTATATCCCGCACCCTCGAAACCTCGAAACCTCGTGCCCCGCGCTTCTTCCCTCCTAAGCCCAGCTCTAATCCTCGCATCTCGTATCTCGAATCTCGCGTCTATTGTATATCCTTCACGCTCTCCGGGTATTCTATCCTTTCATGGAATATTCCCCCCAGCACTTTAACAAAAGCCTGTCCGATAATCTCCAGGTCTCTTAGTGTAAGATCGCTGCCATCAAGCTGCCCGTCATTCAGCTTTTCCTTGATTATCTTTCTCACGCCCTGCTCTACCTGTTCCTGAGTAGGCTCGCTCAATGACCTGATATAGGCTTCAACAGAATCCGCCAGCATGACTATCGCAGCTTCCCCTGTCTGAGGTCTTCTGAAGGGATATCTGAACTTGCCTTCCTCTATCGCTTCAGCTCCTTCCGCATTCAATGCCTTGTGGTAGAAATATGCTATCAGAGTATTGCCATGATGCTCTTCAATAATCCTTATCACAGTTGATGGAAGCTTATTCTTCCTGGCAATTTCTACTCCGTCCCTTACATGGGAGGTTATTACCAAGGCGCTCAGGTTAGGTGTTATCTTGTCATGGGGATTATCTTTGGTAATTTGATTTTCCTTGAAAAAGTACGGTCTCTTAAGCTTTCCTATATCATGGTAATATGCCCCTACCCTGCACAGCAGGGGGTTGGCCCCTATATCTTCCGCCGCTGCCTCCGCCAGATTTCCTACCAGTATGGAGTGGTAATAAGTGCCCGGCGCCTCAATAAGCAGTCTCCTTAATACCGGCTGATTGGGATTTGACAACTCCAATAGCTTCACAGGCGTTATTATATCAAAGACAGTTTCAAAAATTGGAAGCGTTCCTATGGTAAAAACTGCCGACAAAATACCCCCGATGGCACCAAACATCCCATTGTTAAGCATTTTATATATATCCTCTCGTCCCAGAATACCTACGCTGAATATTATCAAAAGGCTGACCAGGCTTACAGCCAAACCCGCCAGAATGAAAGTACTTCTGTGGTGTGTTTTTGATACCATTCCTGCTCCAAGTATTCCTGTCAGCAGCATTATTGTAATTATCGACAAATCGTAACCTCCGAGAAAGCCGGCAAGTATGGACATTACAATATTGGCCATTATAGCTATCTTCGGACTTACCAGCAAAGAAATGAGCATCGCTCCTGCAGGCATTATTATGAGATAATCCGAAACATTCTTAAGCACAACCGTAATAGCCAATGTCGTTATAGTTATCAGGCTAATAAGAAATATAGTAGAATTGCTGTCCCACAGCTTTTTGTCCAGGCCCCTGAAATATAAGCCCGTAATAAAAAGACAAACACTTATAATAATTCCATAGCCTGTGTATAATTTAATATCAAATCGGCTGTCGTTTTCATACAGAAGCCCGTAAGCATCCAGAAGCTGAATTTGCTGAAATGTCACTTCCCTCCCCCTATTTACTATTACTGTGCCTTTTCGGATGACCACATCTTCTATCTTCTCCCTTTCCTGCTGCTTTATCATCAATGTAGTCTGCTCATCATAGTACATATTGGGTCTTAGGATCATCACGGCGATATCTGCGCCAATTTCATTAAGTTTATTCTTTTTAGGCAGATTCATAAAGAATTCCCTGATATCGCTTCTTTTTTCATTTAACTGCTTTTCTGTAATTCTCCCGCTTAACATCTGATTGTTGATATATTTGATGTCATCCTTGAGTGTTGCCAAATCTGATTCATTAGCATCAAGAAGCGTATTGTACAAACTGTTGCCAAGGCTGATATCAGAATCCTGTGCAATTGCGGCAAGTTTCTGTTTTTTGTCCAACCCTTCGCTATTTTTGACGGATTCTATCAGCAGGAAAAAGCTGTCTATTTTCTTTTCTATGTCAATCTGTACTGTCAAATCCAGATTATAAATAGGCTGAACACTGTCCTCCGCTTGTTTTCTTATTTGCTCGGTTGCAGACTTGTCCACGAAATCTGAAGGTGCATAGATATCTTCGTCTGATATATCTCCCACCTTAAGACGATATTTCTGCGGAGTCACATTCAGGACAAACAGTGTAAAAAGCGCAATAAAAAGACACACAATCAATAATATTCTGATTGTAGTGCTATTTTTTGCTATCCTTTTCAGATTTGAAACAGAAAGCTCTATCATTTGTATTCCCCTGTTCCTTCATCATCTTCCAAACTAAACTTTTTATTCCCCTCATGGGTTTCATACGCCTTTATTATATCCTTCACCAATTTATGCCTTACAACATCCTTTTCACTAAAGTATACAAATCCGATACCATTGACGTTTCTCAAAATTTCCATTACTTCTTTCAGCCCTGAGTATTTTCCCCTGGGTAAGTCAATCTGCGTAATATCCCCTGTTATTATTGCCTTTGATCCGATTCCCAGCCTGGTCAAAAACATTTTCATCTGTTCGGTAGATGTGTTTTGTGCTTCGTCAAGTATGATATATGAATCGTCAAGGGTTCTGCCTCTCATATATGCAAGGGGTGCAATTTCTATTGCCCCTCTCTCTATTTGCTTTTGATATGCTTCAGCACCCATTATGTCATACAACGCATCATATAAGGGCCTTAAATATGGGTCTACCTTGTTCTGCAGATCCCCGGGCAAAAAACCGAGCTTTTCCCCTGCTTCTACTGCAGGTCTTGTCAGAATTATCCTGCTGACTTCACGGTTTTTAAAGGCCTTTACCGCCATAGCCATAGCAAGGTAAGTCTTCCCGGTACCAGCGGGGCCTATCCCAAACACCACTTCATTATTCCGTATTGCATCAATATATTTCTTCTGTCCTATTGTCTTGCTTTTGATGTTTTTTCCTCTTGCATTGGTAATAATTACATCTCTAAGGCCGCTACTTTTGCTTTCTTCTCCTTCTTTTACCAGCTCTATGGTATAACTCACCGAATGGCCCGTAATGATTTCGCCGCTTTCCTGCATTTTCATCAGAATGTCGAGGGTTTTTTTTGCCATATCCACGGCCGGCTCCAAGCCGATAATTTTTATTTCGCCTTCCCTGATAATTATGTCGACACCGAACTCATCCTCTATGACTTTAAGGTTCTGATCAAAGTTCCCAAAAAGGTTCATTATATTTTCCATATCGTTAATTTGTATTCCAAATTCCATGACGTTCTCTGCCAATTGATTTCCTCCTATACGTTTTGAGAAATATCCTTTTATTGTTCGTTCATATTTCGCAAAAGTTTCCTTAGTTTAGTCCAATCAATGAAGCATAGCTTCATTGCTGACAGGCAAGCCATTGCCTGGAAGGGACCTATTGTATTTTTTGTTTCACCCCTATATCCTCCAGGACTTCAACACTTATCGTTGCCTTAACGGACTTTTTATTCAGATAGTAGTTTGTATTTCTATTTAAAATTACCGCACCTTCCGGCAACATAAGTTTTATCCTTGCATCAAGTCTTTCCAGGCATCTTTCTTTGGCTTCATTTATCATAAGGGTCTTTAATTCAGGCACCAGTTCTTCAAATCTATGTTCTATCAGTTTTACAGGAAATACATAATCACCAAAACTGATAAGGTCTCTCTCCTTGATATTCTCATTAAAATCCTTGAAGCTGACACGCCTCTTCCCGGAAAATTCTTTGTTCAGCAGCTTCAGCCTATATTGTCTGGATATATTTCCGGTGGGTTTATATTCTATCTGCTGAAAGGGTATCTCCTCCGCATCCTCATACCACGTCCTTGCAATTACTTGCGCAAGGGAGTGTACCTGTCTGGGTTCCAGATTTTCCCTGAGTATCGTGCCTGTAACCAGCCTCTGACCTTTTCTTACGGTAGTTCCATCCTTAACCAGCGGGTCTCCGGAAAGCACCAACAGCTTTGTTATTACACCATCTTTAGCGGCAACAATATCACAAGCATCATCACGGCTAATTAGCGGAGGCTTTTCCTTTTTCTCTACAACCTCTACTATTGCCTTTGTGCCTTTTATCTGTATACCTATCCATGAAAGCTCCGGCATGTTAATAAGAACCTGATTCTCTATATGCCTTCTGTCCAGCTTTCCTTTAAAACTCCCTTCCTTTAGGCCTTCGGCGTTAAGGCACTTCACTATCTTTTCAGTATCGACACTTTTTACCCCTTTTATTTCAATCATCCATACAAAAGAGGACATTATATATATAAAAATAAACAGTGACAGCAAAATAGTATAGAATAACTTTCTCCTTTTAACATTTCTTATGATAAAAGGGAGCCCGTGCTTGCTCAATACGCTGACTGAACTGTCTGTTTTTCGTACAATGTCCCTAAGCCTCCTGAAATTTCCCAGGTTGATTTTTGCCTTTACCGTAACATAGTCAAGCTTCTTAATATCCCATATATATATATTATTAACCACGGCAAGATTGATAAATCTTTCAATCTTCAATCCTTTAACAATAATAATAGCATATCCCCTTAAATAATTCCATATTCGAATAGTAAACATCCTTTCCTGCCCCCATGTCATTTAACGCCACTTACATAATCAAAATTCGATATTCGTGATTACACCTGTTATTGCAATTTCTTCCTGAATAATATTTTTTATTGTCAGGTTTCTTCCGCATAATTTCATTATTCCGCTGCCGGTATTGATGCGTATCAGTTCTTCGCTGTATTCTATCAAGCCTTTATGATTTTCTACAGTAATTTGTCCGGCACCGATTATGACTACCTTTGAAACATCAAGAACTATATCCTTTGGAAGTTCAAAAGTGCTGCACAACTTCTCTTTTAACCAATAGCCCCTCTTACCCATAGCACACACCTCTATATAAATGTATGCAGAAGGGATATATTGAAGAACAAAAAGGAATAATGGGCTGTTACACAATAGGAGAAAAATGTGACACAGTCACATTTTTCTCCTTATATGCAAAGGAGTATCGCCAGCTACTTATTCAGTAGTTTTGCGACACTCCCTCTCCCATGTCTTATCTTATTCTTCTTTTCATTGCTCTCGGCGGTCCAAGAATTTCCGCCATAACTATACTGTTAATAAGGTTTCCCTCATTTAAATCAAATATATAGCCCTCTCCGGCTGTTACCGGCTCAACAACAACCTTGCTCTCTTCACTCACCTTCAGCTCCGGCTTCATGGGGAGACAGGTCGAATCCCCATAACCCCTGCCCTGCTCCGTATAGTCCAGGCTTCCTGTCCTGCTTCTGTCTTCAGCCTCTACGCCCTCGCTGCTTTCTATGCTTTTCAGCATTTCGCTCCGGGCTTCTCCAAGATCCGTAAGGATTTTTTGAAGCGGCCGCAAAACACGCTTTTGCATTTGAACCGGTTTCTCCGGTTTCTGTCTGTATTGATCCTGCCTGCCCTTCACATTGCCACGACCCTGGGCCTGGTTTTGCTTTTGCACAAGATTTGCAATGCCTATGATAATAGCGATTATTACAAATAAACCATCCAATTACATCCCTCCTTTAATGGAGATGCTGTCATATACTACTTCCTGTCCTTTTCCATTGAGTCGCCCTTATTGACCTTTGATATCGCATCCCTCATCAGGGTATCTGCCTGGATGTTCTGAAGCTGATAATAATCCATTACACCCATTTTACCATTCCTAAGGGCATCAGCAAGTGCTTTGGGCACTTCAGCTTCGGCTTCCACAACTTTAGCTCTCATTTCCTGCACTCCTGCTTTCATTTCCTGCTCTTTTGCTACAGCCATGGCACGTCTTTCCTCTGCCTTAGCCTGTGCTATCCTCTTGTCTGCTTCCGCCTGGTCCGTCTGCAGTTGGGCGCCAATATTCCTTCCTACATCTACATCAGCTATATCTATGGATAATATCTCAAAGGCTGTTCCTGAATCCAGGCCCTTTGCCAGAACCGTTCTCGATATCAAATCCGGGTTTTCCAAGACGGCCTTATGGCTTTCGGAACTGCCCACGGTAGTAACTATACCTTCGCCTACCCTGGCTATTATTGTCTCCTCGCCTGCTCCGCCGACAAGCCTTTCAATATTAGCCCTCACCGTTACCCTTGCCTTTGCCTTTACTTCAATACCATCCTTGGCTACTGCCGCTACAATGGGAGTCTCAATCACCTTGGGATTGACGCTCATCTGTACTGCTTCCAGGACATCCCTGCCTGCAAGGTCAATAGCTGCAGCTCTTTCAAAGGTAAGTTCGATTTCCGCCCTCTGTGCAGCAATAAGCGCATTTACAACCCTGTCTACATTACCTCCTGCAAGCAAATGAGCTTCAAGCTGATTCACCCCAACTTCGAGACCGGCCTTCCTGGCCTTTATGAGAGGATTCACAATCCTGCTTGGAATTACTCTTCTAAGTCTCATACCTACCAGGTTGAATATTCCTATGTTAACTCCCGCTGCCAGTGAAGAAATCCACAGCCCAAGGGGAACAAAGCTCAAAAATATCGTCAGGCCCAGTATTATGATAAACAGGGTAATTACATAAATCAAAATATCCATTTGTTTACCTCCGATTAATTATTTTATTCTCCTTACTACTATTATGTTACCTTTAATTTTTATTACTTCAACCTCCGTATCTTTATCGATGAATTCTGCCTCCGAGATTGCGTCTACCTTTTTTCCATCAATAAGTACAGTACCTGAAGATCTTAACGGGGTAATTACAGTACCATGCATACCAAGGTATTTCTCATAATCTTTACTGCTTACATACCCTTCTTCGTTTTTCTGTTCGGTGCTTAATACCATGGATTTGAGAAAGCGCTTCCCATACCCAAGCTTATATAAAACGTAAACTGCCAATACTGTCCCCAATATAGTTCCTATAAGTAAAAAAACTGCCTGATAAAAGCTTGAGGAAATCATTACTATGCTGATAAACACCAGTATGATACCACTCACCCCTGCAACGCCGAATCCTGGTATTGTGGCCTCCACCAGGAGCAGTACCAGACCCATCACATATAAAAATGCAGTGAGCAGGCCCCAATTTCCAAACACCCGTTACACCCCCCAACAAGTAAATCTTAACGATAATGTCTTATCTTGAAGGCATTATCACAGTTTAAGTATAATTTAATCATAGCAGTTTTATGCAAGATTAACAATACGATTATAAAAAGGGACTGCCGCAGCAGTCTCTTTTAGCATTATCTGTTCGCAATTTTGGACCATGTGTCCTTCAAACCTACTATTCGGTTGAATACTGGTTTTCCTTTTCCAAAATCTTTATTATCCGGGCAGAAATAACCCATTCGCAGGAACTGGTAGACAGTCCCTACAGAGGTTTCCGCCAATTCCGGTTCAATCTTGCAGCCTGTCAGCACCTCCAAAGAATCAGGGTTCAAATCATCTTTGTATTCCCTTCCCTCTTCCCCCGGGTTAGGTACCGCAAAAAGCTGATCATACAAACGAACCTCCGCATCCAGAGCACAGGCGGCGGATATCCAATGAACAGTTCCCTTTACCTTTCTTCCATCAGGGGAGTTTCCTCCCTTTGAAGCCGAATCATAGGTACAGTGAATTTCAGTAATTTCAAAAGTTTGGGGATCTTTAACAACACTTCCACACTTAATAAAATAAGCACTTTTCAGTCTGACTTCTCCCCCGGGATATAGCCTGAAATATTTCTTTGGCGGGTTCTCCATGAAATCCTCCTGCTCAATGTAGATTTCCCGTGAAAAGGATACTTTGCGCATTCCCCTGCCGGGGTCTTCCGGGTTAATCTCTACATCAAAATCCTCAACCTGGTTCTCGGGATAGTTATCTATGATAACCTTCAATGGACGCAATACTGCCATTACGCGATCCGCCCTTTTATTCAGGTCCTCTCTTATGCAATGCTCCAAAAGTGCGTAATCAACGGTACTGTTTGT
>ERZ795058.3428-NODE-3428-length-16682-cov-6.290431_pt1 | contig 16682 bp, 14 predicted proteins | sample MGYA00375142_ERZ795058 | MGnify/ENA primary metagenome ERZ795058 (study PRJEB30187, sample SAMN05720210) | activated sludge metagenome | isolation source: anaerobic digester from wastewater treatment plant | place: Japan | collected 2015-04-20 ... | reverse complement strand
ATGAGTATAGTTTCACCAAACCTTATAGTGAAAAAACTGCTGAGTTGATCGATGCCGAAGCCAAGAGAATTGTTGCCGTGCAGTACGAGCGCGCTAAAGAAATTTTAAGACAACATGCTGATGGCCATCGTAAATTAGCAGATTTGTTGTTGGCGAGGGAAGTGATTTTTGCCGAAGATCTGGAAGAAGTTTTTGGTCCGCGTCCCTGGGCATCGCGACATGATGAGTTGATGCTGCAAAATGAAAGTGACGATCAGAAAGATCAAAAGCAAATTCAGGAACAAACAGCTGAACAAACCACCGAGCAAACTCAGGAGAAAGTTCAGACTCAAGAGCAGGAGGGTCAAACCACAAAAAAATCTGAAAACGAATCAGACAACACCGAAGAAGCATAAAACGGATATGAATGAAGCAACCATCTTCACGTCAGATAATTCTTGAAAGAATGGAGCGTGCTTATGCAAGCCGGACCATTACAAATGATCCCAAAGACGGTCAAGCCGAATGTTTGGAAGAGGACCTTTCTCAAAATAAGTTTTTTCAGGATGATATCCTTTCTCTCTCTGAGAAGGATAAGATGGCTTATTTTTGTCATATGCTTGAGTCTTTAAAAGGCGAGTGTATCCTTTGTGAGGATGAACAAGATATGTATGAAAAAATGTCAAATCTGATGCAAAAAAAAAGTTTGTCGGGTCTGTTTACCAGGGATGCATCCATTGCAGAAAAACTACATCAACACAAGATTCCTGTTGATACTGATGAAGAAAGTCTGAAGGATTTGGTGGCGGCAGTCACAAGATGTGAGTATTTGATAGTACGAACGGGAAGTGTTTTGGTTAGTTCTGCTTCAAAAGCAGGAAGGCAGCTTCACGTGTATCCATCCATTCACATCGTCATTGCACATAAAAATCAGTTGGTTGACGAGCTACATGCGGCATTGGAAGGTGTTCGGCAAAAGTATAAAAAATCTTCTTTTCCTTCCGTAGTCTCAGTAATTACCGGTCCTAGCAGGACAGCAGATATAGAAAAAACTTTGGTGCTGGGCGCCCATGGTCCGAAAGAATTAATTATCTTTGTTCAGCAAAAATAAAAGAACCCGTAAGATTCCATGAATAATTTCTTGCAACGCACACTGAGCGGATTATCTTTTGTTGTGATTGTTGTAGGCTCAATACTCATCAGTCCGTATACCTTTGCGTTTGTATTTGTCATTATCACTGCGTGGACAGTTTATGAGTTTCATAAATTAACCAATGTCCAAAGCCAAATTGAAGTAAGCCCGATACTTGCCGTTACGGGAAGTGTAATTTTGTTTCTCACCTCTTTTTTCTTTGCCTCTGGTTTGTTGCGGTATTTTATTTATTTTGTTTATGCACTTTACGTGGTGATGGTACTTATTCTTGAGTTGTATCGCAAGAAAGAAAATCCCTTGCATAATTGGGCTTATTTTCTCCTGGGACAGGTCTGCATTGCTTTGCCATTTTCCTTGCTGAACTATATTTTATATATAGATAAGACTTACCATCCATGGTTGTTGATTGCCATGTTTGCCACTATTTGGCTTTACGACACAGGTGCTTACCTCGTTGGGATGGCGATAGGGAAGCATAAAATGTTTGAAAGAATATCGCCTAAAAAAACATGGGAAGGATTTGCAGGAGGTACCCTAGTAGCGCTATTAGTTGGATATGTGTGCTCCATCTTCATCACTGATATCAGTTTGGTTTCATGGCTGTTTTTTGCCGTAATTGTTGTGGTTTTCGGTACTTTCGGAGACTTGATGGAGTCGCTGATGAAGAGAACGGTTCATGTGAAAGACTCCGGAAATGTCATACCCGGACATGGAGGATTACTTGATCGGTTTGATAGCATGCTGATGGTTGCACCGGCAATTTTTATTTACTTGACTTTTCTCTTTAGATGATATGGCTGTTATGAATTTCGACTCCATACGGTGTTATAATGCAGAAGAAATGCCTGTCGCGCTCGAACGTTTGAGTAACGAGCCCCAGTTCATGAATCTTTTCAAGATGTTGTCACCTCAATCTTCTACCGATGAACTGAAGAAACTTCTCATTAACTATGACAATATCTACGATTTTCAGAAGTTTATTGTCAATCGTTTTGTGAAGATGGTTGAAAAAAATACTACTGAGGGTGTTGAATTGACCGGACTTGAAAATATCGATAAGAATCGTGCTGTTTTATATATCTCCAATCATCGGGATATCGTGTTGGATGCTGCCTTTTTATGTAGTCAACTTGTTGATAATGGTGTGGATACGGTAGAAATTGGCATAGGTGATAATCTTTTGATATATCCATGGATAGAGGATTTTGTAAGGGTAAATAAAAGTTTTATTGTCAGGCGCAGTCCAGGTGCAAAGCAAATGCTCGAAACCTTACAGTTACTTTCTGCTTATATTGCACATACTATTCGTGATAAAAATCAATCCGTCTGGATTGCTCAACGGGAGGGTAGGGCAAAAGATGCCGATGACAGAACGCAGGAGAGTTTGCTGAAAATGTTCAATATGGGAGGTTCTTCAGGTGGTGTTGCGGAAAATTTAGCAGCATTGCATATTTGTCCCCTGACTATTTCGTACGAATACGATCCTTGCGATTATCTGAAAGCGAAAGAATTTCAACAAAAAAGGGATAATCCGGGACATCTTAAAAGTCCTGAAGATGATTTGCTCAACATGAAAACCGGCTTGATGGGTTATAAAGGGAGAGTGGTTTATAAGATCAGTCCGGAAATTAGTTCTGAATTATTTGATTTACAAGAAAAGTATCCTGCTCGCAATGAGTTGTTTAAGGCAATTGCTCAGTTGATTGACCGGAAAATACACGGCAATTACACCATTTATAAGGTGAATATGATTGCTTATGATATGTTGCATACCACCGAAAGGTTCCATCAGTCTTATTCTCTCCGGGAAAAAATAGATTTTGAAAAATACATGGATAAACAAATCGAGAAAATCGATTTAGAAGAAAAAGATACGGTTTTTCTAAAAACCAAAATTCTTGAGATGTATGCCAATCCCCTGAAAAACAAGATAAATGCCGGTGTTTCATAAGTGCCAAAGAGGAAAGTAGCCTAACCCTTGTTCAATGAGACTCGACCTTGCCTGGTGAGCCAAAAAACAAGTGAGGTTGACGTAAAGAATCGTTTATGTTTGAGCTGCGCGGCAGCGAGTTTGAACGATTGGGTGGACTTTACCTCCTTTATCAATAGCCTAAAATCTTCAGCATCGATTTGTAGCTTTGCTCTTTAGCAAAGAGTTTGGTGTAATATTCCCCGTCTTCATCTTTATCAATGATAACCATTTTGGGTGCCGGGATCAGGCAGTGCTGAATTCCGCCATATCCGCTTAATGATTCCTGATAAGCTCCGGTATGGAAAAAACCTATATATTGTTCCCTATCTTGCTGTATTTTTGGCAGGAAGATGGCATTGGAATGAACTTCAGCATTGTAGAAGTCTTCACTGTCGCACGTTAATCCTCCCAAATTGACACGTTCGTACTCAGAATCCCAATTGTTAATGGCTAAAAAGACGAAGCGTTGATTAATTGCCCAGGTATCAGGAAGTGTAGTCATAAACGATGAGTCAATCATATTCCACAGTTCCCGGTCGTTTTGTTTCTTTTGATTGACAATGGAATAAAGCATAGCACCACTTTCTCCTACCGTAAAAGATCCGAATTCAGTAAAAATATCCGGATCGGGTACCTCATGTTTTTCACAAATTGATTTAATTTGTGCCACTATTTCTTCAGCTAAATATTCGTAGTCATACACCATATCAAGATGGGTTTGTATAGGGAATCCCCCGCCGATATTCAGACTGTCGAGGTCGGGGCATATCTTTTTTAATTCACAATACAAATTGATGGCTTTGTTCAGTTCGTTCCAGTAGTATGCTGTATCTTTTATGCCTGTATTGATGAAGAAATGCAGCATCTTTAATTTTACCTGTTTGTTATTGGCAATGTGATTTTTATAATAAGGTATAATATCTTTGTACCGAATACCTAAACGTGAAGTATAAAAGTCAAATTTGGGTTCTTCTTCAGATGCAATCCGAATACCGACATTAAATTCGTGATCAAAATTTTTCAAAAGCAGGTCTAATTCGAATTTATTGTCCAATATTGGGGTTACATTTTTAAAGCCTTGATGAATAAGTTTTTGAATATTCTCAACATATTGAGGGCGTTTGAATCCGTTGCAAATGATAAATGTATCTTGATTAAGTTGTCCTTGTTCATACAAAGATTCAATGATGTTTATGTCAAAAGCAGAGGAGGTCTCGAGATGAACTCCCTGTTTAAGTACCTCTTCCATGACAAATGAAAAGTGAGAACTCTTGCTGCAATAGCAATAATGATATTCGCCATTATAATCCACTTTCGCCATGGCAACGTTGAACATGCGCCTCGCTCTCTGTATGTTATCTCCTATTTTAGGAAGATATGAGATTCTTAGTGGGGTTCCATATTGTTTGATGATGTCCATCAAAGGAACACCGAACCATTCAAGTTCATTGTCAACCAAAGTGAATTCTTCATTGGGAAACTCGAAGGTTTGTTCAATTAAATCAACATACTTATTTTTCATACGACATTAAAAAATGAAATCCGAAAGAGATGGATTCGTAATAAAACAATAAAGTAACTAAGATGGATTGCTTCTTTTTTAGAAAAGCATGCAAATGTAATGATTTATTTCTAATTGTGCCTATTAAACCCATTATATTTACCTTTTGCCTTTAAATTTATAAATTTGCAAAAAGTAAATGGTAAAAATTTTTGACCTAAAGTCAACTTTTTTACTTTTTACATACTATCTTTGTTTTTCTATAGCTATTTTTGCGGAGCTTTTTAATCCTCTTGACCTGATCTGTCATGGATGTACTGTTGATATAATCAGACTGTGTTCATTTAACAGGATTAAAACGCACTTAATCCGAAGCCGGCTTTACAATGAAAATATTATTAATTATCTAAAGTTTACTGTTTATGAATAAAATTATTTTTTTAAAAAAAATACTGCTATCGTTATTTTTGACTCTGTCTGTTCATTTAGTGAACGGTCAGACTGCAAGTCAATCATTTGGCCATGATGTCGGAGAATATACCGGCCAAACAGCCTCTACAGATTTTTTACCTGGGCCTGTCGGTTCCGGGACTTCTTTTGTAAGAGCCGGTGCAGTTGCTCCGAATGCTCCAATCGTTTTAACTGCTACCCCGAATGTCTTAATGACTGAAGGTGCACTGGTCAGGGGAGTGGCTTCCGCTACTACTTCTGTAACGAAAATTTCCCCTATTGTTGAATACGCAGCCGGCAAAGAGTTTTATACATCATTTAAAGTCTTGTTCGGTGATGCTGAAGGCAATGCGACGGCAAGTTCGGGGGCATGGGTGTTCTCACAGGGTGCAGGAACCATGTATGCCAATAGCGGTGATTTTACCGGACTTCAATCTTTTGTTGCTTTGAATTTTACTTTTAAAGAAGATGGGATTGTTGAATTACAGTTTAGAGAATCTGGAAAATGGTCCGTTGCCGGCTTGACAAAAAATCAGATTAGTCAAGGAGTAGTGCATAGTATCGAGATTATAGGTAATAATCAGAATTCCGGTACTGTCAATTATACTTATAATGGTTCAACTTGTTCCGTTTCACCCCTTAAATTCGATTTGTATATAAATGGGGAACTTATTGGTGATGAGTTGTCCAAGTCACAATTAGCAGACAATGCGAATATTGAAAGTCTTACTTTCATAGGCAAGAGCAGTACGGATAACGTTGCCAATATTTTTATAGATGATGTGGTGGTTTATAATTCAGTTCCTTCACAAATAAACTCAACCAATCCGACCATTGTTGTTACGGAACATACAATTCCTGTTATGTCTGCAATTGTGCTTGAACAAGACGAACAGACCATCACGGTATCAGGAGTTAATCTGACCGAAGATATTTCCTTGACGGTTACCGGTGAAGATGCGGATCTGTTTACTTTGTCTGCTTATTCCATTGCTCATACCCAAGGAGTTGTTGATAATGAAGTTTTAACTGTTACTTATAAGCCGGTAGAAGTTGGAACACACAGTGCTTTACTTAACTTAAAAAGTGCCGGAGCTAATGATGTTACCAAAGTCCTAAGCGGAAAAGCCATTGATGCATCAGCAGTTGTTGATCTCCCCGATGTAATTATTACCGAGGTTTTTGGCGGTGGAGGTAATTCCGGCGCACCTTATAGCAATGATTATATAGAGTTGTACAACACCACTGATAATCCGGTTGACATTGGTGGTTGGAGTGTGCAGTATTATACCAAAGCCGGGGATGGGGAGTCGTCCAATATCATCGAAATACCTGCAGATAAGTCCATTCCGGCACGCTCTCACTTCTTAATACAAGGTGCCAGTGGTGGTGAATACGGTGATCAGTTGTTTACTCCTGATGTGGAGTCTACCGTAAATTTTGCTGCTGATGGTGGTAAAGTGATTTTGTATACCGTGAACACTCCTCAAACAATTGATAAGTCGATGATCAGTACTATAATTGAAAATCAATATTTCAAAGATTATCTGCCTTTCGGGAAAGAACCGCTGCCTATTTGGGGTAGTGCCATGACTGCAAATCCTTCTAAGACCAGATCGGCCGGCAGAAAGAAGGAAAACAATGTATATGTTTACACACAAAATATCGGAGATGATTTTGAGACACAGGTGCCTTCTCCACAAGGCACTGAGTTAACTACAGTGGATGGTATTGAATTTAAAACTGAAGTTGTTGTGGAAAATGGTACTGTAAGCTTCAATGCTGTTGCCGGTTTGTCTGTTGAAGTATACAATTTGTTTGGACAAAAAATATACAGCGCCATAACTCAAGAAGGGAATAATAACTTAACGCTTCAGAAACAAGGAGTCGTAATATTGATGATTGGAAATCAAGTTATGAAGTTGATGCTGTAAGATAGAAATCACTTGGTCGAGTAGGAAAATAGTGCTATAAACCTGTTTTTCTACTCGATTTCAAGTCAAGCTTCTTTTGTCAAGTTGAAAAACTTATTCATGGCACAACCATCTCAATTGCTCCCGGTAAGATGCTTACTTCCACCGGAGGTGTATAATATACGGTGATACCATCGGCTTCAAAATATCGCCCATTTTGTGTGCGAAGAGAAATTTTCTGTGAACGGAAAGATTCAATCACCGGATGCTCTAATAGTTTTCCGTTAAAAATTAGTGGCAAGCCGGTGATGATGTCTTTGAAAGAAGGTTTCCTTGCCATCATCAAATCCAATAGACCGTCATACGGTACTGCATGAGGGTTTTGTTTCATACCACCGCCGCTGTAGCAACCATTGGCGATATTCATAGTGAAAAGTGAACCCTCCATTGTTCGCTCTTTAGCAGATAATTTGAAAGGCTTGGATTTAAACCTGAAAACGGCTGCCAGTAAGGCGAGAAGATATAAAAAAGAATGACTGCCGACATAACGTTTCAATCGGTTGGTATGGTGAACAACAGCTGCATCCAGTCCAAATCCTACAGAATTGATAAAAAAGCGACTTTTGCGTTCTCCTTCCATCACAAAATCAACTTTTCCAATGTCGATTTTACGTGATTTTCCTCGTAGGAATATTTGTATGGAATCCTTGTAGTCACGTGTCATATCCCAAAATCTTGCCCAATCATTACCCGTTCCCCGGGGAATTTGAGCTATTTTTAACTGATTTTTTTCCTGAATGCCCGTACTGAAAATCCCGTTGATAACTTCACTCATGGTGCCGTCGCCACCAACCACCAAAAAATTCAGAAATCCTTGTCGCGCATAATTTCTGGCGATAAGTATTGCATGGCCTGCAAACTCCGTAATTCTGTGCTGATAGGGGATACCCGCTTCATCTAATTTCTTGAGAAGATAGTTCATCTGAACTCTAAAATGTTTTTTACCGGATTTTAGATTGATGATAACTATCCACTTACTTGTTTTACCCATACCGTCGCTTTTGAAATCAGTAATAAATCAACCAAGGTCAATGCAGTCATCGCTTCAACAATAGGTACTGCTCTTGGTAGTACACAAGGGTCATGTCGCCCTTCGGCTTGTAATTCAACAGCTTGTTTGCTCGTGTTGAGAGTCTCTTGTTTTTTGAAAATGGTCGCAACAGGTTTGAACAATACCCGAAAATAAATGTCTGAACCATTGCTGATCCCCCCTTGTATTCCTCCTGAATGATTGGTGCGAGTCTTCACATTTTCATCCTCCAAAATAAAGGCGTCATTCGCATCAGAGCCTTTCATAGCAATACCTTCAAAGCCACTACCATAGTCAAAACCATGGACAGCATTGATGCTCAGCATGGCAGCTCCCAGGCGGGCGTGCAACTTGTCAAACACAGGTTCACCCAGTCCAACGGGTACACCTTTCGCAACACAGGTGATGATACCGCCTGTTGAGTCACCTTCTTTTTTCATTTGGGTGATATACTCCATCATTTTTGAGGCTGTTTCCGGCTGGGGACAACGAACAGCATTGCTTTCAATCAAGGAAAGATCAAGCTGATCGTAAGTCTTTGTCACTGCAATAGGTCCAACCTGCGAAGTATAGGCCCGGATACAAACACCCATCTTTTTCAGCACTAATTTGGCTAAAGCTCCTGCCACAACACGAGCTGCCGTTTCACGTGCAGAGCTACGTCCACCACCCCTGTAATCACGAATGCCATATTTTTGTTGATAGGTATAATCCGCATGAGAAGGTCGGTAAATGTCTTTTAGGTGATCGTAATCCCGACTCTTTTGGTTTTGATTCCGGATGATGAAAGCGATGGGAGCTCCGGTGGTTTTGCCTTCAAAAGTTCCGGATAAAAATTCTACCTTATCATCTTCTTTTCTCGGTGAAGCAATGGATGACTGTCCCGGTTTGCGGCGATTAAGTTCTTGTTGGATAAAAGCTTCATCCAGTTCAATGCCCGGCGGACAACCATCTACTATTCCACCGATACCCTTCCCGTGCGATTCGCCAAAGGAGGTAAAAGTGAATAGTTTGCCTATGGTGTTTGACATAATTGATTGTTGACGAGAAAATGGTTTTATTTGCATCCGCAATTGTGTGAATGATGCTCTGAATTGCAATCATCCCCACAATCACTACATCCACTACAACCTAGAAATTTATTCAAATCTTGTTCTGTTGAATCACGGACTTCAAGGATTTTTCCCTTGAAATGCAAGGTTTCACCAGCTAAAGGATGATTCAAATCTACTTTTACATATTCATTGTTTACATCTAAAATTTGCGCATTCAGTCTGTTACCTTCAGAATCCATCAAAGGTACAATATTCCCCGCAAATATCACTTCATCATCCAGTTTTCCATTGATTTCGAAAACAGAATGATCCAGGTCAATGATGTTTTCTTCCAAATATTCTCCATAGGCATCATCAACATCTATGGTGAATTCATACTTACTGCCGGCTTCCAAACCAATAAGATTTTCTTCGAATTTTTGCAGCATCATGCCAATGCCAAACACAAAACACATGGGCTGTTCTTTAGTCGCCCTTTCCATGAGTTCCAATTCACCCTCGTTTTGTCCGTCAACGAATAACTCATATTCAGTGGATACAAATTTGTTTGTTGAAATTTTCATTTTTTTGAATAAAATTGTTTATAAATGTATGTATTTTAAATTCATGATAGACCCCGTTACCTCGCTGTCTCGCGACCCCGGAACTCGTCACCCCCGCACCCCGCTACCCCGGAACTCACTAATACCAGGTTATCTTGTTCACTCCGTATTCACTTCTTTTATCATATTTCAAATCAGACAGCATACTTGCATTTACGCCGATGTGGAAGTTGTATGACTTATAAACCCCGAAAGGTACGATATTGGCCGACATATTCCAACAGTGCAAGTCTCTTCTGACGGAAATACTGGTGTAGGTAAATTGTTTTGCTTTAAAATCATAAGAAGAATTGCCGCTTATCTGCCAATGAGGAGTCAGCGAAATACTTCCATTCAGACTAAAATTGTGCATAAAATCCATTTCGTATTCCATCTTCTCCTTGTTAAAAATATTTGTATTTCCGAAACGTACTGAATAGTTAATGGACAAACTCCACGGGATGGATATTTTTGTGTAACCATCTTCACCAGTCAATCCAGTTTGTTCGGACGTTTGTTTACTACCACCTGGTTGAACATCCGGATTTTCCACATCATCCGGTGATTGGTCGTTTTCCGTATCAGGTGGTGTTTCTTGCTTCTTTTTTCTGTTAAACAGTTTATTAAAAGTTTCATTATTGAAAGTGTAGCTATAAGAAGTGCTCGTACCCTGAAACCTGGGGAATTTCCCGTGATTCCACCTTAGTTGATTGACCCTGACGGGATTGCCGGCGCTGTTGAGAGCGAACATATACGGGTCAAAACTGGCACTCAAACTCAAGGAGTAGTTGTTGGGTAATTTCAGGCGTATGCTTGAAGAAAACATAGACCATCGCATGGAGTCGGCAGCTAAATTATAGCTTCCCGATGCGCTTAAATTGTCTATGATGCTGATTTTCTTGAAAGGTACTTTTCCGGTGGTGTCTTTGTCGTTACGCAGTTTCATTTCTATGTTGTTGCCCAAAGAGAAGTTGATGCTGCCAGATGTGCCTCTGCTTGGAGTGCCGTGAAGCGAACCTGCAAATTTAGAGTATGTTATTGCATTGTCGCCCTTCATGTAAGTGTCATAATATCCCCACCTCGGATCTCCGAAATCGGGTTTGTAGCTAAACCCGATGCTGGGCGTGAGTACGTGGCGGATTCTGTCCACTTTATCACCGAAAATTGAGCGGATGGGTATAAAAAATCCATACAATTTTGTCGAAGCCGAAATGCCCGTATTAAAATCAAATACACGATAGAACCCATCGGTGGTATCATTTAATACACGATTTGCATCCTCATCCCAGGATTGCTTGACGGAGCGGAGATACCATCTTTCCGTATAGTTGAAAGATGGAGAAATGTTGATGTGTTTGAGTATATTAAAACTTGCTGATATGGGAATGGTGTGCTTCATGCCATTTCTCCAGTCTCTCGTAAAAGATGAGCTTAGTAATTGATTCTCTTTGGTTTGAATACTGTTGGCAAAAGCTCCGGAATATGACATCGAAATTTTTTCATACCAACGTTCTTTGCCGACCGGATTTTTTCTTTTTAAAGGATAAAAACGACTGTACGAAATATTTAAGTTAGGTAAACTCATATTGATGGTTGAGTCTTTAGTGCGCTGACTCACATTGATGCCTCCCGAAAGGCTGAAAGAGGGGAGCCTGGCAAAACGTTTGGTAAAGGTGATGCTTGAACTTTTGGTGTTCTCTGAATTTAACTCCGGACGATAATAAGCGTTTACATTGCTCTTGTTATAGCCACTGGTGGCAAAATTGACACTGGAAGAAAAAGTGAAGTTGGGATTTGCTTTCTGGTCTTGCGAATGGGACCATCTGATACTCATGTTGTTAGCCTTATTGTAATCTGGCAGACCCTTTTCACCGGTCACGTCCTCTCGATAACTGATACCCAAACTACCCCTAAATTTGTACTTTTTTACGTAATTAGTGGTGCCTGACAAAGCCCAGGTACCTTTTGTGTAAATATCGCCCTTCATTTCCAGGTCCATATAATCACTGATGGCAAAATAATAGCCTCCATTTGTTAAGCCAAACCCCCGTGTCATTTCATCTGTATAGCTCGGCATCAATACTCCGGAAGAATACTTGTCGGTGAACGGGAAAAAGCCGAAGGGTAAGGCGATGGGCAAGGGTACGTCTTCTACAACCAAATGAGCAGGTCCGGTTACAATATATGCTCCCGGCTTAATTTTACCTTTTGAGATGCTTAAGTAAAAGTGCGGGTTTTCGTGACTGTCACAGGTGGTGTATTTACCTCCCTTGATGCTGAAGATATTATCCGGCGATTTTTTGGTGTCCTCGCTGATGATATATCCTTCGCCTTCTTGAGTGACCACATGACGAATGTATCCTTTTTTTGTTCGGAGATTATATCGCAATTCTTTGGAGTTGTAGGAATCTTCTCCTTCGCTAAAGACAGGTTCGCCAATCATTTCTCCGCTTTCACTTTCGGTTCCGAGCGCGTGTATCAGACTACTGTCAATTTTTACTTTTACAAAGTCAGCTTTTAAATTGATGGATTGGTAATTGATTTCCGTGTCTCCGTACAGAAAAGCGGTACCATTGCCCAATAATATAATTGAATCGTTGGCGCGATATTGTATGATATCTTCAATTTTATCTGATTTGCCGGTAGAGGAGGTTTTGGCAGTGTCTTTTGGTTGTGCTGCTGCAGTAGGCGTTTCCATGGTGGGCAGGCGTGTGCCCTCACTGGCTTGTACCCTCCTTTGAGCTTGTGCTGAAAAAAGAAACGTCATCATACAGAAAAGTACAATGCTCGTCCTGATAAAAGTAGAAATCAGCACTTTACAATTAACCATTCGACACAAACCGATATATGAATTTAACTGCAAAATTAGTAAAATAATAGCGTGATACGATTAAATAACGTTTTTTTATCATAAATTGGAAAATTTACTGCTATTTATACAGCTTAAACGGGATTAAATTGTAATTTTGCAACATTCAACTGAAAATGTTTCATTTTAAGCATATGGGATTCAATCGTCCGATGAAGTATTTTGTTTGCTTGTTGCACGTTCTTCTTCTGTTTTTTCCAATTTTAACGTATTCGCAAGACAAAGATTTTGTGTTGGTTTTAGATGCCGGACATGGTGGAAAAGACCCGGGTGCGGTGGGCAGGATATCTAAAGAAAAAGATATTACACTTTCAGTAACCAGGATGTTGGGCGAACTTGTTCAAAAAAACATGAAAAACGTTAAAGTTGTTTATACCCGTAAAACGGATGTTTTTGTACCCCTTGAACAACGGGCTGTTATTGCCAATAATAACAACGCTGACTTGTTTATCTCGATTCATGTGAATGCTGCTAAAAACAAAACAGCATATGGTGCTGAGACTTATACCTTAGGGTTGGCTAAAACGCAGGCCAACCTGGACGTGGCAATGGCTGAAAACGCGGTTATCCTCTTGGAGGATGATTATCAGACGAAGTATTTAGGGTTTGATCCTAACTCCATAGATTCGTATATCATGTTTGAGTTCATGATGGATGCTTATTTAGACAACAGCATTACCTTTGCAACGCATGTGCAAAACCAACTTGTCGGATCCGCTAAAAGGTTCGACAGAGGAGTGAGGCAGGCAGGATTCTGGGTGCTGCACCGTTCTGCCTGTTCCAGTGTATTGATCGAATTGGGTTTTATTTCAAACTACAATGAAGAACTTTACTTGGCGAGTACTAACGGACAGCGTGAAATGGCACAGGCAATCTATTCAGCTTTTGTGAAGTACAAAAACAGCCACGATAAAAAATTGGGTTATGTAAATAATGACGCCATACATGACGCTACACAGCAGTCAGGCCCTTCTTCGGCTTCTGTTGACCAGCCCGTCGTTGTTGAAGCGACTACTACGCTTGTTCTGGAAGAAGATGATGACATTATTACTGTTGAACAAAAGCCTGTGTTTAAGTTACAGATTACGGCCTCAACAAAAGAATTGAGTCCGACAAATGTAAATTTTAAAGGATTAAAAGAACTGAGTTGTTACAGGGAAGGCGGATACTATAAATATACAGTTGGTGCTTCTTCAAAGTACGAAGATATTGACAAACTTCGGGTTGAGTTGAAAAAAAGATTTCCGGATGCATTTATTGTTGCTTTTCTGGGAGATAAAAAGATTCCGGTCGATGAGGCTCGAAAGGTTGCGAAATAAAAAAATGAAAAGTATGAAAAAATTTAAATTGTCTAGAGAGGTACGTGTCGGAATACTCGCCGTTGTGGCGATATTTGTTCTGTATTTCGGACTGAATTTTCTCAAGGGTGTCGATATTTTCAAACCTGTTCACTACTATCATACTAATTTTTCAAAATTGGATGGTCTGGTACCCTCTTCACCGGTTTTTATAAAAGGATATAAAGTTGGACAAGTGGAAAGTATCAATTATGATTTTCTGCAAGAAAATTCATTTATGGTAAAGATTTCAGTTGACAAAAACATTCGTATTCCTAAAAATTCTGTCATTGAACTTTATGATGATGGTTTGATGGGTGGAAAAGCCATTCAACTATTATTTACACAGAATACGGAATCGTTCCATCTTTCAGGAGACACACTTCCATCACAGATTGCAGTCGGGCTTTTCGATCAACTTTCGACAGATTTATTGCCGAGAATTCAGGATATTGCGGCACAGGCGGATTCTTTGCTGTTGTCGGTTCGCACACTCGTTGAGGATGAAAGTGTACAGAATAGTTTAAAATCTATTGAAAGAACAACAGCTGACTTGGTTGAAAGTTCCTCTTCACTCAAAAAAATTGTGCAAAATGACATTCCGAAGGTGATTCATAATGTACATGTGTTAACGGATGATTTTACGGCTATTAGTGGAAATTTAAAACAAATTGATTTTGCGGCCACCATGGATCAGGTTGATGTGACCATCAAAGATTTGAATCAAATCACGCGCAAAGTAAATGATTCGGAGGGAAGCTTGGGACTACTTTTAAATGACAAAAATTTATATATGAGTTTGGTGAATGTGTCGAACAGTGCAGATGAGTTGTTGATTGACCTGAGGCAAAGTCCGAAAAGATATGTCCATTTTTCACTGTTTGGCTCCAAAAACAAATAGAAAGATACAGTAATTCCCTTGGCAAAAACTTCCTGCAATCTTGTTTTTTTACGTTGTTGATGGAATGTTCGCAGACATGAAAGTTCAATCATCAGAAAATTGTCAAGTGAGATTTAAAAACATATCAAAATTCATAAAGCTAATTTATAATTATTCTAAATAACCTTGACTTTTGTTTTAATTTCTGTTTACAGTTTTTTCCTTTATGAATGATTGATAAATCAGTACTTATGCATCAAATCAAATAGCAAATCATAAAAAAAACATCAAATTGTTAACTTGCTTATAGTCAATTATTTTTAATGTTATTTGTGTGTAAGTGCCTGATTTCCAGTGTTACTTTTTAAGCACTTGATAATTAAGGCGGTGCAAAAAGTAAAAAAAACCTAAATAAATTTCCGTTTTGTTTTTTGAAAAATCTTTCTGAAATTTGTATCCCTTCTTTCCAAAAAGAAGAAGTCACATGCATCCAAAATGCACACGTTTTTTTAAAATTTTAATACTCGTTTTATTTTTTCTATTGCGTACTTGTACTAATGTCTATTTTACCTGAAAAATTGTGGAATCGGTGTCTTGAGATTATTAAGGATAATATCAGCGAAACGTCGTACAATACTTGGTTTGCTCCTATTATACCTTTACAATACGAAAATCAGGTATTTGTACTTCAGGTACCCAGTCAGTTTTTTGTTGAATACATTGAGGAGAAGTACATTGACTTATTACGCATGACCCTGTACAGAGTGGTTGGGAACGGAACCCGTTTGGAATACAGGGTTTTGATAGATCAGGCATCCGGAACGGGCACCCGTATTCCCAGTGAAGGCGGGATGGAAAAGTCAAAACCGTCAGTCAACACTTCCAATTATATCAGTCCATACCACAGGCCCAAGCTTCCGGAAATAGACCCCCAGCTGAATCCATCTTACAATTTTAATAATTTGATAGAAGGAAAGAGCAATAAATTGGCTCGCACTGCCGGAATCAGCATTGCCAACGAGCCCGGGAAGACCGTTTTTAATCCTTTATTTGTGTATGGACAGTCGGGTGTTGGTAAAACGCACTTAGCAAACGCAATTGGGGTAATGACCAAACAGCTTTATCCCGAAAAGCGTGTGTTGTATGTATCTTCGAATACTTTCCAAATTCAATATACCGATGCTGTAAGAAGCAATTCCGTTAATGACTTCCTGAATTTTTATCAAACCATTGATGTGTTGATTGTAGATGATATTCAGGAGTTTGCAGGAAAAACGGCTACTCAGAATACATTCTTTCATTTGTTCAATCATTTGCATCAAACGGGTAAACAACTTGTATTAACCTCTGATCGTTCACCTTTGGTGCTGGTTGGCTTAGAGCAGAGATTACTCACCCGCTTTAAATGGGGTCTTTCTGCTGAAATTGAAAAGCCTGATTTTGAATTAAGAAAGGCTATCCTCGAAGATAAAATTTATCGGGACGGGCTTGAAATATCAGAAGAGGTAATAGATTATATCGCACGTTATGTGACAGATAATGTCAGAGATTTGGAAGGCACATTGGTTTCTTTGCTGGCACATTCAACATTGGCAAATCAACCCATTGATTTGGAACTGACCGAAAAGGTGGTGAGCAGAATTGTTGACATCACTCCAAAAGTTCAAACCGTTGAAAGAATTCGCGATACCGTATGTGAGTATTTTTCGTTAACAGTTGACGCCATATCAACCAGAAGTAGAAAACGTGAGTTGGTACAGGCACGGCAAATTGCTATGTATCTCTCTAAGCAAATGACTAATAATTCATTGGCATCCATCGGCAACCTGATAGGGCAAAGAGACCACGCAACGGTTTTGCATGCATGTAAAATTGTAAGTGATTTGATGGAATTTGACAAGA
>ERZ795058.3409-NODE-3409-length-16736-cov-6.198010_pt1 | contig 16736 bp, 13 predicted proteins | sample MGYA00375142_ERZ795058 | MGnify/ENA primary metagenome ERZ795058 (study PRJEB30187, sample SAMN05720210) | activated sludge metagenome | isolation source: anaerobic digester from wastewater treatment plant | place: Japan | collected 2015-04-20 ... | reverse complement strand
CAGCGAAAGCGGCTACGGCGACTATGACGAAAACCTGCGCCGGCTGGCCCGGTTTCTCGACCGCGAAACGTCGCTGACCGTCATCCTCGACGACGACGAAACGCTCTTCCAACCGGGCGCCGCCCCCGCCGCCGCGCTGTACTGCGGGTGGTACAGCCTGGCCAACTACGTCGATGCGTTCGAGTTTGTCCCCGGCGCCGTTGGCTACCACATCGCCAGTTCCGAGGCGATGACGCTGCGGCGCGACAATGCGCGCAACTGGTGCCCCGCCCTGCTGCGCGACGGCGTCGCCGCCACGCTCGGCCCCGTCGAGGAACCATATCTGACCGCCTTCCCCCGGCCGACTGAGTTCTTCGCCCACCTGCTGGCCGGCCGTCGCTCGCTCGCCGAGGTCTACGCCCTCACGCTCCCCTCCGTCTCCTGGATGATGACGCTCATCGGCGACCCGCTTTACCGCCCGTTCGCCGCCCACCCGGTTCTCGACGAAGACCAGTTCGCCCGCCTCCTGCGCGAGTAGGCGTCGTCAATCCGTGCTGATGGTTTTCCTGACCGGATTGCGCATCAAGTGATGATCCGATCCGGTACCCGATTTGTGCAGTCCCTCCGCTCCGCGGCCAATTCAAACGATAACTCGCTTGATCCCGCGCGCGGGCGCGTGCAATCCTTTGACGGTCTTCATGTCGCCGGCGCTGAAGATGCCCCGCACCCCCGGCCGGTGAAAGACCGCATGCTCAAAGTCTCCCCCGATTTCGAAACGTTTCTCCAGCGCAGCCGCGAGGCCAACCTGATCCCCGTCTGGGCCGAACGCCTCGCCGACATGGAGACCCCCGTCTCCGTCTTCCGCAAGTTGGCCGACAGCGAGCACGCCTTCCTGCTCGAAAGCGTCGAGCAGGGCGAAAACGTCGGCCGTTATTCGTTCATCGGCTGCAACCCCGAAATCATCATCCGCTGCCGCGGTCACGAAATCGACATCCGCTACCACGGCGACGAACAGCCGCTCGAACAGTCGCAGCCCCCGCTCGAATTCCTCCGCGAGTTCATGCAGCGCTATCGCCCCGCCGCCGACCCCCAGCTTCCACCCTTCATCGGCGGCGCCGTCGGCTACATGGCCTACGATCTCGTCCGGCACTTCGAAAAGCTCCCCGACGCCAATCCCGACGACCTCAAGCTGCCCGACGCCTATTTCATGATCAGCGACAAGCTGGCGATTTTCGATCACGTCCGCCATCGCATGATCCTGCTGGCCAACGCGCACGTGACCGACGACCCGCGGCGCGCCTACGACGCCGCGATCCATAAGATCGAGCTGATGGCCGAGCGCCTCCGCATCGAAAAGGGCGAACGCAACCAGCCGGTCGACGCCGCCATTTCCCCCGCCGTCGAGTCCCCCGTCAGCGAGCTCGTCTCCAATTTCAGCCAGGATGAATTCATGGCGGCCGTCGAGCGCGTCAAGGAGTACATCCGCGCCGGCGACGTCTTCCAGGTCGTCCTCAGCCAGCGCTTCAGCAAGCCCTATCACGGCGACCCCTTCGACATTTACCGCGCGCTGCGCGCGATCAATCCCTCGCCCTATAACTTCTATCTGCAACTGGGCGATCTGAAACTGGCCGGCTCCAGCCCCGAAATCCTCGTCCAGGTCAACCATGGGGAGGTGATCGTGCGCCCGATCGCCGGCACGCGCCCGCGCGGCGCCACCCCCGCCGAGGACCGCCAGCACGAACAGGATCTGCTGGCCGACCCCAAGGAACTCGCCGAGCACATCATGCTCGTCGACCTGGGGCGCAACGACGTCGGACGCGTCGGCTGCCCCGGCTCGGTCCACGTCGACGATTTGATGGCAATTGAACGCTACAGCCACGTCATGCACATCGTCAGCAACGTGCGCGGACGGCTGCGGCCGACGAGCGACGCCTTCGACGCCCTCGCCGCCACGTTTCCCGCCGGCACGGTCAGCGGCGCCCCCAAGATCCGCGCAATGGAGATCATCGACGAACTGGAAAACGTGCGGCGCGGACCGTATGCCGGTTGCGTCGGCTACATCAGTTTCGACGGCAACCTCGATACCTGCATCACGATTCGCACCGCCGTCATCAAGGGGCGCCGCGTCTATATTCAGGCCGGCGCCGGGATTGTCGCCGACAGCGTCCCCGCCACGGAATATCAGGAGACGGTCAACAAGGCCCGCGCGATGCTGCGCGCCGTTGAAATGGCCGAAGCCGGCCTGGATTGATCCCCTGAATCGTCTCTCGTCCCTGCCCCGACGCAGCACCGGCCGGCGCCCTCTGACGCCGACCGGCTGTTGCTTGCCAACTCCCGCGGTCCGCGACTATCCGCGCGGCTCGGGCGTCGTCGACTGGGCTTCTTCAACATCGTCCATTTCGGCGTCGACCCCGTAGATCCCCATCAGCACGTGACGGGTGATCAGCCGTTCGGTCTCGTCCTCATCGGCCGGCCAGCTGCGCGCGTTCTCATTCAAGTGGTTCAGATGAAGCGTCAGACTCTCCTGCAGAGCCTTCAGCGTCATGTCGTCCGGCACGTCGATCTTCCAGAAATCGGGCGCTTCATGCGTCATCGACACCGTCAGCTCCGGCAGACCGTTCGCCGACGGCAGCACCACCACCGCCACGTCCCGGCCCGGCTCCATGTAATCCGCCGTCCCGGCGCCCTTCTTCTGCATCAGGTTCGTGGTCGGCGTCGGCTCCAGCGGCCATTCGGTCAGCTTCTCGCCGTCCTCGATCTCGCCGATCCGCACCGCCATGTAGGTTGCGCTCAAGTCGTCCTTGGTCACGTTGGCGGTGGCCAGGCCATAGCTCTCTTTCCAGGTCTTATTCAGAAAGCCGGTGGTCTTGGTCAGCGGATTCCAGTCGGCGTCGGTCTGGCTTTCGAACCGCTCGCGATCGGGCCCGCTGAGCTGTTCGATCAGCTTGTCGGTATCGCCGGCCAGGGCCGCGTCGACCGCCGTGCTGATCACATTACGGATGGCTTCCTCGGCCGCGGGAATCCGCGCATCTTCCTTCGGCGCGATCCCTTCGGGCAGCTTGATCGTCGTTTCCAGCCGCGTTCCGTCGCCGGTCGCGAGCACCTGGCGCTCATAGATCAGCACGCCCGATTCGGTGTCGCTCTTCAGCACCTTTTCCTGCTTCTGCTCCTTCTGATCCATCGGCTTCTGCTGCTCCTGGGCGTAAGCCACGCTTCCCAGCGCCAGGCCGACCGAGATCAGAAACGTCGTCGCTTTCTTGAATCGCGTTACCATGGTCGCACTCCCTTGCAAGTGATGGAGGGGGGCGAGGGGGGCCCCCGACTTCAAGGGTGCACGACGCACGCATCGCGCCGAACGGGCCGCCCCCCGCCGGATTCCGGTTTCCCGTGGCCCTTCCGCTACCGGACCCTCCGGTGGGCGCCATGCGGTATTCTCCCAGTGAGATTTCGCCCGCGCCTCCAGCGAAATTCATCGCTTGTCCCTATGAACATTGAGAGAGGTGCAGGCCCACCATCCGGTCGCCCGATCGGCGCCGGATGGGCACGCGGCCGTGCGCTACCGGTACCGCGTCCAGCCTGACTCCAAGGCGCTGGTGACGGTGGGGATCCGGATCTCCTGGACGGGCTCATCGCCGGAGCCGACCAGGCGCCACACGCCAGCGGCAGCCTCCTCGGCCAGGACGATCCGTGGAACGAAGTCGACCAGATTGAGCAGCAGCGGCGTGATGAGCCGCACCCCCGGCGCTTGCAGGTCAAGGAACATCACCGAGGGCCGATCCGCGCTGTAGATCATCAGCTCGCCCGGCTCGCGCCCGCGAGTCAGCGATGAGGGGGGATGCGTCGCCGGCAGCGGATACCAACTCACGACGGCGTCGCTGGCCAGCGCCGCACCGTCCTCCGGGCCCAGGGGCTGGAGCTGGATCAGCCGGCCGGGGGCGACGGAGTAAAACGAATCCGTCGATTCGTCATAACACAGACCGCTCGGCCGCGGCGGCATCGGCAGCAGGGCGACGGGCGGCGCGTCGAGCCGATCGCCCTCCACCGGCCGGACCTGGCCGTTGCGCCCATCCAGCAGGTACAGCCGCTCGTTCCGCCGCGCCAGCCCGAGCGGACGGATCGGGTCGCTCATCGCGGGATGATTGAGTTGGTGGCGCGACTGGACCGCGCCGCCGGCGTCGATGCGGACGAGCGTGGCCAGCAATCCCGAATCAATCAGCCACAGGCCGCCCGCGTCGGCGGGGGCGGCCGCCGCGATGTCGCGCAGCAGCCGCAATTCGCGGACCGACTTCAGTTCGCCGTCGTCGTCGGTCTCGATCAGCGCGCCGCGTTCGGTCAGGATCCAGGGGCCCTCCTCGCCGAAGGCGATCGCACGGATCCGTTCCTGCTTGAGCAGCGGCGCGACTTCGTGCAGCGCAAGCTGCGCCGGTTGGTCGGTCTTATCGTCATCGTCGTCGTCATCGGAGGCGATGCCAAGATTGATCAACACCTGCGGTTCGGCCTCGGGCACGCCCCACAGAATGCCGTGTTCCGCGTCCCAGGCCAGATCCCGCATCGGCGCGCGTTCCCAGGTCTGGATCACGGCGCCGGCGGCATCGAACGCGACCAGCCGACGGCTGGCCGCATCCGACACATAAAGCCGGAAAGGCGAGGCGGCGTGGGCGATGCCCGAGGGGCGGGTCAACCCGGCGGCCAGCGTGGAAAAGCCCCCCGCCCGCTCGCCGTGCGCGCGCAAATGCACCACCTGCGCGCCGAGCCGGTCGGCGAGCCACAGCTCGCCCGCGGGGTCGACGGTCAGGTCCATCGGATCGAGCGGACCGGCCTGATTGGCGGAGTCCAGCGGCAGCTCGGACTGGAGCTCGCCGTCGTCGTCCAGGCGCACCAGGCGCCGCCGCCGCCGATCCATCAGCCAGAGCGCGTCGCGTTCCTCATCCCAGGCCAGCCCGACCGGCCGATCCAGATACGGCGAGATCCCGCGGCCGGGCGCCTGCGCATTGAGGCCCGTCTGCGGCGCCGGCCCCCCCACCCCATGGATGGCAAGATCGACGGTGATATCGTGCTGCGCTTCGCCCGCCGCCCCTTCGTTGACCGTCACCAGATCGGGCAGGCCGTCCGCGTCGATGTGCGCGCTCAGGATCGCCCGCGGGCCGGGACCGGTGCCGAAATCCAGCGGCGGCAGGCGCAGTGGGTCCGGCGCCCCGTCGGCGCGCCCCAGCAGCCGGCTCCCGCCCCCCGATTGCAGAAACGCCACGGCCACGTCGTCCCAGCCGTCCTGGTTCGCGTCGTGGAGCACCAGATCGATCGGCCCCTCGCGATGGTTGGTCGAGGCGATGTCGCCCGTGAACGGGTAAACGAGCCGCCGTTCGAAATCGGCATCGAAAGCCAGATTCAGATAGAGCAGCAGCCGGCTGTGTGCGCCGTCGAGAACAACCAGGTCCCAGGCGCCGTTGCGGTCGAAGTCGGCCGGCGCCATTGCCGTAAAGGCGGCGTTGGCGAACTCCGCCTCCAATCGGCCCCGGTAGCCGAATCGGCCGTCGGCGTCGCCCTGCCAGAACTGAATGTCGCGCCGGTTGAGCACGATCAGATCGGTCAAGCCATCGAAGTCCAGATCGACCGGTTCCAGATCGGCCGGACCCGCTCCCCGCGCATCGACCTGGAACGTGACCGGCTTGCGCCACTGGCGGCCGCGCAGGTGACGGATCACGGTGAACTGGGCCGAATCGAAATGCCCGACGAGCAGGCTGGGCGCGTCGTCGCCGGCGAGCCGCGCGCCGCGCAGCACGAGCGGAAAGGAATCGGCCGCGGTGTTCTCCGCCAGCAACTCGATCGGCTCGAACGGCTCAAACAGTCCACGCGGGGCGCCGTGGCAGATCCCCAGCGACGGCGGCGCATGAACATCCGGGTTGCCCGAGCAGAGAATCGCCAGATCCAGAAATCCGTCGGCGTCGAAATCCTCGATCACGATCTGGCGCGGCAGGTCGCGTCCGGCGCCCTCATGAATCCCGACTTCGAGCTGGCCGTATTCGCTGAAGCCCCCCTCGCCGTCGCCGCGATACAGCCGCACCTGCTCGCTGAAGGCATACGTCACGGCCAGATCGGTCAGGCCGTCGCCCGTAAAGTCGGCCGCGGCGGCGTGCGACGCGACCAGGCCGGGCGACGCAATATCCTTGATCGGCGAATCCGGCCGCCAGACGAACTCGTCGGCCGCGCCGGCCGGGCCGATTCCCAGCGCGCCGGCCAGCAGCACCCCGCGCAGCAGCCGGAGGAACCGATACCAAATCCCACCGCTCGCGCCGCGGGGGATGAAAACCAACCGGGCGCCCCGGAAAATCCTCACGGCGCTCCGCCGATCAGCCCGCCGCGCGAGAGCTGGCCGCCAAACCAGGCCATGTCGCCCCCGCTGACCGTTCCATTGGTCGGATCATAGACCGTATCGGCGGCGGTGTTGACGCCGTAATGGGAGGCTCCGGCTGGGAGATGCGAAGGGAAGGGCAGGTAGACGATGAAGGAGTCGGCGCGGTCCGGTCCGACGCTGACCGAGGCATAGCCGTGCACATTCATCGCCGGTTGATCGATGAGGTAGGAAAATCGTGGATAGTGAAAAAAAAGCAGCGACTGAATCATGTTGAAGCCTGGCGTCGGCGGCCGGAACGGATCGGCCGATGTCAGCCGCGGCCGGTCGCCGAAACTGGGCGGACCGGCTTGCAGCCGCAGCGTGCCGAACGGGTCGCGCAGCGCATCGGCGGCGATGTAGGCCACCGGCGTCGTCAGACTCGCCAGCGCCGTCGCCGCCACCACCCCGAACGGATCGTCCGGGAACGACGGCGCGGGCGTCGGATAGGTCCCGTAGTCGACGCAGTAGCGCTCGACGGCGCCGGCGAGCGTCCGCAATTGGCTCTTGCCGGCGCTGACTCTGGCCTGAACCTGGGCTCGCTGAAAATTCGCCATCGCAATCCCCGCCAGAATGCCGACGATCGCCGCCGTTACGAGGAGCTCAATCAGCGTCAGCCCGCACCTCGACCCCGTGGCAAAACGGTGCAATCCGCCTCGCCCTCGCGCGGGCAGGGAGCGCCTGTTCGGTCTCGGCATCCGTTCCTCTCGGGCCGGGCCGTCAGGGGAGCGGCCCACGCCTCGTACTGTCTACCGTTGGACCTCCCGTCCGGGTCGTGGACCCCTCGGTTTCGGACCGGCGTCTGGATCTTAGATCAAGTATCGGGGCACGCCCCCCGATCCGTCAATCACCCCCGCGCCGATTTCCGTCCCGCCGTCCTCACTCAAATCGTCCCTCGTTCCCGACTCTCGAATTCTACTCCCGCGCGGCGCCGACACTCGGCAGGTAGCGGGCCTTGGCGTGGGCCTGCTCCAGCGCGGCGGCCGTCGTCACCCACCGGGGATGCTCGCGCCCCTCCGCGCGGGGACCCGGCGCGGTCAGCTCGCCCGCGGCCGTTGCCGACAGGGTCTCCCCCGCCGCCAGCCGTGCAACCCTGCCCGTCGGCGACGCCACCTGCACCGTTCCTTCCGTCACGTCCACCTGCGTCGCTCCCCCCGCCACAACGACGCCAAACCGCGTGCCGGTGACGCGGACGACGGCCTGCGCCGTGGCGACCTGAAAGCCTTCGCCGCCGGGCTCGACTCCAAGCCACACTTGTCCCTGCTCCAGTTCCAGACGGGTCCGATCGATGATGCTGAGCCGGGTGTCGGGCGCGACGGCGACGCGCACCTCCCGGTCGTCGCCCAGACTGATCCAGCCGACGCAGTCCTGAGCCGTGTGGAGGCGATCTCCGGGGCCGAGGGCGCCCGGCGCCCGCTCGCCGCCCGCGGCGGCCCTCAGCCTGAATTCCCCGCTCATGAAATCCAGTTGACCGACCCGTGCGGACGCGGCCGGATGCCACAAGGCCCAGCCGAGGATCACCAGGGCGAGGGCCGCGGCCGCCAGCGCCCCCCATTTGGGAAACCGCGGGGCGGCGGCGGCGCGCGCGAGCGTGCGAACCGTCGCCGGCGGACGCGCGGCATTCGCGCGGGGGCTGGCCCCGGCGGCCAGACGCGCCTGAATCCGCCGCCCCACTGCTTCCCGCAATTCGGCCGGCAGCAGCGGCGGAGCGTCGCGGCCGGGCTGCTCCAGCAGACCGCCGATCGCGCGCGCGTCGCGCGCGACCTCCCGGCACACCGGGCAGGTCGCCAGGTGTCGGCGCGCGGTCTCGTCCAGCGGCCCATTCGGGTCGTCCAGCAGTTGCGCCTGAAGCTGGGTGCAATCCTGACTCATCTCATCCCCCAAGGAAGTTCGTCTCTCGTCCCTCGTCCCTCGTGATCGCTCCCAAATGCCCGCCCCGGAATTCGGCTCTCGTCCCTCGTTCTCGGCGCTCGAAACCCCGCCTCCTGATCCCGTCGTTGCGAGTGTTCCGTTGGCCCTCAAATCGTCTCCAGACTCCTGTGCCCCTGGCGTTCGAGGCGGCGGCGAATCGTCCGCAGCGAGCGATGAACCTTCGTGCAGACCGTCCCCAGCGGCACGTCCATCACCTGGGCCACCTCGGCCAGCGTCAGTTGCTCATAGTAGCGCAGGTGGATCATCTCGCGCGCGTCGTCGGTCAGTTCCTCCATGATCGCTTCGATCAGTTGGCGGCGCTGGCCGTCGATGGCGGCATCGCGCGGCGTCGGCGCCTCGTGTTCACCGTCGCTCTCAATCAGGCTCTCGGGCTCCTGACCCTCGGCGACCGACAGGCTGCTGACGGCGTAGACCTGGGTTCGGCGCCGCCCCCGCCGCCGCTGGTTGAAAGCCAGATTGCGCGCGATACGAAAAATCCACGGACCGAAGCGTTCGGCATCGCGCAACTGCCCGCGGTGCTCGATCGCCTTCATCCAGGTGTCCTGGAACAGATCGTCCACGATGGGCCCGGCTCCCAACAGCCGCGCCAGATAACGGTAGACCGGTTCGCTCCACTGCGCGTAGAGCGATTCGAAGGCGGGGCGCGCCGGCGGCCCGTCTATCACGGATTCGCGTTTGGGCACGGGGGGTGGGATGCCTTTCCGACCCTGAAGCGGCCGGGGCCTGAAGCCCTCACCCGCTCCCGGTGACCTCCTGAAATCAATAAGACACGCACACTCAGGCTTCTATTGCACCGCCGGGCAAAAACCACGATGGCGGCCGCCGCCGGCCTGTGGAATGATCGAACCCATGTCGCCGCAACCACCTGCCTCCCGCGTCGCCGCGGAACGGCTCCGCCTGATCGGCATCGCCGACGGCGGCTGGAAACCGTGGCCGGCCTTGCAACCGCTGGCCGCCGCGGCGCTGGCCGCCGGTCTGCCCGCGCTGATGGTGCGCGATCGGGAGCTGAGCGACCGGGAACTGTTGCCGGTGGCCTGGCCGTTGCGCGAGGCGGCGCGCCAAGCCGGCGCGCTTTACATTCTGAACCGCCACTTCAGTCTGATCAACCTGCTCGCGCCCGATGCGCTCCACATCGGCGCCGGCGACCCGGCCCCCGATCAACTGCGCGACCATCTGGGCGACGGCCTCGCCATCGGCTATTCCGCCCATTCCGAAGACGAAGCGCTCCAGGCCATCGCGCGCGGCGCGGACTACGTCGTGCTGAGCCCGGTCTTCTCAACCGAGTCCAAACCGGCCGCGACGCCCATCGGCCTGGAACCCCTGGCCGGCCTGCGCCGCCGCACGTCGACACCCATCATCGCCCTGGGGGGCATCCGCGCCGAACGCATTCAACAGGTCCTCGCCGCCGGCGCGACCGGCGTGGCGATGATCCGCGCCGTCTTTGGCGGCGATCCGGCCGAGAACGTCCACCGGCTCCAGCAGGCCGTGGCGTCCGCGCATCGGTAAGCGCGGTTCATGCCACGCCGGCCGCGGACGACTCGAAATCGCTATCGGTTTTCGCCCGACAATCCCCCGACGCCTCACGCGCTCCAGTTCGGCCCGCCCTGGTCCGCCGCCGCCAGCGCCTGGCCATCCAGCCCCAGCCAGGCCACCACGTTGTGGTAACAGACGTCGCGGATCAGCCGGCCCACCAGCGCGTCATCGCGCGGAATCAGCCCGCGTTCCATGTCGCGCCCCAGCATATTGCACAGGATCCGGCGGAAATATTCGTGGCGTGGATACGAGAGGAACGAGCGCGAGTCGGTGAGCATGCCGATGAACCGGCTTAGCAGGCCGCACTGCGAGAGCGCCTCGAGCTGAAGTTCAATCCCGTCGTGCTGATCGAGAAACCACCACGCGCTGCCGAACTGGATCTTGCCCGGCGTCCGGCCGTCCTGGAAGTTGCCGATCATCGCGGCGAACAGGTAGTTGTCGGCGGGGTTCAAGTTGTAAAGCACCGTGCGCGCCAGCCGGTCCTCGCGCTCCAGTCGGTCGAGCAGCCGTGCCAGCGGGCGGGCGTGGTCGAAGTCGCCGATCGTGTCGAAGCCGGCATCGCGGCCCAGCCGCGCCATCATCCGCGAGTTGACGTTGCGCAGCGCGCCAAAATGAAACTGCTGGCCCCAGTCGCGGGCATGATCCATCCGGCCGAATTCATACAGCATCGCCGACTTCAGTTTGAGCCGCGCCGCCGCATCGAGCGCCTGGCCGCCGCGAACGCGTGCGAACGCCGCCGCGACTTCACCAGCCGTGTAGTCCTCGGCATACGGTTCCTCCAGCCCGTGATCCGACAGCCGGCACCCGTTTTCGTGGAAGAACTGATGCCGCCGCTCAAGGGCCGCCAGGAACGTCTCGAAATCCCCGATGTCCATGCCCGTCAGCTCGGCCAGCCGGTCGACCCACTCGTTGAAGGCGGCGGGATCATCCACGGCCATCGCGCGATCGGGCCGCCATGTCGGCAGGACGCGAACGGGAAACGACGCATCCTCCGCCAGGCGGCGGTGCGCCTCCAGATCCGAGAGCGGATCGTCCGTCGTGCAGACCAGAACGACATTGGCGCGGCGGATCAGCCCGCGGCAGGAGTTCTCCGGTTGCGCCAGCTCGGCGTTGCACCGCTCATAGATCGGCCGGGCGCTCGCGCCGTCGAGCAGCTCGGTCACGCCGAAGTAGCGCGCCAGCTCCAGGTGCGTCCAATGATACAGCGGATTGCGCAGGCAGCAGGGGACGGTCTCCGCCCACTTCTGGAATTTTTCCCAGTCCGAGGCGTCGCCCGTGCAGAAGCGCTCATCGACGCCGTTGGCCCGCATCGCGCGCCATTTGTAGTGGTCGCCATACAGCCACGCCTCGGTGATCGTCTCAAAGCGCGCGTCCGCGGCGATCGGTTCGGGCGGCAGATGGCAGTGGTAATCCACGATCGGCAGCGCGGCGGCGTGTTCGTGATACAGGCGCCGCGCGTCGTCGTACTGCAGCAGAAAGTCGCCGTGAATAAACGGCCGGTCCATCAGGGTCTCTCCTCGGTCGTGTCGCAGTCGGCGACGGTCTCGAAGCCGCGGGCGAAGAAAATCCCGGCGTAGACGTTGACTTCAATCAGCCGGTCTTCGGCCGCCTTTCGTTTCACCCAGTCCACAATCTGGTCGAGCGGCACGGTGTGAACTTCAATCGCTTCGGACGCGTCGCCGCCCCCCCGGCCGACCTTGCGCAGCCCGCGCGCGCGGTAGAAAGCGACCACTTCGTTGGTCAGCCCCGACGACGTGGGGCCGGCCCCCACGCGTTCTAGGTGGCGCGCCTCGTAGCCAGTCTCCTCGATCAATTCGCGGCGGGCGGCCTCCTCCAGTGTTTCGCCATCGCGCCCGCCGTCGGCGGCCAGGCCCGCCGGCAGCTCGATCACCCGCTGGCCCAACGGCACGCGATACTGCTCGGTCAGAACCAGTTCGTTGTCGTCGGTGACGGGAACAATGACGACGACGCCCTGCGTCCCGACCCGTTCCACATACTCCCACCCCCCCTGCCGCACCATCCGCAGGTATTTGCGCTCGATCAGGATTTCGCGCTCGGGTTGCGCCATGGCTCGCTCTCCTGGAAGTGCTGAAACGTCCGGTCCGCCCGCGGGATCGGACGGCCGCGTTCGTCGAGCAGACGCACACCGCGTCCCTTGCGAACGACGCCGATCCGGCTGACGGGCGTAGCGAGTCCGGCCGCCCCGAATGCCCGTTCAATCCGTTCTTCGGATTCCCCGGCGGCGAAGAGCAGTTCATAATCCTCGCCGCCGAACAATACCCAGTCCAGCGGGTCCACGTTCAGCGCCGCGCCCAGCCGGCGCAGCGGCCGGCTGACCGGCAGCCGGCTCGCCTCCAGGTCGATGCCGGCGCCGGATGCCTCGGCCAGTTGCGACGCATCGTTCCAGATCCCGTCGCTTACGTCGAGCATGGTCAGCCGGCGGCAGCAATGAATCAGGACCTCGGCCTCGGCCAGGCGCGGCGTCGGCCGCTGGTGGCGCCGGATCAGCCCGGCCGGCGCCTTCCCCTTCAATCCGCGCCGTAGAGCCTCCAGGCCGGCGCCCGATTCCCCCGGCGCGCCGGTCACATAGAGCCGGTCGCCCGGTCGGGCGGTATAGCGCCGCGCCACGCGCCCGCGCCGCATCGGCTCACCCAGCAGCGTCAGCGCCAGGCACCATTGCGGCGCGCGCGTCAGATCGCCCCCCGCCAGCGGACAACCCCAACGTCGCCCGGCCTCGAGCATTCCGCGAAACAGCGCTTCCACATCATGCGTGAGCGATTCGCCAGGAAGGCTCAGGCTCAGGAACGCGGCCACCGGACGAGCGGCCATCGCGGCCAGATCCGACAGGTTGGCCGCCATCGCCTTCCAGCCCAGGTCGCGCGGCGCGGTCCATTCCGGGCGGAAATGAACCCCTTCGATGAGCGCATCGGTGGTGACGACAAGGCGCGGGTCGCCGAGCTTGAGCACCGCCGCATCGTCGCCGACGCCGACGACGAGTCGTTCGCGCATTGCGTCCGGCTGGCGCTCGACCCAGCGCCGCACGCGCCGCAGCCACGCGCGTTCGCCGATCTCGGCCAGGCTGGGAGGTTGGTTCTGCTCGGCGGCCATCCGCAATCGCTTTCCGGCTCAACGCAAAACACCACTCTGCCAACGCCCCCGCCGAAAAGCAAACAGCCATGCCCGCCGCGTTTCCCGCCGACGCCCGCGCGCAATTTGTCTCGATCCTGCCCTCCGCTCTTCGGGCTTCCAGCTCGTGTTCCGCAACCCCGGGCAGGATGCCCCTGCCACGCGCCGCCGGACCCGAGAATCTTATTTACATTCTCCCGTTCGAACCGTATCTATGGCGGGACGTTTATTCGGATTACCCGCACGCTTCACTCAGCTTAATTTCAGCGATTGGAGAGCAGGTCGATGAGTCGCAAGATCCGCATGGGCATGGTCGGCGGCGGACAGGGATCGGCGATCGGCAAGGTGCACCGGATGGCGGCGGCGCTCGACGGCCAGCTCGAACTGGTCTGCGGCGCGTTCAGCAGCGACCCCAGGCGTTCCAAGGCTTCCTGCGCCGAACTCTACCTGCCGGCCGACCGCGTTTACGACAGCTACGCCGAGATGTTTGAGCGCGAGCGCCGCCGCCCCGAGGGCGACCGGATGGACTTCGTCGTGATCGTCACGCCCAATCACCTGCACTACGCGCCGGCCGCGGCGGCGCTCAAGGCCGGCTTCCACGTCATGTGCGACAAGCCGATGACGTTCAGTCTGGCCGAAGCCCGCAAGCTGAAAACCCTGGTCGACAGGACCGGCCTGCTGTTCGGCTTGACCCACAACTACACCGGCTACCCGATGGTCAAGGAGGCGCGCGAGCTGGCGCGCGGCGGCAAACTCGGCGCGATCCGCAAGATCGTCGTCGAATACCCCCAGGGCTGGTTGCATGAGTTGATCGAGGCGACCGGCCAGAAACAGGCCGCGTGGCGCACCGACCCGGCGCGCTCGGGCGCCGCCGGCTGCATGGGCGACATCGGCACCCACGCCGAAAACCTCGCCGAATACATCACCGGCCTGCGGATCGACTCCCTGTGCGCCGAGCTGACGACGTTCGTCAAGGGGCGCAAGCTCGACGACGACGGCAACGTGTTGATCCGCTACCAGGGGGGCGCGCGCGGCATCCTCCACGCCAGTCAGATCGCGATCGATGAGGAAAACGGGCTCAATATCCGCGTCTGGGGCGAAAAGGGCGGCCTGCAATGGCGCCAGGAGGAACCCAACACGCTGATTCTGAAGCGGCCCGATGGGCCGCGCCAGCTCATCCGGTCGGGCCAGGGCTATCTCTCCAGGCGCGCCCGGCGCGCCTGCCGGCTGCCGGCCGGCCATCCGGAGGGATTCATCGAGGCGTTCGCGAACCTCTATCGCAATTACGCCGAGGCGTTGCGCGCGCGACTCGCCGGCAGGAAACCCGATCCGCTGGCGCTGGATTTTCCGACCGTTGATGACGGCGTGCGCGGCATGGCGTTCATCGAGGCGGTCGTCAAGAGCGCCCGCGCCGGCGCGAAATGGGTCAAGATGGCGGAATAAGGGAGAAAATTCGAATATCGAAATTCGAAATTCGAATACCGGATTTTCTCTCAATGAGGAACAAGCCCCCCAATGCATCTCGAACAACAGATCGCCGTCCAGAGCTACTGTTTCCGCAACTTCAAGGATAACCGGGAAGTCGCCAGGATGGTGCGCGACTGCGGCCTGCGGCGCATCGAACTGTGCGGCGTCCATGCGCCGCTGCGCGAGGTCGATGCCGCCCGCGCCGCCATCGATGAGTTTGGTGAGTGCGGCGTCGAAGTCGTCAGCCTCGGCGTCGAGCGATTCGCCAACGACGAGCCGTCTGAGCGCGCGCTCTGCGAACTCGCCCGCCAGGCGGGCATCCGCGCGATCAGCGTCGATTTCGGCCTCGCGAACATGCCCGACTCGCTCAAGACCGGCGAGCGGCTCGGCGGCGAGTTCAACCTCCGCCTCGGCATCCACAACCACGGCGGCCGGCATTGGCTCGGGTCGGGCCAGATCCTCCGCCACATCTGTGCGCACGCCGCCCCCGCGATCGGCCTCTGTCTCGACACCGCCTGGGCCCTCGATGCGGGCGAGGATCCGGTCGCCCTCGCCCGCGAACTGGCCGACCGGCTCTACCTGGTTCACGTGAAGGATTTCGCTTTCGGCCGTGACCGCAAGCCCGAGGACGTCGTCGCCGGCGAGGGCAACCTCGACGTCGACGGCTTGTTCCGCGTGCTGCGCGAGGCCGACTTTCAAGGCCCGGTCATTCTGGAATACGAAGGCGATGTCGACCGGCCCGTCGCCTCCGTCAGCCGCTGCCGCGAGGCCGTGATGGCGGCCTGGCAGCGGGTGGAGCGCGGCTAGCGCGGCGCGCGGAGAGCAACGGGCGACGGCCTGTTCGCCGATGGCTCAGGAAATCCCGCGCGGGAATGAACCCGAGGAGGTAGTGTCATGCCACGACCCGTCACGCTGTTCACCGGCCAGTGGGCCGATCTGCCCCTTGCGACGCTGTGCGAGAAGGCTCGGGCCTTCGGCTACGACGGCCTCGAGCTCGCCTGCTGGGGCGATCACTTCGAAGTCGCCCGGGCCAACCGCGATGGAAAATACTGCGCCGAGCGCCGCAAGCTCCTCGACCGCCATGGTCTCCAGCTCTTCGCCATCTCCAACCACCTCGTCGGCCAGGCGGTCTGCGATCGGATCGACCAGCGCCACAAGGCAATCCTGCCGCCGCATGTATGGGGCGACGGGGACGCCGAGGGCGTCCGCAAACGCGCCGCCCGGGAGATGATCGCCACGGCGAAGGCCGCCCGGAAGCTGGGCGTGAACATCGTCAATGGCTTCACCGGTTCCTCGATCTGGCATCTGCTCTATGCCTTCCCGCCGACGCCCGACGCGATGATCGACGCCGGCTACAGGGATTTCGGCAAGCGCTGGAAGCCGATCCTCGACGAATTCGATAAGCTCGGCGTCAAGTTCGCCCTCGAGGTCCACCCGACCGAAATCGCCTTCGACATCGTCAGCGCCCACCGCGCACTCGACGCCGTCGAGCATCACCCCGCCTTCGGCTTCAACTACGACCCCAGCCACCTCGGCTATCAGGGGGTCGATTACGTCGCGTTCATTCGTGAATTCGGCGACCGCATCTGGCATGTCCACATGAAGGACGTGGCCTGGTCGCCGGCGCCGGCGCGCTCGGGCGTCTTCGGCGGGCATCTGGCATTCGGCAACCCCAACCGCTACTGGGATTTCCGCTCGCTCGGCCGCGGCAATATCCAGTTCGAACCGATCATCCGCGCGCTCAACGACGTCGGCTACAGCGGCCCGCTCTCGATTGAATGGGAGGATAGCGGCATGGACCGCGAACACGGTGCGGCCGAGAGCTGCGCCTTCACCCGGCGTCTCGACTTCGCCCCGTCCAAGGTGGCGTTCGATGCCGCTTTCGAGAAGAAATAGCGCGACCGGACGAGGGCCGGATTTTTGAATGTGGGGGAATGCGACCACCATGCCTGGGAAAAAATCATCCAATCCGCAGCTCGATATCCGCATCGGCACGCTGGTCAACGGGATGCAGCGCGATGTCGCCGGCTACATCCGCGCGATCCTGCCGCACGGCTTCGAAAGCCTCCAGCTCACTTTCAACGCCGGCGTGGTCGACCTCGATCTGAAGAAACTGGCGGCGTCCGTGAAGGCCGCGATCGGCGATGCCGATGTTGTGATCAGCGCCCTCGGGATCTACGCCAACCCGCTCGAGTCGGGCGAGGACGACCGCAAGGCGGCCCTGGGCTGGCGCAAACTGATCGATGCGGCGCACCTGTTCGGCGCCGGCCTCGTCTCCGGCTTCACCGGGCGTCTGCGCGGCCAGCCGATC
>ERZ795058.3408-NODE-3408-length-16746-cov-5.292673_pt1 | contig 16746 bp, 10 predicted proteins | sample MGYA00375142_ERZ795058 | MGnify/ENA primary metagenome ERZ795058 (study PRJEB30187, sample SAMN05720210) | activated sludge metagenome | isolation source: anaerobic digester from wastewater treatment plant | place: Japan | collected 2015-04-20 ... | reverse complement strand
GGATTGCCGGTGTAGTCGAGCATCTCGCCGAGGATGCTCCACCAGAACAGGTCGTACACGCCGCAGGCGCCCAGCATCAGGGTGTTCACCAGCAGGTAGCTGGCCGCCGAGCGGTCGAGGATCATGAAGGCAATGAAAGAGAACCCGATCATGGCCAGGGCCACGTAGAGGATATAGGCCCTGTTGGTCTGCCGGGGCAGGCCCTTCATCACGAGAATGGCGACGATATAAGGCACGGCCCAATACCAGCTCGTCAGCCAGGCATGGTGGGCATAGGCGGGGTTCAGCACCTGATACATCAGCCCCGAGTCGACGGTGATGATCAGCACAAACAGGCACAGGAAGGCCAGGGGCCTGGCCACGCTGAGCGGAGCTTGCGCCCGCATGGGCGAGGATGGGGGGGCCACACTGTCGTGCGCCGGCAGCCGCAGCGCCAAGAGGAACGCGGCAGCCAGCATCGACATCGACAGGCCCAGCCCCGCATAGGGCGAAAGGTGGATGGCGGCCATGTTGAGGCCGATCATGAGGATGTTGGCCCAGACAATGCCGTCGGCGGCGGTGTTGATACGCTCGTTGGGCGGCGTGCCACTTTGGAAGTAATAGCCCCATGCGGCCAGGCAGGCGCCCATCGAGCAAGAGCTCACCAACAGCGCCACCACCCAGAGGAAAGACAGGGGAAAGAAAAACACGGCGCTGGCCGCAAGGCCACAGGCGATGGCACAGAGCATCAGCCGCCGCGCTGCCCTGTGGCTCTTGACGAGAAACCCGCTGGAGAGCAACCCTGCGCCATTGGCGGCAATCGCTGCCAGAGCGAGTTGGTTCGCTTCAGCCCCGACACTGCCGGCGAGCGCGTGCAGGATCTGCCCTTCGAAGGGGAAGGCCAGCAGCCAGGCAGAGAACAGCGCAAGGACGACGACCGATAGCCTGCGCTCATTCATCGCGAAAAGGCGTGCCATGCTCTCTTCCCATCGTACCAAAACCAAGGCCGTGCTTTGACTATACCCCAGCCTTGGGGAGGAGGCAAATGTGCAAGGATGTCGCTCTCCACTATCCATTCTACACCACCTATGGCAATTATCAAGTGTGATGATACAGCACATCGCTCCGCGCTAGCCCGGTACCGGGCCTTTTGGGGTTCTGGCGGGTTCACCGGCGCGTCTGGCCGCCCCGCGGGGCGGCCAGACGCGCCGGTGAACCCGCCAGAACCCCCTTTAAGGGAATTGACGCCTTCTCGCGAAGCGGGTATAATAGTTGATGGTGTCCGTCTTTTCATTCGAGAGAGATATGAGCGAGTCAAACAGTTCGAACCCCGATCCCCTACAACAGAGCCCGCTGACCGACCCACCGTAGGACGAACGCGACCGCATGGACCGGGGGCTTGCCCCCTAGCCAGCAGTTGAGGCCGCAGCGCGTCTGCGGCCTTTTATGTTGCCCGGCCGCGGCTGCTCGGGCCGCGCGTCTCCTCCGGTCGAGGACGAGGGCTTTCACCACAGAGCCCACAGAGGACACAGAGGGAAAGGCGAGAAGGCCTACCTCTATGGAGGGTCTCATTCCTTCCCTGTGTACTCTGTGGTGAATGCAGCCCCCGCCCTCATCGTGCCTCAGGCACGAGGGCCGGTCGTCGAGCGGAAGGAGGCGCGCATGAACCGGATGGCGCAGCCGGCGATGAGCCGGCGCACCGGCTTCAACTCTGCCGACGCCCTCGTGCTCGTGGGCGTTGCGGCAGCAATCTATGGCATCCTGCGCCTGGCGCTCGCCGCCCCCGCCGAGATCAGCGGGCGGACGATTTCGCTGGCGCCGGCCGCACTGCCCGGCTATGCCCTGTTCTCGGTCGCCCGCATGGCTGCAGCCTATGTGCTCTCGCTGCTCTTTGCGCTTGGCTACGGCTACGCTGCGGCGCGCCACGAGACGGCCGAGAAGGTGCTCATCCCCATCCTCGATGTGCTGCAGAGCATCCCCATCCTCTCTTTCCTGCCGGTGGTGCTGCTGGGGCTGGTGGCGGTGTTGCCCGAGGCCTGGGCCGCCGAGATGGCTTCGGTGGTGCTGATCCTGACCAGCCAGGCATGGAACATGACTTTCAGCGTCTACCAGTCGCTGACGACCATCCCGCGCGAGCTCCTCGAGGCCGCCGACGTCTTCCGCCTGGGGCGCTGGCTGCGCTTCCGCCGGCTGGAGCTGCCCTTCGCCACCATCGGGCTGATCTGGAACAGCATGATGAGCTGGGCCGGGGGCTGGTTCTTTCTCATGGCCGCCGAGACCTTTGCCGTGGGTTCGCGCAACTTTCGCCTGCCGGGGCTGGGTTCGTACCTGTACGAGGCGGCCAACCAGGGCGACACGCGGGCGGTGCTCTGGGGGCTGGCGACACTGGTGGTGGTGATCGTCCTGCTCGACCAGATTGTGTGGCGGCCGCTCTTGGCCTGGGGTGAGCGCTTCAAGGTCGAGACGGTCAAGGCCGAAGAGGCGGCCACCTCGTGGTTCTACGACCTGCTGGGGCGCTCGGCGCTGGCGAGCTGGCTGCAGGAGCGGGTCTTCCATCCGCTGAGCGAGGCGCTCGACGGGCCGTTTGGCCGCCGGGGCGCACGGCCGGTGACGCCCGCGCCCGCGGCGGGCGGCGCGACCAGGGCGGGGCGCTACCTGGGCATGGCGCTCGCCGCGGCACTGTTGGCCCTGGGCGGCCTGCGGGCGGGGGGTATGCTGCTGGCCCTGCCGCTCAGTGTGTGGGGACGCATCGGCCTGAGTGTGGCGGCCACGGCGCTGCGCGTGACGGTGGCGCTGGCCATCGCCGTCGCGTGGACGCTGCCCGTAGGCGTGCTCATCGGCACCAACCGCCGGCTGGCGACGCTCTTGCAGCCCATCGTGCAGCTCGTGGCGGCCATCCCGGCCACGGCGCTCTTCCCCGTCGTGCTGCTGGCCTTCCTGCGCCTGCCGGGGGGCCTCAACCTGGCGGCGGTGCTCCTGATGCTCATGGGCACGCAGTGGTACGCGCTGTTCAACATCATCGCCGGGGCCGCTGCTATCCCCGAGGACCTGCGCTACACCACGAGCATCCTGCGCCTGGGCACGCTCGATCGCTGGCGCACGCTGATCTTGCCGGCGTTGGCGCCCTACCTGGTCACCGGCATGATCACGGCGAGCGGCGGGGCCTGGAACGCGAGCATCGTGGCCGAGTATGTGGCCTTTGGCGGGCAGCACTACCAGACGCTCGGCGTGGGCGCGCTCATCGCCGAAGCCACGAGCGCGGGCGACTATGCCCTGCTCTTCGGCGCCACGCTCAGCCTGGTGTTGACGGTCGTGCTCATAAACCGCGTCTTTTGGCGGCGGCTGTACGCGTATGCGGCCGAGCGGTGCAGGATGGAGTGAAACGTACTGCATGAAACGTGATGCGTGATACGTGATGCGTATTGCGTTCGCTGACCGCCGAAGAGGCGGCCTCCGAACAGGGAAGCAGACGGAACACGCAGTACGCATCACGTTTCACGTTTCACGTCTCACGGGAGGTACCCATGCCCAACAACAGCATTCTCCAAGTCATCGGCGTGACCAAGACCTACGGGCGCGGCACGCAGCGCTTTGTGGCGCTTCAAGATGTGAATATGGAGATCCGCGAGGGTGAGTTCGTCTGCCTGCTAGGGCCGTCGGGTTGCGGCAAGTCGACGCTCTTGCGCATCATCACCGGGCTGGGTCAGGCGAGCGAGGGCAAGGTGCTCTACCGCGGGCAGGAGCTGCGCGGCGTGAACCCCTACGCCACCATCGTCTTCCAGACCTTTGCCCTCTATCCTTGGCTGACGGTGCAGCAGAATGTGGAGCTGGCGCTCAAGGCGCGCGGCGTGCCCGAGCGTGAGCGCAAGCTGCGGGCGCTCAAGCTCATCGATATGGTGGGCCTCGACGGCTTTGAGGGCGCGTACCCGCGCGAGCTCTCGGGCGGCATGCGCCAGAAGGTGGGCTTTGCCCGCGCGCTGGCCGTGGAGCCTGAGCTGCTCTGCCTCGACGAGCCTTTCAGCGCGCTCGACGTGCTCTCGGCCGAGGCGCTGCGCGGCGAGCTCTTGGAGCTGTGGCAGAACAAGTCGATGCCGACCAAGGCCATCCTGATGGTGACGCACAACATCGAAGAGGCCGTCTACCTGGCCGACCGCATCATCGTCATGGACAAGGAGCCCGGCCGTGTGGTGGCCGAGGTGGCGGTGCATCTGCGCCATCCACGCCACCGCAAGGATGTGGTCTTTCAGGGCATGGTCGACCGCATCTATGCTGCGGTCGCCGGCAAGACCGAGCCGCCCACCGTCGCCCTGGGCACGGCGCCCGGCCAGCCCGGGCAGACGATGCCCCTGCCACCGGCCTCGATGGAGGCGTTGGCCGGGTTCGTGGAGCGCATCGCGGAGGAGGGTGGCCGCCACGACCTGTACCGTATGGCCGACGACCTGGCCTTCGAGCTCGACGACCTGCTGCCGGTGGTGGAGACGGCCGAGATCCTGGGCTTTGCCCACGTCGCAGCGGGCGATATCGTGCTGACCCCGCTGGGGCAGACGTTCGCCGATGCCTCGATTCTGGCGCGCAAGGAGATCGTCGCCGCACGCGCCCTGCGCCTGCCGACCATCCGCTGGATCCTCGAGTGCCTGCAGGCCGACGACGACCACCGTGTGGAGGAGGATTTCTTCCGCGACGTGCTGGCGAGCGACTTTGGCGACTATGCCTCAGAGCAGCTAGAGATCGCCATCGGGTGGGGCCGCTATGCCGAGCTCTTTGCCTTCGACGATACCACCGGCGAGCTCTACCTGGAGGCCAATGGCAACCGCGTGACCAACAACTCGGCGCCGCGCAGCCAGGGGTAAGGAGCGATTCACCGCAGAGGCGCGAAGACGCAAAGGGAACGCCAAGGTCATGGGAGAGTGCATGCCCTCATGGCCTTGGCGTCGTCTTTGCGTCTTCGCGCCTTTGCGGTGAATCGTTATCCCTGCGCCTCATCGGCCACGACCTGGCCATCGCGCATGCGGATGATGCGCCGCGCCTGGGCGCTGATGCTGGGGTCGTGGGTGACGATGAGCAGGGTGAGGCCCTGTTCCTCGTTGAGGCGCCTGAGCAGGGCCATCAACTCCTGGCCCGAGGCGCTATCGAGGTTGCCGGTGGGCTCGTCGGCCAGGATGAGGAAAGGCTCGTTCATCAGGGCGCGAGCCACGGCCACCCGTTGCTGCTCGCCGCCCGAAAGCTCGGTGGGGCGGTGCTTGGCGCGCTCCGCCAGCCCCACCTGCTCGAGGAGCCCCAGCGCGCGGGCGCGGTCGCCACGGCCGCGGGCATAGTAGCGGGGCAACTCCACATTGCGCAGGGCCGAGAAACGGCGCAGCAGGCTATAGTCCTGAAAGACAAAGCCGACCCCCGCGCCGCGCAGGCGCGAGAGTTGAGCGTCGCTCAGGGTGGTCACATCGCGCCCCTGCAGGCGGTAGGTGCCCTCCGTCGGCAGGTCGAGGCAGCCGATCACGTTCAAGAGCGTCGTCTTGCCCGAGCCTGAGGGGCCGACGATGGCCGTGAACTCGCCGCGCTGGATGCGCAGGTTCACCCCGTGCAGCGCCGGCACCTGCACCCGGCCCATCTGATAGACCCGGCTGACGTTCTCCATCTCGATGAGGGGAGAGTTGTTGGTCATGCGATCATCCTTTGTGCGAACGTGCGGCGTGATGCGTGATGCGTGATGCGTAATACGCATCACGTCAACTGTGCCGCAACGCGCTCGTCGGCGCGAGCAGCGCGGCGCGCCAGGCCGGGTAGATGCCCGCGGTGACGCCCACCGCCGAGGAGACGCCCACGGCGATGAGGACCACATCGGCGGTGACCCACACCAGGCCCTTGAGTTGCTCCACCAACAGGCTCACCGCGTAGGAGCCTGCCGCCCCCAGCCCAAGCCCGACCAGCCCGCCAAACAGCGAGAGCAGCACCGCCTCGGCCAGGAACTGGCTCAAGACGTCGACCTGCCGTCCGCCAAGGGCACGGCGCAGGCCGATCTCCCAAGTGCGCTCGCTGACCGAGACGAGCATGATGTTCATCAGGCCGATCGAGCCTACGATCAGCGAGATGCCGGCGATGAGCGAGAGCACCGCCGTGATGGTGGTGGTGACGCGAGTCATCTCTTCGCTGAACTCGAGCGTGTCTTGCACCATGAAATCTTCGGGCGCGCCGGGGGCCAGGCCATGCCGGGCGCGCAGGATGGTGTTGATCTGGGCCACGGCGTAGCGGCGCTCGGCGGCCACCCGCGAATCGACGCGGACGGCGATGATGTTGAGCGAGTCCTTGACCCCCTGCTGGTTCAGGCGGAGCTGCGCCGTCTTCAAGGGCACCAGGATCGCCCGCGGGCCAAAGCCCTGCATGCCATCTTTTTTGCGCAGCACGCCGACGACCTGATAGTTCTGCGTCACATCCTGCATGGTGATGTGCAGCACCTGGCCGACGGGGTTCACGTCTTCGCCAAAATACTGGGTGACGAGGCTCTCGTCGAGCACGGCGACCGTCGCCGCCGCCTCGTCGTCCTCGGTGGTCAGGAAGCGACCCCACTTGACCTCGCGGCGATAGACGGTGGGGAAATCGGGGGTCACGCCCACGATCTGCCCCGGGATGTACACGCCGCGGCAAACGACCTGGCCATAGGCCTCGAACTGCGGCGCCAGGGCGACGGCGCTGGTGGCCAGGGTGTGCAGCGCGTCGACATCGCGCGCCGTGAGGTAGCTCGAGCGCCGCGACATCATCGACGACTCGATCATCCTCTTGGCCTGTTCGGGCGGCATGCCCTCCGGGATCGGCATGTCCATCACCGGTCCGTAGCGCCCGCCCGGGCGCACCTCGATGGTGCCGCCCGACCAGGCCTCCATCTGTCGTTCGGTAGAGCGGCGCAGGCCGGCGCCCAGCGAGACGATCATGATCACCGCGCCCACGCCGATGATGATGCCCAGCGTAGTCAGCGCGGCGCGCAGCTTGTTCGCTTCCAGGCCCAACAGGGCGAACCACAGGTTGACAGGGCGCAACATGGCTCAGCCTCCCCTGTATCCCATCGGCGACTGCAGCGGCATGCGCACCACATCGTCCTCCTGCAGGCCCTCCAGCACTTCGGTGTTAACGCCGTCGCTCGCGCCCAGGCGCACGCGGCGCTCCTCGGTGCGCGAGCCGCGCACCAGCAGCACAAAGCTGCCCCGCCCGTCATGGCGCACCGCTGCCGCAGGCACCAGGAGCACGTCGTCGCGGTGCTCGAGGGGCACAAAGATGTTGGCCCCCATCCCCGGCCGCAGGTCGGGCAGCGTGCCCTCGGCGATCACCGGCACCTCGAACGTCGTCTGGCCATTCTGATAGGTTCCATAGAGCGGGATGTCGCCCAGGCGGCCCGGCAGGGCCTCGGGGCCACGGAAGGCATCGAAGCTGAGGCGCACGTGCTGGCCGGCCTGCATGCGCACCACATCGATATCGGAGACGCTGGCGACGATGCGCACCGCCGAGACGTCGACCAGGTTCACCAGTGTTGTGGAGCTGGCGACCATGGTCTCGGGCATGGCACTGACCATGTCGACCGTGCCGTCGAAGGGCGCCAGCAACGCGGCCTCGGCCAGCGCCGCCTCGGCATCGGCCACCTTGCCCTCGGCTTTGAGCACCTTGGCCTGGGCCTTGGCGACGTCGACCGCGAGCGTGCTCTCGCCCAAGGCGGCGAGCCTGGCCTGGGCCTGCTGCACCGCCGCTTTGGCCGCTTTCACCGCGGCCGCCCGCTTGGCGCGCTCGGCCGCGGGGCTGCCCGCAGCGAGCTCGCGGTCGAGCGTGCGCAGCGTGCGCTCGGCGAGGGTCACCTTGCGCTCGGCGGCGCGCACATCCGTCTCGTAGCGCAGCAGCGCGCTGTCGTAGGCTTCACGCTTGGCCAGCATATCGTTGCGCAGCAGCCACTCGCGGTCGCGGTCCAGCTCGCTGGGGTTGGTGATCAGCACGTAGGGTCCGTGGTCGATCTGCGCCTGGTCGGCAGCCACCCGCAACTGCTCGAGTTGCTCGGTGCGCTCGCTCGAGCCCTGCAGCGCCGTGAGGGCCGCGCGGGCGCCGTCGAGATCGGCGGCGGCACGGGCGCGCTTTTCCTGCGGGGTATCCTTGCCGGCGTCGTAGGCGGCCTGGTTGCGCTGGGCCAGGTCGAGCGCGGCGCGGGCATCGCGCAGCTCGACTTCCAGCTTGAGGCGCTGAGTATCGATGCTCGTCGTGCCCAGTGCGCCCAGCTCCTTCTGCGCCGCCAGCAGCTCGCCCCTCGCCTGTGCCAGGCTGGCCTCCAGCGGCGCCGGGTCGAGCTGCACCAAGAGGTCGCCGGCCTTCACCGGCTGGCCGGGCTGCACCGGCACCGCCACGATGCGGCCACGGGCGATGCGGAAGCCAAGCTCGGCCTGACGCAGCGGCTTCACCTGCCCATAGCTGTACACCCCGTCGGCGATGCTGCCCCGCCCGACCGTGACGTCTTGGGTGGCCACCATATCGCCGCCCGGGCGCGGGGGGCGGTACGGCGCAAAGAGGTTGCGCACCTGCTGGTAGAGCACCACACCGAACGCCACCGCCAGGGCCAGCCCCACCAGGCAGCCCACGCCGGCCGCGCGTCGCGGGGTGACCCACTGTATCCTCGTCTTCTTTCTCGCCATGGCTCCCCCTAATACACCCTCACCGGGGCCGCCACCGCCCCCGCTGGCCCATACATCATGTTTCTCGGGTCCATCGGGGCCACCAACGGCACCAGCACCGTCTGCCCCTCATCCAGGCCCGAGAGCACCTCGGCCACGATGCCGTCGTTGAGGCCGATCTCCACCGCCTGCTCGTGTGCCTTGCCATCGGGGCCGCGCACGCTGACGTAGGTCTCGTTGTTAGCGCGGTACTGCACGGCCGCCGTGGGGATGGTGAGCACATCCTGCTTCTCGCCGACGACAAAGCGCACGTTGGCCAGCATGCCGGCGCGCAGGTCGGTGTCGCCCTTGTCGAGCGACGTTTCGATCTCGTAGACGCTCATGCCGCCGCTCTGCTTGCCCTGCACGGGCATGGCGATCACCGTGCCCGAGAAGAGCTGGCCGGGGTAGGCATCGAAGGTCAGGCGGACCGGCAGGCCCTTCTCGAGGCGGGTCACGTCCATCTCGGTGGCCTGGGCGCGCACCCGCAGCTCGGTGGGGTCGGCCAGGTAGATCACTTCGCTGCTGGGCGACACCTGGTCGTCGGGCGCCACGGAGACCATCCACACCACGCCAGGAAAGGGGGCCACCATGGTCGAGCTGTCGATGGCCGCCTGGGCGCTCTCGACGTTGGCCAGCGCGGCCTCGTAGGCGGTCTTGGCGGCCTTGACGGTGGCCGAGTCCAGCCCCATCTTGAGCTCTTCCAGTGACGTACGGGCCTTCTCGACGCTGGCCGCGGCCTGCTCGCTCTTCAGCCGGGCCGAGGTGGTGGGATCATCGTCGCCTGCCCTGGCGCGGGCCAGCGCCGCCTCGGCCTTCTTCAGGTCTTCTTGCTTCTCGGCCACCGCGTCGCGGGCGGTGCGCAGGGCCTCTTGGCGTGCGCCGCGGGCGCCTGCCAGGTCGCGCTCGACGGCGGCGAGGGTCGTCTGCGCCTTGGTGCGCTCGGCGTCGGTCTTGGCGTCGCGCACGGTGCGCTGGAAGAAGGCCTGCTGATACTCGAGGTTGCGGATGGTGCTCTGGCCGGCGGTGAGCTCTTGCTGGTCGAGCTGGTCCTGCGCCTCCTGCAGCGCCGCTTGGGCGTCGGCCACCGCGTCTTGCAGGGGCGCCAGGCCCGCTGCGCTCGTCGCAGCCAGCTCGACCCTGGCCAGGGCCAGCTCCGCCTCGGCGGCGGCCAGGTCAGCCTCGGCCTTGGCCACTTCGGATGCGGTCGCCACCCCCTGGGCTTCGGCCAGGGTGGCCTCGGCGACCTTGAGGTCGGCCTGGGCCTCGCGCAGCTTGCGTTGCTGCTCGGTGGTATCGATACGCACCAGGGCCTGGCCCTGCTGCACGGCCTGGCCCGGCCGCACCATGACCTCCAGCACGCGGCCGCTCACCGTGCCAAAGGTCAGCGTGCGCGCATTGAGGGCCACCACCTGCCCGGCGACCTGCACCACCTCGGCGATGGTGCCGCGAGCCACCGTGGCCTCCTGAGCCAGCGCGCCGGGCTCAGCCGAGGTGGGGCCCTGCCGGCAGGCCGCGAGGCCCACGGCGAGCAACACCGCCGCCAGGGCCACGCGGGCATACCTCGTGGGCTCGTTCATAGGGCATCTGTGCTCCTGCAACGAAATGGGCATGCTTTCCGATGGGAATCGTCCAACAGTAATAGACGAATCTTCTGGCCAGAAGGTTCCTCATTCTACCACATTGAGGGTTTTCTGTGCACTGAACAGGGGTTTGGCATACCGGAGAGAGGCGCGGCCGGCTGCCCCGCGGGGCAGCCGGCCGCGCCTCTCTCCGGTATGCCAAACCCCTACCACATTACGAGCAACCGCCGTCGAGGGTATCTTTCTGGGGGGCGATGGTGCGGGCGTCGACGCCGTGTGCCCAGACGTTCGAGTTGGCCTGGGTGCCATCGACGGTGAGGTAAAAGTAGTACTTGTTGGCCGCGTTGCGCGCCGCGGCGACGTCGACGTTGTTGAAATCCCACACGGGGTAGGTGACGCCGTTGGCCGTCACCAGCCGCTTGACGCCAGGGCCGACCTCCTCGGCCACGCCGTTGTTCAGCGCGCGCCACAGGCGCACGGTGTTGCCCCAGGTGGTGGGCACCGATTTGAGCGTGCCGGGGATAAAGACGCTGGCGGTGATATTGGCCAGGGTGGCCTGGCTGACGGGCAGCCCGCCGTGGGGCCAGACGATCTCGACTTTGGCATCGACCGATGCGCCCGCCGCCTCGACGCCTGTGGGCACGTCGGCGGTGGGAAAGTAGGTGCGCGCGTCGGCCGCGTGCGCCCAGACGTTGGAGCGCGTGGGCGTGCCCTCGACGGTGACAAAGAAAAAGACCTTGTTCTGCGGGTCACGCGCCGCCGAGACGTCGACGTTGTTGTGCTCCCAGGTGAGCGTGCCGGGCTGGAAGCTCCCCGTGGCTACGATACGCGCCGGGCTGCTGTTCACCGCCGCCCAGAGTTGCACCGGGGGGCGCCACTGGCAGGGGGCGGGCTTGAGCGTGCCTTTGTGCAGCAGGTAGGTGCCGATGTTGGCCAGCGTGGCCTGCGACACGGGCGCGCCGCCGTGCGGCCAGACGATCTCGATCTTGGCGTCGACCGCGGCCGGCGCGCCGGTGGCCGGGGGCACCGGGGCCGGGCCCGGCGTCAGCGCCGCGCCATAGATGTCGCTGTTCCAGTCGGCCGCGGCAAGGCTGCGATGGCGCGTATCGGTCCACACCACCGTGCGCCCCGAGATGCTGGGCGACAGTTGGTCGCCGACGGCGCGGCTGATGGTGAACTGGAGTTTTTGCTTCAGGTCGTAGCCGTAGACGTCGGATTCGCCGGAGGGCCGGCCCGCATTCCAGACCACGAGGTCGCCGTCGATGTCAAGGCCCACCGTGCCCGGCTCGGCGCCCAGGTCGGCCAGGGCCGTCTCCTTGCCGGTGGTGATGTCGAAGGCCAGCAGGCGATACGTGCCCGCGCGCTGCGCCACCCAGACGACCGTGTTCCCCGAGACGGCCGGCGCGCTGATGTGCTCGGGCTGGCGGGTGATGCGGAACTCGATGCCGGCGCCCACGTGGTAGCCATAGATATCGAACTGGGCGAGCTGCGCGGCGCTGCGGTGGCGCGCGTCGGCCCACACCACCACACCGCCCGACACGGCGGGGCGCTCTTGCTGGGCCGCATTGGTGCAGATGGGGAAGGTGCGGCCGCTGGCCAAGTCGTGGCCGTAGATGTCCATAGCCGCGTCGAGCGTGCTGCCCTCGGCCCAGACGACCAGGTCGCCCGAGATCCTGGGCTGGACGCGGAAGAACGACGCGCCGCCCTGCAGCGGGGCGATGGTAAAGCGCGACCGGTCGGCCAGGCGGTAGCCAAAAATGCCTTGCCGGCCGTCCTCCGCGCGCTCGGCGGCCACCAGCACCGCATCGCCGACGTCGGGCGGCCAGAGCAGCGTGTTGCCTGGGGTCAGCGTCAGCGACTGGCCGGTGGCCAGGTTGCGCCCGTAGAGGCGCGTCAGCTCGCCCGGGGTCGCTCCGCTCGCGCCTTCACGCCAGACGACGTAGGAGCCGCCGATGATGGGCGAATCCTGGATATCGGGCGCGACGCGGACGACAAACTCGTTGACCTGGTAGGGCTGGGCCGAGTCGGCGCGCGCCGGGCCGCTGCCGAGCAGCACGGCCACGAGCAGCGCCACCGCGCACGCCGCGCGCACGGCCCACATCGGGCGCCGCAGCCACTCTATGCTTCTCCGCATCCATCCAACTCGCTCACACATGAGAACACCCCCGTTCCCCAGGCAGTCTGTCGATGAGAGAGCCTTCTGCCCCTGCGTCCTGGCGAGGGCCGGGCATGTGGCGTCGCCGCCATCCGGCTCTGAGCCAGGAAGGGGTTTTTGCGGGTAGGTCGCCGTCGTTGGCCGCCCGCGGGCGGCCAACGACGGCGACCTACCCGCAAAAACCCCGCCTTTAGGGTTCCAAACCGGGCACCCGCAACGCGTGCAACCCGGTCGCCGGGCGCCGGCGAGCACTTGCCCAGCAATCAGTCGCTCGGGGCCTGCGGTAACCCGCGCAGGGGGAGCGGATCCCACGTCGAGCCGCCGTCGTGGCTGACCAGGATGCGGTAGCGCAGCGGCTGGCCCGGCTCCTGGATGGAGGTGCTGATGAAGAGCGACTTGGGCTCGCGGGCGTCGACCGCCAACGGCCGGGCGCTGCCCATGCCCTGCGGTGGCTCGGTCGCAAAGTGCGTGGCCACCTCCCAGCTCACCGCGCCCGAGTCGGCGGCGCCGGCATTGGGCGAGCGCAGCATAAAGAGGTTGCCGTTGTTAAAGTAGCTGAGATCGCAGCCCATGAAGAGCAGGTTGGCGTTGGGGTCGTAGGCGATGCCGGCGGCGAAGCAGCTATCGGTGTTGCCGAGGGCCGGAGTGTAGCGGCCCAGGTCCAGCCGCTCCCAGTGGCCGTCGCGGCCGCCGCGATAGAGGTCGCCCGGCGGCCAGTTGTGGTGTGCCTCACCGCGCACCACGGCCCAGAGGGTGCTGGGGCGGTTGGGGTCCACCAAGATGTCGGTCGTCCAGCCGCCGGCAGCGACGCCCCAATCGGTCTTGCCCCAGGTGCGGCCGCGGTCCTCGCTTCTGACGATGACGGCGTCCATCTCGGTGGAGCGGTAGACGCCGGCCCAGAGCACGTCGGGGTTCTCGAGGTCCACGGCCAGGGCGGTGGCGTGCAGCGTGTTGACCAACGTCCAGGCCAAGGTGCCCTCGCGGCGGTAGATGCCCTCGCGCGTCAGGCCATACATCGTCTCGGGGTGGCGATAGTCGATGGTCACGGCGTGGAAGGCAACCCCGGCCGGCAGGCCCTCGTAGCGCTCCTCCGTCCACGAGGCGCCCTTGTCGGCACTGCGGAAGAGGCGCGAGCCGACGACGGCGTAGAGCGTGGGCGGCTGGTCGGGCGTGACGACGAGGCTCGTGACCACCGGGTCGATGCGCGGCGGCACGGTGGGCGATTGGGCGGCCGTGGGAGGCGGCGGCTGTGTGGCGGTTGGCGGCGGCAGCGTGGCGCTGGGCGGCTCGGTCGCCGGCACCGCGGTGGCCGGCTCGGCCGTCGCTGTGGCCGGCGCCGGCACCGTCGTCGCGAACACGATGTGCAGCGGCGTGGGCGACAGCGTGGCCGTCGGCGCCGGCGGCCGCGGCGTTGGCGTGGCCGGCCGGCTGCAGGCCACGAGCGCGGCCAGCAGCAGGGTAGGCAACAGGCAGTGCAGCAGTGTCTTCTTCATTCGTCCTTGCCTTCCAGGGTTAGCGTATCCCAGTTGGCGCCGTCGTCGTGGCTGACGAGGAGGCGGTGGCGGTCGAGCGGCGATTCGTCGCCGCACCAGACGATATCGCTGGCGGCGTAGAGCGCGCGCGGCCGGCGCGCGTCGACGGCCAGTGGCCGGATCAGCCCGGGCGCAGCACAGGGCTCGAGCGGCAGGGCGGTGTACCTGGCCAGATCCCAGCGCACGGCGGCCGCGCTGGCCGCAGCGGCGTTGGGCGAACGGATGAGCAAGATGCGCCCGCCGTTCTCTTCGTCGCGTTCGCTGCCGGCGTAGAGCAGGTCGGCATTGGGGTCGTAGGCGATGCCGGCTACGTGCACGCCGTCGGGGTTGCCCGGCTGCGGGGCAAAGGCGCCGAGGTCCAGGCGCTGCCAGCGGCCATCGCGCGTGCCGCGATAGAGCAGGCCATCGGGGGGCAGGTCGCGACGGTTGGAGCGCACCACCGCCCAGAGCATGTTGGGGTCGTTGGGGTTCACCAGGATATCCGACACCCAGGTGCCCCAGGGCGAAACCTCCACCAGTGGCCCGGCCGGCGCCCAGGTAGCCCCGCCGTCAGGGCTCTTTAGGATCACCGCCTCGCCCGCCCCGCTGCGCCGCACGCCCGCCCAGAGCACGGTGGGGTCGGCCATGTCGACGGCCAGCGCGGTGGCCTGCAGCTCGCTGATGCGCTGCCAGGCGCCCGCCCCCTGTCGGCGGTAGATGCCCTGCGCGGCCAGCAGGTACACCGTCGCCGGGTGGCGATAGTCGACGGCCACCGCGTTGATAGCGGCCTCGTCAGGCAGGCCGTCCGCCGGCTCGGGCTGCCAGGTGAGGCCGCGGTCGTCGCTCTTGTACAGCCGGCCGTCGATCACGGCGTAGACGAGCGGCGGATCATCGGGCGTGACCACCAGGCTGGTGACCGGGCGCGCATATGGCGGCAACACGGTGGCGGGCGTCAGCGTCGGCGCCGGGGTGGGCGTGGGCAGCGCCGGTGCCCCCTTCGTTTCACTCAGGGCAGGCTCCTCGCTTGGCTCAGGGCCGGCTGTGGGCGTGGGTGCCGGCGTCGCCACCGCTGTCGGCGGCACGGGGGTCTGCGTGGCCGGGATGAAGGCGAAGCCGCGCAGGCAGGCCTCGAAGGCGGCCCGCGCGGCCACGTCGGCCGGCGTGCTCAGGTCTTCGCGGGCCGGCGAGATGCCGACGACATAGAGCCGTCCGCCGTGGATGACCCAGACCTGGCGCGCGCCAAAGCGCTCGCCGGGCAGGCCGCTCAGCTCGACCGCCAGCTCGCCGGCGAGCGTCGTCGCCTGCTGCTCGACCCGGGCGCGGTAGCCCGGGTCGATGGGCGCCAACCACGCCTCCACCGCCTCGGCCACGCTCCGGCCGCCGGCGTCGGAGACGGTCACACCGATCGCGTAGCGGCCGAAAGCCTGGCTGTCGCCGGCGTAGCCGTCGCTGGTGAAGCCGACCCCGCCCAGCGTGCGCTGCCCCTGCAGGCCGGTGCCGCCCGCATACTCGTGCAGCCGCCAGGCGGCAGGATAGTCGAGGGCAAATCCCAGGTTTGGGCTCTCGTAGCGTGCCATGGCCGGCGCTATCGTGGAGCCCGGGGAAGGCGCGGCGGCAAGGCGCTCTGCTACCAGCGGCCGGCCGCTGAGCACCACGCCCAGCACCAGCAGCAGGGCCACCGCCGAGACGGCCAGCCAGCCGGCAACGTCGCCGCAACGCTCGAGCACGTGCCAGCGGGCATGGCGGCGCTCGGCGGCGGCGACGCCGGCATGCACCCGCGCCCGCAGCCGCGCCTCGGCCGCCGCGGCGCCTTCGGGCGGCGGCAGCGCAGCCAGCGCCCTGGGCAACCGTCGCTGGGCTTCGAGCCGGCGGCGACAGGCGGGGCAGGCCTCCAGGTGCCGGGCAACCTGCGCCATCTCGACTTCGCACAGGTCACCATCCACGTAGCGGGGCAGCAGCGCGCGCACGCGCCGGCAGGCCATGCTACCAGGCCGTGGCGTCATTGGCCCACCTCCCCACCGAGGCGCAGGTAGGCCTCGCAAAAGGCGCTGCGAGCGCGGTAGAGGCGCGACTTGCAGGCGGCAAGGGAGAGACCGAGCACCTGGGCCACCTCGGCGCAGGAGAGGCCCTCGTGGAAGTGCAGGAGCAGGCAGGCGGCATCGCGCCGGGGAAGCTGCGCCAGCGCCTGCGCCACCAGCTCGCGCTCGCCCAGGCGCGCTTCGGGCCCCAGCGTCGAAGCCCGGCGCGCCGCCTCGTCGATAAGCGGCAGCCAGGCGATCAGCCGGCGGCGGCGCAGCGCCGAAAAGGCGGTGTTGGTAGCGATGGTGTAGAGCCAGGCGTGCATGTTATCGGGCGGGCGACCGGCCGCGAGCGCCTGATGGGCCTTGAGGAAGGTCTGCTGCGCCAGGTCCTCGGCGAGGTCGGCGTCGCTCACCAGCCGGCACAGGTAGCGATAGATGCCGGCATGGTACTGCTCAAAGATGAGGGCCAAGCCGTCCACGGGGCTGCACCTCGCGCTCTCCAGGGCCTGCGACCGGTAGCTCGCCGTCAGCACGTCGATCCTCCTCCATTGTATACGACGCACGAGGAGGGTCAAAAGTGGCAGGCGCTTGGAGCACGAAAGACACGAAAAGGGGGGCCTTTGTAGTGGCGGCTTTAGCCGCTTGCTTAACACGGCGAGCCGTAGCCTTGCCAAGCCAGGCCTGATCCAGCCCCAGCCATGCCGTGCGCCGCTGTCGCAAGCCCGGCCCAAGGTCGCCCTGGGCATCTTGTCGGGCGGAACATGGCGTGCCGCGGGACTCTCCCGCGCGGCACGATGCCGCGGCTACAGTGCGACGTCATCC
>ERZ795058.3398-NODE-3398-length-16780-cov-5.384574_pt1 | contig 16780 bp, 8 predicted proteins | sample MGYA00375142_ERZ795058 | MGnify/ENA primary metagenome ERZ795058 (study PRJEB30187, sample SAMN05720210) | activated sludge metagenome | isolation source: anaerobic digester from wastewater treatment plant | place: Japan | collected 2015-04-20 ... | reverse complement strand
CCTCTGAATCAACTGCATTCAGCTGCAGCTTTAAACTCTCTCCCACTTCTATCGTCGGGCTGGCCGGAGTAATTACAACCCTCCGTATCGCCTTAAGCATGGCATTGTACACAGTACTTCTGTATTCGGTTATATTCCCTACCCTGTCTTCTGCTGCTGCATAAACCTCCATACTTATGCTGCTGCCCATAATCAAAGTGTGCTCAAATATACCTTCGCTGTCAAGATCTGCATCTTCTCCATTTATGGTAAGCTTGCAGCCGGGCTCGCATTTCCCCTTTAATACTGCTATTGTGCCAATGCTGCTTTCCTGGATTTCAGTGGAATCAATAAGCAACAGAGGCGGTACCGTATCGCAGATTATCCTTATGACCTTGTCGGTGAAGTCTCCGGCACTGTTTGCGGCCCTGATTTCCACATTGTTTTCACCCTCGTTCAAAGTCAGGGTGAATTGGTGCTTGCCTCCAATGCCGCCGCTGTATACAGCTTCATTGTTAAGATGTATCCTTGCACTTACCGGAGTGTCCCCTTCAACCGAAAGCATTACCTCATTACCTTTGGAGTAATATTCGTCAATATTTGATTCGCCTGTATTAAGCGGCAGAACATTCCCTCTTTGCTTCAACATAAGCTTAAGCTTCGGCGGCTGCGGAACCGGCAGATACACTACGCCCGACATGACCGGTTCACTGTAGTGCTGTCTTTTTATAGCTTCTCCGGGAATCAGTTCATCCTCCCTGTGGGCCATAACCGAGACATTGTAGCTCTTACCGGGTTCAAGCCTTACGGTTGTTCCGTCCTGCCGGGTGATTTCTCCCCCTATTATTGTTTCGGTCCTTCCGGAGACATATGCTTCCGGGAATCCCGGCACAGCAGTTCCATCCTCGTTGAAAACCGTTATAACATAGCCCTGTGCCGGATATTTACCCTCCGGCTCCTGGGTCCATTCCACCTTCAGATAACCGTTGCCCGCAGGTTCGACCTTCAGATTGCGGGGCTGACCCGGAGCCTTGAGATCAGTTACATCAAATGCACCGGTGGTTTTGCTGGTAAATCCGTAATCCTCCTTCTTAAGCTCCGCCCTTATTACATATCTTCCTGTCTGTACATCCTCCGGAAGCACTGCGGTATATGCCCCTTTTGCCGCATCAATGTCAGACCTTAGCAGCCTTCCCGCTTCGCTGCTTCCCTCTTCCAGCAGGAACAGGTTTATTTTTGCTCCATCCAGATACTCTCCCGTCCATTCTATCTCCACCGTACTGTTGTCTATTTTAGTGCTATTCAGGGAAGTAAATTCCGGAGCCATTTTTACATCATACAGCTTCGCGCTCTTTAGCGGTTTATCGGATATGATCTTCCAAATCCCCGGCTGCGGCTTGACAACTGATATCCAAAGCTTTTGCTCGTCCTTACCGCTCTCGCTGTGCTCTGCTCCGATAGTCTGGTACCTCATATTTCCCTGAATGTCATTCTCTATAAGCATGTATTCGGTACCATCGGGTTTGATTACCTTAACCTTCGGCTTTGCTCCCTCGTATTCAATTTCGAAAAGTACAGCTTCCTGATTCTGCACATTTAGTTGATAAGTACTGTCATTCAACGCCACCACAACAGGCATGCCCATCAATATGGATTTCCAGCCGTCACCGGCTGACGCTATATACACATCATTCCTTGCATATGCTTTATCCCATTTTGAGGAGCCCAATAGCGTTACATTTGTACCATATATCATTGTCCCCTCTTCACCGGTCTTCTCATCTCTGTAATTTATCGCACAAAGCCCTTTGGTGCCATCCATATATGCAACCAGTCCTTCAGTCCCCGGCTCCCCATCTCCTATATAAAATTCAGGAGAAGCTTCTCCGAATACATATTTAACTCCTAAGGCTACGCTTATAATTTCAAGCTGCGCCCAAAGCTTATGCGTATCTATTCCCAGTTCGGCCCCTGCTATTGTCATATTTCCAACCACCGGGACCTTTTCGGGTATATACAGCCTGACTGAACCAATACCTACAATATCATCCTGAAATATATTGAGAAGTACCTTCCCCTCAATGCAATCAAAGGCTTCAAGCCTTGCCGACGCATGGAACCCGAAAGGTGTATACCACCTTATCCTTATAGTTGCATCCTTTATTATGTCATACTTCTTTATCTTTATATCACCTTTCAGCTCAGCATGCTGCCAGGATATGCTCAGGGTAACATCCTTCATTTTCAGTATTCTCCCTATCTCTGCAGTTACTGTAAGCATTACGGTAAACGGCGGCGATGAAGCATCCAGGTTCACCAGGTTATAAATATTGTCAATACCGCCTCCTACCCCCAGTAATGTAGCGACAGGTACCGGCGGAATAATATCCACTCCAAGCTCATCGCTTCCTATATAAAAATACAGCTTGTCAGGGATGGGATAAGGAATAAGTACAAACTCGATTTCGCCCTTTACTTTTATTATTTTTAAATCAACATCCAGAAACATCCCAAACTCCCCGGGGTCACTGAAGGTGTCTATCTTCACTTTTGCCTCGGCACCTATGTCCACAGGCGGCGGGAAATAGTCCTTCGGGAAGCCGACGGTGGCTTCCGCAGCTATACCCTTAAGCCCAATTTTTTTGTCGGATTTTTGCCCCATGGCTATCTTTTGCACATCGATTTCTATCTTGAAAGGATCATCTTTATCATCGTCTTCATCTTCATCTTCATCTTCATCATCTTCATCTTCACTTTTACTTTTACTGCTGCTGCCTCCACTGCCGGTATCCTCCTCATCTCCTTTCTTTCCAAGGGAAAGATACATGGAGCCTCCGAACATAAGGCTGTCTCCCTGCTCATCCCTATAGAAATATGCATTGTTGAACTTAAGATTAAAGCCTGCAAGCATATTTTTCAGAATTCCTCCCGCGCCCGTAAATACTATTTCGACTCTTTTGTTATTATCCTCATTACTGTCCTCATCCGATGGCGTCAGGGAATATTTTGTACCCTTGTCAAAACATATTTCAAACCCCCATTTCCAGAAGGTAACCGAACCGGATACCGACAAGCCCCCATTACCGGTCAACTTTACAGACCCATTGCTCTCACTTATGCTTATCGGCACATCGCTCTTATAGAGCAATATCCCGTTCATCTCTATGGGAGTGTCGTAACTTGAATAAGCTTCAAATTTCCTCGCTTCCTTCTGCTGTATGTCTCCTCTGACAACAAGAAGAATTTTATCTTTTCCGATGTACGTTTCAAGCTTATCCTCGCTTTCAAAAACATTAAGCTTGTAAGTGCCGTTTGGTTCACTCGTAACTGCCAGTATGCCGTATTTCAGATTTTTATATGCCGCATCGTCAGTAATATTCAGTCCATTCTCAAAGGTGCACCCCGAAAAATCTCTATGGAAAAGCTTCACCGTGTATGAACCTATTTCGCTTATATCCTCCAAAATTACCTGAATTTTCTTATCATCAATCACGTTTATCATTCTGTGGTTGATGGTATATACTGCAGGATTTGTGCCTCCCCTTATCAGCTTCAGATCCCACTTGCCCCTGTCCTTCAGCATCTCAAAGCCTGTTCCGTTGATTTCGAAGGATTTTCTTGCGTCCTTATAATACAGGTTTTTGGGAGTAATGTCCGTATATTGAATATCAGGTATTTTGTCGGAGCTTCCAGGAAGTATTATATATTTGTTGTATGTAAGGGTCTCTTTCAGGGATTCTGATTTTAAAAATATCGTTGCCTGTCCTATTCTGAAATATTCCGAAGGCTCACCCCGTACTTTCCAGGTCAATGCAGCCCTTGAATCCCGTTCAACTACCCCGATGCTTATTTCCTGAGGCTGCCCGGAGGCGAGCTTAAGTCCGCCTTCCAGCTCTATAGCTGCCTTGATATTTTTTATTGGTACCGAAACAGGCAGACTGTTGTCCATTGTCAGCGAAATCTCAAAATCCTCCTGCACATAGCCTGTTTTGTCTTCCTTCAGCTCAAGCTTATCTGGTCCCGTCATCGTTGCAAGGAAGGTGTTGCCGTCTGCGGACATAAACAATCCCAAACCATAGAAGGTTTCATATACTCTTGTCTCTCCCGGTTCAAGGGTTTCCGGGTCCCAATACAATGCAACCGCACTGTCGCTTTTATTGTACTTGTTGAATACCGAAGCAAATTTGACTGTACTGTCCGCCTGATAATCCCACTTGGTTGCGCAATCCCGCTCCAATGGGCAGCTGTCATTCTGTCAGGAGCCTCGTTGTTCCAACCGCTTACCAGCCCGTAGGAAACAACTTCGGGACTTATGTCTGTATCTGCCGACTGCCAGAAGGAAGGTACCTGATCTCCATCGAAACTTATTTCATACTCCACAGGTTTTTCAATTCCGGGTATTATAAGAGGAGAACCGTCATTTGTCCCCAGCATTGTATCAAACAAAATCCTTGAGCCTATGCTCTTTCCCATTTTCCCATTATTGACCACGGTATAGGTCACCTTAACATTCCCTACATCGGGATTGCTGCTGTCCGCAATTAGGGTTAGCTGCTGCCTTATTTCCACATCTCCCAGCTTCCATACGGAGATATTGACACCTCCCTGAGTTGCCGGCGATTTGCCCATCCCGCCCTGTATACCTAAAAAACCATAGTCATTTCCGAATATATAATCCTCACCGTCTATCCTGAAAGTAGTAAAAGAGGTATCCGGCTTCTCTCCCTTATACAGCAGGGGAGCCATCCGGTCTCCTTCCCTCCTTGGAGCCCCCTCTACAGTACTTATTCCGAATCTCCCGGTTTTTTTATCTACAATATAGCTGATAAACTGGTTTGCTACCTTTAGGCTGTCCTCTTCCGCTGCAGCATTTACGATCTGTATAAAATCTATGGATGACAGAAGTAATGCTAAAATCAGCACAAAGACTGCGGCTCTTTTACAAATTTTCACTGCTGTCCACCCCCCAAACTGTTTATTAACACATGAATTAGCCTACTGTTTCTTTCGTTGTCATAGACATACAATGTAATCCATCCTGCGGCCGTAACCGGTACGGTATCTGCGGATGCTTCGGTACCGCCATCTTTAAAGAATGCTTCAGTCTCAAAGCCCTTTGCCCATTTTACCCTGATCTGCCCCGCAAAGCCTTTTGTACTTACACGAAGCTCCTTTGTGCTCAGCATTATAGGTTCGGACTCATGCTTTATACCGTTTATCAGTACTATCCGGTCATCCCTTCCGAGAACCACAACCTCCAGAACCTTGACCGCACTATTTCCGCAGCTGTCTGTTGCACTGTAGATTGCCTGGTATTTGCCCGGCTGCTGTGTGTTTACATTGCCTTCTACCTTTACCTTGTTGGTTATGTCTCCGTCAAAATTGTCCACAGCGGTAAACTTCATAAGCTCTATGGGTTCTCCCGCCAAAAGAGTTATTTCTTCAGGATATCCCAATGTAATGACGGGTGCCTCTGTATCTATATTCTTTACCTCAGCCTCCACAAGCTTTATCAATCCCGCGTTGTCCCTTACAATAAACTGATATATCCCATTTTTTGCAGCTTTCTTCTCCGCTTTTCCGCTGTTATTCAGTACAGTAAAGGCTTTATCCGAAGTAAGGCTTATTTTAACGGGCTTACCTGTCATCGCCAGGGTACTATAGCTTACTTTAACATCTATATCGCTCTGATTAAGCCCCAACATATCTATATAGTCAACGGAGGCCGTAGCGCTTGCCTCATTTCCGCAAGCGTCCCGGGCCTTAAATATGTACTTCCCATTCTCTTTAAATACATGGCTGAGACTGCTTCCCTCAGGCGGGGATATCGGTTCCTCAGATCTTGCTATTGCTGTCACACTATTGTCATAATAGTTCTTTATATAGTCGACCCAGAGAACCGGAGGTATCTTGTCGATATTTTCTAAAGCAGCGGTAACCTCCGTCTCATCGCCTGCTTCGTTTATGAAGATGAATTTCCACCGGCCGTTGTTTACAGCATTAAAGCTGTAGCTGCCATTTTCAAAAACTGTCACCATATCTCCATTTTTCAGCGTAAGCCCCGGATCCGGCAGGAGGGTAACCTTCACGGCATCTCTGGTAGGAAGCCTGGTGCTATACAAAACCGCTATCCTTGAGACAGCCCTTTCAATGGTGCTGACCTCAGCTAAAGCACGGCCGCGGTTCCCCTCTTCATCAACAAATTCAAACACAAACTGCCCGTTGGCATTAAATACGTATTTGCTGCTTCCCCCGTTATTCGTAATTGTAACCTCTCGTCCGCTGCTGTCCAAAAGCTTTATATTTGCGGTAACAGGCCCCTTCTTAGGATCATCGGCGGTATAAGTTACCTGCCCCACAGGAGGGGTAAGGTCCACTCCGGAAAGGCTGCCCTCCGCCTTTGCCAAAGCTGCATAAGCGGCAATCCTGCTGAAGGAGGCAAGCAGGTGCTGCGGGCTGTACGCCCAAGTCCTGTTATTCATATATGCTGTGGTTACATTTCCCTCTATTGACGGATCAACTATGTGCCCCACTTCAATTGTATATGTGTGAAATTCGTATTCATAAATCTCATTGATTTCATCGTAATAATTGCGCATTGTCTGATACTGTATGAATCCGTTTTCGTTCATTCCAATCTTAGCTTTATAGATTTGCAGGTCGTACTCCGGGCCAAACTCCAATTCCAATTCTTCAACTAATGCATTGTCATATTTTACTCCATCGTCAGCATCAAATTCTCTTACGGTAACCCAATTATCACCATCGAATTCCAATACCCGTCCGCAAAGGATTTCGATATCATCTCCATTCATTAATTCCTCGTTCAGAGCTGATTCATCAAACATGCTGGGGTTTAGTTTAAACGAAATATCATATTCTTTATACATATTCCCTTCGAAGGCATCAGTAGGTGACTCAATTGTAACGGTTACTTCACCGGAGGTGCCACCGTTGCAAGGATCCATGACGACAATTGCTTTATAGGCCCTGTCTTCATCCGAATCAAATACAAAGTCTGTGGTTACAGAACCCTCAGTTCTGTCTTCAAAAGTATAATGGAAGGTGTGATCATCGCACTCTGCATTGAGATCATGCACCTTTTCATCTGCTTTTATAGGATTCGGCGAAACCAGTATGGCCTTCATAACCCCTTCATGTTCACCTGAGTAGACTATCCAGGGTTCGGTATAGCTTTCAACCATTTTATACGGATCTGACCTGAATACACCGGTATTCCCTGCAGCATCCGTTGCCCTTACATGAAGGTAGTATGTCCCTGTTACTTCAGAAAGGCTCACTCTGCTTCCATTGCCCGTTGTGGTCCAGTTTACCACGTCATTTGGATTTTCGCTTATTGAGAAGGCATATTCTATTATTGTTGTCACACTGTCATCTGTAACTGTTATTTGGGGCAGAATACTTATTTTTTCATATGCGCTGCCGTTGGGGTTGATTTCTATTACAGGAGGTGTCGTATCGATTGGTGCAGGTGGTTCCTTGTCCTTGTCTTTTTTCTTCTCCTGCACAACAGGAGGTATTTCCATTTTTACCTGAGCCTTAATCCCCTCCTTGTTTCCTGCAACATCCTGAATAATAAAGTATTCCGGTGATTCATTGGCCTCGATAATCTTACTTTTATCGCCTATAATTACTATTGCATCTGCCGGGCATAGGTTATCTTCAAGATCCTTAAGCTTTGCTTCAAAACAGCAATCAGAATCATTATATCTTTTATATTCTACCTTTCCTGTAGGAGGAGAAACATCCCTTATGACTATCCCGGCAACCGGATCGGATTGCTTCCCCGTATCGGTTCTGTATCTTGTATAGAAGGTCAATTCCCCTTCCCTCTGGGGCAATGGCACGTAGGGCCGGGATTCTCCGTAGCCCTTGGCGCCGTTTCCCTTGATAAGGGGAATCCAGTTGCTCCAGCTTTTGCCGTCCTGGGAATAGGAAAATTCATCGGCTTCCGTGTACATAGACAGCTGTACGAAATCTTCATTGGTGTATGCCCTGCCATTGTATCTGGGTGCCGAATATAAACTTACGTAAGGAGCCGTTAGTTTGCCGGCATCACTTTTATAAGGGCCAAGGTTGTAATAATTGTAATTCCCGCATGCATCTGTTACATCTATATGTAACCTGGCTTCAGGATTCTGCATATCCTTGCTTATAATTATCTCGCCGTTGGCAGGCAGACTTCTCTTCTCTTTGGGGTTATTTATGTAATAATCGGCCTTAATGTCTTTTGTTATTGTATATTCATCAGAAATATCGGCTCTGATAAAAAAGCTGCCGTCCGTCTGTCTTTCTTCATCTATGCTTACCTTCGGCGGCTCAAAGTCGAAAAGTAATGCATCCGGGATTGTTGCTGCTCCTATAGGATTGTTGCTGCTGTCTACTGCAATGACATGAAAATAGTAATATCCTTTTCTGTCCCGGGAATTGCCCTCAAAGTCATCCCAGGTGTTGACATTATTGCCGTCCTTATACTTCCATACTCCGGTGTTCTCTAAAAATCCCGGCATCTCCGTCTCCCTTGTCATGCAGTACCATAGCCCTTTATATGGTACCTCTATTCCGTTTCGGTTCAGTCTTTTTACCTCGTAATTGTAATACTTTCCAAATCCCACCCCGTTAAGGGATATGGCCAGTTTATCCGCTGTATTCGCCATTTCATTATATGTAAGAGCCTTGGGTATATGGAAAACCGACTCGTTGCCGGCCAGATCAACTGCCTTTATATATAAATCCGCATCCCTGTATATATAGGTTGAAGGCCCCGGCCCTTCCGCATGATAATACCCCAGTCCTCCGTGATAAGCCCGCGAAACGGGAATCCATTCCTCCATATCCGGATTAAACCCTGCCGATACCCATTTATACTTGATATCAGGGGAGGAACCCAAACCTGTATTTTCTGATTTTCCGTCTCCATCAACTATCTTTGCGCTGAAATGTCCCAGCTCACTTGAATACTTGTCTTTATTCACATAGCAGGAATTTAATGCCGGTGCCACAGTATCAATGTTTATTACAGCATCCCAGCCTTCGCCGAAAACCGGGCTGTAATGATCATTGCCCTTCTTGTCCTTAGCAAGGACTACAACTCTGAAAGCATCCGACTTGCCGACATCCACTCCGAACATTTCCTTAAGCTCTTCGGAATGGTACTTCCTGCCCGATACCAGGGGATTCATATTGCTCTTTATACTATCTGCCGGGGAGCCGGCATATCCAAAGCCGAACCTCAGACTGTCATAGTCTACTCCTGCGCCTTTATCCGTAACGTCTACCTTTACATAGAAACCGCCCTTTCCGGCTTCCCCCTTCATGCTCTGAACAGAAATCTCCGGGGGTTCCCGATCCGCCAGATACCATTTATTATCCGACAGCTTTATGTTTTTGTCCTGGAGGAGCGGCGCCGTGTTGCCCGCTGCATCCATTACATATAATTCTCCGCATGAACCATCGTTCTTTAGAAGCTCTGTACCTGCTGCCTCAAGGGGATCAAATTTATTCTCATGTACACGGTATTTGAATTTGAGCATTGTAGTGCCGTTTCCGCTGTCGTAATATGCTGTGGGAGATCCATAAGTGCCTAAAGCCTTACCCTCATGGTCCACGTACTGAGAATTCATATATATAACAGGATTGTGAACTACACCATAATGCATAGAATTATAATTGTATTCGTATTTATCTATATTATTTCTGCTGAATGCCTCATCAGAAAGTGTTATATATACCGGTTCCGAGAACTTGAAACACAACTCCAGATCGGTGTTTTCGCTTATCTGCCCCTCAGGGCTTCGTCCATTGATTTCCATAAGCACCGGAGGAGTAGTCTCAACCCTGAAGTTCTGTAAATAGCTTCGATAGACTGTATTCATCCCCCCTTCGGAGTTCGAATCGAAGCGTATCTTTCTGCACCCATCAGGCATCATATTGAAGGAATTATCGGTGATTATGCCCCCTTCAAGTTCCATTTCATAAATGTCATCGGCCTGGAAATCGTCCCCCTGACGCACGGTATATCTAAACTTTATTTGCTTGCTGTAATCATTTCCGTGGGTTTCCCTGTTATACTCGGACTTGTCTACCATTGCGGCATATCCGATCTTATCCGTTCCGTCCGAGTTCTTATATTTGAATTTTAGCCTCAGCTCGCCAAACTGCTGTGCTGTCGTTCTCCCAGCATATGCAAGATACCCGGGGTCATTGACAAATACCGGCTCATTAAACTCAACATCCATATATACATTCGTTCCTGCACCATAAAAGTCCCTCTGCCTTCTTTCTTCGGCAGTACCCAGCTCATGTCCGGCACCGTATTCTATACCCAATGGCTGAGGCGGAATATCATCAATAATATAGACCTCAATATTCCTGAAGTATATTGCACAGTCTTTGTCTGCAATAGCATCCCTGGCCTTTACTCCGGCGAGCCTCAATCTAAGGTGGGTTGCATTCTCCGGTACATACCCGTAAAAGCTTTTATGATTCCAAAGCTCAACGTCCTCATGCAGTGACTGGTCTGTAATAAAGCCGTATGTTCCATCACCATAAGGGACAAAAAAATCAATGAATATATTTGCCGTATCACCATCTACAAAATGCCCGAAGACATCCAACTGTATATTATACTGCAATCCGTCATTTATTTGCGCTTCCATACCCTTAAGGGGCATGTACCAGCAGTAAAAAAAGTCCGAATTCTTATCCACCGGTTTTATTTCATTCCCTGTTTTTGAATTATATTCTATGTAAAATTTCTTAAGGCTTTCGTCGCCCCATTTCCCCTTGTCAGGGTAGCAATTTGTCTTACCCGATGAAGCATATTGTGCGGCATTGCTGTATTGTACACTGGAGCTTGTACCGTTTGCTACAATAATCTGCGACATAAGAAATACAATCAGTATTATTATTGATACGATACGCTTCATTATCGAAGTATGCATAAAATGATCCCACCCCCCATTTTTTCATTCGTTTTCCTGAAGAATCCATTCTGCTCGCTGCAGTCATCCCAATAAAACCACCTCCATCAGTTCGTTGACGGTCAGGCGCAGCCTCCCATCGTCCCAGATGACATAATCACCGTCGGTTGCGGCAGTCCGGAAGAATGCTTCCTCTGCAAGCTCAGCATATTTAACCGTGTGCAGCTTATTGGAAAAGTCTACTATTACCGCACTGCCCCCTTTCATTTCCATAAACAACCTATAACCCTTCATAGGCAGCACGGTTTTAATATAGCTCATTCACATGCCTCCTTTCATGGCGGATAAAGAACAAATCCCATTCTACAGATATACTATAGAACAGGATTTTTTATTGCAATTGTCCGAATGGACAATCTTTTGGACTATTATGATTTCATCTTCTCTATTAGCTTGGTGCGGCGGTCGATTTGGAGCTTCCGAAATATAGCGCGCAGATGCGCGCGCACCGTGCTTTCGGTCACTACCAGCTTTTCCGCAATCTCACTGTTGCGTAAGCCTTCAGCAGCTAACTTTGCCACCTCGTATTCCCGTGGGGTCAGGTCAGCAGGCAATTCGCATCGAAAATAGGCTTCACGCAACGTGAACCAACCTTCTGAAAATCGCTTCCTGACAGTCTTGAACTTGTCCAAAAGCGCGGGATGGTCCCGCTCGATGACCTCATCAACCAGACCATGAAGCAGCCTGGAATAAGCGGCAAAGGGAGACACCAGCCCATCGGGAAGAGCCCTTCGAGCTGCATATTCCACAAACTCGGCAGCCTTGGCACGATTGCCCAGCGCCATATGGCTGACAGCCATAAGGAAACATGCAAAGATATCTCTATAGGGACTCAATAGCCCCTCCGCCGGCCGTACGGCCTCCACCGTTCCTATCACTCGCGCAAACTCACCTTGGTGCATGAGAAAGCTAAGGTGCACGAACAATGCATTGTTTGTCATTGAGGGTGACGGGCAGCGTCCCGCAAAATCGGCATTTTTCAGCCAATCAGCAATACTTGTCTGATTTTGAAATTCGTTTAGCAGCACACCCTGGATAATGTCCAGAAGCGAGCGAATAACAAATGTGTCCTGCCGGTCGAAGGAGGCGGCACGTTCCATTGAATCGATAGCACACTGCCATCCGGCTGTATCTTCCTTGTGCAGCGCAATGTGGGCCAGCAGTATGGCAGCACCCAACTGAACCACGCTTTGCTGCTTGCTTTCGGCAAGAAACGCCGCCTTGTAGGCAAGTATCTCCGCATTGCTTAAATCTCCTCTCTGATAGGCCAGTTCCGCACGAAACAGCGCATCCGCACCGCTGCCGTGACCATTCGTAAGACGTGAATAGATGGCGATGTACTCCTCTAATGCCTCGGCCTCTCCTTCGGCCTCACCGGGAGTAATGTAGAACTCAGTCAGCGGAGAATAATTGCCAAAGCACCAGGGCGTGGCAGGAAGGATTACCTGCGAGCACCGATTTCCCAGAATCAAGGCCGCCTGCCTCAGGTCGGCTGTCATCTCATTCAGGTGGGGGAAACTTCTGAATGAGTAAAGAAGCATCCATTCGCCGATCAACTGCGAATCTGCAGCATTCCGGGCAGAACGGTACGGCAGCACTTGGCCACCTGTATCAAGCATTTCGCGCAACTCGTCCATCAGCACATTGAACTCATCATTCATCCCATAATTCAGAAGTGTCCAGGCAATTCGAAGCATGGAAAGGATGTGCTCCTTTTTTAGATCTGAGGGGCAATTCTTTGCTGTGTCAAGAGCCAGCTCCGCAAAGGGCACACCATTTACTGTCTCAAAGGTCATGTGAGAAAGGTCAAGGGAGAGTATCCGCCCGTAATCCATGGCCTGTGCATAAAAACCCAGTGCCGCTGCGGTTTGGCCATCGTCTCTGCAAAAATCTCCTGCCCTCAATAAGCATTCACGTTCAAAGTCCGCTCCACGCTCCCTGCGTTTTTGTATAAGCAGTTCGTTTAGAATACTGTGCAGCTCATACAGCCCCGCGGCCGGCTCATAGCGTATAAACGGACTTGCCAGCGCATTCATGGCGTATTCCGGCAGCGTACTGCAGCCCATGAGAGCACATGCCTGCTGTACGGTAACCATCTCAAAAGGTGACAGATATAAAAGAAGTATTTTCTGCTCGACCGTCAGCCCATCCCATACCAAATGCTCCATGAGGGCCAGAATTCCAACTGCATTGGAAAGTTTCCCCGTTTCCCTGAAAGCACGGAGCTGTAAATAGACTGCTATAATCCAGCCTTCAGTGTAGCACTCAACGTCCTGTGCCTCCTCCGGGGTAATGCTCATATTGGCAAGGGCATAGTAACGGCAGATGTCCTCAGAACAAAGCCTGAGATCTGCTGTGCTGATGTGCAGAAGCCCACTGCCCGTAACGGCAGCAAGCATATTCCTCTTGAGCATTTGGGTTACTATGATTACATGTAAGCCTTTTCCTCCATGTTCCAGGAGAGCGGTAAAAAAGGCAGGCATAAGCGCATTATCTATCAGTTGAAAATTATCTATGACAAGATAGGATTCATACATGCATCGGATAGATTTCAAGGCATCCACTGCTTCGCCGATGGTGGCTGCGTTCGGCAGCTGGATTTTGAAAAGACGTTTACCTGCATCCCTGTCAATTTTCTCAATTTCACGGCACAAACGCCTATAACCTGCGGCGGGTGCTTCATCCGATGCGGTGAACCAATAGACGGGCGTACCTGTGGGAAGCTCAGCTTCCAAATAGTCCCGTATCGCCGTGGTCTTTCCATATCCGGACGGAGCCTCGACAACGGTGGCGGGCGCAAAGCGAAGCTTGTCCAATTTTCGTTTGAGTCGTTCAGAGTAGTAATGCGGCTCGACTTTCCCGTTTTTTCTCTGCTCCATACTTTTCCCTCCTGTGCGGCTTTATTAGCTATTCTTGTCATATATACAGTAGATTCTATCATTCCAATATATTTCCCTTTTATCTACGCAATTTATCTCTGGCTGAAACAGTCATAAAAACACTTTTGTATAAATCACAAACTTAAAGGAAAACTAATATGGGAAACGGAGGGATTGTTTATGACGGTTGCATCGCAGGTCAATAAGGTACTTGCCACATTAAAGGGAAGTCAGGGAACCATCAGATTATATTCAGCCCAGGCTCAAAAAGAGGAAATCAGGGCAGTATACGATAAAGCTGTGGAAACAACTTCAGAAATCATATATGATCTTGAAAAAAGGCTGTCGGAGATAGAATACCGGGAACCTCAATATAAAGGGAATTAGGTGAACGATAACATGAGTATATGGTTGCAAATCCTGATCAGGTCTATATTAATATTTGTCTTATTGTTCGTGGCAATACGCCTTACGGGCAAGAAAAATATAACCCGGATAACCCCTTTTCATATGGTTGGTTATATAGTTATGGCAGTACTTGCGGCTATTATCTCAACAAACGCTATTGCAAATCCCGTTCTGGGACTTATTCCGCTGGGAGTATGGGTAGTCGGCATTATTGCTCTGGAATACCTGTCACTGAAAAGCAAATGGGTGCACGATTTTATATATGGAAAGGAAACCGTTTTGATAAAGCACGGAAGGGTTATGGAAGAAAATCTTCTTAAAGCAAGGCTTACAGGTGAAGAGCTTCTAAGGGAGCTTCGGTCAAAAAATGCTTTTTCCTTATCCGACGTTGAATTTGCTGTGCTCGAAGCTTCCGGAGACATAAATGTATTTCTGAAATCCGACAAAAAGCCGATTACTGCCCGTGACATGGGAATCAAGACTGCGCCATTGGCAGAGCCTCAGACAGTAATACTGGATGGCAATATACTAAACGAGCCGCTGGCTTCTATAGGGTATAACCGGAATTGGCTTGAGACTGAGCTGAAAAAAGCAGGCTTATCCCCGGACAATGTCTTTATTGCGCAGGTAGATTCATCGGGGGAGCTGTATATTGACCTTTTTGATGATTCCATACAAAATCCTCAGCCTAAGGTAAAGGAAATGTTATATGCCGGCTTGGGAAAAAGCCAGGCAGACCTTATGACATTTGCTTTGGAAACACAGAATGAAGATGCAAAGGCCATGTATAATAAAAACGCAGAAAAACTAGAAAAATTGCTTAAAGCACTTAAACCATATCTTCTAAAATAGAAGGTGATACATATGTCCAATAAAAAGAAAAAGAAACAATCCCCAACACAGCAGCAATACCAGAAATTAGCCAAAGTAAGGGAGCCCAAAAGGCCCATATTCGTGAACTGTGTAAGGGCTTTTTTTACCGGCGGCATTATCTGTACGATAGGTCAAGTAATACAGTGGATTTATATAAATTATTTCAAGTTTGACGAAATAACCTCCGGAAGTCCTACTGCCGCTACACTTATATTTTTATCTGTCCTGCTTACCTGCTTCGGAGTCTATGATCATCTGGCACAGTGGGGAGGGGCAGGTACCGCCATACCGGTGACCGGATTTGCCAATACTATAGCTTCGGCCGCACTTGAGCATAAAAGCGAAGGCTTTGTCCTGGGAGTAGGAGGAAATATGTTCAAACTGGCGGGGCCGGTCATTGTATACGGTGTCTTCTCAGCCTTTATAGTTGCATTAGTGAAGGTCACAATAAAAATGTTAGGTGGGATGTAAATGCTTCACGGCCATCAAACCTGGGTTTTTGATTCAAAGCCGATAATAACAGGTTCTGCGGCTATAGGCGGACCTTTTGAAGCACAGGGAGCATTGGCAAAGGATTTTGATCTTCTGCATGATGACCTTTGGCTTGGACAGGAAAGCTATGAAAAAGCAGAAAAGAAACTGTTGGAACAGGCTTGTGAAACAGCAATAAAAAAGGCAGGCTTGAAAAAGGAGGATATTCAATTTTTTCTAAGCGGGGACCTTATCAATCAAATTGTGCCCAGCAGCTTTACCGCCCGTACATTGGCGGTTCCCTATTTAGGTATATACGGTGCCTGCTCCAGCTGCGCGGAAGGCTTGTCTCTCGCCTCTCTTATTGTGGATGCCGGATTCGCAAATCATGCACTGACCGGTACCTCCAGCCATAATGCAGCAGCAGAAAAACAATACAGGTATCCAAACGAATATGGCGCACAAAAGCCGCCAACCGCCCAATGGACAGTGACGGGGGCCGGTGCGGCAGTTATATCTTCCGAGGGAGAGGGCCCTCGTGTCGCTGCGGCGACCATCGGGCGGGTAGTGGATATGGGACTTTCCGACCCCTTTAATATGGGAGTGGCAATGGCTCCGGCGGCAGTTGACACGATAGAGGCACATTTCAGGGACTTGAATGCGGATGCTTCGCAATATGACCTGATCGCAACCGGTGATTTGGGAAGAGTCGGGCATAGCATTGCAGGGGACCTTCTAAAAAAGCACGGAGTGAAAATACCGGAAGAAAAGCTGACGGATTGCGGGATACTTATGTATAAAGATGACCAGCCGGTTTTTGCAGGAGGAAGCGGCTGTGCCTGCGCCGCGGCAGTAACGTACGGACACTATCTGAACAGGATGAAAAAGGGAGAAATAAAAAGGCTGCTGGTGATTGCAACCGGAGCTTTGCTGTCGCCGATGTCGTATCAGCAGAAGGAAAGCATTCCCTGTGTTGCGCACGCTGTGTCAATAGAATTGTAAAGGAGAACGGAGGACTTGGACAAATTTATCTGGGCATTTATTATCGGCGGAGCAATATGTGTGATCGGACAGCTGCTGATGGATGTGCTTAAGCTGACGCCAGCTCATACTATGACGGCTCTCGTTGTTTTGGGCGCTGTTCTTGGGGGATTAGGACTTTATGAC
>ERZ795058.3395-NODE-3395-length-16794-cov-9.871259_pt1 | contig 16794 bp, 7 predicted proteins | sample MGYA00375142_ERZ795058 | MGnify/ENA primary metagenome ERZ795058 (study PRJEB30187, sample SAMN05720210) | activated sludge metagenome | isolation source: anaerobic digester from wastewater treatment plant | place: Japan | collected 2015-04-20 ... | reverse complement strand
GATCTGTTCCCGATGATTGACTGGCTGGAGCAAAGCGGACAAAAAATTTTGCAGCTTTTGCCCGTTCAGGACACGACCAACAGTTTTTCCTGGTACGATTCGTATCCTTACAGCATTATTTCGGTTTTTGCCCTGCATCCCATTTACGCAGCCCCTTCTTTGTTGCCGGCACTTGAGGACAGAGACAAGGCAGCGTCTTTCGAAGAGAGAGCTAAGCAGTTGAACTTGAGCGAAAGTGTGAAATACGAAGAGGTGTTATCGCTCAAATGGGAGTATTTCCGGCTGCTTTTTGATCAGGAACAAGGGAAAATAATCCAATCGGTTGATTATAAGCGTTTTCTAAAAGAAAACAGTTACTGGCTGCAGCCCTATGCCGCCTATTGCTATTTATTGCGTAAGCTGAATAATCCCGATCCCAAAGCCTGGGGGGAATATTCCAATTACGACAGCGAAAGCATTTCCAGGCTTTGCGACCCCAAGCAATCCTGGCATAAAGACATTGCCATTCATTATTATATCCAGTTTCAACTCCACTGCCAGCTGGAGCAGGTACACGACTATGCAGCTCAAAAGGGCATATTGCTCAAGGGCGATATTCCGATAGGCGTCAATCGATTCAGCGTGGAAGCCTGGCAACACAAAAACTTGTTTCGCCTCGATTTGCAAACCGGCGCTCCACCCGACGAATTTTCCGATCAGGGGCAGAATTGGGGTTTCCCGGTTTACGACTGGAACGAAATGCATCGTTGGCAATACAAATGGTGGCGCAAGCGTTTGCAACATATGGCAAAGTATTTCGATGCTTACCGTATCGATCATATTTTGGGTTTTTTCCGTATCTGGAGTATTCCCACCGATTCAACTTCGGGTTTATTGGGTTATTTCAAGCCTGCCTTGCCCTACACTCCGAAAGAAATCAGGGCTTTCGGTCTGGATTTCGACCGGCAAACGATGTGCAAGCCTTTAGTTGACGAAGTTCTGCTTGGGGAATATCCGGGGCTGGAGATTTTTTCTTATCTCAGATCGCCGGGTAATCAAAAAAGACATTCGTCGAAAAAAGAATCGCCCGCTCCCGGGTCAAAGCCCGATCAGACGGGTAATCATCAAAGATATTTGTTGAAAGAAGAATTGGACACCCAATCCAAAGTGAGGAATTATTTCGGCGATTCTACTCAAAAAGAAATTTCCCGGCTGCGGGAGGCTTTATGCCGTATGTGCACCGAAGTCCTTTTTATCGAAGACAAAGATAAAGCAGGTCGTTACCACCCCAGAATTCTCGGGAATCAGACAGCTGCCTATCGTTGCCTGAGCGAAAAACAGCAAAAGGCCTTCGATCGTCTTTATGAGCATTTTTATTTCGAAAGACATAACGAATTCTGGAAAGAGCAGGCTATGAGAAGTTTGCCCGAATTGCTTTCGTCGAGCAGCATGATCGCCTGCGGCGAAGATTTGGGTATGATACCGGCCTCTGTGCCCGAAGTTATGGAGCAACTCTGTATGCTGAGCCTCGAACTGGAGCGTATGCCCAAAACTTTTGGCGTTGAATTTGAAGCTCTGGATCGTATTCCCTATTTGTCGGTGTGCACAACTTCCACGCACGATATGTCGCCGTTAAGGGCCTGGTGGGAAGAGAATCCTTTACAGGCCGGACGCTACTGGCAATCGGTTTTACATGAACAAGGCGATGCGCCTCTCGAATGCAGTGCCGATCTGGCTTACAGGATTTTGCAACATCACTTGTCTTCCAATGCCATGTGGGTGATACTTCCCTGGCAAGATTGGCTGGCGCTGCATAACGATTTGAGAAAAACCCGGGCGGAAACGGAACGTATCAACGTGCCGGAGAACTCAAAACATCGTTGGGATTACAGAATACATATAAATATCGAGGATTTTCTGAATTCCACCACTCTAAACACTACCATTCGCCGAATGATTGCCGATTCCGGCAGATAATTTTCAGGGTTTAGTAAATTCAATTAGTAAATGCAACTGATTGCATTGGGATGTTGAATCTATGCTTGCCAATTACTCCGGCAATTCCAGAATGCCATTGAAGTGGATGTGTTGGCGGTCGGGATCCTGGACCGAGAGGCTGCAACTGCCTTCGGGAAAGGCTGAGAGATACAATATATAGTTTTTACCGGTGACGTCTTTTGGCTTAATGGTAATATCCAGCCTGCCGTCTTTGCCTTCTTTTACCTGATAATCAAAATCGTGGGAATTGAATTTCACCCCGCTTTCTTCGTAGCTGAGCGGAGCTTTATAGGCTCTTCCATAATAGGGAAGGTAGGCTTCTATATTATCAGGACTTACCTTAAGGTGGAACCCGTAACTCAGATTGACGCTTCTCCAGGCCATGGGATGTGCCGTCTGGGCCTGAAAAACAAACTGCCGGTTTTCGATGGCGGTTTTAAAAGTCTCGGCTTCTTTGGAGGTCTTTGTCGATTCGGACCCGTCAAAAGCGTAGGCTTGATTCATACACAAACCACAAAAAAGCAGAATCGGAAACAGTGATTTAAAGACCGTCATGAGGGAAAAATTTATTGGTAAAAATACAGATTAAACGCCATATCCTCTATTTTCCGGACATAAAAATGAAAAACACAAGGCTAAAAATCTAAAACAAAAGAAGTTTTGAAAGATTTCCACACAATAAAGAGCTGATTTGTAATACACGAGGGCGAATTTGTATAAAATTAACCGCCGGAAAAGGGCGTTATACAATAAAGTTTAAAAAAAACTCTTACATTTGCATGTCTTAACCATAGGAAAAACGGTATTCACAGACCTTAAACCTGAATACATATGCGCTAAATTTTTGTTATAATTCTTTTCTTTAATTTAAAACCTATTTTCAAATAACCTTAATTATCAACAATCAAAACACGTATTTATGAATCTTGTATCATTTTTCAGACGAGTATTCGTGACCTCATTTCTGGCCGCGACTTGCTTGTTTGCATTTGCGCAGGAGCAAATGGTGCGCGGTGTTGTCAAAGATGCCGCAGGTGAACCGCTGATCGGTGTAAACGTGGCTGCAGGAGACAGAGGCACTGTTACCGACATTGATGGTGCTTATTCTCTTTCGGTGGCTGCCGACGGTCAGTTGGTTTTTTCTTACATTGGTTATCTGTCCCAGACCATAGCCATCAACGGCCGGTCTGTGATCAACGTAACCATGGAAGAAGATGTCAGGGAACTGGAGGCAGTCGTAAAAATAGGCTACGGTACGGTTCGCAAAAGAGACCTCACAGGAGCGGTGGCCTCTATTCCCGGTAAAGAAATTGCTACCATTCCGGTGGCTAACGCCGCTCAGGCACTACAGGGAAAACTGCCCGGTGTCAATGTGGTTTCACAAGACGGCAGGCCTGATGCCAGTATCTCCATTCGTGTACGCGGGGGAGGGTCTATTTCACAAAGTAATGAGCCATTGTATGTAGTGGACGGTTTTCCGGTGAGCAGCATCAGTGATATCCCTGCAGAACAGATCGAAAGCATTGATGTGCTCAAGGATGCGTCATCTACTGCCATTTATGGTGCTCGTGGTGCCAACGGTGTTATTATTGTAACCACCAAATCTGCCAAAGAAGGCAAAACCAGCATTACCTACAGTGGTTATGCACAAAGCAAGGTGCCTACCAAATATTTCGAAACTTTGGGTGCCTATGATTACGTAGCGTACAACTGGGCTTATGCCGACGCCATTGGAGCAGCTTATCGGGATGCCTGGGAAATGTTGTGGGCCATAGGGCCTTACGCCGCCACCTACGGCAATACTCCCGGTATAGATTACTACAAGAATGTAGTGGCCCAAAACTATCAGCGTCAGGTTTACGGCGAAAGTTTTTCGCATAGCCACAACCTGAACATCACCGGTGGCAACGACAAAACAAATTTTTTAGTTGCGTTTAACCACATCGATGACGATGGTCTGAAAGTGAATTCCTGGTATAAAAGAACCAATGCTTCTATCAAGCTGGATCATAAACTATACAAAAAACTCACCTTATCGCTCGATACCAGATTTACGCACACCAATAGCGTAGGAAATGAAAGCACGACCAACGCACGGGGTTCCGTTTTATCGAGTTCTTATTTTTTCCGTCCCATTGTCACTCAGCATGTCATGGGAGAGTTGGATCCTATGGTAAACAGTTCCCTGGGAATGTACGACGAATTGCTTCAGGATGAATTCAATCCGGTAGCCAGAATCAAAGACTATACTCCTGAAAGAAACAATCGCAGCCTTAGGGCCAATACGGCTTTAAACTGGGAAATTGTCAAAGGTTTGGTTGCACGCACCGAATTAGGTTTGAATACCTATTGGAACAAAAATCATACCTGGACGGGGGCTATTTTTAACGACTATTACGATGCCAACGGCAACAAAACGTACAGCGGTAATGCCAGCATTTCCCGTTCCGAAGGTTGGAATATGCGTTGGGCCAACGTCCTGAGTTACGAAATTCGGGATTTGGGAGAAGCTCATCATGTAGGTGTGACGCTGGGTCAGGAAATAATGGATTCTAACTCGGAAAGCATGTCTATTTCGGGCAGCCGCTATCCGGCCTCTTATACTCCGGAACGCGCCTTTGCTATGATGGATCAGTACGATCCCGGTAACCTGGCTTATCATTCTCTGTCCGGATCGATAGGAACGCCTTCAAGATTGATGTCCTATTTTGCCAGAGCTAATTACGGCCTGCTCGACCGCTACCTGCTCACAGTAACTTTCCGTGCGGATGGTTCTTCCCGTTTTGCTCCCACCAATCGCTGGGGGTATTTCCCTGCCGGAGCCATTGCCTGGCGTGCAAGTGAAGAGAATTTTATCAAAGAGCAGGACTGGGTAGACAACCTAAAACTGCGTTTTTCCCTGGGCTCTGTAGGTAACGACGGAATCAGTGCGGATCTTTGGAAAATGAACTGGACTACGGGAGGATTGGCAAACTATTCTATTAACGAAGAAAGGCAGGTAATCTATCAGCCAGGTTCCGATGTTATGGCCAACCCCAACCTCAAATGGGAAACGACCATTACCCGGGACCTTGGTTTGGATTTTGGTTTCCTGGATAACAGAGTGTTCGGGTCATTGGATCTGTATTACAATACCACCAAAGATCTGTTGATGCTGACTCCCATTTCGGATATCACCGGTTTTTCCTTCACCTACGATAATGTCGGGAGTACCAGCAACAGAGGTATTGAAGTACTTCTCGGTGGAGATATCATAAAAACAAACGACTTCAACCTTACCGCCAGTTTAAATGTGAATATTAACCGGGGCAGGGTAGAAGAACTGGCCGAAGGTATCGACGGACTTTATAAGACCGAATGGGGTTCCACCATGACCAGACCTAATACCGGAGATTATATTTTGGAAGAAGGCCAACCGGTTGGTATGGTCCGTGGTTATACCTACGAAGGTTGGTATACCACCAGTGACTTTGACTACGATCCGGTCACAGGTATTTACACCCTTAAGGATGGCGTGCCCGATATAGCAGCCGGCGTAATAGGAACTGTTTACGGAACCGAAAACAATAAACCCGGATCCCAGACTGCCTATCCCGGAGTTATTAAGTACGCCGACATCAGTGGCCCCGATGGTGTGCCCGATGGTGTGGTCGACGAAAGTGACGTGGTGATTATCGGTAACATGAATCCCAAACACACCGGAGGTCTCAACCTCAATGCCTCCTACAAAAGTTTTGACTTGGGATTGTTCTTCAACTGGAGTTACGGTAATCAAATTTACAATGCCAATTATCTGGCTACCATATACGGAAGTAAAAACGACGGTTTATATCGTAACAGAATGGATTATTTAGCCGGTGCCTATAAGATTTACGACATCAAAAACGGGAATCTGGTAAAAGTGACCGATCCGGCAGCTCTGGATGCTTTGAATGCCGACGCTAGTCTTTTCCTTCCCTATCACGAAAACGCGGTTGTTTCTACGCTAGGAATAGAAGACGGTTCCTTCCTGCGTCTGAACACAGCTACTTTGGGTTATACCATGCCTAAAAACATGATCAAAAAGATAGGTTTGGTTAATGCCCGCCTGTATGCCAGTGTGTATAATTTATTCACTCTGACAAAATATTCGGGCCTGGATCCTGAAGTCAACACCAATACCAGCCAGGGTGGAGCACGTTATCCTACCACCGGTTTGGATTGGGGGGCTTATCCTCGTGCACGCTCCTTCACTTTTGGAGTCAATCTGGAGTTTTAATTATTAATGCCGTATAACAATGAAAAAATATATTTATATCCTTTTAGGTGTCTTTTTGCTGACTATAGGCACTACTTCGTGTGGAGAGGATTTTTTGGAGGTATCTTCTCCTTCGCAGGTGGACGAAGACTTTGTATTTTCGACGCCTGATGAAGCCTATAAAGTTCTGATGGGTTGTTACGAAATTTTTCGTGGTAGATCCTATGTTCACTCCAATGGACTTTTTTACGACCTGATAATCGGCGGTTCCGATTCGGAATGTCACCCGGAGTCGTATTCCGCACAACAGAGGCATGTGCCCGAAGGTTTGTATGCCGTCGAAGACTTTTCCATCGATTTCAGCAATTTTCAAAGAGCTTGGAGGTATTGCTATCAAATGGCTAACCGCCTGGCAATAGTAATTGCGCAAATTGAAACTAAGCCGGCTTTCCAGGCAGCCTGGGATGCCCAGGAAGTTTCCGAATGGACCCAGCTTTATGGAGAAGCAGTCGCTTTGCGTGCCATTGCCTATCATGAACTGATTCGTTTTTTTGGCGACATCCCGTATTTTGACATACCCATCTACACCCAGGATCAATCGGATGTGGGCTGTACATCAAGGTTTGTTATCTACGATGATTTATTGGACGATCTCAAACGGGTTGAGCCTTTTATGTACAGATTGGGAGAAGCGGGTGTAAATGCTGAACGCATTACCGGAACTTTCGTACAGGGGCTTATCGGAAGAATTGCCCTTTATGCCGGAGGTTATCAACTCTACCGCACCGATTTCGATTATGGGATAACTCTGGAGAGACACCCCAATATTAATGGAGAGAAATGGAATGCCATCTACGCCCGTCACCCCCAATACCTTGATTATTACAGGATTGCTGAACAATATCTCGGGGAATGTGTAAGCGAAGGCAAAGCTACTTTGATAACTACAGATGAGCGTGGTTATGGCAATCCTTTCCAACGCAATTTCCAGTATATGATGGATCTGCAGGTAAGTCCCGAATCCTTGTTTGAGATAGCCGAAACCCAAGGCTTCCAGACCGAACGCCCCTATGCTTTCGGGCGTCCCTCCAAAGGAGGCGGATCCAACAACTTCCCCTGCAAGGCGTATGGACAGAGTCGTATTTATGCCTCGTTCTACTATGGTGATTTCGATCCTTTGGATTTGCGTCGTGATGCCAGCGTGACCGTTACCTGCAACCAGCATCCTTGTACCGAAGTGTTGTTGTTGTTCGATCCCGGTTCGCAGAACAAGGGAGGTTTGGCCAACAATAAGTGGGACGAAAGCCGTATGTCCAATCCCTATACTACCAGGCAACGTCAATCGGGTATCAATACCTGTTATATGCGTATGGCCGATGTAATCCTGATGCTGGCGGAAGTGTATGCGGAATTGGGCAAAGAAGGCCCGGCCAAAACAGAACTTTCCAAAGTCAGGGCAAGAGCTTTCCCCGCAACAGCCAAAGCCACCAAGGTGGATGCTTATATTGCTGCTTTAAGCGGTGATGCACTCAAAGAAGCCATTGCTCAGGAACGTAAACTTGAGTTCGCCGGCGAAGGATTGCGTCGCTATGACCTGATTCGTACCGGCAAATTGCCCGAAAAAATAGTTGATCTCCGTAAAGCTCAGGGAGCCATGATCAATGGGCTGAAAACCAATGGTTATTATACCTTTGCCAACGGCAATACCATATCTGCTTATATTTATACCAAGCCTGTAAACACCGCCGATCTTGGGATGACTTATATGCTGACCAAGCAATGCGATGTCTTGCCGGGAGATCCCGCATATCCGGTAAAATTCCCGAGTTGGAGAGGCCAACACGATGGCTGGGAAGGTTTCGATAATACCTCCGGCACTCGTAATCTGGCCATTCAAGGTTTGTTTGAATTCATCGATTCAGCAAGCGTACAAGGCAAAGCCCTTATCGCTGCCGGTTATGAAGTGGTTCCCTGGGGCAGTACCATTGTTGCCAACGAAGACCAGTACCTGCACGATATCTTCAAGGGATATACCGATGCCGACTTTACCAGCAAAACACCTCCCCGTTATCTCTGTCCGATGTCGTCGACCACGATATCTAAATCCAATGGTAAAATTACCAACGGGTATGGTTTTTCACAGGAATAACAATTGGTGATTTTTGCTTGCTTATTAGGTTAATATCCTATGACTCAAGGGCGGGATTCATGTACATGAATCCCGCTTTTTTTACACACCAACCAGCAGATAACGGGTGTAAAATTGTGTAATATTAACTATCACGGTGGGGACGTTAGGCGATAATGTAAAAAAAATCTTTTACATTTGTGTGCCTTAACCGTGGAAAAACGATATATACAAACCTTAAACTCTATACCTATGTACTAAACTTTGATAGAATTCTCTTTTTAATTTAAACCTTTTTTTCAAATAACCTTAATTATCAACAATCAAAACACGTATTTATGAATCTTGTATCATTTTTCAGACGAGTATTCGTGACCTCATTTCTGGCCGCGACTTGCTTGTTTGCATTTGCGCAGGAGCAAATGGTGCGCGGTGTTGTCAAAGATGCCGCAGGTGAACCGCTGATCGGTGTAAACGTGGCTGCAGGAGACAGAGGCACTGTTACCGACATTGATGGTGCTTATTCTCTTTCGGTGGCTGCCGACGGTCAGTTGGTTTTTTCTTACATTGGTTATCTGTCCCAGACCATAGCCATCAACGGCCGGTCTGTGATCAACGTAACCATGGAAGAAGATGTCAGGGAACTGGAGGCAGTCGTAAAAATAGGCTACGGTACGGTTCGCAAAAGAGACCTCACAGGAGCGGTGGCCTCTATCTCTGCAAAACAAATTGCTACCATTCCTGTTCCCAACGTGGCTCAGGCATTACAGGGAAAAATGGCCGGTGTCAATGTGATTACGCAAGATGGCCGTCCGGATGCTTCTATTTCCATTCGCGTTCGGGGCGGCGGCTCGATTTCACAGTCGAACGAACCTCTTGTTTTAATCGATGGTGTTCCGGGAACCCTTAGTGATGTTCCTTCGGATCAGGTTGAAAGTGTTGATGTGCTCAAAGACGCCGCATCTACTGCTATTTACGGAGCTCGCGGTGCCAACGGTGTTGTTTTGGTAACCACCAAAGGGGCTAAAAGCGGAAAAACAGTTGTGTCGTACAACGGTTATGCCAAGTTCAATCAACCCACCAAGTATCTGGAAACCTTGAGTCCATACGATTATGTTTCTTATGTGTGGGCCAATGCCGATGCAAACGGCATTAATTATGTAGACTCTTTTACCAAACTCTTCGGAATAGGCGCCTACGGAGATATTGAAAGATATCGCAATGTAGAAGCCTACGATGTTCAGAAAAAAGTTTATAACAGTTCGTTTTCACACAATCATGATTTGACGGTGAGCGGAGGTACCGATTTAACTAAAATCATTTTGGGAGTCAACTATAACGACGAACAAGGTATGAAGATTAATTCGTTCCATAAGCGGGCAAGCGTTTCTTTGAAAGTAGATCAAAAGATCAACGAGAAAATGGATCTTGGTCTGGATACGCGTTATGTAGACATAACCAGTATGAGCGATGAGGGTACGACCTCCGGATCGGGTTCCATCCTATCTTATGCTTTCCGTTTCCGTCCGATCGCTACTAGTGATATTTTAGGAGACTTGAATGCATTGAACGAAGGAGCCGTGGAACAGTACGGAAAATTCTGCCTTTGGGACAGATACGATCCTTACAACCGGATAAGAGATTATGAGCCCCTTAGAAAGCGTCAGACTCTTCGCACCATCGGGTCCTTTAATTGGGAACTTTTCAAAGGCCTGGATTATCACACCGATTTGACGCTGCAACGCTCCTGGAATCAGAATAAATTCTGGGGAGGCCCTGTTCGCAATAATTACATAGACGATGCTACGGGAGAGGTTCTTTATGCCGGTGCGGCTACTTTGTATAAAGCCGATAGCTGGTCGTATCGCTGGTCGAACACCCTGAATTACGAAATTGAAATCAATAAGGCAAATCAATTGAGCGTGTTGTTGGGCCAGGAAGTCTCCAATTCGGGAGGAAACGGAATGACTATTACAGCCGATTTCTTCCCTGCCAATTACACGAAAGAAAATGCTTTCGCAATGATTAACCAATACGATAAAGCGGCCAGTACCAACCAGAGTCCTTTTTCATCCAGTTTTTCGACTCCTTCACGCCTTCTGTCGTATTTTACCCGAATGAATTATAGTCTGCTCGATCGTTATCTTTTTGCATTTACCTTCAGAGCGGACGGTTCTTCGAAATTTTCACCGAATCATCGTTGGGGTTATTTCCCGGCAGGAGCTCTCGGATGGCGTTTGAGCGAGGAGTCTTTTTTAAAGGACGAAGACTGGCTGGATAACCTGAAACTTCGTGCCTCTTACGGCTCTGTCGGTAACGACGGGATCAGCGCCGATTTATGGTCGCAAAATTGGACGGCAGAAACCGATAGTCGCTGGTTTTATGCTATAGATGGGGTTGCTCATCCTTCTTACGATTTGGCCTCTTCTCAAATGGCCAACCCCGATTTGAAGTGGGAAACAACGATTACCAGAAACGCCGGTATTGATTTCGGCGTATTCGGAAATCGCCTGACGGGAACCTTGGATTTTTATTGGAATACAACCAAGGACCTGTTGATGAACACCGTGCTTCCCGGTATCACAAGTTTCAGCTCGACCTTCGCCAATATAGGCCAAACATCGAATAAGGGTGTTGAATTCTCATTGAACGGCGTATTGTTCGAAAACAACGACTGGAATATTGAAGCAGGCTTCAATATCAATTTTAACAGGAATAAAGTGGACGAACTGGCTAATGCCCAGGAGCTGATCGACGGCAAAGGTTTGTATTATGGAACCGGTTGGTTTTCTTCCGGAAATCCGGGGAACGACTTTGGTTTGTACGAGGGCAAACCCGTTGGTTTAGTACGCGGTCTCGTTTACGAAGGAATGTATTCGTTGGATGATTTTGACTATAACACCGCAGAAGGATTGTATTACCTGAAAGACGGAGTCCCCGATATCAGCCCCAATATTACCGGTGTTATGCATGGGATTGCTACCCCTACCGGACAAAACGCCTACCCGGGCATGGCCAAGTATGCTGATACAGATGAAAACGGCATGGTTGACGGAGAGGATTTTGTCATTATCGGAGACATGAACGCCAAGCATACCGGTGGTTTTCACATCACAGCCCAATACAAGCAATTCGATTTGGGCCTGTATTTCAACTGGAGTTACGGCAATCAAGTGTATAACGTCAACAGAATGGCTTCTTTGATGGGTTATAAGGAAACAGGTGTTTATCAAAACAAGCTGGCGGTCTTGGCTTCGAGTTATAAAATCTACGATATAGTCAACGGGCAACTGGTTAAATACAACACTCCCGAAGAGTTGGCAGCCTTAAATAAAAATGCCGAATATCCCCTATGTTATAATGAATCGGGCGTGGTGTCGTCGCTGGGTATTGAGGACGGTTCTTATCTCAGATTGAATACGCTCAATTTCGGTTATACTTTGCCAAAGAGCGTATCGACTAAGCTTAAAATCAATAATATGCGCTTGTTTTTCACGGCTTACAACCTATTGACACTGACCAAATACCAAGGTCTTGATCCGGAAGTTAACGCAAATGAGCGTGTTAATCACGCCGTTTACCCGACACCAGGACTCGACTGGGGTACCTATCCCCGTCCGCGTTCCTTAGTTGTTGGTGCAAACATTTCTTTTTAACTAATAAACACAAACAACTATGAAAAAGAAAACTATTTATATTTCCGTTGTTTTGGGAATAATGGGCCTGCTCTTTTCTCAATGCAATCAGAAAGAATTTTTATCGGTAGCAAATCCTTCGGCCACGGACGATGCGTTTGTTACTTCTTCCGTTTCTGAAGCATTTAAAACTTTGTCCTGGTGTTATGCCGAATATCGCAAAACAGATGCTGCGGGCGGTAACTATAATTGGAACGATCCCTGCTCGGATGCAGAGTATTATCCCGAATACAACTCCAATAACGGCCGGATCGGTTATTTGCGTCCGGCTGAATTTACGGTAGATGGCCGTAAAACACAGTTCAACAGCCTTTATCAAGTCTTGGGCCGTTGCGCCCGCATTGGCGATATCATAGGTTCTAAAACCGAATATCTGGAGGCTAAAGAGGCCGGTGTTACGGACGATTGGACTCAATTGTACGGCGAAGCATGGACTTTTTATTGTTACTGCTATTTTGAACTGGTTCGCCATTTCGGAGACATTCCGTTTGGTATCGAAAATTCAATTGTCGAAAGTTACGGTCTGACCTCTCGTTTTGAGATATTGGACAAGATCATTGCCAAACTCAAAGAGGTTGAGCCTTTGATGTACGACTTGGGTCAGGGAGGCATCACAGCCGAACGTATGTCCAGGACTTTTGCTCATCAATTAATAGCGGAAGCGGCTCTGTATTCGGGAGCATATCAAACCATTCGTACCGATTCGATTGCTCAAAACCTGTATGGCGATATAGCCTTCACCGCCAAATACACCGACAATGCTGCCAAAGCCGCTTACGTCCGTCGTAACGATTACAAAGACTATTACGAGCTTGCTCAGACACATTTCCGCCTTGTTTTGGGAGAAAGAAAGGGTAGTTTGTCTTTCATCACAACAGACGAAAGAGACTATTGCAACAATCCGTTCCAAAGAGGTTTCCAATATATGGCGGATAAACAACTGTCGCCCGAATCCATTTGGGAAGCCGGGAACATAGCACCAAACCAAAGCGAACGGCCTTACAGTCAGGGTCGTCCTTCGGACGGAGGAGGAAGCAATGCAGCCCCATGCAAGGTCTTTAGCGGAATACGGATCATACCGACCTTTTATTACACCGGTTATGAAGACGGCGATAAACGCATGGATCCGAGTATGGTGGTAACCGGAAGCGACGGAAAGGGGAATGAGAAAATCATCAACTTCAAGTCCGGTTCAAGGTTAAGCGGCGGTATTGCCGTAAACAAGTGGGACGACAATCGCATGAATCCTCCTTATGTGGTGAAGCAACGCAATTCGGGAATGAATTACGTGATGCGCCGTATTTCCAACACCATGCTTTTGTTGGCCGAGGTCGATGCTCTATTGGGTGATGAAACGGAAGCTCTCAGCCTGGTAAATAAAATCAGGGATCGTGCTTTTGGCGACAATCTACACCATCTTTCGGTTTCGGGTGACGCTTTGAAAGAAGCTATCTCCAGGGAAGTTGCTCGCGAGTTTGTCGGCGAAGGCGACATCCGTTGGGAAATGATTCGTACCGGAACGATGACCGACCGGGCCAAGAAGGTAAGGCGAGACATAAAAACTATGATTGCAGGCTTGGAGGCGGATGGTTACTATACTTTCGCGAATGGACGAGTAATTTCCAACTACATATGGACAAAGCCGGTTAATAAAGCAAGCAAATTGACCTACGACCGTGTAGACGGCGATCCGGCCTTAGTGCCGGGCTGGCGGGGTGTGTACGACTATTCTACCATACCGGCAGTGGCTTCGATTGTGACGGGAACAGACAATAATTTAGCCATAAAAGGTCTGTTTGAATACATCGATCCTACGGGCGCTGAAGCCGCAGCTTTGGAAGCCGACGGCTATACTAAAACAAACTGGGGCATTGATATCATCAGTGGTAAGAATCAATTATGGGATTATAATATTTTGTCGGGTATTGAATTGACAGATGTACCTCTCTATTATCATTCCATACCTCTTGAAACAATGCAACAATCGCAAGGTCGAGTAACCAACGGTTATGGTTTGCCACAACTGTAATCTTTTGATAAACACTTAATAGCATCCGCCACGTTCGGCCGTAAAAGACGAACGTGGCGGATGTCTTTTTTGCAACAAGTGCAAGAGTGTTTTACACATAGAGCCGAATTTTTCTTACCTTTGCACATTAATCAGGCAAGCGGCAAATAAGTAGAAGTAATATGGAGAATACGCTATTGAACCAAATTCAGGAAGGAGTTTATCAGGACGAAAGCATCGTTACACTCGATTGGAGAGAACATATACGGCTGAGGCCGGGTATGTATATCGGGAAATTGGGAGACGGCAGTAATCCCGACGACGGTGTGTACGTTTTGTTGAAAGAAGTGCTCGACAATAGCGTGGATGAATATATGATGGGTTACGGCAAAACCATCGAAGTCAATATAAGCGAAGGTTTTGTCTCCGTCAGAGATTACGGCAGGGGAGTTCCCCTGAACAAGGTAGTGGATGTTTCTTCCAAAATGAATACAGGTGCTAAGTACGATTCGGTAGCTTTTAAAAAATCGGTTGGACTCAATGGTGTGGGTATCAAAGCCGTGAACGCTTTATCTTCTTTTTTTCGTATTCAGAGCATACGCGATCGCCAAAGTAAAACCGTCGATTTTGAACGCGGCCTGATAATCAAAGACAAGGCCCTGGAAGCTTGCGAAGAAGATAACGGCACTTTGGTTGAATTTACCCCCGATGCCACCCTGTTCAAAAATTACGAATACAGGGACATGCACATAGAGCGGCTGATTAAGAATTATGTCTTCCTGAATTCCGGGCTTACCATTATTTACAACGGTCAAAAATTCTTTTCCAAAAACGGTTTGCAGGATTTGCTCAACGAGAACATGACTTCCGAGAGCTTGTATCCGATTATACATTTAAGCGGCTACGACATCGAAATAGCCCTGACCCACGGCAACCAGTACGGCGAAGAATACTATTCCTTTGTCAACGGGCAGCACACCACTCAGGGCGGTACGCATCAAACAGCCTTCAGGGAGGCCGTCACCCGCACCATCAAGGAATACTACAACAAAAATCACGACTACGCCGATATTCGCATGGGCATGATTGCTGCCGTCAGCATCAAGGTGGAAGAACCGGTGTTTGAATCCCAGACCAAAACCAAACTGGGTTCGCGCGATATGGGCCCCAAAGGTCCTTCGATCAGCAAATACATCGGGGATTTTCTCAAGAAAGAACTGGACAATTATCTACATAAACATCCCGAGACCTCCGATATATTACTAAAGAAGATCACCGAATCGGAAAAAGAGCGCAAAGCCATATCCAACGTGACCAAGCTGGCCCGTGAACGAGCCAAAAAAGCGAATCTGCACAACAAAAAGTTGCGCGATTGCCGTTTTCATTTAAACGACAGCAAGGGAGAAAACCTCGAAGAGACCAGCATTTTTATTACCGAGGGCGATTCGGCCAGCGGTTCCATTACCAAAAGCCGTGACGTTAATTATCAGGCCGTTTTCAGTTTGAGAGGGAAACCTCTAAACAGCTACGGCATGACCAAAAAAGTAGTGTACGAAAACGAAGAATTCAACCTTTTGCAGGCAGCGCTGAACATCGAAGACGGACTGGAGGATCTGCGTTACAACAAAGTGATCATTGCCACCGATGCCGACGTGGACGGTATGCATATACGCCTCTTGCTGATGACCTTCTTTTTGCAGTTTTTCCCCGACCTGATCAAAAAAGGCCATGTGTATATCTTGCAGACTCCCTTGTTCAGAGTCAGAAACAAAAAAGAGGTACGTTATTGCTATAGCGACGAGGAACGCCTCGAAGCCATCGAAGCCCTGGGGCCCAATCCCGAGATCACCCGCTTTAAGGGTCTGGGTGAGATATCCCCCGAGGAGTTTAAGCATTTTATAGGCAAAGACATGAGACTGGATAAGGTGAATCTGCGCAAAGAGGACTTAGTCAAGGAATTACTCGAATTTTACATGGGTAAGAACACTCCCGAACGTCAGAATTTCATTATTGATAATCTTGTCATTGAAGAAGAGGTATGAGAACGGTTCTTTTTCCGGGCACTTTCGATCCCTTTACTCTGGGACACGAGTCCATCGTAAAGCGAAGTATGCAGTTTTTCGACCGGCTTATTATTGCCATCGGCATCAACGATCAAAAGAAGCCGTATTATTCGCTCGATAAACGTCTGGAACAAATAGCCGCCTGTTTTCCTAAGCAAAGCAATATAGAAATCACTCATTACACCGGTCTTACGGGAGATTTTGCCCGGCAAAAAAACTGTCAGGCTATTTTGCGGGGAGTGCGTTCCGTGGCCGATTACGAATACGAAAAAACATTGGCTGATTTCAACTATAAGGCCTTTGGACTGGAAACTTTTTTCTTGTATTCCAAACCTGAATTATCCATGATTCATTCGGCAATGGTCAGGGAATTGCTTCGACACGGTAAAGACGTGAGCTCCTATGTACCGGCAGCCCTGCTTCCCCTGCTTGATCTTTAATTAGAAATCGATGAAAAAAACATTCTTGATCCTTAGCTCACTATTGCTCTGGACTTCCTTACAGGCCCAGGATTATATAATTCCTATGCGAAAAATCCAGACCGCCGTTTTTGCCCTGAATTCTTTTTATGTGGACAGTGTCGACAACGAAAAGCTGATCAACGAAGCCATGAAGTCCATAGTCAAGAATCTGGATCCGCATTCGGAATATATGAGCAAAGAAGAGGTCTCCGAAATGAATGAACC
>ERZ795058.3393-NODE-3393-length-16805-cov-5.128597_pt1 | contig 16805 bp, 18 predicted proteins | sample MGYA00375142_ERZ795058 | MGnify/ENA primary metagenome ERZ795058 (study PRJEB30187, sample SAMN05720210) | activated sludge metagenome | isolation source: anaerobic digester from wastewater treatment plant | place: Japan | collected 2015-04-20 ... | reverse complement strand
TTATTTTATAGAATATTCTCTAATAATTTGCAATATTTAATAGATAAAAATGCAATTTTTAGCCCATGTGCCGATAGAATATTCTTCCCAGGATTTCTAATACCGGTAGGGGCATTTTTGAAAATACTTTGTTAAATAGGGGATTAATGCCCGAAGCATCCGATATGAAAGCATTTTTTTGTAGGTCATACCTGTAGTAATAAATCGGGTATGACTGGACTCCCCATCCTGCCTTGAACTGCATCAGCCCCTCATTTTCCTGCTCGGTCCGGCCAAAAGAAAGGGTTTGAATTTTTTTTTCACAACTGTACCTGATGGCTTCCCACATGACCAGGTTGCTTGCCCTCAACTGCTGATGGGCCTTGTCGGAAGCACCATATTTGTAGATGACTTCATCGCCAAAATGCAGATAAACATTGGCAGCAACCGTCTGGCCATGGAATGTTGCGAAAGCGACAAAACCCATGTTTTGCGAGATGACGCGATCATACAAATGCTGAAAGAATTTGTATGGCTGGGGAGGCAGGCCGTGTGTTTTTCTGGTTAACGTGTTGAGCCGGTAGAATTCTTTTACGGCTTTCAGTTCATGAGAGATGTTGACTTCAACTTTTTCATTTTGCGCTTTTTTAATGTTGCGTCTGGTGGAGTCCCGCAGATTCGAATATAGTTTTTGCTGTCCACAGCTCAAATCTAGAATATGGCCGGTAAATATTTGCGATGGTTTTTCCGCCGACAGGTATTTTCCTCCGCCGCGGATTTCCAGGTATTTCCATTGACGTTTTCTACCCAGCGCAACCGCTTCATCAAACAACTGTCGGAAGTCTTGGCTGTTTTCGGAAACAGGTTCACAGGCATCGGTGAAGGGAAGGCAGACACCTCTTTTGCCGGTGAGCGGACTGCTGACCTCCATCAGAGGCATCAATCTGATGAAAGAATCGTTGCTGCGGGTACATAGATATAAAGGTGTGTAGCGGTATGATTTGATCAGAACATCAGACCAGTGGGCCGTGTGAAAAAAAGAATAACCCGGGGTTGACGCAAGCAGGTTATTCCAATTTTCGATTTCTAGCGGATTGATAACCGAAACTTCATGCATAATACCCTTTAATTTGCTGCACAACGTAAGCAACCTGTTCATCGGTCAGTTCGGCAAACATAGGCAGTGACAGGTATTGCTCAGCACATTTTTCGGCAACGGGAAAACTGCCTTTGCCTTTCCCGAGGAAGCTGTATGCTTTCTGCAGGTGAACCGGGACGGGGTAGTGGATGCCGCAGGCAATGCCTTTTTCACCCAGATAGGCCATGAGCTTGTCACGGTCTTTTACGCGAATGGCGTAAATATGATAGATATGTCTTGCGTAGTCCGCTTCCACAGGGAGGATCACATCCCTGACAGAGGCGAGGCCCGCCGTGTAGTCATTTGCATGCTTCCTGCGTGCATCGTTCCAGGCCGGTAGGTATTTCAGTTTGACATGGAGCACGGCTCCCTGGATGCCGTCGAGTCTGGCATTCCAGCCAATGATGTCGTGATAATATTTTTTTGCCTGCCCGTGATCTCTAAACATGCGCATTTTTGCTGCCAGTGCATCGTCATTGGTGGTAATCGCGCCGCCTTCTCCGAAGGCTCCCAGATTTTTCCCGGGATAGAAACTGAAACAGCCGGCGTTGCCCATTGAACCTGCTTTTTTCCCCTTGTATTGTGCACCATGTGCCTGGCATGCGTCTTCTACAACATACAGATTATTCTTCCCGGCAATTTCCAGAATGGGATCCATGTTGCAGGGTTGTCCAAAAAGATGGACCGGAATAATGGCTTTTGTATTTTTTGTGATGGCCGCCTGAATCAGAGCAGGATTCATGTTGCTGGTTTGTTCCTCAACATCCACAAAAACCGGTTTTGCCCCGGCAAGCGATATGGCTTCGGCTGTGGCAATGAAGGTATTGGGTGAGGTGATGACTTCATCGCCTGCTCCAACACCGAGGGCGACCAGGGACATCCATAGTGCGTCTGTTCCGTTGCCTACGCCGATGGCATATTTGCAATCGCAGAATTTTGCAAATTCCTGTTCGAATTTGGCCACAAAAGGTCCACCGGCAAAAGCTGTGTTTTCGATAACCTCGTCGATGGCCGCATGGACTTCATCCTTAATGGATCTGTACTGGGCTTTTAAATCTAGAAAGGGCACGTTCATGTAAAACTCCTTAAAATATAGGTTCAAGGCTAAAGGACAAAGGCTAAAGGCAAAAAAGAAAGGTTTATTTACTTTCAGTAAATTTCCGTCTCGTTTTTATTAGTCCTTTTATCATTGAAGAAATCTCATTGGCTTCTTTCAGCCATTCTTTGCCTTTGGTTCCGTTTATATATCCAATGTCTATACCAATGTATATCTGAGTCCTTAATTCACCGCAGGATCCTGCCGCATAGGACAGAAAGTTTATGGATTCTTTCTTCGATGTTCTTTCAAATCCCTCTGCAATATTGCTGGGGATTGATAAACCGGAGCGTGTGATCTGATTTTTAAAACCAAGATCTTTAAGTTGATATAGTTCTTTGTATATATCAACGCTTAATTTGACTGAACGCTTCCATACGCCCAAGTCTTCAAATCGAAGCAATTCCCTATCCTTTGCCTTTTGTCCTTTATCCTTTATCCTTTATCCTTCTCTTCACCCTCGCCGGATTGCCTGCAACGATGGTGTTGGCCGGCACGTCTTTGGTGACAACGCTGCCTGCTCCGATAATCGCATTTTCACCGATGGTGACATTGGAGAGGATTGTTGATCCGGACCCTATCGACGCTCCTTTTTTTACCAGGATTGGTTCGACCTTCCAGTCTGCTTCCGTCTGAAGTTGTCCATTTGCTGCGGTTGCCCTGGGGTAGGAATCGTTGATGAATGAGACGTTGTGGCCGACAAATACATTGTCTTCAATGGTCACTCCTTCGCAGATAAAGGTGTGACTGGATATTTTACAGTGTTTACCGATGTACGCGTTTTTCTGTACTTCGACGAATGCGCCTATTTTGGTGTTGTCACCGATGACACATCCGTATAAATTAATAAACTTGGACAGGCGGACATCTTTCCCCAGCTTGACATCTTCGGCTATGAAATTCATATATTTACTACTTTCCCTTTATGGGCAATAGATTTACCGGCAGCTTCGAGCATTTTAACGTTGTTGAGACCCGCGATGCCGTCGTTGATGACCGAACCGCCGTTTTCTACATAGTCAACAAATTTTTCCGCCATCAGCTTGAGGGCTTCCGTCGGTTCAACTTTAGGCGCCCACATGTCTCCGGAACGGTAGTCAACCAGCAGACTGTATTGTCCTTCTTTTGTCCTGACCTGTACGCCTTTGTCATACACTTTAATTTTTTCATCCGGTTCCAGATCGTTCCAGACAAGCATTTTCTTTTCGCCGCCTATCAGAGTCGTTCTCACTTTCACGGGTGAAAGCCAGTTAACATTGATGTGCGCAATAATGTTTTTCGGATAATAAAAGGTAAGGTAGGCAATGTCTTCCAGATTACGGCCGAAATGCCCCGCGCCCGTGGCAACAACCGCTTCAGGCTTCTGGCCGATGACATAGTCCATGATGGCAATGTCATGTGGGGCCAGATCCCAGACGACGTTGACATCATGCTGAAAAAGACCCAGATTGACGCGAATGGAGTCAAAATAATATAAATTCCCCAGAGTGTTGTCATCAATTAATTGTTTGATCTTTCGCACCGCGCCTGTGTAAAGAAACGTGTGATCGACCATGATTTTCAGTTTCTTTTTTTCGGCCAGGTTGACCAGCTGCTCAGCTTCGGCAACCGTGTAGGTAAAAGGCTTTTCCACAAAAATACTTTTACCGTTCTCTAATGCTTTTTTGGCGATTTCAAAATGCGTAAAAACCGGCGTGACAATGGCGACGGCGTCAATTTCCGGACTGTTAATTAATTCTTCAATGTTCGTTGTTGTCGCGATATTGGGATATGCTTTCTTAACCTTGTTTTTGAGGGTGTTCGCATTCATGTCACTGATCATGCCAACCGTAGCGCCGTCCGCCGAATTGAAATTTCTTACAATATTCGGCCCCCAGTACCCGTATCCAATAACACCAATCTTGAGCATAGAAAAAGACTCCTTTTTTTTCAATTTATACTGTGCGGGGTGATATTGTAAAGAATAAAATTACATCGCGCCGTTGCCGCCGATAACGGCTTTGGGCGTCATGAGGAGGATTTTTAAATCGAGTAAAAGACTCCATTCACGGATGTATTTAAGATCAAGCCGCACCATTTCATCAAAGGTTGTTCGACTTCTTCCTGTTACCTGCCACAGTCCGGTTATCCCCGGCTTGCAGGAAAGCAGGCGTCTGCGGTGCCATATATCATAAAGCTCACATTCATAAGGGATCGGGGGCCGCGGCCCGACCAGCGACATGTCGCCCTTCAGGACGTTGATAAACTGCGGTAGTTCATCCAGACTGGTTTTTCGTATAAAGCTGCCAACTTTTGTGATCCGCGAATCATTGGTGAGTTTGAAAACTCCCGGTTCTGTGGCACAATTTTTTTGATCATTGATATACTTTTTTATGTAGTCCTGATGTTCTTTTGAATCACAATTTGTTTTCATGGAACGGAATTTCAAGAAGGGGAAAATTTTGCCGTTCAAACCGACCCTTTCCTGTTTAAAGAATACAGGTCCCGGTGAGGTAAGTTTAACAGCCAGGGCAATTGCAATGAAAAGGGGTGCGAAGAGCAGAAGAGCGGCGGCGCTTCCAACCAGATCAATACTTTTTTTTATGCCGAGAGGAATATTCTTTCCAATGTTATTTTTTGTTAAATCCGGATAAAGAACAATGTTAAACGGTTCATCGAGTGCCATGTTCCCGCATGGCTCCGGAAAGAGGTGAAAAGAAATACTGATATTTTTAATCAGGTCCGGATCAATCTTCTGGTTCAAGCGGTTATATATTTTATGGATGATGATATCGGTAAAATTATCTGGAACTTCCTGGATCTCTGTAAAAATGATGCCGATGGTGTGATAGTTTTTATACCAGCCAATGATATCGGTTTCCCTCAATGAAGAGTTTAATGTGGTCTTTATAGATGAAAGATTTTCGTTATCCTGTTTGGTTGTGATTAATTTTGAAATATCCAGGAGCAAGAGCAGAAAAGGTTTCTTTGAACGCTCGGTTCGTTTTCGCTCGATATTGAGCATGTGGTGCAGCTGAGTGGTGCTGAAAAAAGGATATTCTCCCTCTTCAGACATTTTCATGCCTTTCCGGGAAGATTCCCGATAGATCGGGGAGGTTTTTTCCTCTTGTATGACTTTCAGATGATTCATTGTTTACAAATCACACCTGCTGCAATTGTTATATAAAAACTTACATTGTAAAGAAACGGTATATCTAATAGAAACAATTCACCATAATGTCAATATTTTTTATAACATTTGTTAATTTTATTTCCTTTCATAAACAAGATCTGAAATAAAATCCCGGGACCACGGTCATGTGAAGCAAATTTATTTTTCATTCCAATCGCTTGGATCTCACGGCCGAAGATTAATGTTCCTTTCTGGACGGACCGTTCATTTCTGTGTATGGGGTCAAATTTGTAATGTCAGGATAGCGGCTCACATTGAAATGGTAGTTGATGGAGAAGGTGTTGATATTGTCGGGGTAGGTGTGAAATGTGAGGTTAATTTTCTGAACCACTTCCTGATTCAGTTTCTCGCAAAATCTTGAATGAATTTTACCGATGATTCTTTCAACAGTCTTTGCATTGATAACGGTGATGTCGGCACAGAGGACACCGATTGTTTTATTGTATTCAAACCAGCCGTAAAGATCTGACTCTCTTAAAGAAGATGATAAGGCGAACTGGATATTTCCCAGAATTTCTTCTTCAAAATTGTCATTAATCAGGGATGAAATATCGAACAGGAGAAGGATAAATGGCATTTGGGAGCGGTCTGTTCTCTTTTTTTCCAGATGCAGCAGATGATGGAATTGAGATTTATCGTAAAACGGGTATTTTCCTTCAAATGTATTTTCTAATAGTGCGGGCAGCAATTTCGGACTGGAGAGGTTGTTAACCTTCTTTGTTCGTTTTAAAATACTCATCATGCCATTTCCCATGCAGGGTCAATTTATTATAAACAGTTATCATTAATAAAAAATCAAAATATCCTGTTCTTGAAATGCATACTTTTGCAAATAAATAATCAATTTATATGCCAGACAACGACATACTTGTAACATGATAGCTTATCATATTGATATCTATCAATTAATTATTTATAATTATGTTCAAAAAATATTAAAAGAGAGAGGGTGCTTTGTTTTGTTTATGTTTACGCACAAAAAATGGTGCCGCATCTACAATTATTGTAGGCACCTTTTTGTAAGTATTTGCCATACAATGATTTGGATATGGTCAATCATTACCTTTTTTGCCTGGTATAAGCTTTAATAACAGCATTTTGATATCCTTTAGAATTAATGCCGCTTTTTCCCAATTATCGGGCTCTGCATGTATTTTAGAATAACGATAATCATGATAATAACGGTTTGTCCCAAAATGCCTCTGGATTAAAGCCTTTGTCCTGTACTCCATGTTGTTAAGTACGATACCCATGATTTTATCTTTATTCAGCAATTTTAAGGCCTGTTGGATCGATTCTCTCGGTGTTTTCCCGGATTTGATGACCATCAGAATTCCATCTGCCATTTCAGTAAGAACGGTTGGCTCGGTGGTTGCCAGAAGAGGTGAACAATCGAGAATGATATAGCGATCCTTATAACGGGTTTTCAGCTCCTGAATAAGGTTTTTCATTTTTTCTGATCCGATCAATTCCACAGGATTTTCCTGGATGGGTCCTCCGGCAATGATACTAAGTTTGTCAACAGATGTCTTGATTAACAAATCCGGAATCTCTGATTCTCCAAGTAGATAATTCGACAGTCCTTTCGTATCCTTTAAACCGAATAATCGGGAAATCGATGGGTTACGAAGATCGCAATCCACAAGAAGCGCATGACTTTGCATTTCAACGGCAATAATAATGGCCAGATTAATGGCGATAAGGCTTTTTCCTTCTCCTGATAAAGTGCTTGTAATCATGATTGTTTTTGGAGAATTCGGCTGGTTGGGCTGGATAATATGCGTCCTGAGACGTCGAAATTGCTCCGTTACCATCGAGGATGGCGCAAAGAAAGAAACAATTTTGTTGTCTAAAACCTGATTGTCCGGATCGGTAAAGATTGCCGGTTCTTCTTTTTTCTGCTCAACGGTTTTTTCCCGTTCCAGTTTTTGCAGCACATCAAACATTTTACCCATGCAGCTCTATCTCCATTCAGCTCAGAATATACCAGAAAAATATGGCTATCACCACAGCGATAACAAAGACGAGTAAAATGATAGCCGGTAAACGATATTGTTTTTTTCGCTGGTGGCTTCTTGCACCACTTTCGAGGTCGTTAATGACGTTTTGAACGATTTCTTTATTAATTCTGCCCTGTTCAGTCGCAAATCCTGTCAGCAGAGCATTATCGCAGACAATATTAATCAGTCGGGGGATGCCTTTTGAGTAGTTGAAAATTTCCTTAATGGCTGATTCATTAAAAATTGCAAGGTTTCTGGCACCCGCCCGCTTCAAACGATACAAGATATATTCTTTGGTTTCTTTATAGGGCAGCGGATGAAGATGATAGCGGACGGTTATTCTTTGCTTTAAGGGAAAGAATTCCGGTTTTGCCAGAATGTCGTCAAATTCCGGCTGTCCCAGCAATATGACGTGGATCAGTTTGTATTTGGCTGTTTCCAGGTTTGTCAGCATCCTGACTTCATGGAGCAAATCATGGGCAAGGCTTTGTGCTTCATCAACAATGAGAAAGACTTTTTCATTCTTTGTGAAGCAGTTCAGCAGGAAATTATGCAGTGCGGTAAGGCTTTGTCCCCGGGTTTTTAAATTTTCCGTCGGGATGCCCAGATCGCTGCAGATGTAGTTGAGGAAATCCGCTTTCTCAATCATGGGATTAAAAATATAGCAGGTACGGACATTGCCATCCAGGTTACTCAGTAATTTATGGGCTAGAGTGGTCTTGCCCGTTCCCGCCTCGCCGGTGATGACACTGAATCCCTTGCGTTCTCTGATGGCGTATTCAAGATAGGACAAGCCTTCCCGATGCACCTCGCTTAAATATACGTAGGAAGGATCAGGTGTAATTTCAAAGGGTTTTTTTTTGAATCCGTAAAATCTCTTGTACATGATCAGGCAATTTCATCCTCGATTTTGGGGATGGTCGCAAGCACTTTGATTCCCAGCGTGATTTCAACGTCTGTGGCATCATAAAATGAACGGTCCATTTGTTCCCTTAGAAACACTGCCGCCAAACCTGCGCCCAGGCCTGCAAGCAGGCTGATGAGCATGGTTTTAGGAATATCCGGTGAGAATGGCTTTTCTGGCACACGGGCCGGATCGATGACTCTGAATTGTTCGCCCTTCTGGCGTTTTTCCAGGTTCTCTGCCTGCAGGGCCTCTTGGCTTTTTTTCAGAAGCGTTTCATAATTCTGCTTGGTGCTGTTGTATTCGCGCATCAGGGCGGCCATGTCCTGTTCGCGGGCCGGTGATTTTTCTATTCTGGCCAGGTACGTTTCGACTTGTCCAGATAAATTGGCTGATTCACGCGCCAGCCGCCTGATTTCCAGATCGGTGAGGTCCAGCTGGCTTCTGAGCTCCCTGTAACGGGGATCTTTGCGAACAGTTCGTGTATCATGGCCGGATTTATTGTTTTCCGGATCGGAGTACTTTTTTTTCGCCGCGATGACATCCGGATGATTCTCTGTATATTTTGCCCTGAGATCTTCGAGCTCGACGGCAGCGGGCATTTCCATCAACTGTTTCTGAACGACCAGCTTGCGGTCCTGTGCCGCGCGCAGGCTCTCACTCACTTTCAGATTTTGATTCTGCAGCTGCTCGAGAATCTTGATGTTTGCTTCGCGCTGTTCCGGCAGTTCCCCCATGTGTTTTGTTTTATAGGCTGTAACGGACGTTTCCATTTCATCCAGTTTTTTCTTGGCTGTTTTCAATTCAATGGACAGAAATTCCGTTGTGCCGACCGCCTGCTGTTCCCGGAGGCGAAGATTTTCTTCGATAAACAGGGATGCCAGACGGTTGGCTATGGTGGTGACCACCTGAGGGTTGTCCCCGGTGAAGCTTATGGTGAAATATCCCTTTTCGTCTTTTTTAGTGGGCAGCTCTACATTGATGTTGCTGCGCATGAGATCAACCAGTTCCTCTTTGGAAAGTTTCCTGCTTTCTTTTTCATACAGCTTGTATTCGGCAATGATCTGTTCCAATCGGGTCCGGCTCATGACTTCCTGCGCGATGGATTGCAGGCGTTCCTCCACCTTGGAGGTGACGGTGGCCTGCACAAAAGCTTCCGGTACACGCTGCGGTGTGACGAGCACCAATGTAGAAGCTTTGTATCGCTTGTCTGCGGCAATCGAGTAAATGGATGCAACGAAAACAATCAGTATAAAAGGAATAATGAGATACCACATCCTGCGATGCAGTATTTCTATGTATTCCTGTAGAGTATATTTTTTTTCCGGATTGATCATGCCTGCCTACCTGCTCCTTTTTTACTGTTTTGATGGGATGACTAGTAAGTTGCTGTAACCATCAGCATTGCCCTGTTTTCTTTATATTCATTCGTCGCTTCATTTATATAGTTGGTATTGTTTTGAATGTACGTATACTCAAGAGATACTTTCAGCCACTGAAAGGGTGTGTAGGCAATATTGGCGCCCGCGCTCCAGGTGGTATTCCGCAGGCCTGTATCTGAATCAGATTCTTCCTCCGACCGCTGGATTCTTCCAAGGCATCCGATGGACAGTCTTTTGTCCAGAAAATGAGTGATGGTCCCTGTCGCCCTGTAGAATTTTCTGAATCCCAGGTTCTGAGATGTGAAATAATCCAGTACATAACCGCCCTGCAGGCTGAGACGATATTTGGTTCGTTCGCCATTCTGTGTGAGGTCAGCTTTAAAGCTTACGCCGCCGTCCCGGTTGATGCCGGCTTCGGGTTCCAGCCAGTAGTAGCCGGCTTCTGCAGAAGCCGTCAAGGTCTGACTGAACAGATAGGATATACCGAGAGATGCATCATAAATTTGATAATCCATCATTTCTTCGGAAAAGGTCTGTCTTGTGTATGCGCCTTTTAAAGAAGCGGTTGCCTTGGGCGTGAAGCGCAGCAGGTAGGCGCCGCTGACCCTGTGGCCGTTCAAATCAGGGCTCGCTTCAAAATGACCGTTGGTGTAACCGTAATCCAGCTGGAAGCCGTGCTGCTTATTCAACCAGACGGTGAGAAAAGGGTTAATGTAATTTTCGATGCTGTCCCTGTCTTCTATGTCTTCGGCACGGTAATAATTGTTGCGATACCTGACACCGACACGGCTTTCCGGACCGAACTGATACTCCACGGTCGGTTCGACCACATTGCGCATGTAAACAGCGCGCTGTGTTTCCGTTGCCAGAAGGTATTTGTTGTCTTCCGCCGTTGAGAACAATTCTCTTTCCCTCGGATCGTCAGACCGGATGAAGGCGTTTTTTAAATAAAAATTAAAGCGTGAACTGGTCAGGTATTTGGCGTCAAGCCTGGCCTGACCGGTCAGATAATTGAGATTGCTGTAATCGCTGTAAAAAATATAACCGGCGGACGCGTCCAGACTGACACCGGAGCGGTCAGTCATGTTTGAAAATTTAATTCCGGGCGTGATCGTGGTATAAAAATCTCTTTTCTGATTGCTGGCAGTCAGATTGAGATTATCGCTGTATTCGCCTTTGACGCTCAGGTAGGGATGGATCTGCGATAAAAAATCGGCGCAATAGGCAGGGGGCGCTATCTGAATCAAAACGAAAGCCAACATTAAAACAATAAGACCGCTATGTTTATTCATAGGATATCCCTTTTTGTTTTCACTGGCTGGTTTGGGTAACAGGACTTACTGGACAATAATGGTGTCTCCCCGTTTAATGACAACGTCCGGAATGTCGCCATCGACAATCTTGTTATAATTAACGTAAGTTCTCTGCTCCTTGCCTTTTTCACCGGAGATGACCAGAATTTTTCTTTTATTGGCCCATTCGGTAAATCCGCCCGCGGTAATAATAGCCTTGAGCAGAGTGGTTTCGCGACGGATGTTGAACACCCCCGGGTTTTTTACCTCACCGGATATGAATATTTTGTAACTGTTGGCTTCCATCACGGTAACGGTCACAGCCGGGCTTTCCATGAAACCTTTGAGTTTGTCTATGATTACGTTTTTCAGCTGCTGGGGGGTCAGGCCGGCAGCCTGTATGTCGTCAGCGAGCGGCAGGGATATTTTACCGTCAATTCGGACCGGAACGGTCTTGCTCATGGATTCTTCTTTCCAGACATGAATATTGAGTACGTCTTCGGGGCCGATGATATATTCGTTGCTGTCTGTGGCTATTTCAGCGGCAGGCTTCTGTGGAGGGGTGACGGTTTTCTCCTGTGCCTGTAGAGTGAAATATAAACCGGATACAATCATTACGATGGCAACGTAGGTAATCAATTTTTTCATTGCAGTTCCTCCCCTTTGAAAAAAAATTAATCCTTGAGTGTGCTGAAACATTTCATAAACAAAACATTGTCCATTTTCAAGATTAAACGAAATTATTTTACTATCAAAAAGCCCTTGGTATGTCTAGGTATTTTTAAAAAATACGGGATAATGGCCCAGAGAATGAATATTCTTGAAAATAAACAAAATAACCGATATTGTAATACTCAAATATTTTAGGAGACATTTAATGAATCGAACAGGAAATCGGATTTATTCAGTTTGTGCCTTGATGATGATCATCGTTTTGCTGGTTGGTGCTGCCGGATGTTCCAAAGAAGCTAAAATGGAGCGGCACTGGAAGAAAGCCGAGAAATATTATTCAGAGGAAAAATTCAAGGAAGCCGCCATTGAATATAAAAATGTCATCAAGCTCAAGCCCACCCATGCGACGGCTTATTACAAGCTCGCCATGTGTCAGCTCAACACGAGAATGTTTAAGGAAGCGTTTGCGGCCATGTCCAGGGCGGTAGAGCTGGACCCTAAAATGATTGAAGCGCGCCACCATCTGGGGACGTTATATCTACTTTCCGGACAGACGGATAAAGCCCGTGAGCAGGCTATGGCCATTTTGCAGATTGACTCGACAAAATCCCTTGGCCATATGCTGCTTGGAAGCATTTATCTGAAAGAAAACAATTTGGGCAAGGCCATTGAAGAGAGCCTAAAGGCGGCCCAGGGTGATAAAAAACTGGAAGCCTATCTTCAACTGTCAAGACTTTATGAATTGAACAAGGATTTTAACCAGGCCGAAACGATGCTCAAGGAAGCCGTAAAATTAGATGATAAAAGGCAAAAAACACGTTTTTCCGTGGCTGAATTCTATGTGCGAACCGGCAAAAAGGAACTTGCCGAGCAGGAATATCTGCAGGCAGTCCGGAATTCACCGAAAGACGCCGACGCATCGATGAAGCTGGGAAGTTTCTATGTTTTAACAGGCAAAATGAATGAGGCGGAAAAACATTTCATGAAAGGGGTTGAATTGTCGCCGGGGAGCGCTCCGTTGCGAATTCAACTGGGGGATTTTTATCTGATCTGGGGTAAAAAGGACAAAGCAGAGGCTTCCTTCAAGGAGGCAGAAAACAAAGAATCCAAAAACATTGCCGTGCTGGCGAGGCTGGCAGATTTTTATCTGAGCGAAAAGAAGTTCGATGACGGCATGAAATATACGGAAAAGATACTGAAAATCAATCCCAAAAGTCAGGAAGGCCTGTTTCTGAAAGGGAGAATCTTTTTGACAAAAAATGAATTCGAACAGGCATTGAATCTTTTCCAGGCCTATATAAAGGATAATCCTCAATCCGCGCAGGCTCATTATTTTGCAGCGATGGCGCATTCGGGAAAGGGAAATATTCAGCAGACAAAAACTGAGCTGGGAGAGGCCATCAAACTGAATCCGGCCTGGGAGCAGCCCAGACTCGTGATGGCGAATATTAACCTGAAGGAAGGGAATGCTGCAGAGGCCGTCAATCAGCTAAACATCGTTCTTAAGAACCATCCATCGAACATCCAGGCGCGCCTTCTTCTTGGGGATTCCTATTTATCACAAAAAGATATGGCCGGTGCCGCACGAGAATATAACGCCCTGATTCAATATTTACCCAATAATCCGATTGGATACGTTCAGTCGGGCAAGGTTCTTTTGTATCAAAAGCAGGAGGATGAAGGTCTGGCCATGCTGGAGAAAGCATTATCTCTGCAGCCTGATAATGTGAGTGCACTTCAACTGATTACCGCCTTCTATCTGAGCAAAAAAGATACGGACAAAGCCCTGGAAAGAGTTCAGCGGCAGATTCAGACAGTACCCCAAAATCCGGTTTTTTATGGAATGCTGGGGTCGCTCTACGAGATGAAAAAAGATGTGGCTGCGGCGGAAACCAACATGAAAAAAGCTATTGAACTCAATCCCAACCTGCCTGCACTGCAGATCTTGCTGGGTGATTTCTATATGAGGCAGCAGCTGGCTGATAAGGCAAAAAAACAATATCTGGTCTCCGTTGAAAAAGCGCCGAAGGCCCTTCAGCCATTGATGGCGCTGGGATTGATTTATGAAAGAGAAAACAATTACAAGCAGGCACAGGAATTTTATGAAAAGGCTTTAAAGATCAATCCCGATTTTGTTCCGGCGGCCAATAACCTTGCTTTTCTCTATGCACAGCACGGCGGCAACATTGACGTTGCTCTGAACCTTGCGCAAAAAGCAAAAGAAAAGATGCCGGAAGATCCGAATGTCTCAGATACGCTGGGCTGGATTTACTACAAGAAAAACGTTTTCGGAACGGCCATCCCTTATCTGAAGGAAGCAGCCGAAAAAATTCCCAATCAGCCTGTGGTCAGATATCACCTGGGCATGGCATACTATAAAAACGGCAACCATGATCTGGCAAAACAGGAGCTAAGTGCCGCCCTGAATATCAATCCAGGATTTCCCGGAGCCGATGAAGCAAGAGCAACACTGAATCAACTGAAGTAATAGTGCTGTATCTGAAGAAAAACGTACGTTCATTCGGTGGGTGTCTCTGAATAAGAAAGTTTAAAAGGGATGTAGCCGCCGATCATATAATAAAATAATTTTGCTACTTCGACTTCGAAGTCACGAACCCCGGATGACTTGATCCACCAGTTGGAAAGGTCATGTGTGGGGAAGTAGGCATAAGGGAAGATTTTTATCTGCAGGGGGAGACCTTCCTGCTGATACACCAGATAACTGCGTCGGGTATGAAAGCCCGCTGACACGAGAACGGCGCTTTTTACATTTTCCATGGAGAGTCCCTGCAGCACCACTTTAGCTTCATTCAACGTTATGGGATGTCTTATGGGAACCTTAAGCACCTTGAAGTCTGTTTCTTTCAGGCCATGATCTTCAAGTTTTTTCCTGATGAGGTCTGCATAGTCACCGTTGATGCCATAAGGCCTGTCCTTTTGGGCAATGTTCTGTAAAACAATCACCAGGCGTTTGACCTTGCCTGATGACAACAAATTCACCCCGCTCATGACCATACCGGTTGATATGAAGTCAGTGCCTTCCAGAATGGCTACGTCCGCCTGGTAATCGCCGGCAGGAGCCATAAAGCAGCCGGCCTTAAACAGGATGGCATCGCGGAATATATAAACAATAATGGATGTCAAAAGGACAAGCAGGCAAATACTGATAAGAATCCATTTTACTTTCGAGTGTTTCATGTCAATTTTGTCCGCCGTTCATTGTTTGAGATTACCTATATGAACAAGTTTATAAAATCCATCGTTAAATGAACAACCCCGCCGCAAGCAGCGGGGTATCTCTGGGAACTGTCATTCTATTCGCCGCGAGCGGCGGGGAATTCGACCCGGAGAGATTAACATTTACGATAAAAATCAAATATGTAGGCAATTATAAAAAAAATATGATCATTGTGTCGGGATTATTTGCAAAATTAAGTAAATCGTAACCTACTGTAATATAAGATTTATTATAGAAAATTTCCTTGAGGCGCAATTTAGAGTGTCGAAATATATTACAGTATGTTCCTTAATCTAAAAAAAGGCATTGTCTGTCTTTCTTCTGAAAATAGATAAATGTTTCGATTTTTATGTATTAATACAAGATATTACGAAGAATTGAAAAATCAGGCATCAAAGTGTATTACAACGTGGCACGCTCGTTGCTAATCTTGCAATAAAAATTTAAGAAATACTTTTTCAAGGAGAAAAAATAGATATGAAGAGAGTGATTGGAATTCTGGTTGTTGCAGTTCTGCTTGCCTTGCCACTTTGTGCCGGCGCGACTTATCTTGGAAATGGAGTGCTGAATGTTGTACCCTCTTCGCCCGTTGAAGCAAATTATTATCTTGACTATGATGGTACGGTAAAATCATCCACTTTTGAATATACCACAGGCCTGGTAGAGATATTCTGTGTTTCAAGCGAAAATGCAAATTCTTTTAAAGACACTGCATACAGTTTCTATACGATCACCTCTGATCTGTCCAATTATGCGAAACTGTCAAAAGCTGCTTGGATTGCAGATAACTGGACCAATTATGGTGGCACCAGTGATTATTACAAAGCTGAGGCTCAAAAAGCAGTGTGGGCAATTATGGGTGTTATGAATATTATGGAATTCACTGGATTGGATAAAAAGATATATGCCGATGCCATGCTGCAGAACAACTATGTAACCAATAATTGGATTTTTGCACAGAGCCCGGTTGTTGGTGTTGGCGGATTAGATTACCAGGATTACCTCACACCTTACACACCTCCGGTTCAGACTCCTGAACCCGCAACCATGCTTCTTTTTGGCCTCGGTCTGCTTGGATTAGCGGGAGTCAGAAGAAAGATTAAGAAGTAACAAAACAATAATCAGCTTAATACAGAAAGGCAGGGTCTGATGGCTCTGCCTTTCTTATGCCATGTCCATCATCATCAACGTTATTCTTAAAACGTTTGACAAATTCCTTTCATAATAATAACATCTGAATGTCAAAAGATACGAAGCGGTTGTCTTACCGTTTTGAAAGCTTTGATCATAGTCAAATTGTCATTTCGACCGAAGGGAGAAATCTTATAACATTCTAATAAAAAAAGATTTCTCGTCGTTTTGTTCCTTGAAACGCGTGACCTGAAAGGTTATGGCACGAAGGTAATTATTCAAAGACTATCACAGGGGATATCATGCAGCTGAAGATAGAAACCATAAAGAAAAAAGCGACGGTTTTTTTCCCGGAAAACACCCAACTGGACGGATATTTTTTTGTATCAGCAATAGCAGCCTTCCATGAGGGAGGAGAGCTGATTACGGAGCTTCTTGCCAAAGACAGAAACTATATTCCACTTGAAACAGAGCAGGGAGAAATCGTGCTTGTCAGGAAAGAGAACATGATGATGGTTGCTCTGGGGGAAGATGAGGTGGATAATTTTATGCCCGGGTACAAGCAGGTGACAGTTGTTATCCATTTGATGAACGGGCAGAGCTTTTTGGGCAAAGTTTCTTTTGCCCTGCCTGAAACGCACTCAAGATTATCCGATTTCTTAAATTCACGTGATGCTTTTTTCCGCATGGAAATTGACGGCAAAAACTACCTGATCCAGAACAGATTCGTCAAAATGATTTCGGCCGAAAAAACCGGTTGATTCCTTATGCGGATGAAGACCTCTGCAGACTATTACTACG